>Ga0209530_1001082_pt1 | contig 13854 bp, 14 predicted proteins | sample BlaSpr_A8_Ref_O1_FD_187987 | JGI IMG/M metagenome (GOLD analysis project Ga0209530, IMG submission 187987) | Forest soil microbial communities from Thunder Bay, Ontario, Canada - Black Spruce, Ontario site 2_A8_Ref_O1 (SPAdes) (version 2) | ecosystem: Environmental > Terrestrial > Soil > Boreal...
CGGATTGCGCAGCCCCGCCGGTGCACGGAAAAAGCGCGGGCTTTCGCCGGTGACGCGGGCGATGCTGTGCTGCGCCTCGACGATTTCCTGTTCGATTCCGCGCGGACCCATGAGCGAGAAGCTGTGACGATGATGCTGACTGTGGTTCTCGATGGTGTGCCCCAGGCGCACGATCTCGCGCGCAAGCTCCGGGTGGCGTGCGACCCGCTCGCCCACGCAGAAAAAGCTCGCCCGCGCGCGATACACGCCGAGCAGCGAGAGGACTTGCGGGGTCACTTCGGGGTCGGGGCCGTCATCGATGGTGATGGCGACCTCGCCCCGATCCACGCTCGAGCCCGGCAGGCGAGTCAGATTCGGCCCGAGCCAGCGGCTCTTGGGCCAGAGCCCCGCGCCGGTCAGCACCGCATGATTGAGCGCCACCGCCCCCAGCATCCAGGGCCAGAGCGGCGGACGAGCGAGGGTCGCCGCGGCAGCGCCCGCGTGCAGCGCGGCGGAGGCGTAGAGGAGGGGCGAGGGGGCCCAGCGAGGCGGCGTGATATCGGTCTTCATAAAAGCTTCAAAGCCAGAAATTGCTCCCACAGCGCTGACCAGGTCGGCCAATCATGGCCACCCTCCGCCATATGCACCATGCCGGGGGGCAGCGTTTCGGCCATCAAAGCGTGGCCTCGCGCAAAGCGGTCCTCTCGGCCATAACCTAGGTACAGGGGCCTCCCGTCAGGCTCGCGCTTCCCCGCCCGATCGCGAATGAAGCGCCATATTCGGCGTTCCTCGTCGGATTCCGCAAGCGGCCCCGCATCCCAGGCGTCGAGGCTCGGTGCCGCGGCGATCTCGGCGATCAATTGCCGGCTGCCGAGGTACGGTGCGAGCAGGCAAAGCCCGTCGTACCCTGCGGCGTGGCTGACCGCGTAGTCCAATGAAAAAAATCCCCCGAGCGAAATGCCGGCCAGCCAGATCGAGCGACAGCCGGCGGCGCGCGCCGGCGCCACCACCTCGCGCGCCAACCTGTCGATCACGCTGCGGTCGCCGACATGCTCGAGCTCGACCCGCACGAATTGAAGGTCGACGGCGACATGTCGGTCCCGCGCCGCGACGACGAATCCCGCCTCCAGGAAGTCCTCAGGACCATGAAAGGCACCCGGAAGCCATATCAGCCGAACGGGCGCAACGGCGCCCTGCTGCGCAGCGCAGACTATACTATCCATGTGCTGTGCGCGGCGTCAGCAGCGCCGCGAATATCAGTGCCAGGACCGCTCCCGGCGCGACCGTCGTGCCGAGCGCCTCGAGCACGGGAACCCCCGAGAAACAGAGCAGTCCGAAGCCGGCGACCGTGCATGCGTTGGCGATGCAGAGCGACACCAGCGTCGCGGCCGATTCCCCGCCGTCAAGGCGCCGAGAATCGAAAAACAACGCGTAGTTCGAGCCTATGGCGACGATGAGCAGCATCCCGACGAGATGCAATATCGTCATTCGCACCTGAAGGAGTACGAGCGCGGCCGCGACGGTGAGCACCGCGAGCACGAGCGGAGCGAGCACTCGAGCCGCGCGGCGGGGCGATCGCAGGGCGACCACGAGCAGCACGACGATGGCGAGAAAACCCGCCGAGGACAGACGCATGGCCTCGCGCAGGTAATCCGAGTAAAGCGCGTCGGATTCTTGCTTGAGATCGAGAGCCTGAGCGTCCGAATGTGTTTGCGCGAGCGCGCGTCTCACCCGGACGATATCGATGTCGGGCCGGGAAGCATCGGCGGCGTGAAGCGGCAACAGCGCGCTCCACCCCGCGGCCCGGTGCAGCGTCAGGGCCTCGAGCCCTGCGGCCATCGAGGTGCCATCGAGGTCGGCGGCACTCATCAACGGCCCGCGGCGCGCCGTCTCGACATCGTTCTCGAACGGAGTCAATTGACCGGCATCGAGCGGCAGATCTTGGGCGGCTTGACGGAGATATCGGGCGAGCGTCGTCGGGTCCGGCAAGCTGGCGCGCCGTGCGGCTTGGGTGGCGAGACTGGGCAGATACAGCGCGGGACTGTCGAAGCCGCCGATGACCTTCTGGGCGATCAACGGCTCGAGCGCTTGCGCCGCGCGCTCGGCGCCGGCGAGCGCCGAATCCAGGCTCGTGCCCGGTACGACGACGAGATCCAGCGAATCAGGAGCGCCCAGGTCGCTTCGAAGCTGAGCATCCAGGCGCAGCTCGGCGGCTGAAATCGGACTCAGGCTCGATAGTTCCCGGTTCCACAACGCATGGCGGGAGAAGAACAGCACGCCGGTCGCCGCGGCCGCGAGGAAGAGGGCCATGATCCACGGAACGCCGGCGCGGGCTCCGCGCATCGCGCGCAACCGGCGGGCGATGCCCGCTCCCGCGGGCGCCAGATCGCGCACCGAGAAATTCCGCGGCAATAAAGCGGGCAGCACGCAGCGCGTAACCGCGGCGGCGGCGGCGAGGCCGGTCACCGAATAGGCACCGAGCTGTGCGAGTCCCGGGAATCCCGACGGCAGGAGCGATGCGAAGCCGCACACCGACGTGAGCATGCCGAGCCGCATGGTCGGCCACAGCAGCCGTTCCCAACGCTCGGATGCGCCGCCGCCGGCGGATTGGATGAAGAAGTAGATCGAATAATCCACCGCCTCGCCGATCAAGGTGATGCCGAATCCCAGGGTGATGCCGTGCACGGCGCCGAAGCCGAGCGCCACCGCGGCCACCCCGATGAGGGCGCCGGTGGCTACGGGAAGAAGGCCCAGGGCGAGGGCGGCCGGCGAGCGGTATACCGCCAGCAAAATGATGACGACGAGTGCGCTGCCGGCGATGGAAAGGCGCACCACCGCGTGCTCGATCTTCGCGCGCGAGGCCACGGCGAACACACCGGGACCGCTCATGACGAGCTCGACGCCTCGCGCCGACGGCGCGCGAACATCACGAACCGCGCGTTCGAAGGCGGAGCGCACCGCGGCCAACGCATGCTCCTGCGCATCCGTGTCGGAGCCCGCGGCGGCGGTCTCCGCGATCAGCAAGGCGCGTGCGCCGTCGGCGGACGCCCACACGCCGTTGTCGAGCCGCGGCACCTTGGTGCGGGACAGCTGTTCGATCACCGCCAGCATCTCCCCGGTCGGATCCCGGACCACCAGCGACTGAAGCGCGAGGCCCTCGGGCGATGCGAGATCCGCGACGGTATCCTGCATGGAATCCTTGAGGCCGGCCGCGGTGAAGTGCTCCGGGGTGACGGATCCGCTCAACAGGTAGCGATGGGCGAACAGGACTTCGCGATCGCGATCCGCGGTGACTTCTTCGCCGTTGCCGACGTTCGAGAACTCGCGGTCGCTTCGGAGCGTATGCGCGAGCGCCGCGGAGAGTTGCGCGCGGGTTCCGCTGTCGCCTCCCTCGAGCGCGATCAGGAGGAGGCGCGAGCCGGGTCCGTCGCGCAGCTGATCCACGAGCAGTTGCTGCGTGGGGGTCGGATGGGCCGGCAGGAACGCGGATAGATCGGCGACATAACGCGCATGGAGCGCCACCCATGCCGCCAAGGCGAGGCAGCAGAGCCATGCGCCGACCGCCCACGCCCTGCGCGCGCTCATGGCGCCGGGCGAGCGCGCAAGGTCATGAGCGAGCGATCGCCGTTGGCCTCGAGAATCTCCACCTTGAGCAGAGCGTCGCGGGAACCGTCGATGCGCACCTCGGAAACCGTCTTCGAGACCTTCGAATCGCGGGGAGCGAGCGTCAGCGTCCAGCGTTCCAGAGTGCCGGCAAAATCGACGTTGAAGACTCGCTCCAGGGCGGGCAGATCACCGGCGAGAGTTGCGCGCAGGCTTTCGATGAACGGCAGAATCGACGGATAGGCCGCAAGGTCCAGGACGTGGGTGTGGCCCTTGCGCTCGATGGTGAGCTCCTCTCCGTCGAGCACCAGCCTTTCGGGCCGCGGCTCGACCGTGCGTTTCTCCAGGCGCTGCGGCGCGTCGTAGATCATGACCCCATACGATTCCACCGGCCGCTTGAGCACCGCGAGGAAGTGCTGTTCGACGAAGTCCACCTGGCCGTGCCGGCGAGCCGCAAGCAAGCGCATGAGCTCCTGCAGATCGCCGGTGGCGGCGTAGGAGGCCGGCAGCGTCAGGGCCGGCAGCGTCAGGGCCAGCAGCGCCAAAGTCCAATGCCGCCTCATGCGCCCGGTGTATCGGATTGCGCGCGCCAGAAGTCGAAGAAATTGAACCAATTGAAGGGATCGGAGCGGCAGTATCGGTCGAGGAGCCCGGCATAACGTTCGATGGCTCGGCGCACTTCGGCTTCGCGCTCGCGCCCGGGAGTATTCGAGAAATCCGCGATCGGCTCGAAGACCACGTGATAGCGATTGCCCCCGCGGTATACACCCGCCATGAATATGACCGGGCGCCGTAGAATCGCGGCCGCCCGCATGGGGCCGGTGGGCAGCCACGCCTCTCTGCCCAGCAAGGTCACGCGATGCACGGGCTCCTCGCCCAATGTCCGATCGCCGAGCACGCCGACGAACGCGCCGCTGTCGAGCCGGTCGGCGATGCGCAGCATGGCGTCGATCTGACCCAGCGGAATGATGTCGGGTCTGGCACGATGTCCGATCGCCGCGAGCATGGCGTTGATCTTTTGCGCGTTGTGCTCGTACATCGCCATCGACACCTGAAGGCCTTGCTGGCGGCGCCCGACGCTTGCCATGACCTCGAAACTCCCCAAGTGCGCGCCCATCAAAAATGCACCGCGGCCGGCATCGAGCTGCGCCTGCATGAGAGCCTCACCTTCGACGGTGCACTGGAAGCGCTCGTATTGCTCGTTGACGAGGTAGATCCGATCGTGAATGCAGGTGGCGAAATACAGGACGTGCCTGAAGCAATCGAGCACGGTCGGTCGCCGGCCGAGCGCGAGATTGAGGTAGCGGCGCGAATGACGAAGCGCGCGCGGAGAGAACAAGAAGAAGTAGGCGGCGATTCCGTAGAGCACGCCGCGGGTCAGCCGGCGGCCCAGACGCAACGACAAATAGGCCATCAACCGCAGCATCCACTGGCTGCCGCGCTCGCGATAGCGGATCCACTCCGCAGGCCTGCCCCGGACGGATTCGCGCTGAACCTGTCCCGCGATCGGCTGCGGCTCGAGGATCCGCGAGGGGTCGGCGGTCATGGTGCTGCGCCGGCCGCAACTCGGGACTGCGCGCCGGCAACTCGGGACAGCGTGCCGGCGAGTGCGGACCGATCCGCAATTCGTACGGTAAACCGCACTCCCCTGTCCCCGATGCCCGTGTGCTCCACCTCGAGCTCGTCGCCCGGACGGACCGTCTCCAGGAACTTCGCCGCCGTCAGCTGCCATTCGGTGAGATCGATGCCGAGATTCATCTCGATGATACGCAGCGTCTCGTCGAGCAGGACTGCGCCCGGAAGAATCGGCATTCCGGGGAAATGGCCCGCGAATGCGGGATGATCGGCGGCAATGCCGATCGAGTGCACGTACTCGGAGCGGTCAGGAGTTGCCATGGGGCGAGCGCTTGGCAGCGCCGGGCTTCCCGGTGTGCGGCACGTGCTGATCGGCCAAGGCCTCGAGCGCCTGATGCGGCAGCTTTCCGGTCGCGTTCCTCGGCAAGCGGTTCACCAGCAGCAGAGGACGGGGAAGGAATACGGGGTCGATGCGTTGACGAAGGCTCTCGAGGAGCGAGGCGGCGCTCAACGTCGGTGCAACCACGGCTGCCGCCAGTCGCGCGATGCCGGTGGCGCCGCCGTGATCGCCGTCGCGCAGAAAGAAAGCGCCGTCCAGCACGCCGGGGACTGCGTTCAGCTGCGCGTTCAGGTAGCCGAAGGAGCTGCGCTTGCCCGCGACGTTCACCAGATCCGCCGTGCGGCCGTGCAAGTTGAATTCCCGCTGGCCGGAGAGCTCGATCACGTCGCATAGGGGCGTCATCTGCTCGATGTGGCCGCCGTGTGCGTAGGTCTGGCCGTTGTCCGCGCGAAGCCTCACGCCGGGGAATAGTCGGAACGCCTCCGATGCGCCCGTGCGCCGGATCGCGATCTGGCCGGTTTCGGTGGATCCGTAGATCTCGAGCAATGGGGCACCCGAGTGCGTTTCTGCAGCGCACGCCAGCTCGCGCGACAGCGGCGCGGTGGCGGAAACAAGGAGGTCGAGCGCCGGCCATTGCAGCCCGGCCGCAATCAGCGTGCGCAGGTGCACCGGCGTCGTTACCAGCACCCGCGGCCGTGGCGCCGCGGCGACGGCGGCAGCGATATCCGCGGGATAGAAGGGGCGTTCGGCCGTAAACGAGTTGGCGCTCTGCAGGGCCACCAGCACCGTGGACTCGAAGCCATACATATGCTGCGGCGGCACTGTTCCAACCAGAGTGAAGCGTCTGCCGTCCATGATACCCAGCTCGTGCGCTTCGGCGCGCACACAGCCCGCGAGCCGGCCCCAGGTCTTGCGGTAAGGAAGCGGTGTGCCCGTCGATCCCGAGGTGAACACGATCGCGGCGAGCTGATCGTCGGGGATGTACGGCACGCGGAACGTGCCGGGCGGGTGGGTGTCCGAAGAGCCCGGGCCCGTCGCGTCCGAATAGTGGAGCCGCGGGAGCTCGATGGTGCAGGTTTCGTCGTCCGTCAGACAGAAGGCATCGGGCGCTAATTGAATCAGGTGCTTGATGACTTCGGGCGTGTGCGTCGACGGCAACAGGCTGACGCGGCCCGTCGTCAAACTGGCCGCGAGCCCGACCGCGAAGCGATAGCGGTCGGCGCAGGCATTGAGGACATGACGCCCGGGCGGCAGCAATTGCGCCAGACGTTCGGCCTCGGCGAGGAACTCCGCCGCGCGCACGGCTTGGCCGCCGCGGTAGGCGACGATCGAGTCGGCCGAGGGATGAGACAAGAGCGCGGTCACGTCCATGCGATCATCGGCTCGATAGGAAGACTCGCACGGATGCGAGTATTCCGCGCCGGTCCGTCTCTGGAAGCGCGCGGCGCCGAACCGCGTACTCGGCCACGAACATCAGGGCGACCAGGGGCAGCGCGATGAAATTCACGAACATCGACCAGATCGCCAGCGGGCCAAACAGATACAGCCCGAGAATCGTCAGTGTCAGCGCACCGAAGAACACAGCCCACGCCGCCGTGACCTGGCGGGTGTAGCGCAACTCGCGCGGCGTCAGGGGCCCGTGCAGCCGCTCGGCCAGCCGAGTGCATAGGGCCGTGTCCTCCGGGGCCAGAGAGCGCGCGAACCCGAACGCCAGGAGGCCGTACATGCTGCATTCCTGTAGCAAATAAACCATAGAGAACTTCTTCTCGAGCTGCGGCCAACAATCATACAAGAGCAGAGCCGCGGCCACCGTCAGGGGTCCCGCAATCCAGGGCCGCGTGGAGCGCCACAGTAGACTCGAGCCCAGCAGGAGAGGCGGCGTGAGCGCGAGGACGGCCCCCAAGGCGCCGATGCCGTGGGTGTTGCAATAGTGCGATAGCCCCGTGTAGGCCGCGAGCGTGGCAGAGGCCGCAGCGATCTGCAGCCAACGCCCCACGCTCAGGGTCACTTCGTTCTCTGGGTCGCGATGTATGTTGCCAAGTGCCTCAAAGAACGGAAGATTTTGTTGTTTTCTTGGCTGTCGGCCCGCAGCTGAACGCCGTATTTCTTGGACACGATCAAGGCGACCTCCAGAATGTCGATGGAATCGAGGCCCAATCCCTCGCCATACAAGGCCGCGTCCGGGTCGATGTCCTGGGGCGCCACATCCAAATTCAGCGCTTGCACGAACAGGGCAGCAAGTTCGCGCTGCAAATCGATATCGGCCGGCGGCGCCGATTGCTGAATGAGCGACGCTTTGTCGGGCATGGGCTCTGGGCTTGATTCGGATTCTGTAAGAGTACTTTAGGCGGGCATCCAAATGCCGCGCGAAGTCATTATATAGGTGCGGACGGGGGCGGCAACTTAACGGCGGACGGCCGATCCGGGTGCCCGCGGGAGGCTCACCGGGCGCCGGCTTGTATTTTTTACAAGAAGGATGGCGCTCGCGTTGGGGAAAACAGGGCTCGAACGGTTGCCGGCGGCCGGTGCCGCCGAGGTTCAACGGAGAGTTATTCTCGGGAAACACGCAGCACGGCACGCTCAACGAGGACTCCCGATGAAGACACATTTCGTAATGCTGGCGAAGTACAACGCCTGGGCCAATGCGCGACTGTTTCGGATGGCCGGCGCGTTGGATGACGGGTTGTATCGCAGGGAGGTCGGCGCATATTTCAAGAGTCTTCACGGCACGCTGAATCACTTGCTCACCGCGGATCGAATTTGGATGAGGCGTCTGACCGGGGTGGGAGATCAACCGAATAAACTCGATGCCATATTGTTCGAGGATCTGCCATCGCTGCGCGCCGCGAGACTCGACGAAGACGCTCGGATCATCCGTTTCGTCGACGGCCTGGCGGAGTCGGCCTTCGAGGAAGCGTGGGACTACCGCACTCTGAATGGCACGCCCCAGAGGCAACGTCGTCGGGAGGTGCTCGCTCATCTCTTCAATCACCAGACCCACCATCGAGGGCAAGCTCACGCGATTCTCACGGTGCTGGGGGTTGCCGAGCCTGATCCGCTGGATCTGCTGATAATGCTGCGCGAGCAGGGCTGACTTCCCCGGCGTTCCTTTTGTCTGTGCGGTATCGCACATAGCGGGCGAGATGTGAACGCATATCCTCGGGAAAAAGCCGCGGCGCATCGGTTCGATAAGAGTATTCTCAGCCAACCCATGCAGGCCCCCCATTCCCCCCTGACCGGCTACTACGGCGAGGAGCGAGACCGAGCCGGGTGGGTGCGCAGCTTGTTCGACCGCACCGCCGGGGACTATGACCGGATCGAGCGTGCCATGGCATTCGGCAGCGGCTCATGGTATCGGCGTCGTGCTTTGGCGCGTGCGGGACTGCGGCCAGCGATGCGGGTACTGGACATCGGGACGGGCACCGGTCTCACGGCGCGCGAGGCCGCGCATCTGGTGGGGACGGCGGCGGAAGTGGTCGGGGTCGATCCCAGCGCGGGCATGATGGAGCGCGCCAAGGTGCCGGCCGGGCTGCGTTTGCTCAGGGGCACGGCGGAGGCGATTCCTTCCCCGGCTGCGTCCGCGGATTTCGTCTCGATGGGCTATGCGCTGCGCCACGTCGGTGATTTGTCGCTGGCGTTACGCGAGTTCCTGCGAGTCCTCGTTCCCGGCGGGCGCGTCTGCCTGTTGGAGATCACGGCTCCCGAAAGCCGGCTGTCGCGTGCCGCGCTCAAGATCTACATGCGCGGCGTCGTGCCGCTGATGGCGCGCTGCATGGCGACGCATCGCGATATGCCGGAGCTGATGCGCTACTACTGGGATACCATCGAGACCTGTGCGCATCCGAGCCTCATCCTCGAGGCCATGCGCGAGGCCGGCTTCGTCGCGGTGTATCGCCACTTGGATCTCGGTATTTTTTCCGAGTATTGCGGGAGCAAGCCGCTTTAAGCGCGCGAATCGCTGCGCGTGCGGCGCGCGGCGAGCAGCGGCAGCCTCAAGAGGAAGCCGATGAACAGGCGCAGGTGCATCCACGTCAGCAGCGCGTTGTCGCGCCAATAATTGAAGTGAGAGACGCCGCCCTCGTCGGTGCGAAAATAGCGCACCGGTGCGGGCACGTTGAGCGCCGGCACGTCGCGCCAGGAGAGCCTCACGGCTGCTTCGGCATCGAAGTCGAAGCGGCGCATCCAAGGCTGCCGGCGCATCACGCGAACCAGCGGGGCGATGGGATACACGCGAAAGCCGTAGAGCGAGTCGCCGATGCCGGACCACAGCGTCTCGACGTTCACCCACCAGTTGCAGATTTTGCGGCCTCTCACGCGCAGCAGCGGCGCGCTCGAATCGAACACCGGACGACCCAGTACCATGGCGTCCGGGTCCGCCTGCGATGAGCGCATGAACTCGCCGATGAGGTCGGCGGGATGCTGTCCATCCGAGTCCATGGTGAGCGCATGGGTGAAACCCAGCGACGCGGCCTGTTCGAGGCCGTGCAGTACCGCGGCGCCTTTGCCTCGATTTTGGGGCAAGACGAACACGCGAAGTCCGGGCTCGGCGACGGCCATGGCGGAGAGCCGCGCGGCCGAATCATCGGTGCTCCCGTCCACCACGATCCAGACCGGGTTCCATCGGCCCAACGCTGCGCGCACGGTCTCGTACACCTTCGATCCGGGGTTGTAGCTCGGGATGAGCACGAGGTGAGTAGTCGAGCGCTCGGCCATCTCAGTCTCTCCTCAACCAGCAGGACTGCAAGGAGCCCTCGAGCTCGCGCCGATAATACTGCTCCAGCGCGGCGGTGAAGGTCACGGCGTCCTGCGGCGGCTCGAACCGCCTGCCCAGGCGCACCTTGTATACGATGGGCAGATCGGGCCGCCGGAACAGCGGCCAGCCCTTGCTCAGGAAGGGCGAGTCGGTCTCGATGATCAAGGTTTGAACGGGTACGGCGGCGTGTTTGGCGATGAGTCCGACGCTTCCCACGAACGAGTTGATGGGCAGGCGCGTCGTCCGGGTCCCCTCCGGGAACAGGAGCAACAAGCAGCCGCGCTGCAGATGGGCCACGGACTCCTTGACGAGCTGACGAGGGGACTCGTTGGGCACGTAACGCGCCAGCCGCGATCCCGCGCCGAGAAACACGTTGCTGATGAGCTCGGCCTTCATCACGCACACGACGTTCGGGTGCCGGGTGAGGATGAGCAGCGCGTCGATCAGCGCGGGATGATTGGGGGCCAGGATCATCGATGGGCCGCCGCGCAGCGCGTCGAGGGCGGAAAGGTCGAGGCGGTAGCTGCGGGTGATCGAGAGCGACCACGCGTAGATTCGAAAGCCGTACCTGATGCCGCGCCTGCCGACCTTGGTGCCGAGCTCACGGGGCAGCACGTAGTACAGCGGAAGGGCGAACACCGACCAGCCGAGGCATATGAGCCCGAGCAGCGCCAACGAGGTGTAGAGCGCGAAATACTCGTACGCGGCCTTGAGAAGACGCGGCATGGTACGCGGCGACAGAGTCTGCCCGAGAGGCATCACTCGCGCACGTCGACTCGCTGCGACGAGCTGCGCAGGGGCCACGCTATGCCGAAACCCGCGGTCCAGTAATGATCGCGCTGGACCAGCGGACTGTCCGCGAATGCGGCACCTGAGAGGCTGTCGTAGCGCATGAAGGCTCCCACCCAGTATTTGGGGAAGCGCTTCGACAGCGCGGTGAGAAATTCGGTGCCCGCATAGCCGCCGGAAGCTTGGTACTCGGGGCGCGACGGGGTCGCGTACTGCGCTTGCACCGAGTAGAAGTACGAGTTGTAGCGGCGGTTCGCGAACAACGGGCCGGAAAAGAACCCCAATTTCCAAGCGTCATATCCCACATGGTCCAACAAATCCAGCGCGAATCCGGGCGAGAATGTCCAGCCGATCGCCTCCGGCGGGGCTTCGATCGCGAACGCCGAGCGAACCGGCATCCGAAGATCCCACTTCGCGCGGGCATCGTCGCTCTGCCAGAGATGAAAATCCAACGAGACTCCGCCCTCCACGGTCGGCCGAAGCTCCGGCATCCCGCTGCGAGTCCGGTCGTTGCCCACCGGAGTGGTCGCGTTGAAACTCAACTTGAGCTCGACCCAGTCCTGATCGAAGAGCCGGGCGTGCACGCCGTCGCGATCGGTTTTGAGGAACGTGCCGTTGTAGAGCACGTACGGCACGGGAACCGGATAAACGTGCGAGCTGTTCGCGCCCCGATAATCGTCGTAGCCGAGCACGCCGACGCCCAGGCCGACTTCCCACAGAGGTTCCTCGTCGGCGCGCCCGGGAGCCGGCGCGAATACGGCCGCGCAGAGCATCCAGGCGGATAGCGCGAGGAATGTCGGGCCGCCGCGGCCGGCCGCGGGCGTTCGGGCCATCAACCGCCGGTCGATGGCTCAGACTCGACGGGGCGCATGTTGAAGGCGCGGCGGCGCGCCGCGCGCCACGAACGGCCGAGATTCGCGAACGAGATCGCGTAGTAGACTCCCTTGAACGCGCGAAGCGATCCCCAGATGGGTGTGCTCCCGAAGATGTCGCCCGCCAACACCGACAAGAGCGCCTCCTTCATCCGCAGCACGTTGCGCGGTCCGAGGAACAATTCGCGCATGGCCGGATTGGTGACGCGGTAGATGAACCACGAGAACTGCTTCGGGCCGTGGCGGACCAGGCGGTCGTACCGCTTCATCGCCTGCGCGGCGCGCGCGGGATGCTTCAGGCACTCGTCGATGGTTTCGGCGGCGGCCGCGGCGCTGGTCATGGCCAGCATCACGCCGGAGGAGAACACCGGATCGATGAAGGCGTACGCGTCGCCCGCCAAAAGATAATTGGTCCCGTGCGTGTGATCGCAGGTGTACGAATAATTGCCCGTCGCCTCGACTTCGGTGGCGAGCGTCGCGTGCGCGAGCCGCTCCGCGAGGGGCGGACACAATGCGATGGTCGACAGGAAGAACTCGCGCAGCTCCCCCTGCCGGGTTTTCATGTAGCTCGGCCAGACTACGGCTCCGACGCTGGTATTCCCGTCGCAGAGCGGTATGAACCAGAGCCATCCGTGATCGAACCAGAAGATGCTGATGTTGCCCTCGCGCTTGCCGGGCTCACGGCGTGCACCGGTGAAATGAGCGTACATGGCGGCACTGTTGTGCTTCTTGTTACGCTGCTTCGCCTGGAGGCGATTGGCCATGAAAGTGTCGCGGCCCGTCGCATCGACGAGATACCGGGCGTCCCAGGACTCGGTACGGCCGTCATCATGCAATGCCTCGATACGGGCGCTTCGACCGCCGTCCAGGAACCCGCGGGCGCGGCAGCCCTCGATGACGAGAGCGCCCGCCTCGGCGGCACGGCGAATGAGGATCTCGTCGAACGCCGAGCGCCTGACCTGATAGGCGAGGCTCAGGGATTTGTCCCAGGCGCTCGCGAATTCGAACTCCTGGTGGCGACCGTCCCACGGCGAGATGAACTCCGCGCCCCATTTCTCCATCCCGATGGCTCGGACCTTGTCAGCCACCCCCAGACGCTCGAACAAGGGCAGATTGGCCGGCAGCAGCGATTCGCCGATATGAAAGCGAGGGTGACGTGCCTTCTCCAACAGGACCACCCGGTAGCCCATCCCGGCGAGCAAAATCGCGGCCGTGGAGCCTGCCGGGCCGCCGCCCATCACCAGTACATCGCAGACGCGCGGAGCCGCGTCCGGGCGGCCCTGCGCCTCGTCTCCCGGGAATTTATCCGGCGGGGAGGGTGTCAAAACAGGACCTCCGATGGACTAATAGGTAAATTGAGCGACTCCCTAGGCTTCAAGCTTATCGTGCCGACAAACACGGGTCCAACGTCTGTAAAATACCAGTCATGCATATTTTGATCGTTGAAGATGATGAAGTTGCACGCGATTACTTGGCAAAAGCACTTCGAGAGGTCGGACATACCGTGGATGTGGCCGGGGATGGACTCAAGGGCTTGCACATGGCGTCCTCGATCGCGATCGACCTGGCCATCGTCGATCGCATGCTCCCCAAGCTCGACGGTTTGGCGCTGGTCCAGTCCCTGAGGGCGACGGGCCGGAAGCTTCCGGTACTCATCTTGAGCGCGCTGGGCGAGGTCGATGACCGCATCACGGGTCTGCGCGCCGGCGGCGATGACTACCTGACGAAGCCGTACCACATGTCGGAGCTGATGGCGCGCATCGATGCGCTCGCCCGGCGCGGGGACAGCGGCAACACGGAGACCACCGCGAAGTTGAAGTTGGCCGATCTGGAACTCGACCGCATGACCCGCCGGGTGACGCGCAATGGCAAGAAAATCGAGCTTACCGCGCGTGAGTTTCAGCTGCTGGAGTTCATGATGCGGCATAGCGGCCAAGTCGTCA
>Ga0209530_1001083_pt1 | contig 13832 bp, 10 predicted proteins | sample BlaSpr_A8_Ref_O1_FD_187987 | JGI IMG/M metagenome (GOLD analysis project Ga0209530, IMG submission 187987) | Forest soil microbial communities from Thunder Bay, Ontario, Canada - Black Spruce, Ontario site 2_A8_Ref_O1 (SPAdes) (version 2) | ecosystem: Environmental > Terrestrial > Soil > Boreal...
GAAAAATTCGGCAAGAAATGGTACTTCCTCACGCCCGATTACGCCTACGGCTACGCGTTGCAAGCGGCGTTCGAACAAAAACTTCGCCAGCATGGCGGCGAATGGGGCGGCAGTCTTATTCCGCTTGGCACCGTCGACTATTCCCGCTTCTTGCTCGACGCCGGTGCGTATCGTCCGAAAGTCCTGATCAACATCATGGGCGGCGACGATCAAGCCCGCAGCCTCGATCAGATCGCGCAGTTCGGGATGGCCCAGGATATGGCGGTCGGCGGGGCGCTGTTCGAACTGGAGAGCATCCTGAGCGTGTCCGATTCCGCCCGCGTTGGATGGTGGACCATGGAATGGTGGTGGAACCAGCCGGACGTTCCGCAAGTCAAGGCGTTCGACGACACCGTTCGCAAGCGGAGCAATCGCGCGGCTAGCGCGCGCGACTGGTTTGGATACGCCGCCGTCCGCGCGCTCGCAGCCGTCGCCAACCAGGAGAAATCACTCGATCCCGTCGTTCTGGCGCGGGCGCTACAGGGATTTACGCTTCCGCCCGATATTGCGCTTGGCACCGGGAAGACCTTTTTCCGCAATTCCGATCACCAGCTGATGAGCCCGATACTCGTCGGCGAAGTGCATCCGCCGAAAGACGATCCTTTCGACGTCTTTACGGTGCGCGCGGTGGTCGAAGGCGAGAAGGCCGCCGGACCCGCTAACGCAAATCAATGCCGGCTCGAGTTTCCGAGCTAAGCACCGCGCTCAGCTTTAAGACAGCTGCGCGGGCGGGCCGGGCTTGATCTGGACCTTTTGACCGTCGGTCAGATCGACCGCGGGATTGAGGATGACCTCGTCGCCTTCCTTGACGCCTGCAGTAACCTCCACGGTCGTTCCGAAATCGCGCGCCACGGTGATCTTGTGGAAGCGCGCAACGCCATTTTCCACGACGGCGACGGTGAGGCCGGCACTGTTGAAGACGACCGCGTCCGACGGCACGATCAGTGAAGGCGTCTTGCGCGGAATTTTCAGTTCGACGTTGCAATAAAGTCCCGGCGACAGCGCGCGGTCGGGATTAGGCACGTCGATCTCGGTCAACAGCGTCCGCGTGCCCGGCGCCAAGGCGTCGGCGATGCGCGTCACCGTGCCGAGAAATTCGCGGCCGGGAATTTCCGGCACCCGCACCACGGCCTCCACCCCGGGCGTGACGCCCAAGGCTTCGTCCTGCGGCACATAGAGCTGGATGCGGAGCTCATCGCTTTTCATTAGCGTGAACAGGAATGTGCCGCTCGCCGCATCGGCCTGCACCAGGCTGCCGACATCGACGTTGCGCTGGGTGATGACGCCATCAAACGGCGCCACCACACTTTGATAATCTTTCTGCTGGGTGAGGACTTTCAGTTGCGCGTGTTGCGCAACGACGTTGGCCTGGGCGACGGCGACCGCGGCTTCACGGGATTCCAGGTTCAGCCGATCGGTGTCGCCTTGCTGTTTGGTGACCCAACCCTCCTTGACTAGGGGGGCGTCGCGGTCCCACGTCACTTGGGCGAGGTCGCGATTGGCTTTCGCCTGTACCTGTGCCGCCTCCAGTTGCGCCAGCGTTCCCTCCCCCTGGGCAATCTGATGCTCGACCTCCGGAGCCGTGATCTCGATGAGCAGATCGCCGGTCTTGACCCGGCTGCCGATGTCGACGTTGCGCTTGGAAATGTAACCCGAGGCGCGGGCAGAAATGTTCGCCTGCGCGAACGCCTCGGTGGTGCCGGGCCAAGTGATCGAGACGGTGCTGGCGCTGGCCCGCACCGGCGCAACTCGAACGCTCGGCACGAAATCCCGGCGCTGCTCGGCGGTCGACGTCACTTGCGCGTGCAGCGAATAGTGTCGCCAGAAGCCGAAAGCCAGCGCGCCCACCAGCAGCACGGCGACGCCGATGAAGAAGTACCGGCCGCCATGCGTCGTGCCCGCCGCCGGCGGCACGAAGATTTCGGGTTTACGGGCCTCGCGCGCTTCCACAGGCTGCTCAGCCCGGGAGTCTGGCACGCGAGATCGCTCGACGTCGTTCACGTTGGCTCCTCCTTGAACACGCCGTGGGCGGTCTTATTGTCGTTGCCCTTGCGCAGCCAGGCGAACAGATAAGGCACGACCAACAGCGTGGTCGGCGTGGCGAACAATAAGCCGCCGATCACCGCCCGCGCCAGGGCCGCATTCTGCTCCTCGCCCGGACCGCCGATCGCCATCGGGATCATGCCGACGATCATCGCGGCGGCGGTCATCAGCACCGGCCGGATTCGGGTGCGGCCGGCGGCGATCGCGGCCTCGAATGCCGGCTTACCTTCGAGCTGCTGCTCGCGGGCGAAAGTCACCAGCAAGATCGAATTCGCCGACGCCACGCCGATCGCCATGATGGCGCCCATCAGCGAGGGCACGTTCAACGTCGTGCTGGTGATGTAGAGCATGGCGACGATGCCACAGAACGTCGCCGGCAACGCCAGGATCACCACCAGCGGATCGCCCCAGGTCTGATAATTCACCACCATCAGCAGATAAACGAACACCGCGGCAAACAGAATGCCGATTGCCAAGTCCTTGAACGCGTCATTCATGCTGATGATCTGGCCGGTGACTTCGATGCGATTACCCGGCGACATCTGCTTCTGATACTCGGCGATGACCTTGTTGATCTCACCCGAGACTGAGCCAAGATCGCGGCCTTCGGCGTTGGCGAATATTTCGTAGACCGGCTGCACATTGGCCTGGTTGGAGTTGGTCGGGACTGTATCGCGCTTGAAGGTGGCGACGTTGCTGAGGAGCCCGGGCACCGTGTTGCGGCCCGACGACGTCACCGCGGTAAAGGTGGCGACCGGCGTGTTCTTGAGTGCGTTGAGCGTGTCGACGCGGTATTCAGGCGTCTGCACCGCCAGGAAATAAGGTGTTCCGTTGCTCGGATCGGTCCAGAAATTCGGCGACACCTGCTCGGACGAACTCAGGCTGGTATTCAGGTTCAGTGCGATGTTGTTGGCGGTCAGCCCGAACTGAGTGGCGCGCGCCCGATCGATCTGGGCGAAGAATTCCGGCCCGTCGACTTCCTGCTGGAGGTGCACGTCGGCGAGGCCAGGAATCGCCGCCAGCCGCGCCCTCAGCTCCTTGGCGATGCGCAGATTCTTCGGCCGGTCGTAACCTACGGTGCGCACGTCGATCTGCGCCGGGATGCCGAAATTGAGAATTTGGGTCACCATGTCGGCGGCCTGGAAGTAAAAGATCGATTCCGGGAAGGCGGCCGGCAGCACCTGACGCAATTTCTCGACGTAGCTTTGCGTCGGCGCGTGGCCCTCCTTGAGCGCGACCAAAATGACGCCATCGTTGAGCCCGGTCGCCGTGCCGTCGCCGAAAGCGTAGTTATAAGAGCGCGCCGGCAACCCGATATTGTCGACGATCAAATCGCGATCGCGCTCGGGAACCACGTCGCGGATTTTGTCCTCGATCGCCTGGAATATCTGCTCGGTCTTCTCGATACGGGTGCCGGCCGGCGCGCGCACGTGCAGCTGAATCTGCCCGCCATCGATCAACGGGAAGAAGTCGCGGCCGACAAACGTGAACAAAATCCCGCCCAACGCCAGCACCACGGCCGCGCCGATCGGCACGATGATCCGCCGGGTCAGCAAGGTATGCAGCAGCGCTGTGTAACTGTTGCGCATGTTCTCGAAGCCGCGCTCAAAGCGCTGGTGTATTCTGGAGAACAAGCCGCGCCTGCCGCCCTCCTCGCCCTGCGGCTCGCCGTGCTGCTCGCCTTTGAGCAAAAGGCCGATCATGATCGGCGTCAGCGTGCGCGAAAAGGCGTATGACGCCAGCATGGCGAACACCACGGCGAAGCCGAGCGGCGTGAAGAGAAATTTCGCCGGGCCGTGAAGGAACACGACCGAGACGAACACGCAGCTGATCGACAGCGTCGACACCAGCGTCGGCACGGCAATCCCGGCGGCGCCGTGCAGCGTCGCCTCCGGCAGCGCCATGTGCTCTTCGTCCAGCAGCCGGTGAGTGTTCTCGATGGTGACGGTGGAATCGTCGACCAGAATGCCGATCGCCAGCGCCAGGCCGCCCAGCGTCATAGTGTTGATGGTCTCGCCGAGGAAATAAAGAACAATCAGCGAGCTCAGAATGGAGAGCGGAATCGCAACCATGACGACGACGGTGGAACGCCACGACCCGAGAAACAGCACGATCATCAGGGCGGTCAGGGCGGCGGCAATCGCGCCTTCCCGCAGCAGCGCCTGCAGCGCATCCTTGACGAAGACCGACTGATCGAACAACTCCCTGATCTGCATGCCGGCGGGCGCCGCCTGCCGCGACACCACCAGCTGCTTCTTCACGCCATCGACGACGGCGGTGGTCGACGCGTTGCCGTTTTTGATGACGCTCAGCAGCACCGAGCGCTGCCCGCCGATGCGCACGATGTTTTGCTGCACCGCATAGGCGTCGCGGACCTGTCCGACGTCCTTCACGAACACCGTGGCGCCGTCGGCAAACTTGACCGGGATGTTGTTGAGGTCCTCGATCGTCGTCGGCAGCGCGTTGGTGCGAACGGTGAACTGGGTGTCGCCGATTTTGGCGAGACCCGCCGGCAGCGTCAGGTTTTGCGCATTGACGGCGTTGACCACGTCGAGCGGCGTAAGCCCCTTGGCCTGGAGCTTGAGCGGATCGATGTCGACCATGATCTGGCGGTATTTGCCGCCGGCCGGCGTCGGAAACGTGACGCCGTGAATCGGCGCAAGCTGTTGGCGCAACCGATAGATGCCGTAGTCGTAAAGCTGCTGCTCGTTGAGCGTCTCCGAAGACAATCCGATCTGCAGCACCGGAACGCTCGACGCATTGTACTGGACCACGATCGGGGGCTGAATTCCGGCCGGCATCAGCGCGCGGATGGAATTCGTTCCAGCCACGATTTGCGAGATGGCGAGATCGAGATTGACGTCGGGTTGAAAGAAAACCTTCTGAACTGAAATGCCGTTAAGCGTTTGCGCCTCGATGTCGCGGATGCCGTTCACGCTCGATGACAGCGAATACTCGCTGTAGGTCGTAACCCGCTGCTCCATTTCCGGCGTGCTTAAGCCCGTATACTGCCAGATGATGGTGACGACCGGGATGTTGATTTCGGGAAAGATATCGGTCGGCATCGACGCGATCGCGGTCACGCCCAGGAACACGACGAGCACTGCAAGCACATAAAACGTGTGAGGCAGTCTCAGAGCAAAGCGGACAATGCCCATGCCAGTCGATCCGACAAGCCTTGCCTGGAGGACGTTCGTTTAGCCGCCAGGCCGGTCGTGACGCCCGTTCAGCGAATTCCTGCCCTGACTTCCTAGCCGGCGATGTTACGCCGGTTAACGGATTTAGGTATGCCCTGTTCCGGCAATTAAAAGTACTTGCCTAAAAGTACTTGGCGAAAAGTACTTGATCAGAAGTACTTGGCTTGCAGGTCGAGGGTCGATTTGACCCCGATGTGCTCGAAATTCGCCGCCAGCCATTCATCGGCCCGCGCCCGCCCCGAGTCGTGAAGCTGCTTCAGGAAATCCCAATCGCCGTTCAATCGGCTCGACCAGGCCAGGTCCCGGATCAAATCCTCCGCCTCGATCAGGTGGACGTACCGGCGCACGACATCCGGCAAGTTGTTGGTTTCCACAAGCTGGGTGACGTAAGCGATGGTGCGCATCTCGCGGATAAGTGAAACATTGAAACTGATCTCCTGCATCCGGTTCATGATCGACGGCGATGTTTTCGGCACGCCCGGCCGCTCGGCCGGCGTGATGTGCACCATCAGAATATCCGGAGCCTGGCATTCGTAGATCAGGGGAAAGATCGCGGGGTTGCCGGTGAAACTACCGTCCCAATAACAACTGCCGTCAATATCGACGGCTTGCATCATCAGCGGCAGACAGGTCGACGCCAGCACGTGATCGACGTCGAGCTCGTCGCCGTGGAAGACCTTTACCTTGGCGGTTTCGACGTTGGTCGCGCAAATGAACAATTTGACCGACTGCTGCTCGCGCACGCGCTTGAAGTCGATTGTCTCGGCAAGCAAGTCCTTGAGCGGATTAAGATTGAACGGGTTCATCTGATACGGCGACGCGAAATACGTCAGCGATTCCATAAAGAGGTAGCCCGGCGAATGTTTGAGCCCGTGATCCGGATCGGCTTTGTCGAACGGAGAGGGCCGGAAGATTCCGCGCGAGGAGATGTCAGCTACTTTTTGCCAATAATTGCGCAGCGTTTTCCGCGCGCCCTCGCGGCCGCCGGCCGCCAGACCGTCAGCTAGCGCCACGGCATTAAAGGCGCCGGCGCTGGTTGCGGTGATGCCCTCGAAGCACAGCCGCGGCTCTTCGAGCAACCGATCGAGAACGCCCCAGGTGAAAGCGCCGTGGCTGCCGCCACCCTGAAGAGCGAGGTTGATGACCTTCTCACCCGCGGGTCGCGCGGTCTCGGTGTTTGGCGTACTCGCCGACTGATCCGTACTCATCGCCGCAATAAATCAAAAAAGCCCGCCGTTGGCGGGCCACACATAGCATGCTTGCGGCAACAAAAAAGCCCGCGCGACAGGCTTTCCGGCCGGGAGGCGGCCCCGTCTAAAAATACTTCTCCTCAAGGTCGACGGTCGAGGCTTCGCCGAGCCGAGCGAAATTGTCGGTCAGCCAGGTGTCGGCCCGTTTGCGCCCGACCTCGTACAGATGGCTGAGAAAATCCCAGGAATTGTTCAAACGGCTCGACCCCGGAAATTCACGAATGACGTCTTCGGCTTCGATGACGTGGATAAGCATTTCCTTGCCTTCGGCCATTTTGCCCTCGCCGAGGCGCTTGTTGATGAAGGCAACGGCGCGCATCTCGCGGATGAGCGCCGCATTAAAACCGATCTCCTGCATCCGGTTCATGATGTCATGTGAGGTGAACGGCACTTCCGGACGCTCGGCCGGGGTCAAGTGCACCATGACCACGTCGCGCGAATTGCATTCGTAGACCAGCGGAAAGATCGCCGGATTTCCGGAAAACCCGCCGTCCCAATACGCCTCGCCGTCGATTTCCACCGTGTGCATCAACAGCGGCAGGCAGCTCGATGCCAGCACGTGGTTCGGACTGAGCTCGTCGGTCTTGAAGATCTTCACCTTGCCGGTGCGCACATTGGTGGCGCAGAGAAACAGCTTCACCGCCGGCTCGCGGCGCAGCCGCTCAAAGTCAACGACCTCTTCGAGCACCGTGCGCAACGGATTGAGGTTGAGCGGATTAAAAAGATAGGGCGAGGTGAAGTAACTCATGACGTTGACGAACAGATAACCGGGCGAATGTTCGAGGCCGAAGTTTCCGGTTATCCTATCGATCGGCGACGGCTGCAGTATGCCGTGTGAAGTTTTTTCCGACAGGCGTTTCCAGAAATGCCGAAGCGCCTCTCTTGCCGCATCGGGCCCCCCGACGGTCAAGCCATGCGCGAGCAAGACGGCGTTGACCGCACCGGCGCTCGAGGCGCTGATGCCTTCAAAAGAGATGCGATCGTCTTCCAGCAGGCGATCGAGTACGCCCCAGGTAAAGGCGCCGTGGCTGCCGCCGCCCTGAAGAGCCAAATTAACCGTTTTGGTGTCGACCTCCACCGCCTTGGCTTCGGTCGTATCTGTTCTTTGGTCCACAAAATCGCCTTTTAAAATCAGATCGAGCCCTGCCGGCCCTTGTTCCAATACCGAGGCGGCCTTGTGGGTTCCAATGGGTTGGCGCGCCGGAACCCCTTGCCCCCGCCGGGCGTTGGGATGCCATGCAGCACGAACTCGATGATATCTCCGAAAAGGAGATCCTTTCGGCCAGGGAAAAGCGCCGCATTGCCGACGAAATGTCAATATCGACAGGCGTTGTCGGCGCCTTGTGCGTCGCGGCGCTGTTGTCTCTCGGACTTCTGATGTTGTACGGCTCCGACGTCCTGCCGACGGCGGGACACTCGTTGTTCGCCGCAAACTCCAAGGCGCCGCTATCGCCGCGAGCGACGGTGGCGATGCGCTTTTACTTCGACAACGAAGCGCGGCGGCAAATGTAATTTAAGCGTGCGCCTTGCGTTGCGGGTCGATGATGCTTTCAAGCTTACCCAGCACGCGCATGCACGGCAGCACTTCGGCGAGACTTGCGTTGGGCTCGCGCTTTTCTTTGATCGCCGCGACGAATTCGCGGTCTTCCAGCTCGATGCCATCCATCGAAACGTCGACTTTCGACAGATCGATTTTTTGATCCTTGCCGTCGGACAAGTCGTCGTAATAGGCCTTGTAGGTGCCGTTGTCGCAGATGTAGCGGAAGAACGAGCCGATCGGCCCGTCATTGTTGAATGACAAAGACAGCGTGAGAATGGACCCCGACGGCACCTTGGCGACGATCCCCATGTCCATGGCGATGCCGAGTTCCGAATGGATCGGTCCTTGCACCGCGTAGCAATCGGAGATCGTCTCGCCGGTTTGATACTGGAACAGATCGACGGTGTGCGCCGCGTGATGCCACAACAGATGATCGGTCCAGCTGCGCGCCTGACCGGCGGCATTCATGTTCTTGCGGCGGAAGAAATAGGTCTGCACATCCATCTGCTGAATTTTTAGTTCGCCCTGCTTGATGCGCTTGTGCACCCATTGATGGCTGGGGTTAAAGCGCCGCACATGGCCGGCCATGGCGACAACGCCGGTTTCCTTGGCAATGCGCGCCAGCGCCTCGGCGTCTTCGACGCTGTCGGTGATGGGGATTTCGACCAGCACGTGCTTGCCGGCGCGCATCACCTGCTCGCCCTGGCGGAAATGCATCTTGGTCGGGGTGGTGAGGATCACCGCGTCGGCGCGCTGGATGCCTTCGGGCAGCTCGCCGGTGTGATGCGGAATGCCGTATTTTTTCGCCACCTGAGCGGTGGCGTCCTGATTGCCGCCGACCAGCGACGCGATCTCGACGCCGGGAATGCGCTTGAGCGCATCGAGATGCTTTTGGCCAAAGGCGCCCTGCCCCGCTACGCAAATTTTCATGTCGTTTCTCCTAATTACCGGACGTCATTGCGAGCGAAGCGAAGCAATCCAGACTTCGTGCCGATCTGGATTGCTTCGTCGCTTTCGCTCCTCGCAATGACGAGCTAGCTGCGAACCTGCTGAACCTTCGCCCGCGCGGCGGCGCGTTTGTGCTTGGCGGCGGCCGGCTTGTGCTTGCGCGGCGGCGCCTTTGCGCCCCGCGCGCGGTTGGCGAGAATGATATGGCCGACCGCGGTGTTGGAGGCCGGGACGGTATAGAAGCGATAGACCTCGTCGACTTTCTCGTCGAGAGCGCCGCGCATGATCAGCCACATCACCATCTCGATGCCCTCGGCGCCGGCCTCGCGCATGTAATCGACGTGTGGAATCTTCACGAGCTTTTGCGGATCCTTCGACAAGTTGTCGAGGAACGCTTTGTCCCATTTGCTGTTGATCAAGCCGGCACGCGGACCCGAAATCTGGTGCGACAGGCCGCCGGTGCCGAAGATCACGACCTTGAGGTCCTCCGGGTAGGACGCCACCGCTTTGCGGATGGCGCGGCCTAGCATGAAACAGCGATGGCCGGTGGGCGGCGGATACATCACGACGTTGACGGCGAGCGGAATGACCGGACAAGGCCAGTGCGAATTCTTGTCGATGTTGCCGAACAGGAGATTCATCGGCACCGTCATGCCGTGATCGACTTCCATCTTGTTGCAGATGGTGAGGTCGAACTCGTCGAGAATGACCGACTGCGCGATATGCGAGGCGAGCGCCGGATAACCCTGCACCACCGGCACCGGACGCGGTCCCCAGCCCTCGTCCGCCGGCGGGAACTCGGCAGCGCAGCCGAGCGCGAAAGTCGGGATCATGTCGACCGAGAATGCCGAGGCGTGATCGTTGTAGACGATGATCGCGACATCGGGTTTGGTCTCGCGCATCCACGCCTGCGATTTTTCAAAGCCGGAGAAGACCCGCTTCCAATACGGCTCCTCGGTTTTGCCGTTGTCGATGGCCGCCCCGATGGCGGGAACGTGTGAAGAGCCTATACCTGCGATGATTCTGGCCACGGCATCACTTCCGTTTCTTTGATTTGGATCTGGCTTTGGTTTTAGCTTTAGGCTTGGCTTTCGTTTTGGCTTTCGCTTTGAGTTTAGCCTTCGGCTTGGCGGCGGACTTTTTGGCCGACGTTCCGGCCGCGAGAAACTTTGACGGCGTGTTCTCGCCCGACCGCGAACGATTGCCTTCGACCGAGCGGCCGCCGCCGAGCATCATCTTGGCGTAGTTCTCCTGCGTATTGCTAGTCATGACCGCGGCAAGATGCTGGAACGAGTGGCCGTCAGTGGCGCCGAGCTTGGCGGTGAAATAGATGTTGCCGCCAAGCTCCAGCAGGCGATTGTAGTCGCGCTTGAGCACGGCGTCGGCTTGTTCCGGAGTGAGCCTGAACTTCTTGAGGTACTCCGCTTCGTTGGCCTTGAAGGCCTTGCGGTTGTCGTCCTTCATCAACGACATGCAGAACATGTTGATGCCGTAGCCCTCGCGGGAGCGCTCGGCATCGAACACGTATGTTCCGGGGATGTCGTCGTAAATCTGCGCTTTGCGAGCCATTTAGGTTTCTCCCGGGCGCCGCTCCGTGTGGCTGTCACATAATATAGCGCAGCAGAGCTTGGCAACGTAAGCCGTCGGTTCGCTCCGCTCATCCCCACGCAAGCTGAACCAATTGCCAAAATTGGAACCACTATAAAAGCCCCGCGCTGGATTGCCGCGTCGGCGGGAACGAGGTGGCAGCGCGGCGGCTAGTGTGGCGGTTCGGAAGTCCGCATCATTTTGGCCGGCACCTCATCATGCGGACGTCTGAACCAAAGCCACACTAGATCAATAGGTTTGCCAGTGTTCCTTTGATTCCGAAGTTGGCACAAGGGATTGTTGGTTGGCCATGCGAACTTCGGAATCGGGACACTAGCTCCAATAGAGCCGCATCAGCTCCAATAGAGCCGCATCGGGTTATCGACCAATAGCGCCTGCTGCAACGCGGCCGTCGGCGCGACCTTCGGAATAAAGTCAACAAGGCCGCCATCGTCCGGCGCCACTTCCTTCATGTTCGGATGCGGCCAGTCGGTTCCCCAGATTACCCGGTCGGGGAAGCGCTCGACCAGGGCTCGGCCGAACGGCACGACATCGTCATAAGGCGGGCCGGCGACGCTGATGCGTTCCGGACAAGTGACCTTCACCCAAAAATTCTTTTGTTTTTCCAGGAGCCTATGGAAGCGCTGGTTGTCCGGATAATCGACGCCTTTGCTGACGTCCGGCACGCCCATGTGGTCGACCACGACCGTCGTCGGCAGCGCGGTGAAAAAGCTCTCCAGTTCCGCCAGCTCGGCCATCTCGAAATAGACGACGATGTGCCAGCCCAGGCGCTCGACGCGAGCGGCGATTTTCGTAAGTACCTCGCGCGGCGTGAAATCGACCAGTCGCTTGAGAAAATTAAAACGAACGCCGCGCACGCCGGCCTTGTCCATCCAGCTCAATTCGTCGTCGGTCACTTCCTCGCCGACAAAGGCGACGCCCTTGGCGCGGCCGTTCGATGACGCAAGCGCGTCCACCATTGCGCTGTTGTCTTTTGAGTGGCAGGACGCTTGCACAATCACATTCTTGTCGAGCCCGAGAAAATCGCGCAGCGCGAACAGTTTTTCTTTCGGCGCGTCGCAGGGCGTGTATTTGCGCTCGGGCGCGAACGGGAATTTGCTCTCCGGACCAAACACGTGACAGTGGGCATCGACCGCGCCGGACGGCGCTTTAAACTTGGGCTTCGAGGGGTTCGGATCAAACGGGATGTAACCGGGGCTCATCGGCACTTAAAATGACTCCAATATGATTTCGGAAATTGCAAAACGGCTGTGCGAAAGCCGCAAATACCGTCTGCAAACACCTGGAAGTATCAGTCGTTCCTTCGAAAACCATCGCCAACGATTCAGAAATCGAGATTGCGGAACCGGGCGTCCGGGTTGGCCGGTTCCGCTCAATGACAAGCAAACACCAAGCTAAACCTTCTCCAGCGCGAGCGACACGCCCTGTCCCACCCCGACACACATGGTGGCGAGCGCGCGTTTGCCGCCGCGTTTCTCCAGGCCGTGCACGGCGGTGAGCGTGAGCCGCGCCCCGGACATGCCGAGCGGATGACCGAGCGCAATCGCGCCGCCGTGCGGGTTCACGTGCTCGGCATCCTCGGGCACGCCAAGCTGGCGCAGGACGGCGATCCCCTGCGAGGCGAACGCTTCGTTGAGTTCGATCAAATCGAAATCGCCGATCTTGAGCCCGAGCCGCTCCATCAATTTGCGCGTCGAGGGCACCGGGCCGATTCCCATGATGCGCGGCGGCACTCCCGCCGACGCCATGCCGAGAACGCGCGCCCGCGGCGTCAGCCCGTGCTCCTTCGCGGCGTCCTCGCTCGCCAAAATGATGGCGGCGGCGCCGTCATTGACGCCCGAGGCGTTGCCCGCGGTAATGGTGCCGGGATTGCGGACGATCGGCTTGAGCTTTGCCAAATTCTCCAGCGACGTATCGGGGCGCGGATGCTCGTCCTTGTCGACTTTCACCGGGCCGGCTTTGCCGCCTGGGACTTCGACGGCAATGATTTCCTCGGCGAAGTAGCCGTCGGCCGCCGCCTTGCCGGCGCGCTGCTGCGAGCGCAGCGCGAACGCATCCTGATCCTTGCGCGCGACCTGAAACTCCTCGGCGACGTTCTCGCCGGTTTCCGGCATTGAATCGATGCCGTATTGCGCTTTGAGGAGCGGATTGACGAAGCGCCAGCCGATGGTGGTGTCGTAAATTTCCGCGCTACGTGCAAAAGGCTCGGCGGCCTTGCCCATCACAAAAGGCGCGCGCGTCATGGATTCGACGCCGCCGGCAATTGCGAAATCCATGTCGCCGATGCGAATGGCGCGCGCCGCATCGCCGACGGCGTTCAGTCCCGACGCGCAAAGCCGATTGATAGTGAGGCCGGGAACGGTGTCCGGCAGCCCGGCAAGCAGCAGGGCCATGCGCGCGACATTGCGATTGTCTTCGCCGGCCTGGTTCGCGCAACCAAAGAACACTTCGTCGAGACGCGACCAGTCGGCCTGCGGGTTGCGATTGACGAGCGCGCGGATCGGCGCGGCGCCAAGGTCGTCGGTGCGCACTTTCGCCAGCGCGCCGCCATAGCGGCCGATCGCGGTGCGCGCGGCGTCGCAGATGAAAACATCCCGCATTGCTCTCTCCTGGTGCGACCCGCCCGCTCTCAATTTGTAGGGGCGCGTGCCGGGAGCGTCAAACCACCTCCACCGCTGAACGATTCGACTCCCGACTTGACGGCGTTTGGCAGTAATGTCAGGCGGATGGGCGATGGGTATTCTATCGTGAACGACCGCAGCGCAAGCGCGCCGTTCTGACGCATCGCGCCGCGCTGATCGAGCAGCTTTACATGACCCCGCCGCCGCCGAACGTCATTGTCGGCGGCCAATCATCAACGCCCACATCAAAAGCGAGTTGATCATGGACATTCGCGGACACGCAGCGCTCGTCACCGGCGGAGGTTCGGGCCTCGGCGCCGCCACCGCGCGCATGCTCGCCGCCGCCGGCGCCAAAGTCGCCATCCTCGACGTCAACGACAAGGCGGCGGCCGAAGTGGCCATCGACATCAAAGGCATCGCCATCCATTGCGACGTCGCCGACGGCGCCAGCACCGAAGCCGCCATCGCCAAAGCCGCCACGGATCACGGGCCCGCCCGCATCCTCGTCAACTGCGCCGGCGTCGGCACCGCCAAGCGCATTGTCGGCAAAGAGGGGCCGCAGCCGCTCGCCGACTACGAGCGGATC
>Ga0209530_1001086_pt1 | contig 13745 bp, 7 predicted proteins | sample BlaSpr_A8_Ref_O1_FD_187987 | JGI IMG/M metagenome (GOLD analysis project Ga0209530, IMG submission 187987) | Forest soil microbial communities from Thunder Bay, Ontario, Canada - Black Spruce, Ontario site 2_A8_Ref_O1 (SPAdes) (version 2) | ecosystem: Environmental > Terrestrial > Soil > Boreal...
TGCGAAACAAGACGTAGGCCTCGTGGGGCAATTGCGTAATGAGAATGTCAGGGAGGCGGTCGTTATCGTAATCCTGGAAAACGACGCCCATTCCCGAGGGCATTTTGCCGGAGTTGTTCAGGGCCGCGCCTGAATCAAGCGCAACTTCACTGAATGTGCCGTTCCCGTTATTGTGAAAAAGGAACTGCTCGGTCGCGTCGTTGGCTACAAAAACATCCGTAAAGCCGTCTCCATCATAGTCGGCAAAGGCGACTCCCAATCCATGTCCTTTTTTTGCAGCGATTCCGGAAGCCACGCTTACATCCTCAAACGTGCCATCCCCGCGGTTGTGGTAGAGAATGTTCGTGGTGGAACCAAATTCGCCTGGAGGGCAATACATCGGGTCCTCGATCCGGCCACAGGTCTTGCTTGTTTCCGGAGTCCAATCGAGGTAGCGGGTTACAAACAGATCCAGCTTTCCATCGTTGTCGTAGTCAAAGAATCCTGCCGATGCCGACCATCCTCCCGCCGCCACTCCTGCCTTCGCCGTCACATCGGTGAAAGTACCGTCGCCATTGTTGTGGTAAAGAATGTTCTTCCCAAAGTTGGTGACGTAAATGTCAGGAAAACCGTCGTTGTCGTAGTCTCCGACTGCCACTCCCATTCCGTAGTTGATGTCGCCGGCATGCTGCAGGCCCGCCTGTACAGTGACGTCAGTGAAGGTGCCGTCTTTGTTTTGACGGTAGAGGCGGTTCCAGTATTTAGGATTGTCCCGCTCGAAGTGAACTGGACTGCGTAGCGGATCCGGCACGTGGCCTGCATTCACCAGAAAAATATCGAGTAGGCCGTCATTGTTGTAATCGAGTAAGGCTACCCCGCCGGGCATGGTCTCAATCAAGTACTTGCGCGGTGTGGGCGAATTGCGCAGGACGAAATCGACACCATGGAGCGGCGTTAGCTGGAATTGAGAGTCGCGAGTGACAAGTTGGGCAAACACAGGAAGAACTGCCAGCACGAGCAGAATCCCGGGTTTGCGAAAACCGCTTCGCACTCAGGCTACGGCTTCGCTGCCGTCCTCATTTCGGTTCTTGCCGGGGATTGCATTTCACTGATGCCCGCAATATGCGCGAGCGCAGCGTCAATTACCGAGTTGTAGTGTACGAGCTTATCTTGTAAATGATCCGAGATAGGTTCACTTGTCGTTGGTGCGAACGAAGGGGAAGACTCAGTTGCGTGCAGCGCGTCGATCAACTCGGGCAAAGCAGTAAGTTTCTTTTGTAACCCACTGATTTCACCCAGCGCGGTTTTTGGAAAATAACCAATGCGGTCGCCGGTCTGCATAGCACTCACCAGCGCGTCTGGAGACCACGCTATGGGCCAATTGGCGTTCAGCAGATCATATGTTTCGCGTAACCGCGCCAGCTTGCCGCCGAATCCGGCGAGAAGCGCACGATTCTGCGCCATTTCGGGCTCAATGCGCAGCGAAATTTTTAGCGTGCTATTCACGGAAACCCGCGGAGTCGTGACAATCGTCGTCAGAGTATCGCCATCAAAGCGCCACCCGATTGTGCCCTTTCGCTTTTCAAAACGCAACGGCACATCGTTTACGCTCACTGCCGAGGGAGGCCAGCTTCCCGGAAGTCTCAATTCATAAGCGCGCTCGGTTGGCATTCCCGGGTAGTGGCCCTCGACGGGCGCAACGCTGATGTTCAATAGTGTCCCATCGCCATTTAACGACGCGCGAATTGGAGTCCATGCGCTATCTCCGTGTTCGTATCCTGGCGTGTCGCCCGCGTCCTCGTAGAAACGATACGTCGAAACCTGTCCGTCGTTCAGGGGAAAGACGTTCAGAATAAGCGAGTCTGTCAACTTTTCCGTAAAACGCGCTGCGGGTTGCATCGGAATGATGCTTCCCGCTTTCACGTACACGGGAATTTGGCTGAGAGAGAAACTACGCACCAGGGTTGCGGGTCCCTGCAGACGTGCTCCGGTATCCCACTCGACCCAGTCTCCGGGAGGGAGCCAGATGGTCTCTTGAGCGAGTTGGGAACTCTTTGCCACTGGTTGCGTTATCGGATCGGCGAGGATGCTATCGCCGAACATGTATTCGTTCTTTGCGTCGTACGCTTCGGTAGCTTCGGGCCAGTCATAGTAGAGCGGCCGCAGGAATCCAACACCCGTATCGTGAGTTTTTCTGGCTTCGGTGTAGATGTAGGGCTGCATCGCATTGCGACGCACGAAACATTGCCGCATCAGGTAAGAGTAGGGCTCGGGATATGCCCAGATGCGCCTCTCCGCTTCCGGATTCTTCGTGGTGTGAGTCCGCAGGATGGGGCTGAAAATTCCCCACTGAATCCAGCGCAGGTAAAGCTCCGGTTCAATCGCACCCGGCTGGTGGCCGCCAATGTCATGGCTCCAATACGTGTATCCCACGTTCGCTGCCGTTGCCGTGAAATAGGGCTGAAATGCGAGCGAGTCCCAGACGGAAATGGTGTCACCCGAAAAACCGATCTGGTAACGATGGTTGCCCAGTCCGCCCCAACGATGGAACAGTAGCGCGCGTTTCTTCTCGCGCTCCTGGTCGGTAAAGAACACATAGTTCAACCAAAAAGTGGGATTCACGCCGGGAAGCTTTGTCGCGTCCTCCTGCTGCCAGTCGAGCCAGAAGAAATCAATCCCTTGCCGCTCGAGGGGATGGATCACATACTTCAAGTAATTGTCCGCGAACTTCCTGTCTGTGATGTCGAAGGGCACATATTGTTTGCTCGCGGGATCGATTCCCATCGAGTTGGCCATTGCAGGATAGCTGTCCTCCCAGGGTTGAATGCCGGATGCCGGATGAATATTGAGCGTGGTCTTCAGACCTTGGTCGTGAACACTCGACAGAAAACCTGCCGGATCGGGGAACAGGAGTTTGTTCCAGGAATAGCCAGTCCAGCCGAGCCGGTGACCGGACGCATCCACTTTCGTGTTACCGACGACTTGGTTGAATGTGGGATGCCAGTCGATGTCGATCACCAGCACGTTCAGGGGAATTTCATGCGTTTGGAATTGTTGAAGCAACTGTTCGAATTCCTGGTCGCTGTAAGACCAGTAGCGTGACCACCAGGCGCCGAAGGCAAATCGTGGCGGCAGTGGGATATTGCCTGCGACCCGGGTGAAATCGCGAAGGGCGCCCTTGTAATCGTGGCCGTAGCCAAAGAAATACCAGTCCTGGCGCTCGCCCGCGGGACGCAGCATCACCCAGGGCCATGCGCTCTGCTCGCCTGCGCGGAAGCTGAAGTCGGCGGAATCGAAGAGCGGGCGCGCGCTGTCGTCCACAAGCGTCCAGCCGTTACGCGAGATCAGGCCGGGCTCCAGTTTCACTCCACCGCGGGCAGTATCGAGCGTCCGCGCAGTGCCCAGAAGATTGCCAGTGTCTTCCATCCCCGGTTTCCATACGACCTCTTTCCCGTTAAGGCTGAACGAAACCGTAAGGTCGTCCGCGGTGAACTTACCGTCGGTATCGCCGGGATCGTAGACCAGCGTCAATGCGCTGGTCTTCAGCACCACGCGGTTGCCGGGGCCGATCTGGCGCGTGAATTGGGGAACCGGAAGCGCACGGTTCACGAAGGCGAAAGAAGCGTGATCTTCAAACTTCCCATCCTTTGCCCACTCCAAGCGGATGAGTTGAGGCGTAAGCACGGTGAATCGCGCGGAGCCGGCTCGTACCACCGCGCGAGCATCGGCGACCGGATCGTAGCTATGGGGGGCAACTGCTGCGTTCCCCAGTGCAGTCTGCAGGAAGACGCCCAGGATACACATGAATCTGAGCGAAGCAATGCCGCGGAGTAGATTTCTCATTTGCATTGATACCTGGGGTCGAAGGGACGATCTACCATGCCGGTTCAGAGTGCCTGGCGGATTCGAACCCGCCAGGCATCGCTGAATGGTTGGCTGGCAACCTTGGGAGCTACCAGTAGAATTTCCCTCCGAACTGGATGCTTCTTGCGGGATAGGCCGCAGTGATGGTTCCGAAACTGCTGTCGCCCAGATTGGTGTCTGGCTCGAAGAAGCTCGGATGATTGAACACATTGAACATTTCCACGCGGAACTGCAGTCTTCTCACCTCGCCGAAGCCCCACCATTTTCCGATGCCCATGTCGTAGTCAAAGAATTTGGGCGCTCTCAGATTCGACAGGAACCGCGGGGCATCGCCAAATGTGTAGGCCGCAGGCTGGGCAAACGCCGCAGGATTGATCCAATCGTTGAGTGACTGATTCTCCGGAACCGGATTGACTCCCGCGACCAGATTGGGTCTCTGATTGAATCCGAATCCGCCTGTGTTGTTTGTCGCCGGGTTGATGGAGAGCGGCAATCCGGATTTTGCGGTAAGAATTCCGCTCCATTGCCATCCACCGAGGACGGCATTCATGGGCCGGCTCCAATTGTTGCCGAGCAATTTCCCGCTACCGAATGGGAGCTCGTAGTTGTAGTTGACCACCAGGCTCTGCGGGGTATCGGTTACGTCCACTGAGTGCTCTGCAGCGAGGTTATACGAGTTTCGCACCGAGCTTCCGCTGCCGGGGAAAGCCCATCCGGCGGCGCCCTGCACGTCGTCCATAAATTTGGAGTAGGTGTAGGAAACATTCAGATCCAGCCCCGAATGCCAACGGTGAGTGTAAGTGGCCTGAAGTGCGTTATAGGTCGAACCGCCTACGGCAGGGGGTGCCTCGGTCACGCTGCAGTATTCGGGGAAGCGGCGCAGCAACTGGCCCATCGGGACTGTGGGCTGATCGAGGCCGCAGCCGCTGGAGGTTATATGTCCGTAGAACGGATTGGCAACGGGGTTGAGCAGCTGACTACCGAGGCTGAGATCGGACGCGGGGATCTCGTCCCACTCCAGGTACTGTGACAACACGTGGACGCCGTGGTTTCCAACATAACTGATGTCGACCAGGTCATTGTTCGTAAGCGCGTATTGAGCCCCTGCCATCCATTGCTGCACATAGGCAGAGGGGCGGACATTGTTCACAACTGGATTCAAGCCGAAACCAACATCCGTCAATCCTCCTAGTGAATTTCCCGTTGGCGCAACTTCCCCGTTCGGGAACGCGCTTTGGCAAGGCGCGGACGTCGAACCATTGCTGCAGTTCACGGCCGAGCTTCCGCTAAGAGTGGTAAACGGGTTGAGTCCACTGTTAAGACTTGTGACCCATGGTGTCGACTGCGAGTAGCCGATATTGGGACCTTGACTGTAGTAGTTGGGCACGAAAAAGATGCCATATCCGGCGCGCACGACCAACTTGTCACGAAGCCTGTACGACGCACCGATTCTTGGAGCAAAGTTCTTGTACTGGGTGTTGTAGAGTCCACGGTTGCCGCTGCTGTTGAACACAAGCTCGCCCGGATAGTTTGTCCCTACCGCGGAGCTGATGGGATTTACCGCGCTGAAGTCGAAATATTCCTGCGCATTCGTCCTTTCCGTTGGGGCAGTCTGGATTTCATAGCGCAGACCGAGGTTGATCGTGAGCTTTGGATCGATCTTCCAGTCATCCTGCAGATACCAGCCAAATAGATTCTTGTCGGTTGCGGGAAATTTATTGAAACCGGTCTGATCAGTTCCACTGCCCACACCCATCAGGAAGGAAGCAAACCCGTCGCCCGTTCCGGCCGTTGCATTTTGGGGATCCGGCCCAGCCGTCGACGTGGTCTGGAATTCCAGAACGGTGTTCGCGTAGTGGCCGCCGTCGATGCGGGCCCAAACATCCATGAATCCGAATGACAGCTGGTGTTTGCCGTGGATCTTGGTGAAATCCACAGAGCCGGTCCACAAAGTTTGGGGAACCTGGTAATTGTCGAGTCCGGCCTGTGCGCCTAAATCCGCATAGCTCTGGGGCTGGACTTCAGGGAAGCTCGGCGCGATTCCGTCTATGAACGACGGCAAGCCCAAAGCCGAAGCCTTATACCCGAAACTCTGCGTCACAGATTGCTCGACATGGCGGTTCACGCCTAGATTCGCGTTCATCGTCAATGTCGGGCTGAAAAGGTGGGTGTATCCGATATCCACACTGTAACGGTTGTTGGGAGCCACGACGCCGGGCCCTCCTGGATCGGAAGCTCCGTAGTATGTGGGGTAGTTAACTTTCTGCTCGTACTTCTGCGACCAGCGTCCGAAGAGGCGGTCATTAATAGATAAGTTGTAGTCGATACGGCCCGAGTACTCGTTCGAGTGCGCCGCGGCAGAGGAAGCCGAAGTGAAGTTGTTGATGAGGGCGTTCGTGGTCGGGGTCGGCCAGTAATTTCCGCCGGCAATCTTGCTGGCGATCGAATCCATCAGGTTGGTGGGAATCACGTTGGTGACCCCCAAACCAGTTACGACATTTCCTGAAACCGGATCGCGGATGTACTCGGTCGTCGCTCCAGCGGGACAGGTGACCGTGTGACCGGTTACGCTGTCGGTGCCTCCGCAGGTGACCTGCCGAGTGCTGAACGGGTTGTAAATTTCACCGCTATAGATCGGCCGGCCAAGATAATCCGTGCCGGTCTGGGCACCCAGCGAAGCGGTAAAGATGCCCGCTCTTTCATTCTTTGTGGGCATGGTGACCGGGCCGAAAGTAGCGGGTGTCGCCTGCCGCAGACCTTCGTAGTAGGCAAAAAAGTACAGCTTGTTCTTGACGATGGGGCCGCCGATTGTGCCCCCGAACTGGTTTCGGTGGAAGGGCGGTTGGCCGGCATCGTTGAAATAGTAGCGGGCGTCATAGGCGCTGTTCCGGTAAAACTCCCAGGCGTCGCCGTGGATCTGATTCGTCCCTGACTTGGTGACCACATTAATTACGTTGCCGCTGCTAAATCCATATTGGGCGGTGAAAGCATTGGTCTGAATTTTGAATTCCTGGACGTCATCGATCGAGGGCACGTAAATCACGCCGCCCCAGTCCAATCGCGTGTCCCAGGTGCCATCCAGCAGATATTGCGCGGTGCCAAAGAATGTACCGCCAAAGTTGAGAAACGAAACATCCTGGTCGGCGCTCCCAGAAATGCCTGGAGCTCCTACCACCTGCACCTCGGCGGTATTACTTACAGAGGAGTTCAGCTCGGCGAGGCTTATGATGTTGCGCAGGTTCAACGGCGTTTCCACCAACTGCCTGGCTGAAATGTCGGAGGAGATGTTCGCGTTGTCCGTATTAAGAAGAGGAGCTTCAGCAGTGACTTCGACGGTTTCGGACCTCGAGCCTACTGACAGCCGCACATCCTGACGTGCGGTTTGACCTGCTTCCAGCGAAAGGCCATCCTGCTTGTAAGTCTTGAAGCCAGAGACATCGATTTCCAGGGTATAAATGGCAGGAGGGAGCAGGGTGAATGAGTACAGACCGTCCCCTTCGGTGACATAGCGGCGGCTGATCCCGTTTTGCGCGCTGGTAAGAGTCACCTTTGCATCTTTCAAAGCCAGGCCAGTGGGGTCAGTGATCGCACCGCTCAAAGTCGCTGCTACCTGCTGATTTTGAGCCTCAAGGTTGGTGCCACCCAGGAACGAAACGAGAACCGCTAATACGAAGCATGCCTGCCAACGCGCTTTCCTCAACATTCATACCCTCCTGTGCATCTCGGCCAAGACGGTGGTGGTGGAGCGTACCCGGACTGGACCGCCCTTAAGTCATCCGGAATGGCAAATACAAAAACCAAAGCCGCGACAGTGGAGCATGCCCTTAGCAAAGTAGCAAGCGTTTACAGGTAAAGACGTGGGGATAAGAAGGATAATCGATGGAGTGGCTGGTTTTCTCCTTTGATTTCACATGTTTCCAAAACCGATAAGAAAAGGGAGAAAAGACGCTTCGCAATGCGTTTTTAAGGTTGAACTCCCTTGGCAAGCCGCAGTAGTATCGCGAACACAGAGTTCGCTCGCGACAGGACCCTGTTTGGTCACAGCGTAGTGACGCCTGTCGGAAGGCCGGAGTCGATTGATACCAGAGCCCGTGATTGAGAGCTGGACTCCGTCCAGCGAACTGGAAAAAGAAGCAGTTCAGCAACAGCTGGAACGGCTGCTGGCCTCCCCTCTTTTCCATTCCAGCAAGCGCTATGCCCAGTTCCTGAGGTTCGTAGTCGGGCGCACATTTGAGGGCCGGGGGCATGACCTGAAGGAACGGATCCTCGGCATCGAGGTCTTTGATCGTCCGCCGGATTACGATACTAATATTGATCCGATCGTTCGCGTCACTGCCGCGGAAATCCGTAAACGCCTCGAACAGTACTATCAGGATCCCAAGCACGGCCAGGAAATTCGGCTTTTCCTGCCGTCAGGTTCGTATGCTCCACACTTCTCCTGGCCCGGCTACCCCAACGGTCTTGCGGTACCCACTTCGCCTCCAGCGAACGGATCCGCCGTAACCCCTCATCCGGCTGTGGAATCCGAGACGGCCAAGTCTGTCCCGCATCGATGGAGCTCTACAAATGCGCTTATTCTGGCGCTTGGGTTATTGGTGCTGATTTCCGCGGCTGGCATTTGGTGGCGAGGATCCCGGCCGACAATGTTGCGAGAGTTCTGGGCGCCGTTTGTGAAGTCCCCCGAGCCTGCCCTGTTCTGTATCGCCGACCAGGTGCAGTATGCGAATATTCGCCTGCGGGACGCGGGCGATCCACAAAAAGAGATCACACTTCCCGACACCATGGTCACCGTGATCATTGATGACCTGAATCCTCTGGTGAACATCGCCGGCACCTTGCGCTCTTACGGCAAGAACTATCGCGTGCTCGGGGAATCGACCACCAACCTCACCGACCTTCGCCGCAACCCTTCCATTTTCATCGGCGCCTTCGATAATTCGTGGACCTTGCGGTTGACCTCGGCGCTGCGCTTTCATTTCGTGAATGATCCCTCGATGTCAAAGCTTTGGATTGAAGATCGCGAGCAACCCGAGAAGCGAGAATGGCTGCTGGACCGTTCCGTGCAGAAGACAGAGGACTATAAAGACTACGCCATTGTTGCCCGCTTCATTCCGCCGGATACAGATCAGTATGCGGTGGTGGTAGCGGGAATCGGTCGCGGGGGAACGGTCGCGGCAGGTGAATTTGTCGTCGACGAGCGTCGGATGCAGGAAATACTGGCGCACGCTCCCCAGGATTGGCAGACGAAAAACATAGAGATCGTGCTCGAGACCCAGGTGATCCAAGGACGTTCCGGCGCCCCTCGTGTCAGGGCGATCCACGTTTGGTGAATCGACGTGTACGCTCGTTTACATACTTCCAGAGCAATTCCGCGGAGCGCCCATCGACGCTCGCCGTGACCTGTTCATATACCACAGCCGACACGATCAGCTCGATCCTGGAAAAAGATCCTTCATTGAGGTTCGACTCGGAAAACTAGAGGCGAGTTCTTGGAGAAATAGAGATAAACGGGTCCGTCTCCCAGATCGACGCCATGGATGCAGATGGAAAACCAGAAGCACAGTTTAAGTCTCTGAAAAGATTGGTCGGGGAGAGAGGATTTGAACCTCCGACCCCCTGGTCCCGAACCAGGTGCTCTACCAGGCTGAGCCACTCCCCGACGGCATTGCAGATTAAAACACAAAAAGCGAGAACGCTTTTGCGCGCTTACTGCTTGATTAGCATTCAAATTATAGCATCGCCGGATGAACTGGCTCACCGCCCGAGCGCCCTCACATTTTTCGCGCTACACTGGTGGCGCACTGCGTGTCGAATCAACGTGAATCGCAGCGTTTACCGTCTTGGTTGAATAGATACAGATCTTGAATAGATACAGATAATGATCATCATTGCCGCCCATCGTCTATATACGCCTTCACACGAAATCCTGGACCCGCTTGTCTTTATCGACGACGGCACGGTCCGTGCCGTTTCCTCCCGCGCCGAGCAGGAAGTACCAAATAACGCGACGGTCATCGATTTAACCACCCATCATTCCGAAGCTATCCTTGCCCCTGGTTTTCTCGATATTCACATTCACGGCGGCGCCGGAATCGATGTTACACGCGCGGCTCTGACCGACATCCCGCATCTCAACAAGTTTCTTGCCACTCACGGTGTCACCGGATATTTCCCCACCACCGTCGCAGCACCGCTCGCTGAAACATGCGCCGCTCTCGAACGGCTCGCCGACGCGATTGAATCCGCACAGAACCCCGGAACCCACGGAACAAATGTGGAGGCGCGCCCGCTCGGCATTCATTTGGAAGGTCCATTCCTTAGTCATAAGCGCCGTGGCGTGCATCCTCCGGAAAACCTGCTAGAGCCCACGGTAGAAATCTTTGACCGCCTCTGGCAAGCCGCGCGCGGCCACGTCAGCATGATGACCATAGCCCCTGAACTTCCCGGAGCGATGGATGTAATCACCGAAGCGGCGCGCCGCAAGGTTTGCGTGAGCATCGGCCACTCTGACGCAGACTCGGCCACCGCCCGCCAGGCAATCCAGTCCGGGGCGCGACACGCCACTCATACGTTCAACGCCATGCGGCCACTCGATCACCGCGACCCCGGCATCCTCGGCGAGGCCCTGACCGACGACCGCCTCACCGCCGATATCATCGCCGACGGCATTCATCTGGCGCCGGAAATCGTGAAGCTCTTCCTGCGGGCGAAGGGATTCGATCAGGCCGTCCTGATCACCGATGCCACAGCCGCAACCGGCATGCCCGATGGCACCTATCTGCTCGGCCCCATTGAGGTCGAGGTAAAAGATGGCAAATGTACACTGAAAGGAACGAACGGACAGCTGGCCGGCAGCGTCCTCACTATGGATAAAGCCGTGCGCAACGTGACACAATTCTCTGATTGGACCCTGCGCGATGCCGTCCGCGCCGCCACGCGTAATCCGGCGCGCGCAGCCGGACTTCCTTCACATGGAGAAATTAAAGTTGGGGCGGAAGCTGATCTGGTTTTACTCAGTCCCGAGGGAGTAGTTCTAAAGACAATGACAAGAGGTCGCGGCTTTTAAAGGCAGCTTTAAAAACAGGCACTGTTAATTCGGCTTGCGCTCTTTGGCTTCCGCCACGTAGCGCAGCAGCAAAACTTCATCGGCGCGCGTGAGCTGATCGAAAAATGACGTATCCACTTTGCCGTCGTTCACCGTCTTCGACACATTCGACTGGCGCATCTTGTCGCCCAGCTCCGGATCGTTGCTCATCACCTGCGTGTAGAACCAAAGAAAATGCCGCATCTGGTCGAGTGCCTTGCACAGCACCTGAATGGCTTCCGTCTCCGGCAGCGCGCTGAGCGCTTCCATCAATTCCGGATCGCTGGGGGCCTGCATGGCGGCGCAATTCAACTCGCGCTGAATCACGCGCAAATCTTCGGTGACTCGGATCATCCTTGTGTGCAGGTCGTCCATCTGTGAATCGATTCCCTTGGCCATTTTGGGTTCTGATTGTGTTGCTAGAACATCTCATCGGCTGCGCGCAGCGGATAGATGTCCCACGATCATGCGCTTTCGTAATTCGAGCGATTACCTTGGTCTCCTATCACACTTACCATTGCGTCCGCTGCTATGTGACTAGTAACACGATGAGCAAACCGGGCTCCCCGCAAGCCTTTTCGGCGCCAGTCCACACGTAGGGACAGCCGCCTCGGCTGTCCAAGCCCGGGCGAAGGCCGGCGCCCCAATTCGTAGTCCCATCTAGAACACTTTCCCAACCACAACCCGTTTTTGTGATACAAACACCCGCATGCCAGCGCCGCCACCTATCCCCCGCCACGAGCTCGTCCGCGCCATCGGCCGCTGGAGTCTGGTTGCGCTCGTGGTCAACTCCATCATCGGCAGCGGTGTCTTCGGACTGCCTTCCGTCGTTGCCGGCCTTATCGGCAACCTCAGCCCCTACGCCGTGCTCGCCGCCGGAGCCGGAATGAGCGTCATCATCGCCTGCTTCGCCGAAGTCGCCTCGCGTTTCCAGCAGGCGGGCGGCCCGTACCTCTATGCCCGCGCCGCCTTCGGACGCTTCATGGGCATCCAGACCGCGTGGATGCTATGGCTCGGCCAGGTCGCTGCCCCTGCCGCCAACGCAAATCTGTTCGTAATCTATCTCGGCGAATTCTTCCCGCACGCCAAAGATCCCGTGCCCCGCGCCATCATCCTCACCTTGCTGGTCGGTCTTCTCACGGTTATCAACATTCGCGGCGTGCGCGCCGGAACACATGTCAGCAATCTCTTTACCGCGGCCAAACTGGTTCCGCTGTTCGCGGTCATTATCCTGGGCATATTCGTTCTTCACGCGCACCACTGGCAAATCGCCAGCCCTGCCGTGGAAAACACAGGGACCAGTCAATGGCTCAAGGCCCTGCTCCTCCTGGTCTTTGCCTATGGCGGATTCGAAACCGCCCTCGCGCCCATGTCCGAAGCCAAAAATCCCCGCCGCGACGCTCCCTTCGCGCTCTTCACCGCTCTCGTGCTCTGCACCGGGATCTACGCTCTAATCCAATGGGTGGTGATCGGAGTGCTGCCCAACGCGGCGCACAGCCAACGCCCGCTGGCGGACGTAGCCCGCCTCGCCGTTGGTCCCGTAGGCGCCGCTCTGATCGCCATCGGCGCTCTGATTTCTTTTTACGGATATCTCAGCGCAAAAATTCTCGCCATGCCCCGCATCCCCTTTGCTCTCGCTGAACAAGGAGACTTCCCCGAAGCCTTCGCCGCCATCCACCGAAAATTTCACACGCCCTATGTTTCCATCCTCGTCTTCGCTGCCATGGTCTGGGCGCTCGCGCTAACCGGCGACTTCAAGTGGAACGTCACACTCTCCGCTGTAGCCCGCCTGCTCTACTACGCCGTAGGCTGCGCCGCGCTCCCCATCCTCCGCCGCAAAAGCACCACCGACGCCCCCGCCATGTTTACCCTGCCCGCCGGAAATTTCTTCGCCGCCCTTGGCCTGCTCTTGTGCGCAATCCTCATCACCCGCGTGGATTTCGGCCAGTCCCTGATCCTGGTTGGAACCATCGCACTCGCGTTGCTGAATTGGACATTGGTAGTCAGAAAGAAGTAGCGAACGAGAATGGTGAGTGCCCCACTTCTCGCGTCCCTGCGAGAAGCGGGCAAGGCGCGGCCCCGCAGCTAGGGAGCGGCCTGCTCGAACGGAATGTCGATTTCGGCGTAACTGTCGGGCCGAGCTTTCGGCTATTAGGAGAGCGATCCGGTCGAGGTACAGCCGCACAATCCGCCGGGGTGCCTCCGATGCGCGTGGATGCAAATTGATAACTCCTCAGTAGCAACTTCTTTCGCCCTTCTTGTCATCCATAACCAGCACCGTGCGGAGGGCATAGAGTGAGCAGCCAGGAATCTGATCAGGTCTTAGCGTTGTTAGGGGAATTAGCCAAGCTGAAGGACCTCGATAATGGTTCGGCCAACGAGCAGAACCAGCAGAGGCGTGCGGAGATAAAAGAGGAAATCAAGACCATCGCTGAACAGAAGAAAGACGCAGCCGCGCTGGAAGGGCAAAAATAGCGCGGCTGTTTCGCCTGAGAGGCTAGCCGACTCTCCAATCACATCCATCGGATAATCTTCCACAGCCTCACCGTGACATCTGACCTTGCGATCCACAGCCAAATCATTCCATCATTGCCCAGCAATAGGACCATAGCGCGGGACCGAGCTAGATCGACCCCAGCCCGTACACGGCACGTAACTATCAGATTCCAAGGAACTAAGCATCTAAGTTCTTTGGAAAAGGGTGTTTGCCAGGAAAAAACCGCTACGCTGGTGATTCTAAATAATTTGCAAAAAGGGGGGAGGGTGGCTACGCCCTATAGAGCAGGCCTTCTTGAACGGTATATCGACCTTGGCTACG
>Ga0209530_1001087_pt1 | contig 13738 bp, 9 predicted proteins | sample BlaSpr_A8_Ref_O1_FD_187987 | JGI IMG/M metagenome (GOLD analysis project Ga0209530, IMG submission 187987) | Forest soil microbial communities from Thunder Bay, Ontario, Canada - Black Spruce, Ontario site 2_A8_Ref_O1 (SPAdes) (version 2) | ecosystem: Environmental > Terrestrial > Soil > Boreal...
GATGCCTTCTTCCTCCCGTTTTCCGCACGCCACTACTCGAAGTCAATCTTCTCGAACCCCAGCCCTTGCAATAGGCTGCTGATCGTGGAAGCCGCGTTCTGCCGGGCGGTTCGCAAAATTCCATCGGCCAAGGCCGCCTCTTGCATCTGACGTTCCGCTTCCTGTCGTACTTGCGTTTCAAGATTCGGGTCCGTAGGAACGAGCAGCCCGGTTTGCCTCGAATACACTCGCGTTTTGGCGCTATCGATCCGAGTGCTGAACACCTGCGAAGCGGGAAGGTGTAAATAAATGTGCGTACCGTTCACTCTGACGTCGCCCACCTTCAGGTTTGAGAAATCAATTCCAGCGACTACTTCGCCGTGCGCCATCATCAGGAGTCGATCCCCGGCCAGAAAGTCCGGAAAGATCGGGCTTTCTTTCGCGCCGGTCACTAGCTTGTCCATGGTGTAAACCACGGTCTCCAACCGCTGCAGCCGTTGAATGCGATTCACCACAGCAGGCTGGCTTACATCGATACTGAGGGTGCTCCCCGTCACCGCCGACCACATATGGCCCAACAGAGCCCGGCCGGAATTTCGCGAAAGCATCAACCACCCAATCGAACCGACAAATATCACCCCGAGAAATAACCCGATGATCAGAGCAAACCCAAGCGCAGCCGAGGATCGAGCAGGCTTATGAACGTTGGTACTGGCGTCAGTATCGGGAGCCATAGAGCAAGGTTACCACTGGGCGAGTTAGCGAATCAGGTAGCGTTACCCTCTGAGACACAGAACAAAACCAATATCTGGAGGCTGCTACAATCCGCTCATGGCCGTCACCTCTAGCCTGCCGGCTTTCGCCCGCACCATCTTCCACGTTGATATGGACGCATTCTTTGTCTCGGTGGAAGAGCTGTACGATCCTTCACTCAAGGGCAAGGCGGTTGTGGTCGGCGGACAGCGCCATGAGCGCGGAGTGGTTTCGGCGGCTTCGTACGAGGCGCGCAAGTTCGGAGTACATTCGGCCCTGCCTTTGCGAACCGCGGCCAAGCTTTGTCCACAGGCCATCTTCGTCAATGGACATCCCGAACGCTACCGCGAGTGCTCGGAAAACGTTTACAAAGTGTTAACCGCGTTCTCGCCGCAGGTGGAGATGGCTTCGATCGACGAAGCCTACCTGGACATGACCGGGACCGCGCGGCTGCATGGGCCTCCGCTGCGAGCGGCACATAAATTGCACCGGAGAATGAAGGAAGAAACGCAGCTGAATTGCTCCATCGGCATCGGCTCGTCGCGCTTAATTGCGAAAGTGTCATCCGCGCAGGCGAAACCAAACGGCGTGCTATGGATCGTCCCCGGAGAAGAGCCGAAGTTTCTTGCCCCACTCGACGTCCGCGAAATTCCCGGCGTAGGCAAAGTGATGGAAAGCCACTTGCACGCGCTCGGCATCAAGAAAGTCGGAGACCTGGCACGCCTGGAAGAATCTGAACTTGAGCAACGCTTTGGCAAGTGGGGGCTGGCACTCGCTGGCAAGGCCCGCGGAGAAGATGCCGGCGGCTGGTTTGACCGAGAAGTGCCCGACGCCGAAGTCGGCTCCGATACGGACGCAAAGTCCATCAGCCACGAGCATACTTATAATGAAGACACGGCGGATGTGAATCAGTTGGAAGCGACCTTGATGCGGCTTTCCGAAATGGTTGGCCGCCGTTTGCGGGAAGCGAAGTTCCACGCGCGTACCATTCAACTCAAGTTGCGTTACAAAGACTTCAGCACGATTACCCGCGCGCATAGTCTGCCCACGCCCACGCAACTTGATGGCGAAATCTTTGAGCAGGTACGCGCGCTGTTTCGCAAGAACTGGAAGCAGGGCAGGTATGTGCGGCTTCTGGGAGTACAGGCCTCGTCATTCGAGCCGCAGACGGAGCAGATCAATCTTCTCGAAGGTGGCCGCCAGCAGCGCTGGAAAGACGCGCTGGTTGCCGCTGACCGCTTACGCGACAAGTTTGGCGAATCGAGTGTTTCGCTCGCAGCGGGCATGCGGGGAAGCTTCCGCGAGCGGACCCACGAGAATCCAGCCGGATTGCCTGGCAAGGGCAAAGCGTAACCGGAATAGTAAGAAGACCCGAAGGCGCGCGAGAGTTGACCGGCTCGCCGAAGCCCACTAAGATTTCCAGTCGCTCACAACCAAACTCCAGGAGTCCCCTGTGCACAAACTTCGTCGGCAGCTGTTCGCTTTGATAGTGGTTTCGGTGCCGCTAGTTTTTTTGTCGCTGTTTTTGCTGTTTCCGCAAAGCACCGTTGCTCAAAGCGATCCGCCACTGCTGCTTCGCTTTCCCACCGTGAGCAAGACGCAGATTGTTTTTAACTATGGCGGCGATCTGTGGACCGTCAGCCGCGACGGCGGGGACGCCCAACGGCTGACCTCTGGCGTGGGAGTTGAGACTTCGCCCAGCTTTTCTCCCGACGGCACGATGATTGCCTTTACTGGAGAGTATGACGGGAACAAAGATGTATACGTTGTGTCGGCGAGCGGCGGCGTGCCGCGCCGTCTGACATTCCATCCAGCGGAAGAAGATGTTCTGGGTTGGACTCCCGATGGGAAAAAGATTCTGTTCGCCTCCTGGGGCAACAGCTTCAGGCACTTCGAAGACCAACTCTACACAGTACCTGTGGAAGGCGGGTTCCCGACGAAACTCCCGTTGCCCATTGGTGATGAAGCATCATTCTCTTCGGACGGCATGCACTTGGCATATTTGCCCCATCTTCAATGGCAGGCAGCGTGGAAGCGCTACCGCGGAGGGCAGACGACTCCCATCTGGATTGCCGATCTGAAAGATTCGAGCGTGGTGAAAGTTCCGCGCGAGAACTCGAACGACCATTATCCAATGTGGGTGGGCGACACGATTTATTTTCTTTCCGACCGCAACGGGCCGGTAAGTCTGTTCGCCTACGATACCAAGAGCAAGCAGGTGTCGGAGGCTCTGCACAGTGACGGCCTGGATTTCAAAATCGCTTCGGCAGGCCCCGACGCGATAGTCATCGAGCAGTTCGGTGCCATTAAGCTTTATGACCTGAATACGCACCGAGCCAAGAATATTTCCATCCATGTGAGCGGTGATTTGGAAGCCGTGCGGCCGCACTTCGCCAAGGTTGAACCCAAAGGCATTCAGAATTTCGGCATTTCGCCCACCGGTGCGCGTGCCGTCCTTGAGGCCTGGGGAGAGATTTTCACTGTACCCACGGACAAGGGAGACATCCGGAATCTTACGCGCAGCCCTGCAGTTGCCGACCGCGATCCGGCCTGGTCGCCGGACGGAAAGTCGATTGCCTACTTCTCCGACGAGCGTGGCGAGTATGAATTGTGCATACGCGAACAGAAAGGCTTAGGCGAGGTTAGGCACATCAGCCTGGGCAATCCTCCGTCCTTTTTTTACACACCCACCTGGTCGCCCGACAGCAAGAAGATTGCGTATTCCGATAAACGCCTAAATTTGTGGTACGTCGATCTCGATCATCCGCAGCCGAAGTTGATCGATACCGATTACTTCGGCGGCTTCGCTGCGACTCAGTTCAGTCAGACTTGGGCTCCGGACAGCAAATGGCTGGCATACACCCGGCAACTGCCCAGCGGCCTGCACGCGGTGTTTGTCTATGCGCTCGATCAGGGAAAAGCGTCACAAATCACAGACGGTATGAGCGACGCGCAGTATCCCAGCTTCGATAAGAACGGGAAATATCTTTACTTCGCAGCCTCCACCGATACGGCGCTGGCCACGGCCGGACTCGACATGTCGAGCGATGAGCACCGCATTTCTCGCAGTATTTATGTCGCGGTACTGAACAAAGACCTGCCGTCGCCATTGGCCCCGGAAAGCGACGAGGAGAAGGCCGGCGCGAGCGACAAAAAAAAGTCTCCCGACAAAGACTCGGACAAGGATAAAGATAAAGACAAGGGCAAAGCGAGCGATAAATCTTCTGCCGACAAGAAAGACGACGGAGAGGAAAAGGATAAGGACAACAAGAAAGAAGAGCCCGCCGGGGTCAAGATTGATCTTGAAGGAATCGGCCAGCGCATTCTTTCCCTGCCGATTGCTCCAAAGAATTACACCAATATGCTTTCCGGAAAATCGGGAATCTTATTTCTGGCTGAAGCTCCTATGGTGATGACCGAGTCGGACCAGGAGAACCCGCCGCTCACCATCCAGAAATTTGATCTGAGTAAGCGCAAAATGGACAAGTGGATTGAGGAAGTCAATGATTACGCGGTTTCCTTCGATGGTGAAAAAATTCTCTACCGCAAGGGCGAGGCGTGGTCCACGGCTTCAACCGAAGAAGCCCCCGCGGCCGGCGGTCCGCCCAAGCCCGGTCTCGGCCCCCTAAAACTCGACGGCTGGGAGGTCTATGTAGAACCGCGGGCGATGTGGAAGCAGATTTATAACGAGACCTGGCGCATCGAACGTGACTTTTTCTACGATCCCCACTATCACGGCCTGGATCTCGACAAAGTAAAGAAGAACTATGAGCCATACCTCGAAGGAATCGCCTCGCGTGACGAACTCACGTACTTGTTTCAGGAGTGCCTTGGCGAGATGACGGTGGGACACATGTTCGTTGGTGGAGGCGAAGAGCCGACGCCGAAGAAAGTGCAAGGCGGACTTCTAGGTGCAGACTACAGCCTGGAGAATGGCCGCTACCGCATCGCAAAGGTGTATGACGGAGAAAACTGGAATCCGAGCTTGCAGGCGCCGCTGACCCAACCCGGTGTCAACGCGAAAGCGGGCGACTACATTCTGGCGGTGAACGGACGCGAACTGCATTCGCAAGACAATATCTACAGCTTCTTCGAAGAGACGGCAGGCAAGCAGGTGGTGTTGAAGATTAGTGCTAATCCTGACGGTAAGGATTCCCGTGAGGTCACGGTGCTGCCGGTTGATAGCGAGGAGAGCCTTCGTCACCTGGCGTGGATTGAAAGCAATCGTCGCACGGTAGACAAAGCCAGCGGAGGCCGCGTAGCGTACGTTTACGTTCCCAACACTGGCGGCGGCGGCTACACCAGCTTTAACCGCTATTTTTTCTCGCAGGTGGGCAAAGAAGCAGCCATCATTGACGAACGCTTTAACGAAGGAGGGCAACTCGCCGACTACATCATCGATTACTTGCGGCGGCCCATAATGAGCAGGGTGGTCACGCGCGAGGGTCATGACTGGTCGAGTCCGTCCGAGGCGATCTATGGGCCCAAAGTGATGATCATCAATGAAATGTCAGGCTCGGGCGGCGACGCGCTGCCGTGGTATTTTCGGAAAGCGGGTCTCGGAACACTTGTCGGGAAGAAGACCTGGGGAGGTCTGGTCGGAATTGGCGGGTATCCCCAACTGATCGATGGCGGCCACGTCACCGCGCCGCGAGCCGCGATCTACGGGCTCTACGGCGACTGGGAAGTTGAGAATCGCGGAATCGCTCCAGACGTTGAAGTCGATCTCGATCCCGCCGCTTATCGCGAGGGACATGATGCGCAACTCGATAAAGCGATTGAGGTGGTGATGCAGCAGTTGAAGGAGCATCCACTGCCGCAGTATCAAAAGCCGGCTTACCCGAACTATCACGAAAAGGATGGATTGGGCGCGAAATAGCACGGCGCAACAGACGAAGGCCGGGTATCCCGGAAGATGATTCCGGATCCCGGCCTGCGTCTTATTGCAACTTGGAGTAAAAGCTTAGTTGCCGTGCGGTGAATTGGCAGCGGTAGTTGGCGTTGCGTTCGGAGCGGTCGCGGCGCCCCAGCGAACCAATCGCGGGAAGAACGGCGTAACTTCAAAGGGCATTTTGTCACGCGCTGAGGTGATGGCCACCGGAGCGGCCTTCACCATTTCGGCCTTGTCGTCCCAGGGATTGATCTTGACGCGCCCACCTAAGGGAAGAGCCGCGACCTGATCCAGCTTGGCATTGTCGAGCGCCGGGCCTTGTGTGGAAAGAGCGGACAAACGGGTGATGTTTCCGTTCTCAACCAGCGGATTGCCCAAGTGCGTGGTCAAGAGAGCGTTGAGTTGACCCGAGCGCGCCTGCAATGCCTTCAGGAATAAGCCCACGTTGTCGAGCTTCTGCGCGTAGGGCGAGTTTTTCAACAGTTCGATCGCCTTCTTGTCTGCGGCAGCCTCTTCTTCCGGAATGTGTTTGAATCCCAGGTTGTTGTAGGTTGAGTCGTCGGAGAACAGCATGCGGTCGTTGAAGGCGTACTTGCTGCCCAGGTTGTGGCCCAGCACAATGTGCGCCAATTCATGCGAGAGCACCGCGGCAAGGCTAGCCTCGTCCGGAAGCACGTCGATTAACCCGCGGCTGATCACGATTGTGTTGCCGACGCTGAAAGTCTCCAGCGGCGCGGTGAGCAGCACGCGTGTGCGTACCGGACGTGGCAGGTCGATATTGTTGGTGACCTCGAGATTGTTGACCACCGTCAGGAGGATGCGATCGACGTCGCCTTCGGGCGCGAGCAATCCCGCGCTGGTCAGGCGCTCGATCACGTTATCTTCCGCCTGTTGCTGCCAGTCGCGTTCAGCCTGTAGCGGAGAAGCGTCCTGCGTGGCGGCGCTTTCATCTTTTACGCTGTCCACGCGAATCTGCGTGAGTTCGTCGTCTTTTCCTTCCTTCTTCAAGTCGTAGCCCCAAATCCGAGTCTGCGCCTTGAAGGCGATCTTGTTTTTTACGCCGGCGCTGAAGTCGCCTTCTTCGCTGTAGATGTAAGCCGGCACCCAGTAGCCGGGAATGAGGTTAAGGCGCCAGCTATCCATATGGAAGAAATACGAATTGCGCGGCGCTGGAACATAGGTGCCGTTCAGGCGAACGATGCTGTAGTCCTGATCTTCCACCCACAGGCGGCCGAGGAATCTTCCCTTGCCGGCGCCCTTCTTCGGGGTGACATCGAATACTAGGCAGCGGACCTCGCCGAGAAATTCGCGGCGGATGTAATGAAACTCGTAGTGTTCGCGGTCGAAATCAGTGCGGTCGGCATAGACCATCCAGGAGAAACCGAGAGGCTGGTACTGCACCTTGAAGAGCTTGTTGAAGCCACCCATGAGGCGCGTCTCCATGCCCTTGTCCTGCTCCTTCAAATAGTCCTTGCGGTCAATAGTCTCGCCCATATCCATACGGCCAAGGAAATAATGGTCCTCGCTCGGTACGGGCCCGAGTTGCGGATCGGCGGTCAGGTTCTGTATATAGGTTTCCACCACCGGCGTGCGGGTGGCGAGAGCTTTCATGAGTCCGTGTTCGCGCTCGATGAAGCGATCCACAACCTGATCCATGGTAGTAGGTTGAGGCAGAGCCGAAGGTGTTGGCGCCTGCGTAGTCCTCTGAGCCGTTGCCGGTTGCGCGGCCGCGGATGGCTGTACCGTCTGGGTGGCCTCAGAGGCGGACGGTTGTGCCATGTTTTGCGTGTCCGGCTGCTGTTGCGCGGCGGAACTCACCGCGACTAACAGTGCTGCCGTGAACATCAATTGCGAGGTGCGCATGTCTTTCTCTCTCCCAAGTTCCTAAGACCAGTTCGCTCAACCAAATATTTCTTTGAGTGATATCTTGATTTCGTATTGCAAGCTCATGGCCGCATAACCAATCTTTTGGACGAATCCTTCGGCATGTCCAAACTCAGTACGCCAGCTGAAACATCACGTGCACCACTGCGGTCGAATCCGTGGGCTGTCCCATGCGCAGAGCGGGCTTGAACCGCATCTTGTTGGCGGCCGCGACGGCCGCTTCGTCCAACCCATGGCCAAGACCACGAACTACACGGTTCACCTGCAGCGTTCCATTGGCGTTGAACATTACTTCCAGTAAAACTTCGCCTTCCAGCTTGAGACTGCGTGCATCCTCGGTGTAAACCGGCTGGGGCTTGAACGTGATCTCCACCGGTGTGGTGGCTGGTCCGGCATCGGCTTGCGCGAGCTTGGGACCACTGTGAACAACTTGCTCGGCTCCGAATCCGCCGGTTGAAATCCCAGTGCTGTGGCCATCAACCTTGCTTCCGGTTGCGATGCCGCTGCCAAAATCAGCGCTGGCGACTATGCCCTTAATGCCTTTTGCTCCGCCCGATCCATTGCCTTGTCCCGGACCTGCGGGCATGTCAAAGGACCCGGCCTGCGCGGCATACAGCTTCGCGCCCTGCTTGCCTTCACCCTTCAAACCGTTGGGATCGCCGAAGCCACCGGTCTGTACCTTCTGCACGGCGACATTCACCGTTGGTGCAACCGAGCTTCCCTGAAAATCTCCCACGTGCAAAAGTTGCGGACGCGCCCCACTTGCAGTCATCTTGATCTGCGGAGCGGCGAACTGGTTGATTACGACCTTGGGTGCTTCCACCGGCTCGGGCGCGGGAGCGCGATGAACCTGCTGCGGCACCACCAACTTGGGCTGCTCAAAAACCGGCGCAGCAGGAAGCAACTTCACTTTGATCGGCTTTATCCTGACCGGTACGGGCTCAGGCCGCAACGCTGGCAGCGGGATTAATTCCGTGACGCGGTACGCCTTGAGCTGGAGCCGCTCCGGAAACAAAAGCCCAAGATTCACCAATAGAAAGATGGCCAGAACGATGAGACCATAGCTGGTTGCCAGCGCGCGTCTGTCTATCTTGCGCTCCGGCAAAATCCCGAGCTGAAAACTGTATTGAGGCGTAGCCATGCATTTACTCCACGGGGACCCGGGCCGAGGGAGCGGGCCGGGATTGGAGTTTTCACATTACGAGAGAAAGGACAGGGGGTAAACGTGTCCACGGCTCTTGACCTAAGGTAACCGCGCCGCGCACGCCTACGGGAATGCGCCAAAAACGGGCCAGGGACGCGGCTTACGAGCGTATCTCCTGCTGCCGCCGCCAGCGAAACCAGGTGAAAACCGGTATCCCAGCCAGAATTACCAGCGAGCCATACAAAGAATTCGGCCAGTTCTCGCGGAACGTGTAGTACAGCAGCGCTGCCGCAGCGGTCACGAACAATACGGGAACGAATGGGTAGCCCAAGACACGATAGGGACGAACTGCCTGCGGGTCGCGCCATCGGAAGATGAAGACGGTGCTGCCGGCGATCGTGTAGAAAAGCCACTCCGCAAAGATGGCGAGAGAAAAGAGCTGGCGGAAAGTTCCGCCGAGCAGAAGAAGAATCATCGAAAGGATTGCCTGCACTACGATCGCTGTCGAAGGCGTGTGGTAGCGGGGATGCACCTCTGCCAGAGCCCGGAAGAAGTATCCATCTCGCGCCATGGCAAAAGGCACGCGCGCTCCGCTCATGGTGGTCCCATTCAAGGTGACCAGCATGGAGACGGCCATGCCCGCCGAAACAATAGCTGCGCCTAGGTGTCCCATGACCAGCGCGACCGCATCGGAGGCGGGGCGGGGCGATTGAGCAATCACAGTCGCGGGCAGCACGTATTGCACGCCCGCGTTCACCAGCACATAGAGAAGGCCAACGGTGGCGACGCCCGCAATCAGCGCAATCGGAATACTACGCTCGGGGTTCTTGATCTCGCCGGCAACCATGTTCAGGTCATTCCAGCCGTCATAAGCCCACAAAGCCGCCACCAATGCGGCCATGAAGCCAGCAACGCCGCCTTTGGCTCCGGGAAACGTTCCGGCAAAATTGCTCCAGCCTCGCCCTGTCGCGTTTCCCGCACCGCTGAAGCAGATCCCCACGATGGCAAGAATAATTACTACCTTCAGCGCGGTAAAAATCAGTTGAAATTCGCCGGCCTTCCTTACCCCCAGGTAATTCAGCACGGAAATAAGGGTGGCCGCGGTGATCGCAACCACTTGTCCCCAGGTGACGGCGAAGAAATGAGACGAGATGCTCAGAAAAAAAACGTCGTCAGAAAAACAAGAAAAGATGGAGAACGTCCCGAGAATGCGCACCAGCCCGGTTGCGATCGTGGCTATCGACGCCGGTTTCGCGATGACAAACCAGGTCCATCCATAGAGGAACCCCCCCCATGGTCCGTAGGCGTCCCGCACGTACACGTACTCTCCGCCCGCTTGCGGTTTCATGGCGCCCAGTTCGGCATACGTGAGCGCGCCAAAAAAAGACAGTAGACCACCTACCAGCCACGCCAGATACACCAGCTTGGCGGAGCCCAGGGCCTGCATCATCTCCGCGGGAACAAGAAAAATTCCGCTGCCAATGATGGTTCCCACCACGACTGCCGAGGCGTGGCTCACGCCCAGATCCCGGCAGAGCTCCGGGCGGATAACCGATTCCTTGGTCAGTTGGGGCATGGTCGAAGGGTGCAAGTATACGTCATGCGGGCGTGCCATCAAGCGATCTTCAGCGCTGAGTTTCAGAGGTCGCGACGAAATTCGAGTTGCGGGTGAGCGCGCTTGCGGCGTACCCTATGCCAAACGTTACCATCGCCCCAATCACAACCCACCACGTCCACGGGACGCGCGTGCAGCACCATAGATACAAATCGACGCTGAACCCTAAAAGCATTCCGACCGTTGCGCCGCGCTGATTGGCTTTTCGCGTTAACACGCCCAGCAGAAATACTCCCAGCAGCGCGCCGTAAGCGACCGAGGCAATCTGCAATCCGACTTCGACCACCCGTCCGGCTTTGTGAAGCGACAGAACCGCGAGGCAGAACAGCACTATCGCGAAAAAGAAGGTGGCCAGTCGCGAAAGGTGCATCCGATTTCGCTCGTCGGATTGCGGCCGAAAGCGAACGTAGAAGTCCAAGATTGCGCTGGATGACAACGAGTTCAAGGCCGCACTCAAGTTCGACATCGCAGCCGCTAAAATCGCCGCGATCAGCAAACCGGAGATTCCATGCGGCATCTGCCGGACGATGAACGTGGGATAAATTCGATCGGGTTTTCCGAAGGCTGCCGAGGGCATGCGATAGTACGCCCACAGCATTACCCCGACAATCAGAAATAAGGCAAACTGAAACAGAATTGCAACCCCGCTCGAGATCAGTGCAACCGCAGACTGCTTCTGCCCACGCGCCGCGAGCAACCGCTGTACAAAAAGTTGATCCGTGCCGTGGCTCGCCGTGGTAAAGGCAGTGCCGCCGATCACGCCCGCCCAGAAGGTATATGGAATCCACAAACTCGGGGTGAAATCGAACACTTGCAGCTTGCCCGCGCTCGCGGCCGCGGCGTGAATGGCGCTCCATCCTCCGGGAACAAGATGCAGAATCGTCCACAATCCAACTAGCGTCCCGCCGACGTAGATTACAGTTTGCACCACGTCGGTCCAGATTACCGCCGCGAGTCCCCCTTCGAACGTATAGATGAGCGTCAATGCAGAAATAACGGCAATCGAGGATACTTCCCCCGTGCCCAGCGCGATGGTCACCACAATCGACACTGCATACACGCGCACTCCCTCGGCCGCTGTCCGCGTCAACAGGAATAGGCCTGCAGTCAGCGAGCGCAAACCGCGCCCGAAGCGGCGTTCGATCAGTTCGTATGCGGTATAAAGGTCGCCGCGAAAGTAGTGGGGAAGCAGGACAAAGCTAATCACAACGCGTCCCACAACGTAACCCATCACCACCTGCAGGAAGACTAAGTTGGAATCGTAGGCGAGACCCGGGATGCTGATGATGGTAAGCGTGCTGGTTTCGGCGGCGACAATGGAAAGCGCTATAGCCCACCAGGGAATATCGCGTCCCGCCAGAAAATAATCGCGCAGGGAGCGCTGCCGCTTGCGGAAACGCAATCCGAACAGGGTAATCCCGACTAGGTAGAGCGCGATAATCGCCAGATCGAGTTTGTCGAGACCCATGCGTGCTGCCGCGTTTGATTAGCCATTATGGCCGCACTTCAGCATTCCCGCGAGTGAGAGTCTATGAACCTCTGAAAAGTAAGAACTAAAGAGCAGGTGTTCGACAAACCAGAGAACCGGGAGCTCAAAACAGCTTGTGATAGAAATATCCCGTGGCCTACTACCTGGGAATTGACGGCGGCGGCAGCAAGACAAAGTGCATCGTAGGCGACGAATCCGCGGTCCTCGCGACGTCTGTCTCCGGCCCCAGCAACATTACCCGCGTAGGAGAAGCGTGCGCCCGGGAAGCGCTGCACCAGGCGATCCGGCAGACCTGTGACGCCGCGAAAATCCATCCTCGGCAAGTGAAGCGCGCCTGCATCGGCGCCGCCGGTGCTGGACGCGAAGAGATCGCCAGCATTGTTCGCAAGATCCTAGCGGAAGTGATTGCGGGCGAGATCGAAGTTGTCGGCGACATGCAGATTGCGCTGCAAACGGCTTTAGGCGATGGGCCCGGAGTGATCGTGATCGCTGGAACCGGCTCGATCGCCTATGGCCGTGATGCGCGGGGAAAAGCTGCCCGAGCCGGTGGCTGGGGATTCGCTGTTTCCGATGAAGGCTCGGCTCACTGGATCGGCCGTGAGGCGGTTGCCGCTCTGCTTCGGGCAGCCGATCGATCTGCGAACCGTAGTACCGCTCCTCAAAGTTCGACACTTTTCCGCGAGATTAAATCCGTTTGGAAGGTGGAATCATTCGAGGAGTTAGTTCGCAAGGCCAACTCGAATCCGGATTTTCCTGCACTACTGCCTGCGGTTCTAGCTGCACAGTGTGCTGCCGATGAAATAGCGCAACCCATCCTCACGCAGGCAGGAAAAGAACTTGCGCGACTCGCTGGCGTGGTGTTGTGCCACCTTTTTCCCAAGCGTGACGCGGTTGTCCCAATGGCCATGGTAGGCGGAGTCTTTCGTCATGCGCTCATGATTCGCGACCTTTTCTACAATGAAGTTCGCAACGCGCATCCAAAAGTCGTTTTGAATTCTGAAGTGCTCGAACCGGTTCACGGCGCGTTGCAATTGGCGCGGGGAGCCGGCTCACAGAACACCGCAATCGATTAGGGATTCGGAAGGAATCGAGACTGAGCGCATGCAGCGACGACCAGCTGCCGAGCCCGTGGCAGCGCTAAACACGGCTGCGGAAACGAGCATTCCTGAACTGACTTCGCCGCTGAACGAAGATCTCGTCCTTGCTCTACTCAATCGCCGCGAATTATCTTCAGAAACTCTCGAACGCCTCAGCCAGGACGCGGCTGCGTTAAAGTCGCGAAAAGTTTCGGTCGCCCTCGCCGCTCATCCCCGTGTACCGCGACATTTTGCGCTACGGCTGATTCGCCAGTTTCACACTTTCGATCTCATGCGCTTCGCATTGCTTCCGGCGGTCGCCGCCGATTTGAAGCGTGCCGCCGACAATCAACTGGCTGCCCGCCTGGCCTCCGTCACGTTGGGAGAGCGCCTGACACTAGCTCGGCGCGGATCGCAAGCCGTTTCGGCTGAGCTGTTGCTCGATAAAGAATGCCGTGTCGCGCAAACCGCGCTGGAAAATGCCCGCCTGACGGAAGTCGCTGTCGTCAAAGCGATCATGCGACCAAACGTCCGGCCCTCGCTTGTCGAGACCATTTGCCATCACCCGAAGTGGTCGATTCGCTGCGAGATTCGAATCGCTCTTCTCCGCAGTCCACACACACCGCTTGCCCGGGCGTTGGAGTTTGCCCGCAACCTTTCGCCACCAATGCTTCGGGATATTTTGCACACATCGCGATTGCCGGAGAAGATTAAGATCTACCTACGCAATGATCTCATGAAGAAAAAGTAGGTAAGCTTCAATCTCTGGAGGTGCTACCGTCCGCCGCCAATTTCCAAAATTGCGCCGGTTGTGTAAGAGGCCGCTGGGGAGAGCAGCCAAAGCACGCCCTCGGCCACTTCATTTGGCGTTCCGGCACGTTCCATGGGAATTGTCGATGCCAGCCGT
>Ga0209530_1001088_pt1 | contig 13734 bp, 10 predicted proteins | sample BlaSpr_A8_Ref_O1_FD_187987 | JGI IMG/M metagenome (GOLD analysis project Ga0209530, IMG submission 187987) | Forest soil microbial communities from Thunder Bay, Ontario, Canada - Black Spruce, Ontario site 2_A8_Ref_O1 (SPAdes) (version 2) | ecosystem: Environmental > Terrestrial > Soil > Boreal...
TCCTTTCCGGACGGGAGAGCAGCCTCTTGGGGCCGATAGGTGCTTACGCTTCTTGTGATTAGTCGCATGCGCACTTAGGATTGCGAGGCAATTAGGGCCTATGGGATCTCGAAAGTTGGAGGCGAGATGAGGGGATTTGGACTGGGATTAGCCATTTTTCTCATGTTTTTGCCCGGGACGCTCAGCGGTCAAGAGCCTAGCGCGACAGCCTCTTCGGCCGCTTCGGCTCCGTTCGCTGCCGCTCCCGACAAAGGCCAGATCGATTCAGATCGACCCGCGCTTCAGCATCGATACCCACGTTACAAGGTTCAACGGGATGACGTTCTCTCGATATCGTTTCCACTAGCAATGGAGCTTGACCAAAGCGTCACCATCCAGCCGGACGGATACGTCAACCTGGCCGGGGTGGGCAGCGTCCACATCGAAGGAATGACCGTACCTGAAGTGGTGGAGGCGGTTAAGAAGGCATATTCGACCACCCTTCACGATCCAATTGTTGACGTCGATCTTACCGATTTTCAAAAACCCTTTTTTGTCGTCAATGGGCAGGTGGGGAAACCCGGTCAGTATGACCTGCGCTACGACACTACCGTGTCAGAGGCCATCGCAATCGCGGGAGGATTCACGCCGCAGGCCAAAACGCAGATTTTTCTGTATCACCGCGTCTCGGAAGGCTGGGTTGAGGTCCGTAAACTCAGTCTGAAAGATATTTTGCACGGGAAAAATGTGAACGAAGACGCGCAGATGCAGCCCGGTGACATGATTTTTGTGCCAGAAAAGTTAATCACCAATTTCCGAAAGTATGTTCCGTATTCCGTTGGGATGTATTTGAGTCCCCAGTTACCACTGCTATAGCGTTGCGACGGCTGTGAACGCAAGACGAAGAGGAGGTGAGGATCATGGCTGAATCTGAGATGAAGAATTCCTATCAGAATTCGGCGCGCTTGAGCACGCTGCGCGACTGCCTTGCCGTCGGGTTCAATCGCCGCCGGCTTGTGATTCTCACGTTTTGCGGTGTGTTCCTGGGCGCGACGTTTTTTGCCTGGTTCTGGGCGGCTAATTATTATGAGTCGTCAATGGACATTCTGGTGGAACAGGATAGATCCGACCCCGCGATCTCTTCGGCGCAGAATGCGGCAATACTTACAAACGACCTGGTGACTCCGGACCAAATCAACTCAGAGGTGGCTTTAATACAGGGTGGAGACATGCTCGCGGCTGTGGTGTCTGCCTGTGGATTAGATGAAAAATCTCTTAGTGACTTCCTTCTTCCCTCTGACCCTGCGCAACGGAAGGCAATGAAAATCGCAAAGGCGACGAGGCGCCTGGCAAAGGCTTTAGATGTGGAGGTGGAAAAGAATGCTGACGTTATCGAAGTGACGTACGGAAAACGCGGCACTCCGGAGACGCCGCAGTGCGTTCTTGCGAAGCTGAGCGACCTCTACCTAGGGAAACATCTGCAGTTGCGACGGCCAAGCGGCACTTCTGATTTTTTTGCGCGCGAGACGCAGAAGTACCAGGAGGCGCTATTTAGCGCCGAATCGCGCTTGGCTGGCTTCGGGAAAGAAGAAGGAGTCGTCGCTCCCGACGTTGAACGCACGGACATGGCCCAGCAGGTTGTGAATTCTGTTGGTTTTCTGCATCAAACTCGGGCTGCCATTGCGGCGGACGAGCAACGCATTGTAGCCAGTGAAAGACAAATGGAGGCGATACCCAGCAGATCCTCGACGCAGGAAACTTCCAATTCAGCCGACGTCCTATCGCAACAATTAGGGACAAACTTGCTTGCGGCGCAGCTTAAGCGCACCCAGCTGTTGCTGAAATATGAGCCCAACTATCCGCTGGTGAAAGAAGCCGACGAAGAAATTGCCGAAACCGAAGCTGCCATTTCCGAGGCTCAAAAAACACAGTACGTGAATCACACAACGGATCGCGATCCGACTTACGAGCTGTTAAGAGAAGACGCGGCCAGAGCGCGATCCGATCTTGCAGCGCAGAAGGCAACAGCGGCTTCCTTGCAACACACCATTGGAAGCATGCAGTTACAAATGGTGGATTTGGATCAGAAGGCAGTGAAGCAAGCGGACTTATTACGCGAAGCGAAGGCAGATGAATCAAATTATCTTCTCTATCTCGCGAAGCGGGAGCAAGAACGCACGGCAGATGCGCTGGACAAAAAGGGAATCGCGAATGTGGCGATCGCGGTGCCCCCTTCTCTGGCGGCCTTGCCCGCTCACAGTCCGTGGTTAGTGATGTTGATCGGATTTGTGCTGGCGATCTTCGTGAGCGTGGCGGCAGCACTTACGGCGGAGTACCTTGATCCGTCATTCCGGACTCCCGCGGATGTCGCCGAAATTCTAAAAGTTCAAGTACTTGCGTCAGTTCCCAGACAGGTGGCCTAAGCGAGGCAGGGTGTTTCTAGACTTTTACAATCTGAAGGAACAGCCGTTCGGCGTGACGCCGGACTCGAGCTATCTCTATCTGAGTCCGACGCACCGAGAGGCGCTAGCTTCGCTCGTGTGTGGTGTGAATTCCGGGCGAGGATTCATGGCGCTGATCGCCAAACCGGGCATGGGGAAGACGACGCTGTTATTCCGGCTCCTGGAGCTTTTGAAAGAGTCAGCCAAAACTGTTTTTCTTTTCCAGAGCCAGTGCACCCCTCAAGATTTCCTTCGAAGCCTGCTGGCGGACCTGAAGCTGGACGATGATGGCGGGGATCTTGTTCGAATGCACGCGAAGCTGAATGAAGTACTGCTGCACGAATTTCAGTCGGGGAGGCGCTTCGTAGTGGTGATCGACGAGGCGCAGAACCTGGGAGGACCCGTTCTCGAAGTCGTGCGGATGCTATCGAATTTTGAGACCCCGAGCGACAAGCTGATTCAAATCATACTCGCTGGGCAACCACAGCTGGCAGAGAAACTGGTTTCTCCTGATCTCATCCAGCTGCGCCAAAGAATTTCTATGGTTTGCAGGTTGAAGCCGTTTATTCCTACAGAAACGAAACTATATATCGAGCATCGCCTAGGCGTGGCCGGCTACGACAACAAGGCCCCGTTATTCACGGATCGAGCGCGAGCGATGATCGCCAAACACAGCGAGGGCATTCCCCGCAACATCAACAATCTTTGCTTTAATGCCTTAGCTTTGGGGGGCGCATTAGGGAAAAAGGTGATCGATCACGAGATCATTGCCGAAGTGCTGGGCGATCTCGACCTTGGATCACTCCTTGCAGGGTCCGCAGTTGACCTGAACCGTGAAGAGACGCCTCGCTTCACCATAACGCAGTCCGTTCCCTTAATCACCGCCGAGCCGAGACGCAAACATCGGGCGGTAAAATTCGCGCTCGCGGGCGCGTTTCTATTCACGCTCGCGTGGCCAATCATTGATGCGAACCGAGGGGGAGCAAAGTTTCCCGGTGTACAGCTTTCCGGATCCCTCGGCACTCCTTCGTTGGCTTCTATTTCCGATTCGGACTCTCCACCTTCGGCGGAAAAGACCGAGCCAGCGAAAGAGCTAGCAGTCTCGCCGGCAAATACGTCTTCTGGTAACGCGGCTCAGACAGATTTAGCGCTCGTACATCCTTCCGATCAGCCGGCAGGTACTGGCCAAACGTCCCGGCCAATCCAAGTGGCCGCAGGTGAGACGCTCTATCAAATCTGCGTAGAGAATTATGGAAGATTTGACAACGAAATACTGGCCAAGATTTACGCGTTGAACCCGTGGTTGATTCATGCCGAGGACCTTCGCCCCGGCCAGGTGCTTTTCATTCCTTCCGCGACGAATATGCCACCGGGTCCGCGAACCGAAGAGAAGGGGACTTCCGGCGAATTGCCACAAAAGGCGGAAAAACTTTGAGCAGAAATTTCGAATTACTGAAACAGGCGGGAACGACACTTGAGGTTGAGCCAGTACCCAAGCTGCAGACCGCGCCAGCAGTCGTCAAATCAAACGGGAATAGCCACCGAAACAATTCCGGCCTGAATATCGATCGACTGGTGAACGATGAATCCCTGAAACTGGTGCAACGACTGTTTCTGATGCAGATGGGAGTATCTCCGCGCTCCGTCGTGTTTGCCGGGATCGACCAAGGTAACGGATGCAGTCGCATGTGCGCGACTGCCGCACAAACTTTGGCGGAGAACGTCTCTGGCTCGGTTTGCGTGGTGGATGCCAACCTGCGCGCTCCCTCACTAGCCCAATTTTTCGGCGTGGCCCACCATCGAGGTTTGGCAGACTTCGCAGTCGGCGAAAATCCTATCCAAAATTTCACGCAACGCCTCCGGCCCGACAATCTCTGGCTGCTCCCGTGTGGGTCACAGGCATTTGATTCGGTGAACCTTCTGAAGTCGGATCGATTGAAGACATGGTTGCCGCACTTGCGCGACGCGTTTGATTACATCCTCATTGACGCACCGCCGTTGAATCAATATGCCGAGGCAATCGGTCTCGGTCAGCTTGCAGACGGACTCGTTCTCGTTCTGGAAGCAAACGCGACGAGGCGAGAATCAGCGCTGAGAGTGACGGAGATGCTGCGGGCGGCTCAAGTGCAGGTCCTGGGTGCGGTTTTGAATAAGCGCACGTTTCCGATTCCACAGTCTTTGTACCACAGGCTATAGAGCGCCGGCTGCAGGCACTGTGACGGTTTACTAGAAAAAGATTTGGTCCGAAACCTGATGAGGCAACCAGGAAGCCTGGCACCTCAGAACTGAGGAGGTCAACTGTACCTGTGACTCAGATTAGCGGAGCTATGTTGAATCTCGATCCACAAATTCGATACGCAGCCGTTCCGGCGGACCTATCCGCCGAAGCGTCCTGGTTTGCAATCCAGACGAGGCCGCGCCACGAAAAGAAAGTAGCGCTCAGTCTTCAAGAGAAGGAGATCGAGGCCTTTCTTCCTCTGTTTTCCTCGATTCACTGCTGGAGTGACCGGCGCCGCGTAATTCATGCTCCGCTGTTTCCGAGCTACTTGTTCGTGAAAATATTAGACTCCCAGGATATGCGCGTTCCCATTCTGCGGACGACTGGGGTGCTTGGAATCGTGGGAAATCGTGGCGTAGGCGCCGCGATTCCGGAAGAGCAGATTCGAGCTGTTCAGGCTATCCTCCAAGAGGGCATTCCATTTACATCGTTTCCATTTCTCGATGCCGGACAACGTGTCCGCATTCGAGGTGGTAGTCTTGACGGCCTTCAAGGAATTTTCCTCTCAAGAAACGGCGACGAGAGCCTGGTTGTTTCTGTTGAGATCATTCGGAGATCTCTCTCCATTCAGGTCGCCGGCTATCGCGTAGAGCCAATCTAATCGGGCATATCGGTGCACGTCATGCCCGTGATTTAACTGTCCATTTTAATTCTCGTGAGAAGAAAGCACTCCCTGGTTACATGCCTCGCGCAATCCGATCGAAAACGGCATTTTCAGCTTCGACGCAAAGCAACCTGAAACAAAACAATTAGAAATCTTCTTCGAAGGCCCAATAATGCAAGAAACCAAACGCCGGCTTTTGTTGAGCGTATACAAAATGTTCGATCTGTGTGTCGTGGTCCTTTCATTTGGACTCGCGATGCTCCTGGTTGGTTCTGAATCTCCCGCTCACTCGCTCGCGGAATTCCTCTCGATGAAGGTCAAGCTCTGGAATTTCGTGATCTTCGGCGTGATGCTGGTTGTATGGCATGTGCTCCTTTCTCTCTGCGGTCTATACGAATCGAAAAGGCTTGCCACGCGACGCTCGGAGATCACTGAAGTTCTGAGGGGCACTACCCTCATATGTATAAGCGTGATTGCGGTTGCCAGAGTGGTCACAATTCACATGGTCACACTCGCATTCCTGGCGCTCTTCTGGGCCGTCAGCTCTGCTTGTGTCGTCAGCGCCCGGCTGATTGTCCGGCGCCTGCTCGAATATATGCGCCGTCGCGGCAGGAATCTGCACTACATACTGATCTTGGGTACGAACCAGCGGGCGGTCGCATTTGCGAGCAGGATCGAAGCGAGACCCGAGCTGGGCTATCGGGTCCTCGGATTCGTTGATGACGACTGGGAGGGAACGGCAGGATTTCTAACCACGGAATACACGCTTTGCTGCGATGTCGAAGGCCTATCGGATTATCTCCGCAAGAATGTCGTTGATGAAGTAGCGATCTACCTTCCTCTTCGTTCCTTTTACGAAGATGCTTCCCGCGTGGCGGCATTGTGCGAGCAGCACGGGATTATCACGCGGTTCGATTCGGATATTTTTGACCTGAAGAATGCGAAGCCGCGCACCGACAATTTCGACGGCGAGGCGCATATCGCGGTTTGTGGGCACGCGCTAGAGGCGCAGTCACTCCTGCTTAAACGCATCTTGGACTCCGCGATCTCATTATTCTTGCTGATTTTTTTGGCTCCGCTGTTTTTCGCCGTGTCGGTCCTGATCAAATTCACTTCGCCCGGGCCTGTGTTTTTCTGCCAGGAGAGGGTAGGGCTCAATAAGCGAAGATTCAAAATCTATAAATTTCGCACAATGGTCCGTGACGCCGAGCAATTGATGGCGCAACTGGAAGCTCTCAATGAAGTTTCCGGGCCGGTGTTCAAAATCAAGAACGACCCGCGACTAACGCCCCTCGGGAAATTCCTCAGGCGCACAAGCATTGATGAATTGCCCCAGCTCTTCAACGTTCTCAGAGGCGACATGAGCTTGGTGGGCCCGCGACCCATGGCTGTTCGCGACTTCGAAGGATTCAACGAAGACTGGCAACGGCTTCGATTTAGTGTGCGGCCGGGCATCACTTGCCTGTGGCAGATAAGCGGCCGCAACTTGGTCCCTTTCCAGAAGTGGATGGAGCTAGACATGCAATACATTGAACACTGGACGCTTTGGCTGGATCTGAAAATTCTGGCGCGGACGATCCCCGCCGTGCTGAAAGGTACAGGTGCCGCGTGAGTGAAAAGTGCCAGGAGGCCGTTTCTGTTGCGGAGTTCAGCCACGCTCTGCCTGACGCAGCATATGGAGTTGATCAGAAGAAATCAGATACTGCATTTGTGATGCAAGTGGAGAACACCTGCACTCTACCCGATTTCTTGCGCGGCTTGTTCAGGCTTCTGGACGAATTGGAAGTCCGCTATTGCGTTTTGCACTCCTGGGACCAGCTTCCTGATGAATTACACAGCGACTTGGATTTGGCTGTCCATCCTAAAGATAAGTACAAGCTTCCGGCCGTCTTTGAGCGTCTTCGGCGGAAAGGCTATACCTGCTTTCAGTGTCTCAATCATTCCGTAACTGGTCACTTTTTCGTCTTTTATTGGGCCGAAGGTACAAAAGTGAAGACCGCAGCTGTGGACCTTGTTTTTGATCACCGGCGAAGCGGATTGATTCTTTCGACCAGTGAGGAAATGCTAGACCAGCGCCGGCGCCATGGCGAGTTCTGGATACCTTCACCAGAGGTCGAGTTTGCCTATCTTCTAGCAAAGAAATCCTGGAAAGGACGAGCGCCTGCTGCCCAATCTACTCGGTTGAAACGATTGGTCGAAACTTTAGGATCGGCGAAGGCCGAGAAGATAGCGGGAGAAATATTTCCCGGCAAATGGGGGAAGGTCGCTGTACAGGCCTGCTTGAATGAATCCATTGCAGACGATCTGGTTCACGCCCGGACGAAATTCTGGAAGACAAGTTGGTCTCGGAGACCGTTGAAGTTGATGAGATACCTTGGTACGCAATTCTTCTGGGGCATTCGGCGATGCGTCCAACCGACGGGAATTCTTATTGCGGTACTGGGACCCGATGGCGTGGGTAAGAGCACTGTGATCGCAGGACTCACCGAGACGCTCAAGCAAGGATTCTGGGGACGAAGCCGGCTATTTCACTGGCGACCGCAAACACTTTTTCAAAAAAAAGACACCGGAATTAATCTGACGCCCCACGCGAAACCGGCGCGAGGGAAACTTTTATCCATGGCTTACCTGTCCGCTTTTTTCATGGATTACTGGGTTGGATATGCTGTCGCGATCCATCCTTCATTGACGAGATCGAACTTTGTTTTATTCGATCGCTACTTCCATGACGTGGTGGTGGATCCTCTACGATACCGATACGGAGGACCGACGTGGTTTTCGAAGGTACTGTCCCGCCTCGTTCCCGAGCCTGATCTGGTGATCCTTCTCGATGCCGCAGGGCCGTCGATTTTTTCGCGAAAAGAAGAACTCCCGGTTGGCGAGATAGAGCGCCAGCGCGAGGCCTACCAGCAACTCCAGTTCAGAAGAACACGAAAAATAGTGATCGATACGGACCGAGGAATTGAGCCCACGGTGCAATCAAGCTCCGGCGCCGTAGCGGAATTCATGAGGCAACGGCTGGGTGTCAGGATGCGCGCGTGGCGGGCGGCGACGCTGTGACAAGCGCCGCGCAGGCGATTGAAACGGTTTTTCGAAACTCAAACGGCGCAAGCACGCTCGAAGATGCCTTGCGTCTTTTCGTCGGCGGCGCTCTGGATGTTCCAACCATGGACGAAGTCGAATTGCTGAAAGCAGGTTGCAAACTTCCGGAAGTCGTAATTTCCTGGAGTCCCACGTCGGAGTTCCTGAAGCACTTGGCAATTAATGGTTATACGCGGATGCACCGTTTCGCGGCTTTGCCGTCACGCAAGCGGCCTCGTTGGTTTCTACCACAAGCTCACGGAAGGCATCCGGTGGACGGATTCGAGATCTACGCGCCTTTTTCGCCGTCGGGACGACTCATGAAGGCCATTACCGTCAAGTTGAGAAAGACCGCCTGGCAGGGATGGGTGGGCGATAGCGTCCTGATCGCATCCAGAACGGCTTTGCCGATCGAGAGCCTCGTGAGTGATATCACCGGGGAGAGTCAATTGATATTTTCGCTTTCGTTGGGCACACCGGGTACGTTTCAAAAATTGACCGTGCAGGTCATGAGGAGCGACGGCTCAATCTTGGGTTACTTGAAGATGCCCCTCACGAATGGCGCGCGGCAGAGATTGCGGCACGAGGGGACGTTTTTGCGAAAGCTATCCGGTTTTCCAAAGCTGCAAGCTCATATTCCGCGGTTGCTCTTCGCCGACTCCTGGCGCGGCAACGACATCGTGTTTCAATCTGCGCTCGAAGGTGAAACGGGACCTGTTAGTTTCACGCAACTTCACGAAGATTTTCTACAGAAATTGCAAAGCTGCCAACCGAGCGTTTCGCCCGGGGAAACTGTGATTCGGGACACGGCGAGCAAGTGGGAGAAAATAGCGCCGCACCTAGGAGCGAGGTGGCAGAACCTAGGTAAGGAAGCTTTGCGAATCGCTGCTCGAGAGCTCCGCGCAATCGCCGTCCCTTGCGGTATTCAACATGGCGATTTAACTCCTTGGAACACACGGCTGCATCAGGGAAGGCTAGCCATATTTGATTGGGAATCTGGCTCCTCGAACGCCCCCAATTTGTGGGACCGGTTCCATTTTCTCGCTCAGACCGAGTGTGTTCTCAATAAAAAACCCGAAGTGAGAGAACAGCCTGATCTTCGGGAACAAAATCGCGGGCTCTATTTGCTTTATCTTTTGCACTCGACGGCGCAAACGGCGGAAGAAGAAGCGAAACAATTCGCGATTGACTATCGCGAAGAGCAAATGATCCGGTACGTTTCGGCCGCTTCTGGCCGATTGCCAACCTAGAACCAAGCAGAGATTCGCTCGATGAAAGTACTCGTCTCCGCATACGCGTGTGAACCGGAAAGGGGCTCTGAACCCGGCAGCGGCTGGAACTGGGTGTGCCAGATTGGACGGTTTGAAGAGTGCTGGGTGATCACGCGAATCAATAACCGTGAGTCGATCGAGAAAGCGCTCAACACTCACCCGATGCCTCGTGTTCATTTCGTTTATTACGACTTGCCGAGGCGGATGCGTTTTTGGAAGAAGGGCCAGCGGGGAGTTTTTATCTACTATTATTTATGGCAGATTGGCGCATATCTTCTGGCCAAGGAACTCTTTCGAAAGGTCCATTTTGACTTAGTGCACCACGTAACTTTCGGAAGCTATTGGCGCCCGAGTTTCCTCCCGCTGTTGCCCGCGCCTTTTCTTTGGGGACCTGTCGGAGGGGCCGAATCAGCGCCCAGCAGCTTTCGTAGATCTTTGAGTTTGCGCGGGACATTCTACGAGGTAGTGCGCAGCGCGGCGCGATACCTGGCGGAATTTGACCCGTTCGTGCGAATGACAGCTCGCCGTGCGGTCGCAGGTCTGGCGGTAACTCCTGAAACGGCGCTTCGGCTAAAGGCATTGGGTTGTCGCGACGTTTCATTCTCCGCGACAGTAGCCTTGACAAGCGAAGATTTGTCAATTCTCTCGCGAATTCCGCTCCGCAACGAGGCTTGTTTCCGAATTTTGAGCTTGGGCCGTTACCTTCATTGGAAGGGTTTTGAATTGGGCTTGCGGGCATTTGCTGAATTTCATCGTGAGCATCCAAGCAGTGAGTACTGGCTTATCGGTGACGGTCCAGAAAGAGAGCGTTGGGAACGGATGGCAAAGACTCTCGGCATCGAAAACAACACGGTCTTCTGGCACACACTTCCGCGCACTCAAGTGCTGGAGAAGATCTCGGAGTGTGACGTCCTCATGCATCCCTCTCTACACGACTCGGGTGGCTGGGTGACGTTGGAAGCGATGGCAGCGGGGCGTCCGGTGATCTGTCTGGATCTCGGCGGCCCGGCGTTGCAAGTATCCGAGGCCACAGGATTAAAGATACCAGCGATTAGTCCCACGCAGGTCGTAGCGGACTTGGCTTCTGCTCTGAAGCAACTTGCCGGCGATCCGCCGCGTCGTGCACGACTCGGCGAGGCGGCACGGGCCGCAATGCAGGAAAAGTACAATTGGGACAGGAAGGGAGAGCAACTCGCGGAACTGTACGCTCGATTAATGAAGCAACGAACGCTTGAACTCGCGGAACCTGACTCGGTTGGACATATTGCTCAGCTAATGAAGGACAATGACTAGAGTTCTCTGGATCGTCGAGCTGTCGGCTCTCAGTGTATTGACGGTAGCCGGATTCTACGCAGCAGCTCCGTTTCGTCATACGTTCTTGGACACCCTGCTCGTTCTGGCGCCGGTGTTGATCGTGTTTGCGGCGTTTCCCGCCGTTCGAACCATCTCTCGCGAGTCGGTCAGCCTTACGAAGTCATTCACGTGGTGGCAAGCACTCTGGCTGATAATGTTTCTTAGCGCACTCGTGTTTCGAGTTCGGGATGAGTATGACATCCATCAATCGGCCCTTGATGGATGGGCTATGTTCAGGATCGGGCTGGACGCAATTGTTGGGTTGATTCTGGTCCAACGCCTTCTCTCAGGAAAGACATACTGGATTCGCTCGCTTTTCAGCGGTCTGATCGGAATCATGGCGGTGTATCCGCTGATTTGCCTTGTCTCCACCTCGTGGTCGGTTGTTCCAGGGTTTACGCTCTTCAGGTCGGTGGAATATCTTCTCGATCTCTCGCTTCTGGCTGCGATCGTAGTGACTCTGGATTCGGTCGAGCAATACGAGAAATTCGCAAACTGGACTTGGATCTTGCTTGCATTGCTCGTGTTGTCCGCTTGGATAGGAGCGATTGTCGATCCGAGTGACGGGCTGATGGAAGGTTACGCGTACGGACCGCTTCGTTTCCGACTGGAGGGTGTGTGCCCGACGCTTGATGCCAACAGCATAGGAGAGTACTGCGCGATTCTCGCGGGAATCTCTCTCTGCCGGATATTGGACGATCCCGAAGGAAAATACGATCGGCAATGGTATCGGCTCTTACTCGTGGCGGCGTTGGTCACGCTGATTTTCACCCAAACGCGAGCAGCCGTCGGTGCTTTTCTCTGTTCCTTCGTGCTGTTATTCATCTACCTGCGAAAGTACCTTTTGGGAGCGGCCATCGCGATTACCGCCTCTTTTGCGGGCACGATTTTGTTGTTCTTTACGCATTTCGGTAACACGGTGTGGACATTCCTGCTGCGCGGTCAGACGGCCACAGAGGCTGAGGGAATGTCGGGCCGTTTGCAAATGTGGCAGTTCGCTTGGGAGAAGATCTCGGAAAGGCCGTTGATCGGCTATGGCGGGTATGCGGGCGGAAGGTTTGTCGTGCTGCCGGGACTCGGCATTCTGGGCAAGTCGGACGTCTTAAGCACGCCGATCGAAGCCTTTCTAGATATAGGCATTTGGGGGCCGCTCGTTCTTGTTATCGTCCTGGCTGGAATATGGTGGAGTCTGCTGCGTTCTTCGCGCTCCCCACTTTTGACGCAGCCCGAGCGGCACTTGTCCGTTGAGATTCTCATGGCGGCAACAATTGTTTCCATACGCTGCGTTGTAGCGGGAAATATAACGAGCCACGCTTCAATTGCTTTTCTTACCGTTCTCGCGTGCGCCGAGTTTTTACGCCGCAGAATGAAATCGCCCAGTCAGCCCATGTCAGCATGATCTTGAGTCGATTCAGATCGAGGGCGGCAAGCATGAGAAATGTGGCGATCTGCACGCTCTTTCTTTTTTCTGTCGGCAGCAACGGAGCGCGAAATCTCTCAGGCCGATCATCAATTGCTCAACCTCTTCATCCCACGGCTGCTGTCGAGATTTTTGTGGATGGCTCATCCGGATTGGACACCAACCCGGGAACAAGCGCCAAGCCTGTGAAAACAATTAGCCGCGGCGCCTCAATTGCTTCCGCAAATCATCGGAACAATATCGCAACGACTGTCACGATCAATCCAGGCACATATCGGGAATTCGTTCAAATCTCGGGAGTCAATCCCAACGTTGGCGCTCCTGTTACTTTTCAAGCTTCAAAAATCGGCTCGGTAATCATCTCCGGCTCGGACGTTTGGACTGACTGGCGGGCGGATTCTGCAGCACCGGGCAGCTTTGTGCGCTCGTGGCCCTACGCGTGGGGAACTTGTTCGGTGCCCGCTGGGTGGCCATCGCTTAAGGAAATCGTGCTTCGCAGAGAAATGGTGTTTGTGAATGGAAAGCTATTGGTTCAGGTGCTTTCTCCGGATCAATTGCGGGAAGGGACCTTTTATATTGATGACGCCACCAAGCTCGTGCACATTTGGCCGGAGCGGGTTTCGGACATCGCGAAGGCAGTCGTTGAAGTAGGCGTTCGGCCTCAACTTTTCGAAAGTTATCAAGTCCCACATCTCACCGTGCGGGGCCTGGTGTTTCAGCACGCCAATTCCTGCATTTCCACTCCGCAAAGATCCGCGGTCGCAATCGTCGGTGCTACGGACCAACTTCTCGAAGACTCCACCATTCAATGGAACAACTGGACTGGCTTGACGCTATTCAATGTCACAAAGTCTTCGGCCCGCCGAATGGCCGTCAATAATAACGGAGAACTCGGAATCGACGGTTTTCGGATTAAAGACCTGACCATGGAGGATGTCGAGGCTTCCTCAAACAACTGGCGCGGGGCCTGGGGCCAATTCCTAACTTGGGAGACGGGCGGAGCCAAGTTCCTGTTCGTGCACGGAGGTACCTTCAGGAACTACAAAGCCGTGAGCAATCAGGGACGTGGAATCTGGTTCGACACCGACAATGCGGATATCACACTCGATCAGGCCTACCTGGCACATAACATGGTAAACGGGATATTGCTTGAGGCGAACATGGGGCCGTTCACGATTACCAACAGCCGGATATGCGGAAACAATCAGGGAGGAGTTGTCACCAATCAATCGCAATCGGTAGCGCTGACGGGAAATGTGATCTTCGATAACAAAGTCGCTCAGATTGCGGTCTATGGCGGATCGGGG
>Ga0209530_1001089_pt1 | contig 13699 bp, 17 predicted proteins | sample BlaSpr_A8_Ref_O1_FD_187987 | JGI IMG/M metagenome (GOLD analysis project Ga0209530, IMG submission 187987) | Forest soil microbial communities from Thunder Bay, Ontario, Canada - Black Spruce, Ontario site 2_A8_Ref_O1 (SPAdes) (version 2) | ecosystem: Environmental > Terrestrial > Soil > Boreal...
GATCGAGCGCCGCCGCGGAGGACGCGACAAGCTCAACGTTTATTTGCAAGCCACACCAATCGACGTGGCGCCCATCCTGAAAACTTGCCTGTTCGATAAACTGGAATGCGCCGTGCTGACATCGGCCACACTCGCCGTAGGTGGCGGCTTCGAGTACATGCGCCGCAGGCTTGGGCTTGAGCACACACGAGAATCCGTCCTGCCCTCGCATTTCGATTATGAAAATCAGGCGTTGCTCTATGTGCCCCCCGATCTTCCCGATCCACGCACCCCACAGTTCGCGGCGAAAGCGGCGGATCGCATTCGGCGTTTGCTCGAGATCACGCGCGGCCGCGCCTTCGTGTTGTTCACCAGCTATGCCCAGATGAACGACGTTTACCAGCGGCTGCTGGGGGACCTCGATTTCCCCATGCTGCTGCAAGGCGACGCCCCGAAAAACGCGTTGCTCGACGAATTCCGCCTGACCCCGAACGCAGTGTTGTTCGCGACTTCATCGTTCTGGCAGGGCGTCGACGTACAGGGAGAACAACTCAGTTGCGTGATCATCGATCGCCTCCCGTTCGCCGTGCCCAGTGATCCGGTTGTGGCCGCACGCGTGAAATCGATCGACGCCGAAGGCGGCAACGCTTTCTTTCAATATCAGGTACCGGCAGCGGTAATCACCTTGAAACAAGGCTTCGGACGCCTGATTCGCTCGCTGGACGACCGTGGCTTATTGGTCCTGCTGGATAATCGCATCTTAAAAAAAGCCTACGGCAAGGTGTTTGTCGAGAGCCTGCCAAATTACCAGAAGACAACAGAGTTGCGTGCCGTTGAGAGGTGGTTCGGCGCCGCGCAGCAAGAACAAGATCTCTAGCGGAACCTTGGCTTACGGTAGCCAGGCATACCCCGCCGGGGCATAGCGCCGAAATCAACGGATGAGTTTCATGTCCGCGCCGTTAGCCGCGTTCCGATCAAAAGTCACAGTGTACCGGCATTCCGCCGCGTGGCCGCTGCGCTCAATCAGGCAATCCGCAAAGTCCGCCTGTCCCGCACTAAACTTGCGCAACCCCTGCCAGACGATTTCTGCCCGCTCAATAACCAGCTCCTTACTTCGCAGTAAGGTGTCGAGGATACGTTCAATTTCGCTCCTTTTGAAACCATAGCATGCCTGAAGCACCCAAACCAGTTCGGCGATGACGATCAGGGAAAGAAAGCCGGGCGAATCAGAGGACAGCGAGTCCATCACTCTCACCGCCGCTGCGGTTTGGGCGGCATGGTCGTGCGTGAGGTAGCGGACGATTACATTTGTGTCGAGGCCTATCATCGCCCCTTCGATCAACCCGACCTGGAGGCGCGCTTCGCAGTAGCAGCGTTCATCTCTTCAATCGATACCGGCTTGCTCCGCTTCCCTTCAAACAGGCCTTTCAATTCCTGTACCGAGCGAGTTGCCGCCACGATCGCGAATTGACCGTTGCCCTGCTCGACGAATTCCACCCGATCTCCCACCGCCAACCCGAGTGCGTTGCGCACCTGAGAGGGAATTGTAATTTGTCCTTTGGAGGTGACGGTTGCGGTTGCCATTGTATTTATTTTTTGTACTCCTTACATTATAGTAAGGAAAACGGCAAATGTCAAAATGCAATCCTAAAGACTTTTGCGACAGGTAATACACAAACGGCGTATGTCGGAACTTACTTCCCCGACCGGAGCCAAACAACGGTTTCTTCACGATACAATTACAGATTCAAACAAAGCGTCGACACAGCAAGCGGGCCAGACTGCTCCAGCGGCTTGGCGCGGGCAGCAGGGACGATATTTCAAGAGGAAACCGAATGCTTAGAAAATCATGGATTGTGGTTGCGGCATTATTCCTATTTACATCGCTGGCGCTAAGCCAGGACGACGGTCGTTTCGACGCCAGTTTGAACGGGGGACCCGTTCTCACCAAGTCAACCAGCGGAAACGGTATTCAACAAAGCGCAACCATCGGCTCAAACTTTTTCGGCACTTTTCGCTTCAAGTTCAGGCCCAGAACCTCGATCGAGTTCAACTTTGGCTCCGCCAAGAATTCTCAAATCTACCAAAGCAACGTTGACTTCCACACCCTGGACTCGATCCGGGAACTCAGCGGCACCTTCGCCTACGACCTATACGACAAGGGCAAATTCCAGACCTTCGTGCTGGCGGGTGCCGGAGCGCTCAGGTTCGCGCCCAAAACCACATGGCTGATTCTTCCCGATTTTCTCCTCGACGTTCCCAATCGCGTCCTGACGCCGCTCAATACGACTAACGAGACTGGGGTCACGTACATCTTCGGCGCTGGAGTGGATTACCAGCTCCCGTGGAGATTCGCTCTCCGGCTGCAATATCGTGGGCTTGTCTACAACGCCCCGGATTTTAATGTGACCGCTGTTTCAGGAAGCTCCGTGAGTCTGGCGACGGGAACCAAGGCATTCATGTCAGAGCCTTCAGTCGGCATCGTGTTCAAGTTCTAACTTTCGGGCGGATAAGAAAATCGACATCCACACGGATATTTAATCCGTGGAAATTCCCCAAATCCGTGGCCGCCCTCAGGAGTTCAGCGCAGCTTTCCGCAGCTTCCGGCTCTCTGCCAGTAGTGCCATCGAGTGCATCAGGTTCTGCAGAGTGACAATGCCAATCAGTCGTTCGTCCTCGACCACGGGGATAATGCTGAGATTACGCGCAGTCAGCTTACGAAACGCCGAGGCCAGTGATTCCTTCTTCTGCGCCACTTCGAAGATACGGTTCATCACCGCTTGCACGTATCCATTTCCTTCAGCACGCAGAGCCGCCAGAATTTTCTGTTTCGAGATCACACCCACCATGTCGCTCCCACGAATGACCGGGAAATCGTCTTGCAGCGAATGCACGGCTTTATCCAATGCGTCTTCCAAAGTATCTGCGGGAGACAGCGTGGCAAAATCGGTCAGCATAATGTCTTCCAGGCGAACTGTTTCGAGCACCGACTGAAATACGGCGGATCGTTCTTCCAATTGCGCCGCAATAAAAAGAAAAAAACCAATCATGGTGAGCCAGATATTCCACAGCATGCCCACCAGCATGAATAGCGTAGCGAAGGCCTGGCCAATCGAAACCGCGCGACGCGTGGCCCGCACCGGATCCATAGTGCGGCTGAACCAGGCTCGCAGCACGCGGCCCCCGTCCATCGGATATGCCGGCAGCAAATTAAATAACGCCAACCCGAGGTTTGCCCAAACCAAGCTGCGCGGCAGATTTCCCGAATAAACGTAGGGCTTCGTCCAGAGATGAACCTGAGGCGCCACAGCGAGCAACACGCCGGCTGCGACTGCGGCTATCAGAAGATTTACCAAAGGCCCGGCAATCGCGATTCGAACATCTCGCTTCCACGTCAACATGCCCGGTTCGAGGGGGTGCTGGGTTTCATCCAGCAGCGTCACTCCCCCGATGGGCAAAAGAATAATCGCCTTGGCCGGGATTCCCGCGCGCATGCTAACCAGCGCGTGCCCCAGCTCGTGCATCACAACGCTGCCGAAAATAATTCCCACCAGGGCCAGCCCGCGACCAGCATTGGCGGTGCCATGTGCCGTGGACTCGGTCAGCCACACGAAGATCAGCAGAAAAAAGAATGTCAAATGGACTCGGAGTTCGACTCCGAAAATCCGCCCTGCCGGAATGGACCAATTTCTCATTAGAAAACTCGCAACCTTCTACCAGCTCTATTCTATATAGTTTAGACGCCGCAAAACGGCTTTGAGATGCGCCCACAACAATCGAAGGTGCCGAGGCCGTCGGAATTGCGTGGGGGCAGCCGCCTCCGGCTGTCGCGCCGAGTAAAGTTCAGCAGGATGTTCAATGTTGTTGCCCGGGCCTGAGACAACTTAGGTGATGAATGATGAGAGTAATTGCAGGAAAATATCGGAGCCGGCAACTAAGGTCGCTGCCCGGCCTGGACCTTCGTCCCACCGCAGATCGCCTGCGCGAGACCCTGTTCAACGTCCTAACAGCGGGGAACCCATCGGCTCTCGAAGGAACAGTTTGGCTCGATCTATACGCTGGGACCGGAGCCGTGGGTATCGAGGCGCTGAGCCGCGGCGCCGGTACGGTTCACTTTGTGGAATCCTCTCCCCGCGCAGCCGAACTCATAAAACAAAACCTTTCCTCACTCGAAACAGAAAGTGGATTTCAGATCCTGAAGCAGGATTCGACTCGCGCTCTGCGCGCCTTGGAATCGAGTGGCGCGGTCGCAGATTTTGTTTTCCTCGACCCTCCCTACGATATGGAAGCAGCCTACCGGCAAACTCTGGGAGCGCTCTCTAGTTCGCGGCTACTGAAGCCCAAGAGCGTCGTAATCGCAGAACACCAGAAAAACTTTGATCCGGGAGAATCGTTTGAATCACTTCGTAGATACAGAAAGCTGCAGCAAGGGGATGCAGCACTGAGCTTCTATCGGCTGGAATAGAAAATCCACTGACGGTGGTTACGAATTAAATAGTTGATCTAGGTTTTCGTCCTACATCAAAAGTTCGTTCGTCCGCCGAACGATCGGATGTTGCATCTCCTGCAGATCGTTCTTAACCTGATTAAGCCCATAAACACACTGCTCGAAATGGCTCGACAGGCTGGCAAACAACGGCGCAACTTTCGTGTACTCGAAATGTTCAAACTTCGAGACGATGTAATAGCTCTCCTTGCCCGCCTTGATCCAATCTACAAAATTTTCCGTCCGGTCGCGGCGCAGCCGAAAGTGATTGATGCTTTCCGGGAACATGCCGGCAAAGAAGAGTGTGTAATCCCCAATATGCTTACGCACCTGGCGCTCGCGATCGAAAGAAGGCGCGGGACCATAAACAGGATTGGATTCAATCAGCATCTCGCCAACATCAGTGATCGGCCGGTCGGCAGCATTCCGTATTTTGAACAACTGCTCGACTTCGCAGAACTCAGCCATGAGATGCGCAACATAGTTCACGATCTGCGGGTCGCGAATCCCAATCTCCTCGGCGTAGTGTCGGCCAATCAGCTCAACAAACAACTGTTGCAGCGGATGCGATTCCGGAATCATTCTTCAGGGCCCCCGAACTCCGCCTCCAAAGCGGCGTTCCTATGTGTTGCGTGCTGTTTTATCGCGATCGAGCCGCGAAAGCAAGTGACTTTTGTAAGTCACAACTATCTACTTTTCTTATGGTGCGAAAATGCCGCGAAAGGTTTCTTAGCGATTATTAGCAGCCGTGGACGTTGACTGCTGATCGCCCACCTCAGCATCAAGTTACAATCACCGACAGAAGGGAATTTCGCTTTTTATGGGACGACAAAACATTTCGAGCGGCACGCCTTGGGAACCGATCGTAGGTTACTCTCGTGCGGTCAAGGTGGGCTCTTACGTCCACGTGGCCGGAACCACCGCCACCGGCGCATACGGCAAAATAGTCGGATTGGGCGATCCCTACGCCCAGACCGTGCAGGTCCTGAAAAATATCGAATCGGCTCTAAAGCAGGCGGGAGCTACATTAAAAGATGTAGTGCGAACCCGCATGTACGTGATCAATATCGGCGATTGGGAAAAGATCGGCAAGGCGCACGGCGAGTTCTTCCGTGACATTCGCCCCGCCACATCGATGATTCAGGTAAGCGCGCTGATCTCTCCCGAGATGCTGATCGAAATCGAAGCCGACGCCGTGATCGTTCTGGCTAAGTAATCCACCTGCGCCGGACGCCTCCGGGGCTGTCAGCGAATATCGCTGCAATAAATGTTCTCGAATCTCAGCGACCTCTGCGGCCGTCCTCAGCGAACTCCGCGATTTAAGATGTGTGGGACCGGGCTTTCGACTCGGTCAGGCCGAGCCAAGGTCGCCAGCCCAGCAACGACGATGCGGGTCCCGGTCAAAGCCCTTGGCTGTGGTTCCCGGGCATCGCGACGGACTTCCAACAATTCCTCCCCGGCCACTCGTAATTAATCCACTTGACACCGGCTCCGCATAGGTCATAATGCCCGAATCGTTTTCATCCGTCGCTGTCCCAGAAAGTGCAGCTCGGATACTTCCCCGGAGGCGAGTATGAATGTGCTTGAACTATGCGATCCCGAAGCAGCAGCGGTTCCGGTAGAAGCCAGCGTAGCGGAAGCCATCCAGAAAATGCTCGATTTTCACGTCGGCGCGGTCGCTATTATTGACCGCGAGCGCCGCGTGGCCGGCGTCTTCACCGAGCGCGATGTGTTGCGCAAGTTTTCCTTGAGTGGACGCGACCCCGCTCAAACGCCGGTTCGTGAGCTCATGACTACGCCGGTCGAACTGGCCACTTCACAAACACATCCCGCAGAAGCTTTGATTACCATGGTTGAACGCCATTTCCGTCATCTTCCCGTCGTGGATAACAATGGCAAGCTTCTCGGCATGCTCTCCATTCGCAACCTGCTCGAGTGGCGGATCGAGGATTTAAACCGCGAAGTCGGCTCGCTCGAACAATACGTCAGCAACGACGCTCCCGGCGGAGACTAAGGACCAGCAAGAAAAACCCGATGCTGGATGGAACAGCGCTTCACACCTTGCGGAACAACTGCCGGGTAGGAAGTTTTGAAAGGCCACGGCTTTCACCGCTTGCGGAAAAATTCTCCGCATCGGAAGCCTTGAAAGGGCACAGCTTCAGCCGCGCCGTAAGGCATTCAAACGGATGTAAGGCGACGCATGAAACTGCACCCCACCAAGGCTTCGAGCGCTCATTTCGGCATTTCCGCCAGCTGTTCAGTACGGGGGTAACCCATCGAATGAATACGAGGCTTTCGCCCCGCGTTAGCAGTTTTCCGCAACCGGTCGAGGCGTGACTCTAAATCCACAGCAGCATCAATCACCCTCATGCAAAATACGAAAGGCCGACCATCGAGTCGGCCTTTCCCATAAAAAATCCGGTAACTACTTCTTTGCCGGAGGCGCGATCGCGTCCTTCGTAGCCTTCGCCACGCGGAATTTCACGACAGTCTTCGCTTTAATCTGTATCGGTTCGCCGGTTTGCGGGTTGCGTCCCATGCGGGCCTTGCGATGAGCCTTCACCAGCCGACCCAATCCGGGGATGACGAACACGCCATTTTTCTTGGTCTCTTTAACGGCGACATCAGTTAAATTTTCAAGAAACGCGGCTGCGGTCTTGTTGTTGCTCTCAAGTTTCTCGGCCAGATGCCGGACGAGTTGTGTCTTGGTCATGCCTGAAGCCATGAATCCTCCTCTAATGGAACTTTGAATTTTCCTGCGATGGGAGCATGTTATACCATGCCTCCTGTGGAAAAACACCGTTTTAGCCGCATTTTATGCGGTTATTTCAATTTTGGAACCTCAAAAGCCCACAAATACCGCCTTTTTCCGCGATTAGACCTCGACGAACCATCGTCCGAAGCTGGTTCTGCCAGCTTTCCGAGAGAACGCGGCATGCCGCCACAACCGATTGCGCGTGGGATAATTGATTTCAGGAGCCAGCGTCGTGAGTTGTGCGATCTGCGAAAAACGAAAAGAAAAACGTTTCTGTCCTGCGGTGCACGGACGCATCTGCCCGCAATGTTGCGGCGAGCAGCGCGAAGTCACGCTCGATTGTCCCAGCACTTGCGTCTATCTGCAACAGGCGCGCGAGCATGAAAGACCGCGTCCCTTGCAGGATTTGGACCAGACAGCTCTGTTTCCCCAAGTCGAAATCGCCGAGCAATTCCTCTACGAGCATGAGCACCTCATCATGGGCCTGAGCTACGCTTTAGCGAAAAGTGCGCAGGCCGATCGCGCCATCACAGACGCCGATTTGATTGCCGCGCTCACATCGATGGCTAGAAAACAGGAGACGCTGGTGAATTCAGGCTTGCACTACGAAACTCCGATCGCCAGCCTGAGCCAGCAAACGGTTGTCGCAGAAGTTCATAAGATGCTAAAGGAATATCGCGAGGCCGAACAAAAGCATCTCGGTTTCACCAGACTTCACGATTCCGATGTACTCGGCGCACTCGTCTTCCTCGTGCGCATGGGCTATGCCCGCACTTCAGGAAGGCCCAAATCGCGAGCCTTCGTCGATTTCGTCCTCTCGCAATTTCCCGAGAAGCATTCAGCGCTGGCCACACCAGAAGAAGCCGGAAGCCGCCTGATTATTCCGTAGCGAGAAAAAACCAGCCACGGGTCAAACGGACTTTTACAAAAATTAAGAAATAGCGTTATCCGTGTTCATCCGTGAAATCCGTGGCCGCTCTTACGCTTTGTCCAGCCGGCAAAGCATCACGCAATTCTCGAATCGTGCGCCGTAGCACGGTATGACGCACATCCGGCGCGATCTCAGCCAACGGTTCCAGCACAAATCTGCGCTCGCGCATACTGGGATGAGGAATCGACAGACCCGCGTCGTCGACAACCAAACTGCCAAACAACAAAATGTCGATATCGATAACGCGCGGACCTTTTTTCTGCGTTCGCTGCCGCCCCATCTGTTGCTCAATCTCGAGAATCCCGCCGAGCAGTTCTTGCGGCGTTCTCTCCGTAATCAGCGCAACAGCACAATTCAGAAACCAAGCCTGCGCGGTGAATTCCACCGGTTCGGTTTCGTAGAACGACGAAATCGCGGCCACGTCGCCCAAAGCACGCAAGCGATCGATAGCTACTTTAAGATTTTCCGCTCGCTCCCCAACATTCGACCCCAGCGAAAGATAGACCAGTTCCCGCAAGTAGATTCACTCCCATTGGACCTTGTGGCGCCGGCATCTTGCCGGCTGTCGCGAGCGCATTTCGCCCTCGCCTCGTCAGAGCCCGGTATCCAGTTTAAGACTTGCCTTGCCGAGCGCTAGCAGACACTCTGATAAACAGCGACTCCTTTGTGCACCTTTGTGTCCTCTGTGGTTAGCGCTTTCAAACCTTAAACCACGAACGACACACAGGCACACAAAGCAAGAACGCGAACGCCCGCAGCGACAAACAAGGAAGGTTTCAATGCTCTCAATTCACGTCAAAATAGACCGCACCCAACGCTTGCTCCGTATGCTCGAGGAGGATGCCCCACTACTCGCCGTCCGCGTTGCTCACCTGACCCCGGAGCGCCAGCGCTCGGCGAAAGACTATGCCGCGCAACTCACCGCCCACGCCCGGGCAGAACTCGATAAGCTCATCGAGGAAGGCTCCTTCTGGGATTCCAACGACTCCACTCCGCAAGCCGCCGACTAACATTTTTGCTCTGACGGCTGAGTGCCAACGCGGGGCAGCTGGGAATCGCTACTCGATTCGAGTAGGCCAAAAAACGCGCACTTGGATCAGTCAGCCCCTTTAAACCAAAAATAACTCCATATACACATCCGCGCGCTCGTATGGCGAGGGAATTATTCGGCTCGGATCAATGTGCCTGAATCCCACCGACTCATACAGCCGAATCGCAGGCGTCAGCGTGTGATTGGTCTCCAGATAAAGCCTTCGCGCACCCACATTCCGACCTTCTTGGATCGCCGCATCTAACAGCCTACGCCCGATTCCGGCTCTCTGATACGCCGGCTCGACCGCCATCTTCGCCACTTCGAATTCTGTGTCGCTCATACGAACCAGCGCGCAGCAGCCCACGCATCGTTCACCGGCCGTCGCGAAGAAAATCCTGCCTCCCAGGTCGAGAATAGTTGCTTGCGGATCATTCAGAACGGGCATCTCCTTTTGCTCAATGCGGAAGAAGCGGCCAATCCATTCTTCGTTAAGCCGCCGGAACGCCGCCGCATCCCCCGGCTGAAATTGGCGAATACCGATTTCGGCAGTCGGTGAGGGATGTTCTTTAACGATACTCATGTGCATAAGCCCTCCTTAATCATTCACGATAGAATCTGGTGTGGAGATATGTCCAATATCTGAATTATTCTCACTAAGACGAATTGAATATGAAACAGGAAATTGAGATCAGGCATTTACGTTACTTTCTCGCCGTCGCCGAAACCCTGCACTTCAGCAAAGCAGCAGCCCAGTTGAAGATGGCGCAACCGCCGCTTAGCCAGCAGATCAGGAGCCTTGAACGAATCTTGGGATATGCCCTGTTCCAACGGACGACTCGTGGCGTTCGCCTGACCAGAGTCGGCGAATATTTCAGAGAGCGTGCGCGGAACACTGTCACAAAATTGCAGGATGATGTGGAAATGGCACGACGCTTGGGCAGCGGACAAGAAGGCGTTTTGACTGTGGGATTCAGCGGTTCCGTGATGCTCACCACACTGCCGAAAGCCATCGAACGCTACCGCCGCGTGTATCCCAAGATTGAATTACGGTTGCGGGAACTAGTCACCGCCGAGCAAATTCCCTCTCTGCTCGACGGAACATTGGATCTGGGTTTCCTTCGCGACGGCGAACCGCGCGATGGTCTCTCCATCGAACCGATCCTCCGAGAACGCTTCATCGCGGTGCTCCCGTCTCGTCACCGCCTTGCCAAGCGAGCCACGATTCGCCCTGCAGATCTCCGCCACGAGCCTTTCGTATTCTTCGCGCGTCGGATGGGGCCGCTCGCTTTCGATCGGACTTCCGCAGTGTGCGAGGCCGAAGGCTTCCGGCCAAATATCGTGCAGGAGGCTCCTCAATGGCCCACCGTAGTGCGCCTGGTGGCAGCCGGGTCCGGCATATCTTTAGCTCCGGCCTGCGTTGCAAATTTCGCCATGCCCGGAGTCGTCTATAGAAAACTGCGATCTCGCCTTTGGTCGTCGATTGACATTGGATTGAAGCCGAACCTCGACAATCCCGCAGCGGAAGCTTTGCTGAACATCGTGCGCAAACAATTTTCGAAGTAGCGTCATGCTTCTTCGCCCCACCAGACAGGAGAGTAAGACACGAACGCAGTCGCAGCGTGATGATAAACGGACATATGACGCCATACCCTCGACGTCGGCGGGAACAATCGCCCGTCCTGCTGCGTAACACAGACAGTCGGGTGGAGGTGCGGAGCCAGCTTGCTGAATGGGAGTTTTGAAAGGGCACCGGCTTTTAGCCGTGCCGCAAGGCCTTAACGCACAATGCCCGAGGATGACATGACTTTGGCAAAGCTATTCACAATCTTGTATTGGGTCTGGGTTGCGTCCGAAGTTCTGCTGCAGGTGTTCACCCGCACCGGTCGCGGCAAGGGCGAAGTCAAGGACCGCGGCTCCCTGGTGCTCTTGTTGTCGGTGATCTTCGCCTCCATCTGGGCGGCTACGTGGTACCGCGACACGCACGGACGAACCATGCTCGTCGACCCGCACTTGCTTAGGATCGCGGCGATGGTGCTGCTTGTCGCCGGGCTTGCGATTCGCTGGACGGCAATCCTCACTCTCGGCCGTTCCTTCAGCACCAATGTGGCGATTCACGCGACCCAGACCGTGCACAAAACCGGTCTGTTCCGATGGGCTCGCCATCCTTCGTATACCGGAATGCTTCTCATCTTTGCGGCGATCGGCTTAAGCCAGCGCAATTGGACCAGTTTGGCGATTATGCTGGTGTTTCCTACTGCGGCCCTGCTCTATCGCATCAACGTCGAAGAGATGGCTCTCACCGAGGCTTTCGGCAAAGACTACGTGGAGTACAGCCGATGCACAAAGCGTCTGCTACCTGGAATTTACTGATGAAGGCAGAACGAGCGACCCAACCTGATAGAAACGCCAGGCGACTACGCCATTTGTCCAGCCATCGCGTGAAGCGTCTCAGCCACCGGATGGTGCGCGTCCTCGACGGTAGTTTCTTCCCACAACGTCCGTTCACGCAGCAGCCGCGATACCAACGCCGTATGCATCGCGTGTCCAGCGCGGTCGGCAACCACGTTACCCAGAATCTGTTTCCCCAACAACGCCAGGTCGCCAATAAGATCCAGCACCTTATGCCGCACGAATTCGTCGGCGAAGCGCAAAGGTGGATTTTCTATACCATCTTTACTTAGCACGACGCAATTCTCCCGCGAAGCCCCGCGAATCAAACCCATATTTCGCAGCGTCTTTTCGTCCTGGCGAGAACCGAAAGTGCGCGCCGCAGCAATTTCGCGGAAGTAATTGCCATTTGCCAGTTCCACACTCAAAGTTTCTTTGCCGATCAGCGGGTGGGGAAAGTTGATGGTATAAGACAGGGAATACGTATCCGCCGGATACACGGCAATAAACTTGTTGCCTTCGCGCATCTCCAGCGCGTGGCGAATCCGGAGATAGGTTCGCGAACGCCGCTGCTTGCGGATCCCCACTTGCTGAATCAGTTCCACAAATGGCTGCGCACTCCCATCCAGAATCGGCAGCTCCAGATTGTCGAGTTCCACGATGGCATTATCGATGCCAGTCCCTATGAAAGCGGAAAGTAAGTGTTCGGTGGTAGAAATCAGTACGCCTTTCTTCATCAGGCTGGTGGCGTAACTCACGCGTGCGACGTTCCGGCTAATGGCCTCGACTTCGAAACCGTCCAAGTCGACGCGACGGAATACAATTCCAGAACCCGCGGGCGCGGGCAGGATTCTCAAATGAACAGGAGCGCCGCTATGTAAACCTATCCCGGCGCATTCCACCGCTCCACGAATTGTTTGCTCGTGTCTCAGGGTTGCGTTCTCTTATCTGTTGTTAGATGAAGAGATTACAGCCCGCAACCCCAACTCTGGCTGTGGTAATTTAGCCACGGTTCGTGGGTTTTAGCCGACGCCGGTGCTGGCGGCCCGACCGTAAATCCAGTGCCACCAGCAACTTATCCTGTGGAAAAAACTGCCGACCACCAGGTTAGTTCTTGGATGCAGGCTTGTTCGGATCGTAGGTTACATCGGCCGCGAACATCGAATCGTTCAGCCCCTTGTTGTAGCTCACGGCGGTCATGAAGCGTTGGCTGGCCATATCCCCGTTATAAAACCGCGTAACGCTGAAAGGCGTCATCACGCCTTGCACCGGTCGGTAGTTATCAAAGACTTCGTCGTCGACATTGCGCTGCTTATCGGTCGGATCGCGCCAAGTGAAAGTTTTCTTCACCGGCAAATGCGTATTCGAATCGACGCACAACGTAACGCTCTGATCGTTCGCAGTCATGATCGTGACTTGTTCCGCATCTTTCTGTGCCGCGATGGTATGCCCTTCGTAGAACAAAGCGATGCCGGGTTGGTTCAGCCATTTGCGAATCACCCAATCCAGCGAATATTGGCGCCGCCGCACATAATCGCTCACCGCCTTGGGATCGTCGCTGCGAGTGCCTTTGTAGGTGATCTCAAAACCCTGGTCGCCGCGGTATACGTACGCCACATCGCGTTTCTTGGTGAGTTCGACGCGGTCTTTGTCCGGGAATTTATAAAAGCGCCAGAAGAGCACTCCGGTGCCCTCTGATTCTCCCAGATGAAAGCTGTAAGTTCGGCCTTCCTGGCTGACGTCTTCGATATTCAGGTAAGCATTTCCACCCAGCGCATCCACCATTTGATCAAGCAAAGCTTTGGCTTTGCGGGCGTTTTCCTGATCAACCGGAATCGCCTGCGCCGCAGTCGAAGCCGCGCCCGTGCTCGCTTGCCCAAAGGCCAGCGCGGTCAGAAACAAAAAGGATAAAAAGTATTTCATGCTTCCATCGAGTTAGACGCCTAAACAACCAATTCTAGCTGCCTGCGAAGCCGCGTGGCGCCGGACTCTCCCGCCCGCCACCCTGATTGTCATCCCGAGCAAGCGTTCTTTGCGCGGCGAGGGATCTGAGCGAGCCGCGCGAATCGTCGCGCACTTTGCGACGCAATAATCGCGCGTTTGGCTCGCTTCCTTATCGACCGCAGG
>Ga0209530_1001091_pt1 | contig 13678 bp, 13 predicted proteins | sample BlaSpr_A8_Ref_O1_FD_187987 | JGI IMG/M metagenome (GOLD analysis project Ga0209530, IMG submission 187987) | Forest soil microbial communities from Thunder Bay, Ontario, Canada - Black Spruce, Ontario site 2_A8_Ref_O1 (SPAdes) (version 2) | ecosystem: Environmental > Terrestrial > Soil > Boreal...
TTCTGGCTCACCGCCACGCCCACAAACGACGACGAGGCGTGCCGGTCCACCGGAGAACACCCACCGCCAGCGGCCAACACCGTTCGGGCCGCACAGGACTCACTCCTGATCAGTAATTAGGAACGGTTCAGTATGTCCTCCATCAAAGGGAAGGTCGTCGCCATCACGGGGGCGAGCAGCGGCATCGGCGAGGCCACTGCACGGTTAGCTGGCGCGGGTGGCGCGGCTGTCGTCCTTGGCGCACGTCGAACTGGGGCATTGTCGACGTACGCGACGTGGTCGAGCTACACATGCGTGCGATGAACTCGCCGAAGGCGCCTGGTCAGCGATTCATCGCCAACAGCGATTTCCTGTGGCTGAAAGATGTCGCGCAGATCCTGCGGGAAGAACTGCCCGACAAGGCCGCAAGGTCGGCACCCGAACCCTCCCCAACTTCGTTGTACGCCTGGGCGGTCTGTTCAACTACGAAATGAAGCAACTCGCGGCCGGGCTGGACGACAGAGCACTTCTCAGCGCCGCAAAGGCAAAGCGGGTGCTCGACTGGACGCCCAGGACTGCGCGTGAGGCCGTGGTCGCCAGGGCCCACAGCCTCGTAGATAAAGGCTTCGTGTAATGGGCGCGTCGTTTAACGGCTCCAGACAGTCCGTCTAACGCTGGTTCCACATCAGGCCGCGCATGGTCACGGACAGGGGGATATCCTCGGCAGCGATCAATCCTTTGGGTGCGCGGCACACCCAGTCGATCGCATTGATCACCCGACCCGCCGTCGAGATGCATCCAGCGTCACTGGAATCCAGAACTGGATGAGAGACGTGAGTGTTTATCTCCACTCGTGGTTCGCCCTCCACGACGACACGGTGTACGCCGGTATGACCGTCGGGTGGGAACTCCCAGTCGGGCGCTGCGGCGGAGGTCAGCCTAGAAACGTGCTCGATGGTGATCACCGGTTTGGCGTCACGGACGCCCTCGGCGGCAAACCGAACCGCGGCCATCTGTCCCGGCTCCGCCGTCATCATTGTGCAGTCAATACGCTCCGGCGTAAACCAGCGTTCGGTGCGCTGGCGCACTTCGTCGAGTTTGATGTCGAGATGGTCCGCCAGACGGCGCACCTGACCGCCCCATATCGACACAACAACCCCGGGTAGCAATAGCATCGGCGTGTCGTCGTCCGGGGTCATTCCGAAACCCATTCCGGCCCCTGTGAACTCGGCGTCGTCATAGTTTCCGTAGTCGAAAATCTCCTGCACGGTGATCGACGAGACGCGAGTGCTCAGGCTGGCTGCAGAATGCACCAATGTATCGCCAGAGAAGCCCGGGTCGATTCCGTTGACGTAGAGGGAGGTGTTGCCGGCCTCACAGGCGCGCTCCAACGGCACCCGCAACCAGTCTTCGGCATGGTGGGGAGCGACCAGCCAGACCATTGAGGTTCCGACGACGTTGGTGCCCGCCGCCAGAAAATTGGCTATCTGGTCGATCGCCTCCATCGGCCGAGTCTCGCCTTGAGATGTATAGACCACGCAATCGGCGCCGAGGTCTACCAGGGCGTCGACATCGTCGGTGGCGATGATGCCGGTCGGTTGGTCCAGCCCGCAGAGCTCAGCTGCATCCCGACCGATCTTCGCGGAACTAGCGGCGTGTACGCCGACCAGTTCTAGATCTGGCCTACCGATAATTGCTCGCAACGAATGCCGCCCCACGTTGCCAGTGGAGAATTGGATCACTCTGCGCATAGTTACCACCACCTGCCAGTCGTCAGTCCGTCTTCAACAACCTGACCAGCCCCTGGCGGTCGAGCTTGCCGGTGGGCAGCATCGGGAGATCGGTCTCGGCGAGGACCGCGATAACGGTCGGGACCTTGAACCCAGACAGGTTGGCGCGCGCATGGGCGGCGACGGCCTCGCTGGACAACTGGGCGCCGTGGGCGAGCACGACAGCGGCTCCGACGACCTCGCCGCGCACCGGATGGGGCAGCGCGACCACGAAGCTGTGCAGCACGCCGGGCATGGCGTCCAGGACCGATTCGACCTCGGCCGGTGAGACATTGGACCCGGCGGTCTTGATGAGGGCGCTGGCGCGACCGGTGAAGTGCAGATGGCCGGCGTCGTCGAACCATCCGCGGTCCCCGGTGTCATACCACCCGTCGGCGGTGAACACCTCGTGGCGTTCCTGTTTGTAGATCCCGCTCATCAGGATCTGGCCGCGCACCTGGATCTGACCCTCCTGCCCCGCCGGGAGCTGGATGCCCGCGGTGTCCACGATCCGGTGCTGCACGAGCCCGGGCAGCGGGATCCCCCAGGAGCCGCGCCGTTGTGGTGGCAACGGGGTGTCGGGGACCTCGACCATGGTGTGCGGGCCGCCGGTCTCGGTCATGCCGAGCAGGTTAGGGGTGAGCTCGGGTTCGCTGGGTCGACGTTCGGGCGGCAGCGCCTGCAGCATGGTGCCGCCACGGACGCTGGACAGGTCGCGCTTGACGAAGTCGGGATGGTCGGCCATGGCCTGACTGGCCTGCGCCCAGCACGAGATGAAGGTGGCCCGCTCCCGTTCGAGCAGCGCCAGCGTGGCACCGGCATCGAACACGTCTTGGGCCAATATCGCGGCCCCGGTGGACAGCGCCTGCAGCACCACCATGGTCAGTCCGCCCACCCAGAAGAACGGCATCGGGGAGTAGATGCGGTCGGCGGAGGTGACGCCGCGGTGGTGGGCCAGGATCGCCGCGTGGCGCACCAGGCTGCCATGCGTGTGCGCGACGGATTTCGGTAGCGCCGTGGTCCCGGACGTCGTGACCAGCACGAGCTCGTCGGCGGGCCGGACCTCCTGTTCGGCCGGGCCTGTCAGAGGCGCGACGGGACCCGTGCTGCCGGGCCACGGAGTTGTCCACGCCCGGTCGGAGTCGGGCCAGACGTGCACCCGGCGCAGGTAGGGGACGGCGGCGAGGGCGATCGCCGCGTCGCCGTCGGCCAAGCCGGGCAGTGCGTCGGCGACCCGGGTGACGAGGTCGCGGCCTGCGATCGAACGGCCCATCAATAGCACCTGGGTGTCGGTGTGGCGCAGCAACCTGGCGAGTTCGGCGCCCGGCGCGAAGGTCGACAGCGGGACGGTGAGCGCGCCGATGCGTGCCGCGGCCAACCACGCGATGAGCCACTGGGCGCAGTTGGGGAACAGGATGCCGACGCGGGTTCCCTTGCCCACGCCCGAGGCCAACAGCGCATCAGCCAGCGTCCTGGACTGCGCGTCGGCCTCCGCGAAATTGAGGCGCTCCTCGTCGGTGACCAGGAACTCGCCGTCAGGCTGCGCGCGCCGCCAGGCCAGCAGCTCGGGGACGCTGCCCGGCAGGCGGGGTTGTGCCGGATCGTCGGACGCGGTCTGCGCCGCCGCCATCAGCCGACGTGCACCGGGATGTGCGAATAGCCGGCCACGTTGGACATCGTCACCCGCCGCAACCCGTCGGTGTTTACCGCGAAACGCGGCCAGCGCTCGCGTATCGCATGCAACGCGACTCGTGTCTCCAGTCGCGCCAGCCAGGAGCCCAGGCAGCTGTGTGCGCCGTATCCGAAAGCCAGGGTGGTAGAGCCGCCTCGTTTGATGTCGAACACGTCGGGCCGATCGTAGGCCCGCGGGTCACGGGTCGCGGCGCCGGTGACCAGCAGGGTAGGCGATCCCGCCGGGATGGTGCCCCCGTCGAGCACGACGTCTCGGGTGGCGAACCGGCCCTGATACTGCGAGGGCGGGTTGAGCCGCAGCATCTCCTCAATCGCTCCGGGGATCACGCCGGAGTCGGCGAGCACCAGCTCCCATTGCTCGGGATTGCGGTGGAAGGCCATGACGCCGTTGCCCACCAGCTTGGTGACCGTTTCGCTGCCCGCCGCCGCTATCAGCACCGCGAACGTGGCTATGTCCTCGTCGGTGAGCCGGTGCGTCACCCCCGTCTCGTCGTCGTAGGTTGCGGTCACCAGCCGGCTGATTATCAGGTCGTCGGGCTGGCGGCGCTTCTCCTTGGACAGGTCCAAGAAGTAATCGTTCATTGCAAACGAGTCCGCAACGCCGCTCTCGGTGGCGAAGGGGTTGTTCTCCTCGCGGTGCAGGAACCCGTCGGTCCACAGCCGGATCTGCTGGCGCTCTCCAGGAGGGACACCGAGCATCGAGGAGATGATTTCCACCGGAAACAGCGCCGCGAAGTCGGCCACGATGTCGAATTCGTCTTTGCCGGCCAGGGCGCTGATGTAGGAGGTAACGACGTCAATTACCAGTGGCTCGAGGTTGGCGATCGCTGCCTTGGTGAACACCTGGCGTACCAGCTTGCGCAGCCGCTCGTGCTCGGGCGGATCCATGAGGATCAACATGTTGAGGTCGTTGAACTTCCGGCGCATCGACAATGCGTCCAGGGTGACGCCGTAGGAGCTGCTGAAGGTCTCCCAGTCGCGGTGGGCGGCCACGACGTCCTCGTAACGGGTCAGGGCATAGAAATCCCACCGCTCGCTGTAGTACACCGGCGCCTCGTCGCGCATCCAACGGTAGGTCTCGTAGGGGTCGTCGAAGAAGCTGTCAGAGTACGGGTTGAACTCCATGGGGGAGCTATCCTCGTGTGGTTTGGTGGCCGACGCCGCACCGTGATCAGTCGACATCTCAGGCGTCGACCCGCATCATGCTCGACAGCGTGCCGCCCATGACCATGGCGACCTCGTCGTCGCTTAGCTCTGGGTGACGCTCGGCGTAAGTGAGCGGATCGGCCAGGCCCTCGGGGTGGGGGTAGTCCGAGCCGAAGAACAGGTGATCGATCGGCACCAGCTTCGCGAGTTCGGCCACGTTCTCCTCCCAGAAAGGATTGAAGTAGATGCAACGATGGATGGCCTCCACTGGATTCTCGCTGTAGAGCTGCGGCATCTTCTTGCAGGTGTCGCTGAGGTTCTCCAGCAGCCGGGGCAGCCAGGTCGTTCCGTTCTCCACCATGCCGATCCGAAGCTCGGGAAACCGCGTCAGCAGTCCGTGGCAGGCCAGCGCCGCGACCGCGTCCTCGGCCGGGTTGCGGGCCAGGGTGTAGTAGGAGCGGAACGGCGTCGACTGGAATGGCCGGAACTCGCCGGCACCCTCCCAGTCGTTGGCGTACCGCGAATACCCGCTGTCAGAGGCGTGCATGATCACCAGCACGCCGGTCTCGACGACCCGCTTCCAGAACGGGTCGAATTCGGGCAGGGCGAATGACCGCGGGCCGTGCAGCCCGGGTACCGGCGCCGGCCGGATGAGGATGGCGCGCGCCCCGCGCTCGACCACCCAGTTCAGCTCGTCGATGGCCTTCTCCACGATGGGCAAAGTGATGATCGGCGTGGTGAAGATGCGGCCCTTGTAGTCGAACTGCCATGTCTCGTGCAGCCACTGGTTCAGAGCGTGAATGATCGTGTGAGTCGCCTCGGGGTGTTCACGGAAACGTTCTTCCACCAGGCTTGCCAGCGTCGGGTACATCATCGACTTGTCGATGCCCTGTTCGTCGAGGAGCGCCAGCCGGGGCGCCGGTTCACGCATCGCGGGGGTTGCCTCGATCGCCTTGCCCAGGATCTCGCGATGCGATTTGCCCTCGGGGTTGCCGTTGTGGAAGTAGTCCTCTTGGGCGCCTGGGGCGGCGACCTTGTCGAAGGTCGGGTTGGGGATGTACTCGCTGATCTGCCCTAGCGTGGCGATCTTGGTGCGTCCGTCTACTTCCACGTAGCGGATGGCGCCGTGGTATTCCGGCGGCAAGAACTTCGTCAGCGCATCGCGTGTTTCGTACATGTGGTTATCACCATCGAAGACTGGAAATCCCAATCGCGGCGTCATTGAACTCCTCCTCATGCCGGGCCGAGCCCATGAAGCGGAACGGCCCGTCACTAAACAATCTGACAATCCGATGTGCGACTGACTCTAGCATCGAGTGCAAAAGAAGAGGACATGCGTTTCCTTTTTCGTCGTGCATCAATCCGGCTGCGGGTAACGTGCCTTCTGCGGCGGCGCTCGTGTGTAGCCAACGTCGAGGGCCTGCCAGGATTACGCGCCACGATTACGAGGAGGAATAGGTGGATCTATCGCTGACGCGGGAGCAACGCGCGGTCCGCGAGGCGTTCGCAGCCTTGTTCGGAAAACAGGCCACGCCACAGCGGGTGCGCAACGCGGAGCGGAGTCCGTCCGTGGGCTTCGACGGGCTGCTCTGGCGGCACTACGCCGACATCGGTGCGCTGGGTATAGGAGTGCCCTCGGACTGCGGGGGCGGGGACGGCGGCCTACTCGAACTGGCATTGGTGGCCGAGGAAGCCGGCCGCCGCCTGGCCCCTATCCCCGTCGCCGAGACCGCGGCCGCGGCCCGATTGTTGGGGCGCCTGCGCGAGAAGGAACTGCTGGGACCGGTCCTGAGCGGATCGGTCATCGTGTCACTGGCCACCCAGCCCGGCCCGGTAGCACAGCAGTTGCTTGTCGACGGCGCAATCGCGGACGCGGTGCTGGCCCTCGACGGAGACTCCCTGGTGTACGTAAACCGCCCGGACGGCCTGTCCAAGACGGCGCGCAGCAACCTCGGCGGACTATCGCTGGCCCGGTGGGGTGCCTTGGGTGCAACCACGGTCCTCGCCGAGGGCAGCGAGGCGCGCGCGGCCTTTGACACCGCGGTCGACGAGGTACGCGTGCTGCGCGCGGCGGCGCTGATCGGGTTGGCCTCCGAGGCCGTAGGGATCGGTTCCCGGTACGCGATCGTGCGCGAGGCGTTCGGCCAGCCGATCGGAATGTACCAAGCGGTCGCGCATCCGTTCGCCGACGCGATCACCGGCCTGGATGGCGCCCAGCTGCTCGTCCGTAAAGCCTGCTGGGCAATGGATTCCGCGCAGGACGACGCCGGCGCGCTGGCCGCGATGGCGTTCGTGTTCGCCGCGGAAACGGCCTATCACGCGACGACGCACAGTCTGCACGTCCACGGCGGATACGGGTTCATGGAGGAGTACGACATCCAGCTGTATTACCGCAGGGCCAAAGCGTGGGCGGCGGCGTTCGCCGACCCGCGACGCGAGCTGCTCACTGTCGCCGACCGCCGGTTCGGCCCCGTGACGACCGGAGGACGGTGACTCGATGGACTTCAGCGAACCCGAGAACTGGGCCCGAATCCGGCGCGAGGCGGAGGAATTCACCGCCGAGCATGTCACTCGCGACGTGATCGAACACGAGCGCCGGACCGGCGACGGCGTTGATCGCGCGTTAACCCGGAAGTTGGGGGAGCGTGGCTGGATTGCCTCGGGGTGGCCGGTTGCCGAGGGGGGTGCCGGCCTGGATCCGTTCGAGGCGGCCGCGCTGTGGAACGCATTGCGAAAGGGGGGAGTGCCGACCGCCGGACCTGGTACGACCATGCTGCCGGCTAACGCCATCCGCGCCACCGGCTCGGCGGAACTCAAAGCCAGAGTCCTGCCAGGCGTCGCCGCCGGTGAGGTCCTGATCTGTCTGGGCTACACCGAGCCCGCAGGCGGCTCCGATGTGTTCGCCTGCGCGACCCGGTCGCAGCTCGACGGAGATGAGTGGATTGTCAACGGGCAGAAGATCTTCACGACGTTCGCCCATCTTGCCGACTATTGCTTCCTGCTCACCCGCTCGCAGCCCGGATCGGTGGGACCTCGGGGCCTGACGATGCTGCTGGTACCGCTGGACTCGCCCGGTATCGAGATCCATGCGGTGCACACCATGGGGCACGAGCGCACCAATATCGTGTTCTACAACGATGTGCGGGTGGCCGATGCAAACCGAATCGGCGAGGCACACGAAGGCTTCGCGGTCATGCGCGCGGCGCTGGAGGCCGAACAGAATGTTGCCCCCGGTTCGCGCACGGGGTGGGTCGCTGACGATGCACTGGCGTTCGCCCGCACGCACCGCGGACCCGATGGGACTGAGCTGATCAACGACGTTCTGGTCCGCGAGCGCCTGGCCCGGATGGCAATGGAGGCGGAGGTGGCCGACCTGCTGGATTTGCGGGTGGCCTTCCTCGACGCGGAGGGGGACAAGCCGGGCCCGGTATCGGCGTTGTTCGGGCCGGAAAGCTACGTGCGCGCGTCGGCTGCGGCGGTCGACATCGCGGGGTCTGCGGGCATGATCGACTGGACCGATCCGCAGAGCGCAGTGGACGGCAGCCTGGACGCGCACTATCGCAGTGCCGTCGCGACGACGATTTACGGCGGGTCCAGCGAGGTGCTGCGCAGCCTCATCGTGGAGAACCGGCTGGGGTTTCCGCGTAGCCGTCCACGGCGCTGACGGGCGTCCCTGTCGGACAGCGACGCGCTGAGAAGGCGACGCGCTCAGAGGAAGTCGCTGCCACCGTCGACGTTGAGGTGGGCGCCGGTCATGTAGGTGTTGGCGCGTGAGGCACAGAACGCGATGACAGCGGCAACCTCTTGAGGCAGCCCGTGGCGACCGGTCAACGTCAGCACCTCCGGGCTGCCGGCGGCCGCCAAGGTCGTGGCGGTCTCCGTCAGCCGGGCTTCGTTCCTGCCAACGACACCGACCCGCGCGCCATGTTCGGCCAGGCACAATGCCGTCGCAAGACCAATGCCGCGGGTGCCACCGGAGATCACCGCGGTGGCATCGGCGAATCCAAGATCCACGATCGTCGCCGGCTACTTCGGCGCGAACCGTTGGCCGGCGTCGAGTCGGATGGTCGACCCGTTCAGCATCTGGTTCTCGACGATGGACAGCGCCAGGGCGGCGTACTCATCGGGCCGGCCCATCGGACGCGGGAAGGCCGCGTCGCGGGTGAAGATGGAACAGGATCCCGAGATCGATCAGTTCCGCGCGGAGGTCTTGTTCGGCCATCCCTATCTGCACCACGAGCGACTCGTGGCGGCGCTGGAGAAGGCTACCGCCTAAGCGACCGTGCGCCGGCCGAACTGGCGGGCCAGCCAGTCCGCGCTGTCGCGCGCGGCGGTTCGGGCCACCGCGGTGCCGGCGAACATGTCGAAGCCGTGCACTGCGCCGGCGTAGACATGCAGTTCGGTGGGTACCGCCGCGCGGCACAGTCGCGCGGCGAAATCGATCGACTCATCGCGCAGGCAGTCCGCCGTGCCAACACCGATGAATGTCGATGGCAGGCCACTTAATTCGGTTGCCCGCGCCGGCGCCGCATCCGCAGGCACGTCGTCGGTGCCGCACCGGTCACCGAGATAACTGCGCCAGCCGAACGCGTTGGATTCGCGGGACCAAACCGGCAATCCCTCGAGTTGGCTCGAGGCGGTGAGGCCGCGGTCATCGAGCATCGGATACTCCAGGTATTGAAATGCCAACGGGACTTTCGCGTCATCGCGCCACCGCAGGGCCAAGCCCGCCGCCAGTGCCCCGCCGGCGCTGCGCCCGCCGATCCCGACCCGCTGCGGGTTGATTTCTAGATCATGGGCGTGCTCGACGATGAAGCGCAGCCCGGCCTCGCAGTCGTCCAGCGGCGTGGGGTAGGGCGATTCGGGTGCCAGCCGGTACTCGACGCTGACGCATACGCAGCCCAACCAGCGGCACCACTCGATCAGGCGGCCATCGTCCATGTGCCGGTTGCCGATCACCATCCCGCCGCCGTGCATCCAGTACAGAACGGGCGGCTCGGCGGCGGATTCGACGAGCCGTAGCACGGACAGCGCGATGCCGCCGTTTTCTGTGGTCAGCTCGACGCGCTTGATGTCAGGTGCGCATTGCGGTTCGAACATCATTCCGCTGCGCATGGCCGGAATGTTGTCGACGGAGAATTCGAAATCGGGGAATCCGCGCAGACTTTCGCCGATTTCCGGGTCGATCCAGTCGCCTCTGATCGCCGACATCAACTCACACCCGTCAGGTGCTTGCCCGCGCCCAGGGCCTGTTCGACCGCAACGAGGAAACCATCGGCCAGCGGATCGTCCAGCAACGGTTCCACGGCGGCGGGGACATCGCTGTAACCGGCGATCGATCCGATGAGGATCGCGGAGCTGCCCGGGTTGACCAGGGGGAGCAAAGCGTCGGTGATGCGCACCGACCCTGCCAGGTCCACGTCGAGCACCGTGGCCGCGTCGGCCATTTCCGGTGAGACACCCGCGGTGTGCACGAGGCAGCGCAGACGGCCAAGCTCGCGCACCCGATCGGCGACCGCGGCGACATCAGCCGTGGAGGCCACGTCGCAGCGCAGCGTCTCGACGTCCGCCCCGTGTGCGCTCAAGGCCTTGCGCGCCTGGTCAAGTAGGTCCTCGCGCACGTCAACGAGCAGCAGACGCCGACGATCGGCCAGTGCTCGGGCGCAGGCCAGCCCCATGCCGCCTGCACCCCCGGTGATCACCAGAATGTTGTCAACAGCCATGCCTGTCCTCTCAACGGTGGATCACGACCGGTCCCGCCAGTGAATGCCTGACAAACGGGAGTGTGCCATACGAACGGCCTAAGACATGCGTTCAGGAAGACCTTGGTTGTCGTTAGAAGAATGCGATGGTCTACTTTACGGATGAAGGTGACAGTCGACCCCGACCTTTGTGAAGCCAACGCGTTGTGCGTGGCAGCAGCCCCCGAAGTGTTCGATCTGATCGATGACGACGTCGTCGACATCCTCCTTCCGGAACCTCCGCCAGAGATGGAGTCGGCCGTCGCCGAAGCAGTAATCGCCTGTCCGAAGCAGGCATTACGGATACTCGCGGACTGATCCCGGCGCTCATCTCAGCGCAAAAGGGCAGACCAGCATTGCAGAATTCGCACGTATCGTTCTACTCTGAGGGAAGTCGGTTCACGGCTGGTGTGAGAGCTCGCGTACCAGTCTCTTGTAGGAGGGAATCCGTATGCTGCCCGACGACGCCAAGATCATCTCTGTCGATGACCACGTCATCGAGCACCCCCGAGTCTGGCTGGACCGGGTGCCCGCCAAGTACGCCGAGGTGGCTCCGCGCATCGTCAAGCTGCCGGACGGCAACGACACCTGGCTTTACGAAGGCAAGCAATCCGGCAACTTCGCGCTCAATGCCGTGGCGGGCAAGCATCCCCGCGACTTCGGGATGGACCCGCGCAGCTACGACGACATGCTGCCGGGGTGTCATGACATCGCCGCCCGCATCAAGGACATGGAAATCGAGGGCACCTGGGCCCAGCTATGCTTCCCGAACTTCGGCGGCTTCGCCGGCGGCACGTTTCACGCCGCCGAGGACAAGGACTTCGCCAAGCTGTGCATCAGCGCCTACAACGACTTCATCCTCGACGAGTGGTGTGCCTATGCCCCCGAGCGCCAGATCCCGTTGATGATGGTGCCGTTCTGGGACATCGACGCGTCGGTGGCCGAGATCGAGCGCACCGCCGCCAAGGGCGCGAAGTCGGTTTCGTTCATCGAGGCGCCGCACAAGCTCGGCCTACCGTCGTATCACACCGACCATTGGGATCCGATCCTGCGCGTCTGCGAGGAAGCCGAACTTCCGCTGTCGATGCACTTCGGCTCCGGCGGCATGCCGCAGGGACTCGCGCCGGACGGCGACATGTTCATCAGCATCGCGCTGTTCGGGCTGAACTCGATGATCACCACCGTCGACCTGCTGATGTCCGACGTGTTCTACAAGTTCCCCAACCTCAAAGTCGCCCTGTCCGAGGGCGGCATCGGCTGGATGCCGTACCTGCTGGAACGCATCGACTACTCCTGGGGCCGGCACAAGTACTGGTGCAACGTCAACGCTGACAAGCTGCCCTCCGAGCTGTTCCGCGAGCACATCTACGGGTGCTTCATCTCCGACCAGTCCGGGATCGAGCAGCGTCACCGCATCGGCGTGGACAACATCATGTTCGAAAGCGACTACCCGCATTCGGATTCCAACTGGCCGCACACCCGCAAGCTGCTTGCCGAGCATCTCGTCGATGTGCCTGACGACGAGGCCAGAAAGATCGTCGAGCTCAATGCCCGCACGCTGTACCGGTTTTGGGACTGAGGCAACCTCTGACGGGGGAAGACGGGAGATACGATGAGGGCGAATAGATCCGATTTCATGTTCGACCCGTTCAAGCCAGGGCCACGAGACCAGTTGCCGCAGGTACTCGCCGAATTGCGGGAGCGATTTCCCGTTTACCGCACCAACTCTGACATCTGGGTGTTGTCGCGGTTCGACGATGTCAAGGCAGTGCAGTCGAACCCGCAGCAGTTCTCGTCGCGGCCCAATCCCTACGAGGGAGCCGCGCCGCCCGATGACGAGATGAAACCGGAGGTACTCGACCGACTGCTGGCGCTTGCTGCGGGCATCCCGGTTGACATGGCTGAGATGGCGTCCGCGAAAACCATCGCGGCGGCCGACCCGCCTCAGCACACCCGGATGCGCCGCATTGTCAGCCGGGGATTCACGCCGCCGCGCATCAAGGAGATGGCGACCGCGATCGAGCGGATCGTCGAACGCTGTTTGAACGGAATCGAGGACGAACCCGCCTTCGACGTGGTCGAGCGGCTCGCCGTTCCGCTGCCCGTCGAGATGATCTGCCACATCCTGGGCATCGACGGCAGCCACTACGGCCAGGCCAAGCGTTGGTCGGACGCGTTCGCCGCCGCAGCGGGCGCGGTGTTCGGCAGCCCCGCCGAGCGCAACGAGTTGATGTTGGCAACGATCAAGGAGTTCAGCACGTATTTCGTTCCCCTCATCGAGGCACGTCGCGCAGAGCCGAAGAATGACTTGGTCAGTGCGATGGTCGCGGCGATCGACAACGAGTCATTGAGCAACGTCGAAACGTTGATGGTGGCGATCACCATTATGGTGGCCGGCAACGAGACAACGACGAATCTCATCGGTAACGCCGTGGTCGAACTGCTGGCCAACCCCGACCAACTCAAGCTGTTGCTCGACGATCCTGGACTGCTGTCCAATGCGGTTGACGAAGCGAATCGATTGACCTGCCCGATCCAATTCGCCTTTCGCGAGGCGACCGAAGACAACGAGATCGCCGGCACGCCAATCCCCAAGGGCGCGATCATCGCGTTGCACATGGCCGCCGCCAACCGGGACCCGCGCCGCTTTGATGACCCCGACCGCTTCCTGATCGACCGGCCTCCTGGCAAGAACCTGGCATTCGGACACGGCATCCACTTCTGTCTGGGCGCCCACCTCGCCGGTCAGGAGGTGCGCGCCGCCATTGGCGGGTTACTTCCGTACCTCGACCGCCTCAAATTGACTGATGCTCCGCTGCAACGTAATCCAACGGCACTGCTCAACGGGTGGCAACGGGTCGAACTAGCGTGGGTGTGTTAGTGCGGGGGAAATCACAGTTGAACGTAGACGCATGACCATGTTGACGGCATCGATGCTGCTGGACCCGGCTGTCCTGCAGGACCCCTACTGCTTCTACGCGACGCTGCGGGAGCACGCGCCGGTGTGGGCGATGCCCGGCACGGACGTCGTCGCGATCAGTACGTTCGATTTGTTGTCGGAGGCCGTGGCACGGCCCAAGGACTTCTCCTCCACTATGCAATGTCTGCTCTACCGCGATGGGAATGGCCTACCTGCACGCCGTGACTTTGGTGAGGCGGCCATGCCGACACTGGCGGCAGCGGACCCTCCCGTGCACACGACGCACCGACGCGCGGTCTTCCCAGAGTTGGTGGCACGGCGCATGCGCACCCTGGAGCACGATATCCGCGCGTTATCGGAGAGCGCCGTCAAGCAGGCCATGGGCGACGACGGGTTCGACTTCATGGCGACGATCGGCAACATCGTGCCGA
>Ga0209530_1001093_pt1 | contig 13673 bp, 19 predicted proteins | sample BlaSpr_A8_Ref_O1_FD_187987 | JGI IMG/M metagenome (GOLD analysis project Ga0209530, IMG submission 187987) | Forest soil microbial communities from Thunder Bay, Ontario, Canada - Black Spruce, Ontario site 2_A8_Ref_O1 (SPAdes) (version 2) | ecosystem: Environmental > Terrestrial > Soil > Boreal...
CACTCCACCATCTCCCCTTTCACCGCTGACACCTACAGGCTCGCAAGGAGGAAGCGAGCGATCTGAGGAGGAGCCAGCACCAGCAGTACCACATATGCCAGTGCCACCCCGAATGTCATTTGCGGACATACAAGTCCCGCGAAGGTCGGCGCGTATTCCAATCGCATCGGCGTGGAGGAGGCAATTAGATGCCGGAGAAGGTACAGAGGGCGACGAGTATTCTGATTACGTTTTCAGTGCGGTTTTCGACGACATCGTTACCGCGGCCATCCTGAATGCGGAAATCAATCCGCAATCGTTGGCGGAAGCACAGTCAAGCCCCGAATGGCCTAACTGGAAAGTGGCCATGGACCGCGAGCTGAACACCCTCGAGAAGGCGGGCACTTGGGTTGACGTGCCGCGGCCACCCGACAAGAACATAGTCGGCTCAAAGTGGGTATATCGCATCAAGCATAAAGCCGACGGGAGCATCGACAAATTCAAAGCGCGGCTTGTCGCTCGCGGATTCACACAAATCTACGGGGTAGATTATTTCACTACATTTTCACCCGTCGCTAAGTTATCCAGCTTCCGCACCATTCTCGCCATCGCCGCACGCCACGACTGGGAAATCGAAAGCTTTGATTTCAACGCGGCCTACCTCAACGGCGAACTGGACGACAATGAAGAGATATACATGCATCCTCCACCCGGATACGACTCCGATCCAGACATCGTAAAGCGACTTCGCAAAGCGCTTTACGGATTGAAGCAAGCGGGGCGGAAATGGTATGACACCCTTTCGCGCGCGCTTGCTGACATCGGGTTTTCCGTTAGCCAGGCAGACCTGGGGGTGTTCATTGCCGAGATCGGCGAGAACATCCTCATCCTGGCTGTACACGTTGACGATTGCGTTTTCACAGGCAGTTCAGCCACTCTCGTTGTGGAATACAAGGAGAAGATTAACTCCTGCTATGTGTTCACAGATTTAGGCCCGATCAACTGGCTCTTAGGTATTCGAGTCAGCCATGGACCTGCCATGGCTTACATAAGTCATGGGCCAGCCGACGCCAGAATTCTTGAATCAGTCATGGACAGCCGATGTCGGCCGACATCGGAGATGCTTCCATTATTCATGGACAAGCCGACGTCGGTTGTGTCGGAGGAGCATCTCCGAAAATTATTAACAGGTCTGCGTTCGGAGGAGCAGTTGAATTTTTGGAGAAGTTTAAAAGGGTTGAATATTCGGACCAAGAACATATTACATAAACTACTGAGTATTGATGCACTAACAAATGAGATAATACACATTCCTCCTATGCATCAAATCTGAACATAGCACCTATCGGAGAAAATGCGGATGTATTGATATATTTACAAATTCATTAATTATAGATGAACAAAAAGATGTGGAATAAACTCACAATCATCTTTCGAGATGTAGACATCTGGTAAATATATTGTCGGAGAATTGGTAAAGATGAGACCTGCTTCAAATAGGCAGGTGCGACGAGGCGGACATTGTATTATGATTACTTTCGTATTTAAATGGATACACAGAAGATCATGGTGATCAGACAAAATGTAGACGGAGACAGCAGAAGCGGAGAAGAACTGTACTACTCATTAGATGGTGACCAAGCTTCAGAAGGAGCAAGGTCACATCTTTATCCTGCACTTAATATCACTTTATGGAGCAACCACGACTGGATAGTCTTTTCGTCCGACTCGTCTAGCTAGACAGTAATCTGGCATTGAAATATATATACACTGCCTCACAGTTATTCGGACTAAGTCACGGACAAAGTATTACAAGTACAGAATCTGCGCCACACGTTCAGACCAACACAAATAAAAGAACATCTCACTGATTCATCATGGCCACCACATACAGTATTTTATACATATTTACAGTGTACTAACTACTTCCTTTCGAACATGTGGTTTGTAAGTTTTCCCGTACCCTTTCCAGTATCCATGTACCTATAATGAGCTGGTCAGAAATAAAATGAAAGGAAAACAACAATATAATTACCTCGCTTTGTCTGTGAGCTTCACTGTTCGCTTCGGACGAACTGATGGAACAAAGGGGTCCTCCGAACGGCCTTGATTACGCTCTTGGAAGTTAGGCCCAACACGATATTCTTTTTCCTTGTTAGATATTTCCTCATTTTCCAAAGGACCAGTCGATGGTCCTGCCCGATCTGTGTGACCATTTTCTAATGTGTACAGTCCACAGTGATATATGAATGCCCTACCTGAGTCAGGTCCGACATATGATTCAGTCGGTGTTCTAGTTTGTTGTGGTGATCCTACATATTAACACATATCAATTATATCATGTGATCCGAAAATACAATGGTCAAGTAGACGCACCTAGCCCCGCATGAGGGGAATATGTCGGAGTATTTTCATTAATTCCGCCCCATGATTCATCAGCATAAAATGCCGGTAGTGGAATCCCATCAGTCCAAGGATTGTCTCGCGTTTCGGAGATGGGGGTAGAAACTTTGGATCTATGAGTGTCAGAGCGGCCACGATCGTTGGAGCGATCACTATCAGACTGAGAGGGCATTGATACATCGGAGCTTCGATGTGGATTAGATGTGTTGGACCTTGGTTCAGACCTATCGTCATTAAAAGAGGAGTCATCAGCAGATCTGTCGGAGTCGTAATCCTGGCGCTGCTCCGATGAAAGTGATACGCCCTCAAGAACGGGACAGGATTTTGCCCAGATCAAAGGGTGAAGGCGCTGCCTCTTTCTTTCGCGCCAGTGCTCTAAAAGCAGATATATATCCCTGATGCGGATTTTTGATGGGTCAGCCCAGGTAAATCCATCGGGCGTGCATTCAGGTGCAATCCAAGTGGATGGAGCTGCACAGAGGTTTACCCATGAAATCGTGGCCCTCTTCTTTCTTGAAACATATCCTAATACTCCTGTGTCACATATACATACGGACGATTGGAGTAGACTTACGGATATGATTAGTGAGATATTCTCTCAGCATTGCCTGCATGGTCTTGGTCTTATAGTTTTCGTCCTTGGTAATATTCGGAACGTCGGGGCACCCATCTGCGTTAACAGAAATGGGAATCGGAGTAGATCTGGTCTTGGAACGATTTTTCGGAACAGTCTGTACATCACTTGGTACGGTATCTGGAATATGCATGTTAAAAAGTCATTGTAAAATTGAAATGGCACCGCACCTCCACCGTAGCACTTTTTAGCATATTTCTGCCATGCTTTGTGGAGCAGAACAGTCTTCCAGTCGGGGCAGAAAGACGTAAATGATTGCTGAGTATCCTTTTCCTTATTGGTGTCAAACCTGTGCAATTGATACATACAATATTGAGTGGAGTCGACAAGGGAATTGAATTTCGGAGAACGTACATGCCAGCAACAATTGTATTATCTTCCTGTTGGTGTGCAGTAAGAACGATACTGCGGACACCACAAGATCTAAATAGCTGTCTCTGAAAGTCACGGATAATTCGCGCGCTGACAGAGCTTGCCATTCTGTGAAGATTTGAGTATTAGGTCCATATGAATGCATTGAGTGAACATACCTTGCTTGAATATTGGCAGGAGGAGGCTCCTCCGACCATTTATCTGCCAAGTTAACATACACCTGCCTCTCGTCGTCGGGAAGGCTATTCCAAAGCTTTGTTGTCGCATTCTGTAGACTGCCTAAAAATGCCCGTGAACCAGGTGGAGAACCAGAAAGCTTTTCTGCTTCCATCATAACTTCATCACGACACATGTGATAAAAGGCGTTCCTGGCGGCCCATCGTCGGACGAACTTAACATATTGTCTCTCAGGCCGATCGTAATGGTTGTAAAACCATTTTCGGACTTTCTGTAAGCATATATCAATTTGTCCTTATAGGAAGATATGAGTGGAGCGGCTGTCACCTTACTGGCCTCATCCTTATTAAAAGGTGCACCAGCAGGTCGGAGCATGACCAGCTCCGCCATCGCATTGGCTACAATTGTGCATCGCATATCGACATCGCCCTCTTGAAATTCCTCAATGTACTCCGATAACAGTGCTTTATCTTCTCTGGTGAGGGTGAATACATCTACTGGAGGAAGGTCATCTTGGCCAGAATTTGGACGAGAAGGGGAGGACTCAGTAGTGATGGAATCAGATTCCATCGCTACAGTGGATGACACTAGATAATAGAGTATAAATGGTATAAGACGTCGGAGGACACTGGGGCAGAGACTTGGTGTGATTCAAAGATGGTGCTGCACATTTATACACTGGGATTGCCATTTGCGGGACGTAATATTAATATACAAGTTGCTTTAGCCAACACCAAAGATCGGAGCATGATACAGGTATGGATATTCCTGTGGAGACTTGCTGTATGCTTTAGATCATATCATATCTCCGATAGGTGATTCAAATATGTTTAATATCGCTTAATAAATATTTGACAGTTATACATACGGTGAAACTGTTGCAGTGGATAAATGCACAGAGACAGCGGAGGAGGAGGTGAGAACGAATATAATGAACAAGATGCTGCAAACAAGGCCATGCAGATCCGATAATTCGACAGACTAGTGCGAACAACAGACTAGTGTAAACAACAGACTAGTGCGAACAATATCGAATTCCAAATATATGATGAAGTGATTTATGAACTACAAAACTTGTACTACAACATGAAGTTTTAATCTTTTTTCGATTTCTTCGACGCTTTATAATGCCCTACCAAGCTATTCCACGAGTCCAGTGTGTGGATCATCGAAACTAATTGAGCACGGAATACCGGTGCCTGCTTTACGAGATCGTCGAGACTTGGCTCGCTTTCATTGAATTCATCGTCATCGCTGCCATGTTGGGCATCAGGGACACCCTCTGCAAATAGCGCGGCACCAGCGGCAGAGGAGCTTCCTCCAGCGGCGGAGGAGTGTGCAATAGCAGCGGCGGAGGATCGTGCAACAGCAGAAGCGGAGGAGCGTGCGGCAGAGCTCTCAGGAACGGTAGGTTCTACTGTAGGGGTGGGAAACGTTAGCGGGGCAGTGGAGGAAGGTTTTGGGATGCGTGTACCGTCGGATTGCACAGGTCGTTCCAGAGCTGTGCCTGCAGAGGCAGACACATCAACAGCCATCGCATCAGCTCTGGGTTCATTTACAGGCATCGGGCGAGGCGGGAACATAGGTGAAGGAGGAGGCGGGACAGCAGGTAGCGGAGGAGGTGGGAAAACAGGTGGTGGCGGAGGTGGGAACACGGGTGGCAGAGGAGGCGGATGGACAGGCGGTGGACCAGAAGGTAAGGGTGGATGCGGTACATCGTCCGCCTAAATGTCTCATTTTAGTCCAGTAATTCGTAGTAAAGTAGAAATTACCTTTTGTTGCTTATCATCCTCGTCCTCACTTTCTGGACCAAGGGGCGGCGCAGTATGCCTGAACAGACCGCTCATATCAGGCTCTTGTGACACTAGTTTGGGCAAATCCTAAGACAACTCAGTGCGATGATTACGAAAGTAATTCTATTTGGCATACCTGAGAAGATGATGGACCGGCGGCTGCAGCTATGGAGGCGTCCTCCGCACATAGCTGTGGCATCAAATCAAAAAAGGAAGGGGTAGGAGAGGGGACGTCCTGGGGCATATGAACGCGACGCGCTTTCGGAGGAATCTTGGCCTTGGAACGTGGTGCACGAATAAAGCCTCCACCTGGAAAGTCAGGTTCGGGCTTGCTGGCCTGGGAACGAAGTGGAGTCTTTTTTGGAGGCATTGGAGAGAAATAAGTGCAGGAGAATTGGAGGAGGGGACAAAGACGGCTATGGCACGTCTCTCAGACACTGTCCTGGGAACCAATATCCATGTTCGGATCATTGGAGTTGCGCTCGTCGAATCGGACCAGTGTATCCCAAATCAGACTTATGAGACTTCTGTAAATTGTCATCTGACACTGCACAGAAACATTTGACATGTGGACGTGTGAAAATAACGCAGTATATTGGGATGATCATAATTAGAAGATCAGATTTCCATAGAAAGTTCGATGATCGGATCAGTGTGAGAAATTTGATCGCACATTCGTGTGGGCAAGGGTTTCAATTGGAGCGACTTTCCCTGCCTCTAGCAATCCACTCCTCCGCATTCATGCCTCCGAAAAAAACATCTGAGCCGCCTCTCAGTGAGGCAGAATCCCTTCTTATGAAAATTGCAGCCAGGATCTTCACAGCCGTGAAGTATAAGGAGAATCATCCTGATGAAGACCACAGCAACTTTCAGAGGAACATGACCATGGAGATGGTGCGTGAATCGTGGTGACGTCGGAGCAAACATATTTTAATTATTGTTGTTTCGATTTTTGTTACAGGAGCATGTGAAGAAAATTTACACAGATCATCCGCAGGCTCAAAGGCCACATCGCATTCATGGCGCAGTTGCAGCCGCTGCCTGGCAATACCAGGTAGCGATGGATAAAGGTAGCTACGCGGAATATAATGCAATTACATCGGAGGACATCAAAACGCGCTGCGCAAATGCGAACCGACTCTGGCCAATGATCCTCAAGTCATTGGACCTCTCGAAAGAGGCTTACGGGCAGTCCCCTGAAATGCACTGGTGGCTTCCAGAATCGGACGAAGACGAAGAGGGGGCGGAGCAGGAGGAGGAAGCGGAGGAAGTTGTTGAGGAGGAGGAGGAGGAAACTAAAGGTGCGCTCAAATGTATTTTATTTCTATGCCGCATTACAGTGCTATGCAGAGCCAGTGCGTCGCCGCATTTCCAAGCGGAAGACCAAGGGGAAAGCCCCTACGCCGCGCGACAGCGACACTGGAGCAGGCCGCAGCACGTATCGGAAGATGCGTGGCACCCAGGATTTGACATCGTCGGACGAGGGGGATATTAATGACAACGATGACAAGAAGATGGACGATGCAACGCCCCGCAACCTGAAGCGATCAAAGGCAGAGCAGGAATACCATGTTCTGGTCGACTCCCCACCGCACCTTCGTCCGAAGCGCCGCCAGCGGAAGAATGAGGCTGGGGATGCTATTGACATCTCAGAGGTAGGTGATGATGTCCCGAAGACTCTTTGGGTCGGAACGGGTAATGTACGTCACGCAGATTTAATTTTAACCAATGTACGCATTTATTAACTTCCCCAGCTGAGATGTGTGGAGTGTGTGCTCCGCGGGGAAGAAACCTGTTCGCCACAGTGGAGTGCGTCGAAACCCTCCAAAGCGTGCACATTGTGTGCAAGACGGAGGAAGGCATGTGAGCCTACAAAGCTTTGGCTCCAAACAGTCGATGTGTTGCGCCGCGCCGCTAATACAAAGGGTGGGAATCTTTTCATTCTTTTTATTTCTCTGTTTCACGTACTCCGAAATTAGACGGAGTAAAGGACAATGATGACGAGGAGGAGGAGGACGAACCAGACGTAGATGCATCTCAAGGTGAGTGCAATAACAATCGATGGTGCTCCACTTATTTTCCCCCAGCTCCTGCTCCTGCCCCAGCTCCTCGCCGCCGTGGAAGGCCTCCCAAAGGTGAGATTTTATGCGATGCAACACTGCAGTGCATCACCTCTGACCCGAATATCCTTTTCCACCACAGGTACATCGACAGAGGCTGATATTCGTGAAATCAAGGAAGGCCTTAGACGTCTTGAGCGGATCGTTCTATTAATGTGCGAACATCAAAACATTGATATTAGTAGTGCTGACGTCGGCGGCCCTGCTCCGAATACGCCTTCCACTGGGATGCCTTCTCCTTTGGGAAATTTCCGTGGCCTGTCAATTAGTCGAGGAGGAGGAAGCCGTGGATCGTCTGCACAGTCTGGTGGGCGTGCGGGTGAGTTATTACTTGCATGAATTGAACTGCCATTAATTTATTATCATTCAGCAGCTGCTCCTCCGCGCGGCAAGTCCACCTCTCGCCAATCGTCAAGGGGTCGTGCGCCAGGCATATGATCATCTTCATCAATGTATTGTAAATTGTTTGTCCGTCTGTGTGCGTAGCGTCATGTACTAGTAGCGTCGGAATATCGAATCATGTGGGCGACTTTCTTTTTTGTGTGACATGAATGAATGAACCGTGCTCCGAAATAAAACAATAAAACAAATGTAATCACCCGACATACTAAGTGGATAGATATAACTACACTTCCTGAACAGTTATATAATTGCCGTACCTTCTCCACGTTCTCCGAAATAATGTGATGCCAAGTTCCTGTAATAGGAATTATGTTTACCTGCATATTGGACAGGCGGCTGCGTGATCATCAAACATGTAAATTATCCAATCAGATCACATGTTACATGTGCGGAGATGCTTGTGCACTTAAGCAAACTTATTTAGGCGATGTCCTCTGAACTACTATGTACTCAACGATGTCATATGAAGATACTGAATCTAGTGTGTTCATATCTACATGCACCATTTCGGATGAAGGCAGTAATTCTTCTGATATGGGCAGTAATGAGGTAAGACTTTACATTCATTGCTGTCAATCTATACTGATACATTAATTACACAGAGTGCGCAGAGCAGCTGGAGGGGTATAAATGACATCGCAGACCATCCAGACACCACCTTCGCTGATTTTCTGGATGAAAGATCATCGGAGGAAGAGCCATTCGATGAGGACGACATGTATGGATTAGACCAAGCGATGTTGGTTGTGAGTGAGTCATCGGATGATGGAGATGAGCTAGAACCAGATGTGCGCATTTTAAAGCATTTCATGTTTATTTTTAATAGTACAATTACAGGATGAAGATCTTAACGAAATGCTTAGAACCATGAAAACTAGCCTCGACAATATGTCTACCATGGCAATTGAGCTTTCGCGTGCTATGGGAATAGATGTGACATCTTTTGAAGTGGAACGGGATATGGAGCCGTCGTCGCAGATTGAAAAAGAAATGTAATATTGCATATAAAATATTTCGGAGAAGGCTGCTGATGTGTTCATGTATATATGTTATCGGATGAAATGTGCAAAAGTTCACATGTTTGTCGGACCATGATTGCAGTGCAAGGGATTTAATATCAAATGATGGGAGACAAGATGGGAGATTTGCTCACATCTGTATCCTGCACGCCAACTATGCCCCGAGCTCGCTATGATATCGTTCCCGAGTCCGACACTGAAATTGTTGAAGAGGTCACCTATCGTCAGAAGACAAAGCGGGGGACGAAGCTCAAAACAACAAGGACAGTTGTGAGGCAGCCCACTTCAGCTAAGACAAAGACCGCCTCCGGTTCACAGAGCAAGACCAGAAAGCAAGTCCAGGCCTCTGAGGTGGAAGAAGAGCCAAGCCCAGGTAATAACACTGACCTGCCAACATATGAGGTAGTTGGTGATTTGGAATACCAACCGGAGTATGCTGTGGAGGACGCAGAGCCTCTGGCAAATGTATGCTCATCGTGTCTTTGTGCATCAGTTCTAATAGTCACTAGAGCCCTATGGACCAGTGGCTTCAGCATCGGAGCAAATACCTCAATTGGCTTCTTGAAATGGAGGGTCACAAATCTTCGCTGAAGTGCTCAATATGTTCAAAAAGCTCTGCATATATCAAATGCTCCGACTGTTTCGGAGGAAACATTTTCTGCAAGGGGTGCTGTCTCCAACACCATTCCAGATCCCCATTTCATCGTCTGCTTCAATGGAATGGAAGACATTATGTGGCTACATCATTGTACTCATTGGGCTTCGTTCTTTTTCTTGGACATGGCGGCGACCCTTGTCCAAAGACGGTGGAGGTATGGATATATAAGCATTTGCTGCAATGAACTGATGCTCATGTATATTTTAGGGAGCACAGGCAGCAAAGGCAATGTCAACACCAAGGCGTCGGACCAAAGCTACTGGCACATCCTTACTAGAACAAATATCAGAAGAATACCCTTTAGCAGACCAACTTCCCACACCTCGAGAGACACCACAGCCAGAAGACGCATACCCTGCTCCGATAATCTCCGATTCCTTATTTGACCACTTAGATGATGTGTTCGATAATGGATATGCTGACGCTCACAGATCTCGCACTGGTACATCTGGAAACCCCCTTCTGACAGTTGTCGACTGCATGGGTGTTTTCAAGATGGAAATATTATTTTGTGCTTGCTCCGACGGTCCTGCTAAGGAGGAGCAGCTCCTGAAAACATGCCTGTTTCCTGCATCATTCAAGCAAATTGAAACTGTGTTTTCTTTCGGAGTCTTGGACAACTTTTTGGTCGACAATCTGGAGTGCAAGACAACAGCACAACAATATTTCTCAAAGCTACAAAGCATGACAAGTACCATGTTCCCTGACTATGTTACAGTATGTCTAGCGATGGTCATCAATTTAATGCTGACCCATCTACATAGAACCGATATAAGCAGCTTCTGCGTGCATCGCGCCAATGGCGGGACCTCAAGAATCGGATGAAGAGTGGCCTTGGCCATAAGGCGGAGCAGGGGACATCTGAAGATGGATCTATGGCAATATTCTGCCCTGCCTGCCCTCAGCCTGGAGTTAATCTTCCGGACGACTGGAAGACAAAATATTCTCCGTACGTCCACATACTTTGTCCGACAATTTAAATCACATATATCTGTGACCGCAGTAATGAACTCATCCGCACATTTATTATGGATGGTAACTTTTCAGCTGAGCACATGCGGTATCGGACCAATGAAAAGGATGTTGCCCTGTCACCTGGAATGGCATTTATGTCTAATCCAGATCTATACAAGTCTCACCTTCAAAGTGGAGCGGAGATGATTCAAGTATGTGAACACTCTTCTTTCTATATGTCCCTACATCTGATGGTCTGCTATGCAGGCTAGCACATGTAATACCTACAAGGCCATTGAGCAAGCCAACTCCAGTCGGCCGCATCTAGATGTCACTGGAATCGGAGCAACAGCATGCTGCCATGGGTTTTTTGTTCCGACATCTGTTGTTGACTTCCAAAAAGGAGAGAGGTAAGCACAGTATATTAATACACACCTTAATATTTGAGCTGATGCACCTGATCCGATAGGCAAATCAACATGGACTACAGCATCTGCAAAGCGCTGTCCTACAACATGAAAGACATTCCCATTGCTCTTCTTATGTATGACATCATGTGTCAGTATCGGGTCAATTTTAAGAAGCGGGTCAAGAAAAGCCCAGGGCTCAGCCTTGCCAGCTCCTTGGAGCTTCGAACAGGAATCGGACTATTTCACATCCATGGACATCAGGACTCCTGTCTACCCCGATACTCACCTAGCTTTATTCCTGGAGCAAAGCAGGTCGACGGAGAAATAATAGAAACCTTATGGGCTCCACTTAATAACATATCTCGAAGCCTGCGGGGAATGTCTTTGGCTCATCGGCAAGAGGTTCTTGACTCTCACATGAATTATTCCAACTGGAAAAAGATGGTCCGAATCGGTAGGCAAATATCAAGAATCTCTGGTGTGCGCGTCTGACCTCACATTAAATATTTTAGTTCCAGCACTCCTTAAGCGTTGGAAGCGGTTGCAGTCAGGCCTTGACCTAAGTGCTGAAGCCTTCGTTAATCTGAGCAAGCGCTTCAAGGAGCAGAACAGATTATGGCTCGCAGAGGACAAAGCTGCTCAACGTACAAGACATAATAGCCCCGATGCTATGGATATTTACGATACGTTCAAGACACAGGGTATAGGAGATATTCCTTACATCTCTGATATTATATTTCTTATGATTACTTCATTATTATACTTAGCTCCGACACGGGCAATGATACAGCAAGGGCTCATTTCGGAGGAATTGGAAGAGGGCACCATCCATGGGCAGACATCTTGGCTGTCATGTGGACTTAAGATTCAAGAGATGCAGTACGCTTGAATAAATATTGTGATGGCCAATACTCACATATAGCTCCAGACTTGCAATTAGATATGATCTCCGAATATCTGGCCCACAGCGTACCATTGAGAAAGCTCAGATCATCGAGAACAAACGCAGCCGTCTTCAAAGGCTTATAGACATGTTTGAACACCAAGCAGACTCCTATATCCTCCGCCATAGAGCCCTTGAAGATGCTCAGATTGCTTCTCTGATTGATCATTCTCAATTCGACAATGTCGATATGCTGGATGATTCTGAGTTGCAGGTACTCACGCAGGTTCCCCATCCACCCCACCATCCTTTCCCTTCCTCCGACAGTTCTGGCATTGATGGGACCAATGCTGAAGATTTATCTATCCTTCTGCCATCATCGCTTGGATGGGAATGGTGCGTTCAAAATAGTGTTCAGAATCTAGCAGAGAAGGAAGCAAAACTCCGCGTTGCACAAGCAAATGATGCGGTCCATGGTATGCGTCTTGCCCTTGGTTTCAAGTCCGCCTTGTTCCGTGGCCAGGTCCGACCTGCAAATACACAACGGACAAAGACACGGGCTTGGGATGCTGTGCACAGCGCTGATGCAACAGTACATCAGCATGCACGAAACTACAGTATGGCTAGGGAGGCATATCTTCAGATCCAGCAAGCATACAGTGTCGGACCAGAGCTTCCCCAGCTATGCTTGGCAGATCTCCGCGTTGGTACAGCCATTTTGGGTGCCGCAGAGGTCGGACAACGCAATACACAGCTTCCATGGATTTGGAGCTTTGGTACGACTGTTGATAAAGATGGGACATCAATGGATGAATGTGCGTTTTAATTCAACATATTTTAACATGAGACATTTTAATTCACTCAATAGTCAATCGTGTACACTGGCTTCGAGCGAAAGCTCAATTTGAAAGATGGTTAGAAGAGCAGGCAAGTATTTATAATGAGGCCATATGGGTTCCAGCCTATTTTCATTCAAAAGCGGAGCAGTGGGAAAAGCGGATGAAGAATGCTGTGCAATATTTACAGCATGGCCATGGTGCATATGCGTCACAACAGAAGCACTCATGGGAAGAGCTTTCTAAAAGTTCGGAAAAGTCTCTAGTTCCTATCATCTCTACCCCAATGAAGACCTTTAGAACTGCTGCCCTGTATTTAAATTAGTCGTGATTAATCTGTTCCTTGTCCTACTCTTATGAGCTCAGATCAATCTCCACTTTTTTTCGGAGCAGAATAAAGAATACACAAATCTGTGATCAGTCTCACTTATTCATGGTGCTGTGCGATGTTCAGATTACATTGGAGAGCATGGGTATATGGTGATGCACGTCTCATCGGTCCAAATGTGCAGAGGGTGCACATCAACATCTGGGCCATCTCCGACACCTTATACAACCAGTTAGATTCATGATTGTGCCGACCATATACTTCTATGTATAAACTCATACACCCCTGCACCAGAAGTACCAAATAAATCCCATACGTTTTATCATTCCTCTCCGACCATTTGTCAATATCTACCAATATTAGGACATAGTTTCTCCAGACTATAACATCTGTTCACCTATCCGCACTCTTTACTGTGCCCCAATCTCCTAAACACACCTTGTCCGACAGTTGCGGACTTGCACATGTGAATACACTATTCCTCTCTGCTCTGACAACATGTCATATATAGAAATTGTCAATATATTAATTTATCTTAAACTTCTAAGCTTTCTTCTATTTACTGCAAAAATTAAAATGTTTCTCCGAATATCTATACCTCCAATTCTTTAAATGCCTATAAACCAATTTCGGAGATGCTCCTCCGATACAGCTGACGTCGGCTGGCCCATGAATCATGGAAGCATCTCCGATGTCGGCCGACGT
>Ga0209530_1001095_pt1 | contig 13666 bp, 10 predicted proteins | sample BlaSpr_A8_Ref_O1_FD_187987 | JGI IMG/M metagenome (GOLD analysis project Ga0209530, IMG submission 187987) | Forest soil microbial communities from Thunder Bay, Ontario, Canada - Black Spruce, Ontario site 2_A8_Ref_O1 (SPAdes) (version 2) | ecosystem: Environmental > Terrestrial > Soil > Boreal...
CGACGTGGAAAACGGACTGCGATGGCGCAGTACCTCCCCGATCTCGGGCAGTGATGCGCCTCCCTTGAGCATGCGCACGGCCAGGGCATGGCGAAACTGGTGCGCCCCTTTGTACGGCGCATCGACGCCGGCGCGGATCATCACCCCGACGCGCGTCCGGTTCAGCGCAACCCACATCGCGACGCCGATGATGACAGCAGCGGCAAAGATGACGAGCCGCACGCGCGGATATTGAAGAAAGACTGCATCGCCGCCTGATTTGAGGGCGACGACGATCGGGGTCGGTGTCGGCCCCATCAGATAGTCCGGCGTGTCGATCTGGATCGCATTGCCGCCCCAGACCCAGACCATCAGATCGGAGAAAATGATCGACAGCCCGAGCGTCACCAGGGTTTGGCGCAGATCCTGGCCCTCCATGCGCCGAAAGATAAGGAACTGCATGGCGACGCCAACGATCGCACAGCTTATGAACGCGATGACGTAACCAAACAGCCACGATCCGGTCAGATCGCCAGCCTCGTAGCCCATATAGCCGCCGAACAGATAGAGCGACCCATGCGCCAGGTTGACGTTGCGCATCAGGCCGAAAATCAGCGTGAAGCCGGTTGCCACCAGAAAATAGAGGCCGCCGAGCGTAATGCCGTTAAAGAGCGCGTTGATGAAAATCAGCTTCTTGCCGAATACGTCCTCGAAACCTGCCGGCCAGGGCGCCAGTACGAGCCACGCGAAAAAAATGACAGCGACGGCGATAATAAGCGCCGGGATCGGATGGCGTCCGATCCAGCGGCCGAGCGCATCACCGCGTCCGCCGCCTTGAGCCGCTCCGTCATCGCCAAAGATGGTCGACACCGCTGCCACTCCTGCGCTGGCGAAAACTAGCCGAGCGGACCCGCGGCGGCGTGTTTTACAGTCTGATTTTTCGCACGGTGCGCACGAGCAGGGCTAATCGCTTACCACGCGCGCGATGGTTCGGTAGAGCGTGGGCGCTATCCCGACATTAGCGGCGAAGAAATGTGTAAAATGACTTTGTGACGAAAAGCCAAGCTCGAAACCTATATCGGTAACCGAGATTTGCGATGAAGTCAGGCGATCGAGCGCACGCTCGACCCGCATGGTATTGGCGTAAAGCGCGGGCGTCACGCCGGTGTTCTCACGAAATAGCTTATAAAAATGCGGACGCGAAAGTCCGGCATCGCGCGCGACAGTGTCGAGTTCCAGGCCCTGAGTGAGGCCATCGTCCAATAACCGCAGCGATTTGCGCACGCGAAAGTCGATCGGCGTTCGTTGTTTCGCGGACAAGCTGCCCCGAGTGTCCCCCGTCCAGGACTCATCAAAGCTCGCATCAAACAACTGGTTCAAGTATCGATTAATGATGCGATAGCTCGCGTTGGTCACGAGCGTGTGGGCAAGGCTGACGGCAATCGATCGGATGGTAGTTCCGACCCGGATACCATTCTCACCAAACCGCAAACTGCCGCGGCCTTCCTGGTCCCGATCCAGCCAGCGATCGTAAATGTAGGCGACGAGATAGACAGAGGGCTCATCGGTCGAGCACGGCTGAAACGCGTGCGGCTGCCAAGGGTTGATGGCTACTCCCGCAGTTTCGTTAACCAAATGCGGGACCCCGCTGACGGTCACGATTGCAGGAGGACCGCTCAGGAGGAAAGTCAAATGCCCTTCGCGGTGCGCGTGCGTGCGCATCGGCTTGTCGAGGCGATAGACGGTTACCCGGCCGAATGTGCCATGACAGACGGCCAAAGCCGTACTCATTCGCGTCCTCCCGAGGCGCACGACAAAGGCGCACGTTATTGTTTTGTATGAGGGATTAAACGACGCCGAGGGCAGATTGACAAGTGGGCAAATCGATCCGCCGCAGGCGCGCGCAGACGGCTACTTTGGGCCGAAGATTTGAAGAATCAGACTAGCAGACACGACCGTGGCCCCGGCTTTAGACGTTGGTGGACTTGTGGAATTGGGCCAGCCACTGGTACGATTTAACGTCGGTCGGGGCACGGGGCGACGGCCCCATTAAGAAAACTCAAAAACCGCATTCGGCCGGCGCAACAGCGCTGTCAACAGGAGGAAACCTCATGCGCAAGGGCATACTATTGGCGACCGTCGCCGGTTTTGCCGCGATGGTCGGCACCGGAGCGGTCAACGCCGCCGACAAACTCAAGATCGGCGTCACCGCGACGCTCGAAGGTACCTATACCGTGCTCGGTGAGGACGGGATGCGCGGCTACGACCTCGGGGTCGAAGCACACGGCGGCAAGGCAGGCGGCAAGGAAATCGAGACCATCGTCGGTTCAACCGACGCCAGTCCGGACTCGGCGGTCCGCGCGGCCAAGAAACTCGTCGAGCAAGACAAGGTCGACGTTCTCATTTCGCCGCTGTCGGGCTCGGAAGGCATCGCCATCCGCGACTATTCGAAGACCCAGCCGCAGATTACGGTCATGAACGCGGCATCCGGCGCGCTGGAGACCACCTATGGCGATCCGTCTGCCGGTATCACTCCCTCGCCGACGTTCTACCGCACCAACATGGATGGTGCGCAATGGCACGCGGGCCTTGGCGACTACGCCTACAACGTCAAAGGCTACAAAAAGATCGCCACCATCGGCGAAGATTATGCGTTCGTTTACACGCAGGTCATGGGACTGACGGTCGAATATTGTAAGGCCGGCGGACAAATCACCAAGCGTCTGTGGGTACCGCTCGGGACGAAGGATTTCGCTTCCTACATCCCGCAGCTTCTGTCGGAAGATGTTGACGCGGTTTATCTCGGCCTCGGCGGCGCCGACGCCGTGAACTTCCTCAACCAGTACCAGCAGGCCGGCGGTCACGCCCACCTGATCGGCGGCTCTATCATGGTCGACCAGACCGTGCTGTCGTCGAAAGGAAAGGCGAAGGACGCGTTGATCGGCACTATTGCCGCGAGCGGCATGGCCGACAACGACCCAAATCCGAAATGGCAGGCCTTCGTGAAAGCCTACCAGCAGCATGCCAAGACCGGTTATTTCAAAAACGCCTTCGCCAGTCCTTCGCTGCTTGCCATCAACTATTACAACTCGGTGGACTCCGTGTTTAAGGCGCTCGACGAGGTTAAGGGCGACCTAAGCAACAACAATAAGGCGTTCCGCGAAGCGTTGAACAAGACCGACCTTGACTCGCCAAACGGGCGCATCACGCTCGACGAGAACCGCCAGGCGATCGGCACCAACTTCATCACCGAAGTCGTCAAAGACGAAAAAGGCGAGTTGATCAGCAAGGTGGTGAAGACCATTCCGAACGTGCAAGAGCGCCTCGGCTTCTCCAAGGCGGTATTCGACAAGTTTGTGCCGCCGGGCCGCGACAATCCGCCCTGCAAGAAAGACTATAACTAATCGCCACGTTCTGGCCTAAAGACTTCCGGCCGCGCCCCCAAAGCGCGGCCGGAATGCGTTTCTGGATCACACGCGCTACCGCCGGACCAGTCATTGGACGAGACCGTTCGTACTTACCTGGAGGATGAACTTGGCAGACGGCTTCCCTAGGCTTGAGCAGACAGCGATTTATGCCCCCGTGGTTTGTTCAGCCTCCGCCTGAACTTTAAACTTTTCCCGGGAGATTACGGCGCATCACCCATTCTCCGGCTCTTCAACCTCCCACTGCAAATTGCCGCTGTGAGTAACAGCGCCAAGATGCGCAGAACCGACCTGCGCCGCGTATTTTTCCAGCGCTCCAGCGAGGGGTACCTTACGAGCGCTCGCCTTCCAAGCGGTCCGCCGCCGCGCAAGCTCCGTCTCATCCACGAGACAGTCTAGCCGGCGAGCGACGGCATCGATCCGTACGCGGTCACCGTCGCGTAGCAGTCCGATCGGACCCCCGGTGGCCGCTTCCGGCGAAATGTAGCCGACGCACATGCCGCGGGTTGCGCCGGAAAATCGCCCATCTGTGACAAGCGCCACACGCTCGCCCATGCCTTGACCGTAAATCAGCGCCGTTGGTCCCAGCATTTCGCGCATGCCGGGGCCGCCTTTCGGCCCCTCATTGCGGATCACCAACACGTCGCCGGCAGCGTAAGAGCGGGCGCGAATGACAGCCATGCACTCTTCCTCATTCTCGAATACACGGGCCGGGCCTTCATGCACCAGCGAGACGAGGCCCGCGACTTTGATGAGCGCGCCGTCGGGCGCAAGATTGCCTTTAAGCACAACCACACCGCCCGTCCGCGAAATCGCGTTATCCGGCGCCCGGATCACCTCCCCGTCCGGATCGGGCGCGCCAGAGCACGCCTGCGCCAGCGTCTCGCCACCAAGGGTAAGCGTTTGCCCATCAATATGTCCGCTCGCGATCAACGCTTTCGCAATCATCGGCACGCCGCCGACGCGGTACACGTCTTGCGCATGATAGTCGCCGGCCGGGCGCAAGTTGCCGATTAGCGCCGTGCGCTCAAATACGGCAGCAACGTCCTCAAGGGTGAAGCGGATCCCGGCTTCGTGGGCGATCGCGGGAATATGCAGTGCGGCATTGGTCGAACCGCCGGTCGCAGCGACGATGGCGCAGGCGTTTTCCAAACTCACCCGCGTGACCAGGTCGCGCGGTAACGGTCCGCCATTCTCCAAGATTTGCATAACGAGATGCCCCGCGCGCGTTGCGATAGCGGCGCGCTCGTCATAAACAGCGGGAACCATCGACGAGCCAAGCGGCGCGAGCCCAAGCACCTCCGAAACCATCCCCATCGTGTTAGCGGTGAACTGTCCCGGACAGGCGCCGAATGTCGGGACTGCAGTCCGTTCGATAGCGTCGAGTTCGCTCGCTGGTAGGGCGCCGGTCATCACGGCGCCGGCGGCCTCGTAGGTCGTCAGAACCGACACGGGCTTGCCGCGGTAGTCCCCCACGAGAGATGCGCCGCCGAACACGAAGACGGCTGGAACGTTACAACGAACCATCGCCATCATGATGCCCGGCAGGTTCTTGTCGCAGCCGCCAAAGCCGACCAGGCCATCATAAGCGTGCCCCCGCACCACCAGTTCGATCGAATCGGCGATCACCTCGCGCGAAACCAAAGAACATTTCATTCCCTGGTGATTCATACTGATGCCGTCCGACACCGATATCGTCGTGAATGCTCGCGGCGTGCCGCCGGCAGCGGCGACGCCGGCGTGGGCATGCGCCGCCTGCTCGGCGAGATTGCCGTTGCAGGGGCTCGTCTCGGCCGCCGTGCTCACAATACCGATAAAGGGGCGTGCCATTGCGTCGTCGTCGAGCCCCATCCCGCGCATAAAGGCGCGATGAGGCGCCCGGTCGATACCTTGGGTAGTGATCCGCGAGCGGAGAACGCGAGAGCGTGAGGCTTGCTTCATGGCCCTTTTCGGCAAGGGAAGCGCTAGGGAGCGGCAGATTAGCAGGATTCCCGCCAAGCGGTCCGCGACTGAGCGCCGGAGCAGCACGCCGCCTTGCAATATTCGGCGCTGCCCGCGTCCGCGGCAGCTGATGGCTAACAAGCGGCCTTGACAGCTTCGCTGCCGCGCAGGAACAATTTCTGCGCAATCTGCCGGCTTAGGTGGGGTTCTGTGGCGGCGGGGCGGCGGTATGGATACCGTTATTCGCGACATCACCGGCGATGAGCTGCGCCTGTTCGGCGATATCGTCGCGCGACTTGAGCGTCTGGGGCCGGACGTCGACGCGCGCTCGGTGATCTTTGCGGACGTCATGCGGTTGTTGCGCGGGGACTTCGGCGCTTCGTATGTTTGGAATTCCCGCAAGCAGCGTTTCGACGAGGCGCTCAGTTTCAACATGGCGCCGGGCAATCTTCGCCGCTACGAGGATTGGTATCAGTTCCGCGATCCGATGACGTTCCAGCTCCGCGCCCGGCGCCGCGCAACGCTGGTGGATGAGGTGATCCCACGCGACAGACTAGTGCGAACCGAGTTCTATAATGATTTCCTGGCGCGGGACGGACTGCATCACGGCGTCAACATGTTCATCTTCGACCGCGAGCGCGATCTCGGTGATCTGCGCATCTGGCGGGGAAGCGGCCGTCCCGATTTCTGCGAACGCGATACTGACCTGCTCGACGCGCTGGAGCCGCATTTGCGCCGGGCGCTCCTTCGCTGCGAAGCGCACGACGGACTAACGCCGAGAGAAAATGAGGTCGCCGCCCTGGTCGCCCGCGGCTGCACGGACCGTGACATCGCCCGGATACTGGGCATCGGTTTTGGCACGGTACGCACTCACCTTTCTAACGCCATGGCCAAAAGCGGCTGTGCCAATCGGGCAGAACTCGCGGCGGCGATTTCCCGGCAGCGGCTGCTATGACGGGTCAACATTTATGCCGATGGTCGGGGGGCGGCCGGCGATACATTAAAGAGTGCGGTGATCGGCAATAACTCCGATCGCTCAATAGGTGGTTGCGAGTACCAATATGGCAACGCTTCACGATCTTGGAGTTGGCGCGGCAGCGAAGGCGATCCGCGCCGGCGAGATTTCCGCGGAGCAATTGGCGGAAGCGTTATTGGCCCGCGCGGCTACCTTTGCCAGTCTCAACGCCTTTATAGCGCTCGATCCTGATCGCGTCCGCGAGGCCGCACGCAAGGCCGACAAGCAGCGCGGCACAAACACATCGCTCGGCCCACTCCATGGGGTACCGCTGGCGCTCAAGGATAACCTTAATACGGCCGAGATGCCTACGACCGGCGGCACGCCGGGTCTGGCCAACAACCGCCCTAAGCGCAACGCCGCAATTGTCGACAAGCTGTTCGCGGCGGGCGCCATCAACTTCGGCAAGACCAACCTCCACGAACTCGCCTACGGCATCAGCAACAACAATGCTGCTCACGGTCCCGCGCGGAATCCGTACGCGCCGGACCGCATTCCCGGCGCGTCGAGCGGCGGGACCGGCGTCGCCGTGTCGGCAAGGGTAGTGCCAGGCGGCATCGGCTCGGACACCGGGGGATCGGTGCGAATTCCGGCTGCGCTGTGCGGGATCGTTGGTTTTCGCCCGACGACGGGCCGGTGGTCGCAGGCCGGTATCGTGCCGATTTCACATACGCGCGACACCGCTGGCCCAATGACGCGCAGCGTCGCCGATTGCGCCCTGCTCGACGGCGTCGTGACTGGCGGCCCCACCGAGGCAGCGGCGGCGCGACTCAAGAGGCTGCGCCTTGGCGTGCCCAGGCAGCATTTTTGGGAAAATCTTGACACCGAACTTGAAAAAATTTGCCGAAGCGCACTGGACCGGCTGGCTGATGCCGGCATCGAGTTGGTCGATGTCGATATGAGCGAGGAAGCCAGACTTGATCACGAGGCCGGCTTCCCGATCGCGCTTTACGAAACGGTTGCCGATCTCAATGTCTATCTCGCCGAGCATCAAACTGGACTGGACTACGCCGGTCTCGTCGCCAAAGTCGCGAGCCCCGACGTAAAGGGGATCCTGCAAAGCCTGACCGGCGCTGGTGCGGTCCCCGAGACAGCCTACCGCCAAGCGCTAGAGCAGCGAAAAGTCCTCCAAGATACCTACAGTCGACATTTCCGCGAGCACGACATCGCCGCCATTGTATTCCCGACGACTCCGGCGCCGGCTGCGAAAATCGGAGACGATGAAACGTTTCTGCTCAACGGCAAAGCAGCACCGACATTTCCGACCTTCATCAGCAATACCAGTCCGGGCAGCGTCGGCGGTATTCCCGGTATTAGCTTGCCGGTCGGAACGACTGCTGCCGGATTGCCTGTGGGCATCGAGCTGTCGGGTCCGGAGGCAAGCGACCAGCAATTGTTGGCCATCGCGGCAGCGGTCGAGAATTTGTTCCCGCGACCGCCGGCGCCGCGCACACCCTTATGATTGTTCGGCAAACTACAAACAGGAGGAGAAGCAAATGAGCATGCGCAAACAGGGACCAACGCGGCGAACGCTTCTCGGCGCCGCCGCCGCCGGCGCTGCCTTCGGTACGATGCCCGGACTGATCCGGCCGGCCGCCGCAGCCAATGAGTTCAAAATCGGCCTGTTCATAGCATTGAGCGGACCGGCGTCCTTGTTCGGTCCCACTCAGCGCGCCTGCGCTGAACTTGCGACCGAGGAAATCAACAAGGCCGGCGGTATTTTGGGACGCCAGATCAAGCTCATTCCGACCGACGCCGGCGGACCGCCCGCTGAAACGACGAAATCGGCGATCCGCCTCATGCTCGAGGAAAATGTCGACGTCTTTGTCGGCTCGCACGACAGCGCCACGCGCGAGGCGCTAGTCGGCACCATCAAGGGCAAGGTGCCATACGTCTATACACCGGTTTACGAAGGCAGTGAGTGTTCGTTCAACACCTACGTCACGGCAGATACACCGGAGCAGCAGATTCGGCCGTCGCTCGCCTGGATGATGAAGGACAAGGGTGCAAAATCGATTTACATGATCGGCGACGATTACGTCTGGCCGCGCAAATGTAACGAGCAGGCCAAGAAATACATCGCCGAGAACGGCGGCAAGGTCACGGCCGAAGAATATGTGCCATTCGGCGCGCCCAACAAATTCGAAGAAGTTGTCACTCGCATCAAATCGGCCAAGCCGGATGCGGTGCTGATCACGCTGGTCGGCGCCGACAACGTCAACTTCAACCGGACCTTCGCCGGCTTTGGCCTGGATAAGGACATTGCGCGGCTCTCGCTCTTGCTGGAAGAGAACACGCTGCATGGCGTGGGCGCCGACAGCAGCAAGAATCTTTATTCCTGCATGTCGTACTACGAGAATGCCCCGAGCGCAGCGGCGAAGAAATTCAAGGCTGACTATGTGGCTAAGTTCGGCGACAAGGCGCCACAACTCGGGCGGATCGGCGCCGACTGTTACGAAGGCGTCTATTGCGCGAGCACGTTGGTAACCAAGGCCGGCGGCACCGACGCGAAAAAGTGTATGGCGGCATCTGAAGGAATAACTTTCCCGACAGCCTCCGGCGACGTGACCATGCATGGACGCCACGTCGACAAGACTATGTTCCTCGCCGACTGCAACGGCACCGAGTTTAACATCATCAAGACCTTCGCCGACATCAAGAGCGGCGACGAGTGCAAGGCCTGACTGAAACTCGCGGTGCTGGAGATTGACTGAATGGACCCGTTGATCGTCACACAGGCGATCAACCTCATTTATGCGGTCTCCACACTTGCAGTTCTGGCGCTTGGTCTGGCGGTCATCTTCGGGCTGCTCGGCGTGCTCAATATCGCGCACGGCGAGTTCATCATGATCGGCGCGTATTGCGCCTACGTCACCCAATCCGGCCGCTGGCCTTATCTTGCGGCGGTCCCGCTGACCCTGATCGTGTGCGGTATTCTAGGCTGGGCAGTGGAATGGATCATGATCCGTCCGCTCTACCGCCGGCCCTTCGACACGCTGGTTGCGACATGGGGGTTAAGCTTATTGCTGCGTAAGATCGCCGAGGCGATTTTTGGACTCGGATTCTACAGCGTGAATATTCCGGTTCCTGGAACCGTTCATTTCCTCGATACAGAATATCCGATTTACCGGCTGTTATTGATCGCGGTCTCGCTCCTCATCGTTATCGGGCTGGTGATCTGGTATGGTGGCAGCCGCACCGGCAGCCGCATCCGTGCCATGGTCAGCAATCCCGAACTCGCTCAAGCGCAAGGGATTTCAGTGCGACGGCTGGCAGCGGGCACGTTCATCGTCGGCACCTGTCTCGCCGGCCTTGGCGGCGTCATGCTCGCGCCGCTTATTCCGGTGCAGCCGTTCATGGGGCTGGACTACGTGTTGCGGGCGTTCTTTGTCCTCATTGTCGGCGGGCTCGGCAGCGTATCGGGTCTGTTGTCCGGGGCCGCCGTCATCGGCGGAGTAGACAGCATTATCTCCGCCACTAGCAGTGCAACCGATGGATATTTTGCCGTGCTGGTTTTGTCGATCCTGTTCCTTTGGTTGAGGCCGCGAGGCATCGTTGCGCACAGCTAGCCTCATCGTCCTTATTGCGGTTGCACTTCCATTTTTGCTCGGACCGTTTTGGGCTTATCAGCTCGGTCTCTATGCACTCTACGCGGCCGCTGCGGTTGGCGTCGGACTTTGCTGGGGCCAAGCAGGGTTCCTGCCACTCGGCCAAGCATTGTTCTTTGGACTGGGTGCGTATCTTTCCGGGCTAACGTTCATCGCCTTCGCAGATCTTCCGATCGTTGCCGTGTTAGCAATGCCGATTTTCGCCGTCGTTTCGGCATTGCTCGCCTATGCCATCGGCGTGCTGGTTTTTCGCCGCCGTGGCGAAAGCGGCCCCTATTTTTCGATGATCACACTCGCGCTCTCGCTCTTGGCATTTCAGATCGCGACGAGCTGGAACTCCGTCACCGGCGGCTTTAACGGCCTTAAGGGAATTCCGGGCTTGCCGGGGCTGAACGATTTCTCGGACGTCTACTACGTATCCGCGGGCGTACTCCTCATCGTGCTAGCGATTGCCGGCTGGCTTTATACCGCGCCCATTGGCGTGCTTTGGCGGGCGCTGGCGCAGAACGAGCGCCGGGTTCAGCTGTTCGGATTTGACACCAATCAGCTGAAGGCGGCCGCATTCGGCCTGAGCGGGTTAATGGCCGGGATCGGCGGTGTGATCTATGCACCGCAGCAGGGAATTGTTACGCCGCAGGTCGTTGGCTTCGGCCTTTCCGCCGATCTCGTGATCTGGACCGCGGTCGGCGGCAGAGGAAACCTCCTCGGACCGGTCATCGGAACTTTACTTGTCGGCTCGCTCACCGCGCAATTGCGCGACACATTGCCGTTTTGGGAAGTGCTGATGGCTGTGTTCTTCATTGCCATCGTCTTGGTATTTCCCAAAGGGATTGCAGGACTCGCCGACCCACTGGCGCGCTTTCTGAAGAGTCGGCGGAAACAACCAGCTGTTGCCGCCCCCAAACGTCTAAGCAGCGATCTGCCTGCGCGCCTCGTCCTCAACGGCGTCGGCGTCCGCGCCGGTGAATTCACGATTCTCGACCGGCTATCGCTCGAATTCGAGCCGACCGGAATATTTTGCGTTATCGGCCCGAACGGCGCAGGTAAAACCTCGATGTTCAACGCCGTGAGCGGTGAACTTGCGACCGTAACTGGATCCATCGATCTCGGCGGTACGCCGGTCAGCGGGCTGACCCCGCACCGGGTGACGCGCCTTGGCGTTGCGCGCAAGCTTCAGATTCCGAGCGTGTTCCAACACCTGTCGATTGCAGACAATCTCGCCATTGCGCTGTGGAGCGGCAGGGCAAATAAATTGCAGTTGCTCGACCCTCGGCTGCGGCGCTGGACCACCCCAATGCTGGAGGATCTGCAGACGCGCTACCCCTTCCTCGCATCCGCCGAGCGTAAAGCCGGTGAATTATCGCACGGCGAACAACAAATTCTCGAACTCGCGATGGCGCTCCTGACCGAGCCTCGCGTTTTGTTGCTCGACGAACCATGCGCGGGCCTCTCGCCCGAAGAGACAACGGCGGTCATTGGCATTGTGCGCTGGGCGGCGGTGCGCCTGGGCGGCGCCATCATCGTCATCGAGCACGACATGAGCCTGGTCAAGGAGCTCGCGGAAGTGGTCTACGTGCTGCACAACGGCACGCTTCTGGCAAAGGGCAGTGTCGGGGCAATCCAAGCCGATGCTGCCGTCCGCGCGGTCTATGTCGGGGGCGAGAAATGACCGCCGGGCGGCTCGTGTTCGAGGCAATAACCGGCGGCTATGGAAGCACTACGATCGTTCGCGATCTGACCGGCGGTGCCAATTCCGGCGAAGTTCTTTGCGTGCTCGGACGCAACGGCGTCGGCAAGAGCACGCTGATGAAACTCCTTTTCGGTTATTTGCCATGCCGCCGCGGGCAAGTCCTTCTCGATGGCAAGCCGGTTTCCCAACTCGATCCGTCAGCGCGCCGTCGCAGCGGCATGACATATTGCCCGCAGGAACGCCCGGTATTCGACGACTTGTCAGTTCGCGACAATCTCACCCTCATGCGCACGAGCCGCCAGCTCGGAGCGTTCCGTCGCTATTTCGATCGTTTTCCGGTCCTCGAGCGTAGGCTCACGCAGCACGCCGGTACGCTCTCCGGGGGAGAAAAAAAGATGTTGTCTTTTGTGCGCGGTCTCGCCGAAGACCAGCCGATCATCTTGCTCGACGAGCCAAGCGAAGGCGTACAGTGGGAAAATATTCTGCACATGATCGCAAGCATTACCGAAAAGAAGGCCACGGGCGCTGCGTTTGTCGTTGTTGAGCAGAATCTCTCGTTTGCCGAGCGGATCGCCGATCGCTACTTGATCATGGATCAGGGTCGCGCGGTATTGGAAGGATCAAGCTCGGCAATTTATCGTGGTCAAATCCTCGCTCATCTGCACGTGTGACATTTCTCCGCGCGTTGCGCGGGATCTATCTTTCTGAACCGCGGTTCGCCGGCTGACAAAGCGAGAGGTCGGGAAAATTCATGCGTATCGAAGTCGTCGTCGATGTGAAAACGACTCTTGGCGAAGGCCCGCTTTGGGACGCCGAGCAAGAGCGCCTCTATTGGATCGATAGCTTCGATGGCCGCGTATTTCGCGCCACAGCAGCGGGCCACGAAATTCGATGCTGGGATGTGCCACAAAAGATCGGCTCGATGGCTCTGCGCAAGGATGGCAATGGGGCGATCGTTTCGCTCGCGCGCGGTTTCCACGCTCTTGATTTCCGGACCGGCGAGGTCGACCTCATCGTCGACCCCGAACCCGGCAAACCCAACAATCGATTGAACGATGGCAAGGTCGACAAACGCGGCCGTTTTCTAGCCGGCTCGATGGATACGTTGGAGGACGGACCGAGCGGCGCGCTTTATCGTCTTGATCCAGATTTTTCGCTGCACAAGCTAGATCAGAACGTCATTGTCTCAAATGGACCATGCTGGAGTCCCGATGGCTCCACTTTTTATTTTGCCGATTCCGCAAGCGGCGAAATCTGGGCTTACGACTATGATCAATCGACCGGCACTCCCTCCAACCGGCGCACCTTCGTCAAAGTCGACAGATCTCGTGGCGGCGGCGCCGACGGGTCGACCGTCGATGCCGAAGGCTACCTCTGGAACGCGCTGGTCTACGACGGCCGCATCGTCCGTTACGACCCGAACGGCCGCATCGACCGCACCATAGAGATGCCGGTCAAGAAGGTGACAAGCGTCATGTTCGGCGGGCCGAAACTCGATATCCTTTTCGTCACGTCGATGGCCAAGCCACCGCTGCCGCGCTTTCCCGGCGACGGCTTGTTACGCGGCAGCCTATTCGCGATTTACGACCTCGGCATCCGAGGCCTGCCAGAGCCGCGTTTCGCCGCTTGAGGATTCCGCCCTTGGTACGGGGCTCCGAGGGCACCCGTCATTTTTGTTGAGAGCAGGAGGTCAATTCACCACGGTAATTTCTAAATCTACGTTCTTAAGTCCGGCACGAATGGAGATCACGGCTAATTGGTTGCTGAGCAATTGGCCGCTCCATTCAGGAAGTTTTTCGCCTCGGGCCGATAGCCTAATGTTTCCGAAGGAAACTGGCTTTTCGAACAACAGAACAAAGACCAGAGTTGTGGATCTTTGCAAGCAATAACCTGGCTCAAGATTATTTGCAGAACCGGCAGTTGCCGGCGGTGGCAGCCACGGTCTGTAGACGAACGGTTGCTCGCCGTCGGGACAGTCACCGTAGAAAGGCGCCTTTACGCGTGCGCT
>Ga0209530_1001096_pt1 | contig 13650 bp, 11 predicted proteins | sample BlaSpr_A8_Ref_O1_FD_187987 | JGI IMG/M metagenome (GOLD analysis project Ga0209530, IMG submission 187987) | Forest soil microbial communities from Thunder Bay, Ontario, Canada - Black Spruce, Ontario site 2_A8_Ref_O1 (SPAdes) (version 2) | ecosystem: Environmental > Terrestrial > Soil > Boreal...
AATTGATAGTTAATAGACATGCGCAGCTCCCCTAGATTTCACCCAAGATAAACATCCATAGCTTCCACGAAGCTTGTTGGCTGCTGGGGGTTGGCTGTGAGAGCATTCCTGCTGGTAGTCGGTGGTTAATGGCGCGAACGAGGCTGTCACCAGGCGCCTCATACCGCCCATCTATCTATCCCTGGGCCGCCGGCGCTACGGCCGGTGTTATCCGGCGGCGGGTGGGTGTGCCACGAACATGGGTTTGAAGCCGTATTGGGGTATGGCGCGGTCCAGGCCTTGGCGGCCCATGTTGGCGGCCAACGGAAACGGTGGGGTGCCTGTAGCTACTGGGGGGGCTTGCGTTGGTGTCTGGCCAAACGCTGCGGATAGCGGGTTGTGCAGCGGTGAGGGCGGGGTCCAGTTTGGCGGTACCGATAGCGGTCCGACCAGGTTTGCTTGCCCGATGCTGGCCGACACGGTGTTGCCCAGAGTCCCGATGCTGCCCAGCGGGAAGTTCAGCGCGTCGGCTGTTGGGCCAAGGGCTGCTGCGGCGCCTTGTGGTGCGCTTTGGCCGTTCATGGCCATGAAGTTGACCGCGTTGCCAAGGAATCTGGCCGGCATGAAAAAGCCCGACGCGAAGATGGAGTTCAAGAACTGGTCATTCAAAAAATTGCCGAAGGCAGAACCGTTGGCGTCGGAGATCACATTCAGCAATCCGGCCAGCCCGCCGGTCGAGGAGCCCGAGGTCGGCGAGAAGATGTCTAGGCCCAGGTCGTCGAGGAGGGCGCCCAGTCCAGAGCCGGTTGAGGTTGGTGTGGCCAGCCCGTGTAGTGCGCCGGGCACCGCTGCGAGCAGCGCTGACAGCGTGCTGTGCCCGGTGCCGGCCGGCGTGGCCGCGGCCTGGGCGACCGCCGCGGATTGGGCGGTCAGCCCGCTGGGGCTGGCGCTGTGCTGCGGCTCGGTGAACGATGTGAGTTCGGTGGCCAGCGCACAGGAGCCGGCGTAGGCGTACATCGCGGTCGCGTCCTGGGCCCACATTTGGGCGTACTGGGCCTCGGTGGCCGCGATCGCGGGGGTGTTCTGACCCAGGATGTTGGTGGCGATCAGCATCATCAGCTGGGCCCGGTTGGCCGCGATCACCGGTGGGGGCACCGTAGCGGTGAACGCGGCCTCATAGGCCGCCACGGCGGCCTCGGCCTGGGCGGCGGTCTGCTCGGCCTGGGCGGCGGTGGTGTTCATCCAGGCCACGTACGGCAGGGCCGCCGCCGCCATCACCGCCGATGCCGGTCCCTGCCATTTTTCGGTGGTCAACTCCTCGAGCACCGCGCCATAGGACAGGGCGGTCGAGCGCAATTCTGCGGCCAGAGCGTTCCAGGCCGATGCGGCGGCCAGCATCGGGCCCGAACCCGCCCCCGAATACATCCGACCGGAATTGACTTCGGGGGGAAGCACCGCGAAATCCACTGCGGGAATCACCGTTGGCCTCCTGCGTGGGCTAGCTGTGGCGCGGCATCACGAACCGCAGTGGGTGAAGTGGTCCTTTCTGTTAGCCCGCGGCGGGTGGGCGTGCCACGAAGGTGGGGCGAAAGCCGTATTGGGGCATGCTGCGTCCCAAGCCTTGGCTCAGGCCGTTGCCTAGCGGGACCCCGGGCATGCCGGCTGCCATCGCCGGAGGTGGAGCCACCATCGGGGTGCCGCCCAGGGTGGAGGACAGTGGGCCTTGCGGGGCGGCACCGGTCCAGCTCGGCGGCACCGTGAGCGGACCGACGAGAGCTCCATGACCCAGGCCGGCCGACACCGAGTTGCCCAAACCCGCCCCGAGCTCGCCCAGGGAGCCTTCGGCCGCGTTGGCCGCTCCGTTGGCGGCGTCCCCGGCAGCTTGGCCGGCGGATTGTGCCGCCTGGCCCATGAAGTCGGCCGCGGTGCCCAGGAAGTTGCCCGGCATGTAGAAGCCCGACGAGAAGATGGTGTTCCAGATGTTGGCATTCAAGAAAGATCCGAAGGCCGAATTGGTTCCGAACAGCGAATTCATCAATCCGGACAGCCCGGTGGTCGACGAGCCCGACGTGGACGAGAAGATGCCCAGGCCCAGGTTGTCGAGGATGCCGCCCAGCCCTGACCCCGATGCGGCCGGTGTGGCCAGTCCCCGCAGGGCGGTGGGCACTGAAGAGATCAGTTGTGACAGCGTGCTCTGCGCGGTACCGGCCGACGTGGCGGCGGCCTGGGTGGCCGCTGCGGACTGGGCAGTCAGCGCGCTGGCGCTGGTGATCTGCTGCGGTGCGGCGAACGGGGTCAGATCGGTGGCCACCGCCGAGGAGCCGGCGTAGCCATACATCGCGGCGGTGTCTTGGGCCCACATTTCGGCGTATTGGGCCTCGGTGGCCGCGATCGGAGCTGTGTTTTGGCCCAGGATGTTCCCGGCGACCAGCGACATCAGCTGGGTACGGTTGGCCGCGATCAGCGCCGGGGGCACCGTGGCTTTAAAGGCCGCCTCGTAGGCCGCCGCGGCGGCTTCGGCCTGTGCGGCGGTCTGCTCGGCCTGCACCGCGGTGGTCTCCATCCACGCCACGTACGGCGTGGCCGCGGCCGCCATCGAAGCCGAAGCCGGTCCCTGCCAGTCTTCGTCAGTCAGCCCCGACAACACCGAGCCGCAGCCCAGCGCCGTGGAACGCAATTCAGCGGCCATCCCCTTCCACGCCGAGGCAGCAGCCAGCATCGGGCCCGAACCTGCCCCCGAATACATCCGAGCCGAGTTGACCTCGGGCGGAAGCATCGCGAAATCGAGTATGGCGGTCATCGTTGACCTCCTCCGTTAGCTAATTGCGATGGTGTGTTGGCGTGCTGTTGGCTTTTAGGGGCAGCTGCATACGAGCCGGTGCTGGCGGTGTGAGCGCTGAATTGTGTTGCGGTCAAGACTGATACCTCATCAGCAGCGGCTGGAGCGAATCCCGTTGTCGCAGTCGCCACATTCCGCGCGGCCAGCACGGATCCAACGCCGCGGGCAGCCGCGGCCAGCGCTTCTGGATGCGTAATCACAAACGACATCGGACGTCTCCTCACGGAAAGAGACCGAACCCGGGCCACTTTTGTGGCTGCTTTCCGCGCACTGCACTCACACGGACCCGCGAAGCGGAGGCGTGCGGTTCAGCCCTGTAGCGGTAAGACGATTCAGACTGTGGAAATGGTGCCGGGGTCGGATCGCAACGAAATGTTCGGCGATCTCGGACACGGACTATCGTCGGAACACATTTCGTCCCTCACCTCCTCACGGCCGGGGCACACGCGGGTGCCATGCACTGCACACAGGAGAAGGCTTGGCGAAAAGGCCAAGGCACCGCACCCCTCTCGACAGAGCTTCGGCACCACACGGCGTATCCGGCTGAATCGAAGCCGGAAGCCACTTGGGCTCAACCCTTAACCCGGGAAGAGCTGTCCTGACCCTGGGCGTCTTTCGACGTTCGAGGTCAGTGGCCTATATCCGTGTAGACGCCTCACCTAGCGAGGTGCATACAAACCCCATCGTGGCACCTGAAGCGACGTGCGTCAACTAACTGCCAGTCAGTTGCAACAATCCAGTTGGCAACACGAAGGCAACGCGAAGGCAACACGAAGGAGCCGTCGGCGGTCCTGCCGTCGTGTCAGTAGTCCCCTTTCCGGTTATCCGGCAGCCGGTGGACGTGGCATCACGGTCGGCCGGAATCCGTATCGGGGCCCATGGCCGAAGCCGCTCCCCCCGCCGCCCATGGGCACCCCCGGCATACCGGGCATGCCTGCCGGGACGGCCCCCTGGGCGCCTGAGCCAGCGCTCGCCGCGGTGGTCCAGCCACCTCCCGGGAACGCCGCACCCGAATGGTTCGTCACCTGGGTGGCCGTCGTCCAGGCCTGCGGCACGGACAGCTGCCCGACGAGGCTGGCTCGGGCCGTCACCGCCGACACCCCACCCAAGCCCGGCATGCTCGCAGGCCCATGCGCCGGCATCGTCATGCTCGCCAGCCCAGGGACGCCGATACCCCCGGGCGTCGTGACTGTTGGCAGTCCGCTGGCGCCGGCCCCCAGCGAGTTGATATCAGACATCGCACTCGTCGTCGCCGGGGTGATGATCGCTGGGTTGACGTACCCGGCTGAGCTGAGTCCGTTGAAGAAGTTGGAGTTCAGGAAGTTTCCTAGGGGACTCCCGTTGCTGCCGGATAGGAAATTCAGGAGCTGAGTGAACCACGACCCAATCGGCGAGGCGGCGAGCGTGGAGCTACCTGATGCGGATGAGATGGGCGATGCCAGTCCTTGCAGGGCCGCCGGCAGCGAAGACATTAGCTGTGCCAGCATGTCCTGCGTGCCGGCTCCCGTCGCCGCGCTGGTGGTTTGGGCGACCGCCGCGGCCTGACTGGCTTGCCCGGCCGGGTTGGTGGTCTGCACCGGTTGCGCGAATGGCTTCAACGTCGAGGCTGAGGCCGAGTTGGCGGCATAGCCGTACATCGCCGCTGCATCTTGCGCCCACATTTCGCCGTACTGGGCCTCGGTGGCCGCGATTGCGGGCGTGTTTTGACCAATGAAATTGGTCGCGACGAGCGCCATCAGCTGAGCACGGTTAGCCGCGACCGCAGCCGGGGGCACCGTCATGGCAAACGCGGCCTCAAAGGCACCCGCCGCAGCCGCCGCGTTGGCGGCAGTTTGCTCAGCTTGCACTCCGGTGACGTTCATCCACGTCACGTAGGGGGCGACCGCGGCCGCCATTGATGCCGATGCCGGTCCCAGCCAGCCTTCGTCGGTGAGCTCCGAGATCACCGAACGGTAGGTGGATGCCGTCGATCGCAACTCGTCAGCCACTCCGTCCCAGGCCGCCGCAGCAGCCAGCATCGGGCCCGAGCCGGGCCCGAAATACATACGGGCAGAGTTGATTTCCGGTGGTAATGCTCCGAAGTCCATCGCCATCACCCGCTTAACCGGCCGCGATCGCGTCGGCAGCATCGGGTGCCGCACACGAGCCAACCCGGTGCAAACGGCGAGCCGCCGCGGCTAGCGATCCCTGTTGCGTCACAACAAAAGACATCGAACTTCTCCTTACGAGATGGTCCGACCCGGCTACAGAATCTCGACCCGCTGTGGCGATTTGAGGTGTAACTGACGGCAGCTACGTCGTCGCAGCATGCGTCAGGTGTTAGGCGCCGGCCGATACATACGGCGGAAAGCGCCGTGACCGGATCGGAAAGAAACGGTCATCGATTTCATGGAGTCGCTATCGGTTGGACTAGTCGGCCTCACCTCCCGTCATGCTGCGAGCACACGGGTTGCCGCATAGTCGCACATATTGGGATGAGGTCGCCCAGCGATGTTTGCCAGGCGCGGCACCCCTCTTGTCAGAGCTCCGGGAACCAAAACAGCGTATCCAGCTGAAGCGGCGTCGGAGCCCAGTTGGTTCAACCCATAACAGTCAAGCCCGTGTTGCCGCAGGGAATCGGTCGACACTCCGGTTGAATGCCTATCTTCCAGCAGGAACCGCACCAGCCGAGGAGCATTCAATGTCGCGTACGCGCAGCGCCGAAAGCGAGGCCGATTCGGCGACTCAGCAGGTGTTTGCGACTTCGCGAGTCGATCGGTGCGACGGTTGCGTGCAGGCCGCGCCTGTGGGTGTGCGGGTTAGCTACCGAGGCTATGCAAGGTCGCGGTCGATGGCCGTGGCACGACACTGGGACGGAAGCCGTAGTTGGGGTACGGCGCCGCCTAAGCCTTGGCCGGCGTAGTTGCCCAGCGGCACTCCGGGGCATACTTGCCCCACCGGTATGGCCCCATCGGGCGATGGTGAGCAGGCCTAACCGGGCGTTGGCGTGCTATTGCAGGCGCCGGCCGAAATACCCGAAATACCTACGTCGACTTCTTCTCGGCCACTGCGGCACTGAGGCCTTCGGCGAGGTCCTCGCGGGTCAACTGCTTGAACCGGAGGAGTTGATGCGCGCTGAATTCGTTGACTTCGCTGGCCAGCACCGCGTCGAGGTCTTCGTCGTCAAGGCGGAAACTACGGTGGTCGCGCGCCTTCTCGACCACGTTGCGCACGAAGCCGGCATTCCCGAGCGTGTCGATACCGCGGATCAGATCTCCGTCTTCGGAGTAGGCCTCGTCGCGGTAGTACTTGGTGTACGACGGCAACAGCACGTCGGCCTCTTCCTCAGTGATGACGTCTTCATTCTCCTTAGCCATCAATTCCGTCAGAGCTATCAGCTCTTCCGGGGTGTAGCTGAAGAACTCGATGACCGTCGAAAACCGCCGTCGCAGACCCTGATTGACCTCGAGCATCTTCTCCATCGCTTTGGCATAACCTGCCCCGAACACCACCAGTTCGTCGCGATTATTCTCCATGTACAGCAGCAGCGTGTTGATGATCGCGTTGCCGTAGGGGTCGCCTTGAGAGTAGCCGGACTCGTGCAGGGTGTGCATCTCGTCGAAGAAGACCGCCCCGCCCAATGCCGCCTCGAGCATCTCCTCGGTGTTCTTCTCCGCATCGGCCATATACCGGCCCAATAGCTTGGTGCGGCTTGTCTCCTCCACCTGCGGCTTGCGCAGCACTGTCAACCCGCACAGCTGCTTGGCGAAAGCGCGCGCAACCGATGTCTTGCCCGTACCGGGCGGTCCCAGCAACAACGTGTGGCGCGATGTGATCGGTACCGGGAGCCCCATCTTGGCGCGAGCCAGGTTCACCTTCGTCGTTGACTTGATGAGTTTGATTTCCCGTTTGGCTCGTTCCATGCCCAGCATCGCGTTGAGCTCGGCATCCCCTTCAGCCAGGTACTTGGCGGCCATCTCGGCGTGGCGAGCGGCCTCGGTTTGTGCGCGGGTCGGTGCGCTGTCCGCATCCCATTGATCCGTGCGGGCCTCAATCGTTTCGGGGTCGGTCAGTATCAGCCGATAATTAGGATCGTCCAGCGCTTCACGGGCTGGGGTGAACTTCGGATCCCGCGAGTACACCCGGCGCAGCAGTTCGACGGCTTCTTCCTCGCGACCGACGTGGCGCATGCACATGGCTTGCGTGTACAAGGCGATATTGGCCGCACCAGGTACCCGGTCCCCCTCGATCGCATCCCGGCCGCGCCGGACGGCTTCCTCGAAGACCCCTAGCGAAGCGAGCGCTGTGGTGGCCATCGCCGCGCCTGCGGCCTTCAGCTCGGCGTGCCGCCATTGTGTTCCCTCAGGAAATTGGACGAGCACGTCCGGCCAACGTTCGGTGCGAAAGTACAGCACGCCCCGCACGTAGTTGACCAGCTCGGTATCGAATGGATGGCGGGGTTCGACGCCGTCGAGGAGTTTCGCCGCCTCCTCGTAGCGTTTTGCCTCGGCGAGCACGGCGGCGTAAGCGCATGCCAGCGACTCGACGCTGGTAACAGCGAGTTTCAGAAACAGCCCGTCGGACACGTCGGGACGAAACTGCAAGTCGGTGACGCCGAGGCGCCGAGTCTCCCAGCCGAACGTCCTGACCGTATTCCACGCGCCGGCGAGCACCTCGATACTCCTGTCGCCTGCCAGTATTCGCGCGAGCCAGGCGTCGCACATCGCTGGATCAAGCGTGGTAGCCGTCTTGAACATCTGCGATGCCACTTGCGGGTTGTGGCTGGGCTGCAGTCCGTTGACCGAGATCCCCGATGCCAGTAGGCCGGCGACCATGGCATTTCGGGCGTCTTCGCCGGTTGACTGCGGTCGGCTCATTGCCTTGCAGGCACGCTGGCTGCGCTCTCCTGAACGTGACCCACCTGCAATATCAGCTCATCTTGTTCGAGCAGGCCTCGGCTGGGCACGACCAGTAAGGCGCGAGTCGACGGGGCCGGCAGGCTGGCGCGCACCGCGGCTAACTGGCGGCCGGTGAGCCGGTTCAGCCCTGCCGAGACGTCCCGGGGCAGCGGACCGTCGGTGTGGTAACGGACCCAGGCCGATACCACGGGCCGGTCGTCCCGAGTGGTGAGCCGGATCGTGACCACTGTGGCGTCCGTGTCGGGCAGCCACAGCTCATCCAGCGTCTCGGAGGTGATGTCGGACGGCGTCAGCGCCAAGCTGGTCGCAAACCCGTTGAAATGCTTGAGGTGGCGCCATCCAGGTCGGTTCCAGGTCGGTTCCAGGTCAGCCAGCACAGCGCCGTCGACCTCGGAGAATTCGTCGGCGGTCAACGGCCGGGCAGCACAACTTTGTCCGTTGAGATCTTGAGCAATCCGCTCGGTGGCCGCTACCAGTGTCGAAGCCAGCGAATCGCGGGTCGCTACGGCGGCAACGTTGAGCTGGGGGTCCATCCGTAACACCAGCCAGGTGCGGTGTACATAAGAGGCGGGCTGATCACTCACCAGCCCCCATTCTTCAGGGCCCCAATCATCGAGCTTTGACAACTCGGCCGCGTTGCCCCCGCGGCGCACCTTCACTGAGACGATATCGATGCCATCGAGGTGAATATCGAACTGGCGCAAGCCATCGGCAACTGACTCCACCCGCAAGTTGCCCGACGTCGTCCGAGGGCGGTGACGCCCCGACGGGTCGTCCTCGCCGCTTTCCACTGCGATCACCGTGACCAAGCGGCCCTCATATTCACGCACCCCGACCGTGTCGCGCCCGAAGCGGCGATTGTGATCGAGCGCAGGCGTGCACCCCGACGCCAGTGTGGTGCCCGGATCGGCAGACCAATCCCACAACCAGCCGGCAAATGAGGAGGTCAGTGTGATGCCGTGGTAGCTCACCACTGATAGCAGCGTGACCACCACTGCCAGGGAAACGCCGACCCACCAGGCGACATGATGACCTGCCTGCCACGAGTCGGGGACGTGACTGGTCAACACCATGATCAAGACGTCGGCTAGGAACACGGTGGTGACCCTCGGCCACGACAAAGCCAACCCAAAACTGCGCTGGGCGCTCATTGCTGCTCCGCTCTCATTGCTGGTGCTGCCGCCGCGATCGGCGCAGCAGCATCGCCGTACCGAATACCGCGCCGCCGATCAGTAACGCGCCGATCAACCCGCCGGCGGCCACCCACACTGGCACCATATCCCGGTGAGGAGCCGCTTTCGGCATGTTGAGCGGCGCCGATAGCTGCTGCGGCGGCTTTGCCGGACTTTCGGGTACGTCCCAAGTCAGTGCCGCTACCGGGTCGACAACACCATAGCCGATCTGGTTATCGACGCCGCGAGCCGGCGCTCTGGCCGTGCGCGTCAATCGGTTGATGACCTGGTACGCCGATAGCTCGGGGAACTTAGCGCGTACGAGCGCGGCCACCCCCGACACGACCGCGGTCGAAAAGCTGGTGCCAGCAGGAACCAGCAGCGAATTGTCTGGGCCGTCAATCGCGTTGATCAGGCCGTCGTCTCGGGGCGACAGCCCGATGACGTCGGTTGCCGGCGCGGAGATTCCCACCCAAGGTCCGGCGATGCTCGTTTGGGTCAGCGGCTGACCATTGGTATCCACGGCGCCGACCGTCAGGACATAGTCGCTGAACCAGGAGGGCGTCACCACCGTGTTGACGGCGTTCCAGTCGCGGGGGTCGTTGGGCTGCAAGGGATCATAGATCGGGTTCTGCTTGCAGTCCTTCTTGCTGCTGTCGCCGGCCGCGGCCACGATGACGGCGTTTTTGTCCACCGCCGCGTAACGGACCGCAGCACCCAGCGAACGCTGGTCGATGATGTTGCGCGCACTCATGCAGGTCACGTCCGAGATGTTGATGACCTGGGCTCCCATGTTGGCGGCATGCACGATCGCCCGCGCCATGGTTTCCACGTTATCGATCTTTGCCTGCGTCTGCGGGTCCTGATCACCGGTGTATGCGTCCTTGAGGCCGAAGGCCTGGCTGGACTGGCGGATGGCGATTAGGTCAACATCCGGGGCGATCCCGCTGTAAGCGTCCGCTGTCTGCGCCGGCGGTGGCGCCGGCGGTGGCGGCGGTGGCGGTTTGGGCGTCGGCTCGAGCGGACGCGGGCTGTGCGGATTGTGAGGGCTGTGCGGGTCGTCGATGGTGACGACCTGCCCGCCGCCGGAGTAGCTAGGTATCGTCACCGTGCCGCCGCCATGGTTAGCAGCGCCCGGAGCCGCCGGAGCGCCCGGAGCGCCCGGAGCCGCCGGAGCGCCCGGAGCCGCCGGAGCGCCCGGAGCCGCCGGAGCGCCCGGAGCCGCCGGAGCGCCCGGGGCGGGCGGTCCCGGCAGCGGTCCAGCCGCTCCTGGTGCTCCCTGGTCTGCGGGCGGAGCCGGCACCATCGTGACGGTTTGAGGCAATGGTGACAAAGTCACCGTCTGTGGAGGCGGTGCCTTCGGGGGCGGCTCAGTAGTGGGAATGGTGACCGGCTTGCGCGGTGCGGCTGGCGGCGCTATCGAGCCGTTCGCCGGCGCTGCGCCGATCATCGACGCCACGATGGTGCCGTGGGCGTCGCAGTCGGACAATCCGTCTCCGCCCATGATGTAGTCGCCGCCGGGGATCAGGTGCGGGAACCTGGGGTGTGGATTCACACCGGTGTCGATAACGGCGACCTTCACCCCAGCCCCACGGCCGAATTGCCACGCCTCGGACATGTTCAGCATGTCCATGTACTTCGGCTGCAACCGAAAATCGGAGCCGGGCAGGACTCCGACTTCGGTGCAATAAGAGTTCTGCTTCATCGGTGCCGGCGGTCCCGGTGGAGTGTCAGGCGGCACCGCGGCCGGATCAATCGTTGGCGGCGAAATCGCGTACGCAGGCGGCAAGCCCGCTAGCGCCCCTGAGGCGAGCAAGATTGCGGCGACGGTCGCACTAGAAGCACGACCGCGCCACACCTTGCTACTACTACCGGTATCGGATCGCTGCATAGACGTTCATCAACCACAATGCCAGCGGGAAAATCGGCATCAGGCAGAGGTATTCAATCCATTCCACAAGCTTGCGGAACAGTGGGCTGTAGACGGTGTTGGGCACCACCGCCGCAGCTGTCATGCCCGCCACCGGAAGCAGAACCAGGATCGCCGCGCTGATAGACACCGCTAACGGCGATTGCAACACCAGCGCGTACCGCACCACCACCGCGGCAACGATCAGCACAGCGGTCCCGGCCAGGGTGATCGCCTGCCAACGGTCCACGTATGAACGTCCGCGGAGCATCAGGAAACCAGCGCTGAAGCCGGCCAGCAGGAGCGGCAGCCAGCGTTGGCCCGTGTGCGGGTCGGACAACGCGGTCAGCGAGACCAGCATCAACACGCCCAGCCCCACCAGCAGACCCGTCAAGAACGAGCGGGCGCGTTCGGCTTGCAGCAACACATCGCGGACCGACGCTGGCCCCTCCAAGACCGGAGGACCACCGCCCGAACGCACCACAGTGGTGGGCAGATCGGGACGAGCCTCAAAGACCCATCGGCTGGTGGCCGACGGGAACACGGGCAGCCGAATGCCGGATAGCCGTCGGGACAATGACGGTGCGCTGTGGTAGGCGAACACGCAGATCAGCACCACACTGCTGAACAGCGTCACTGCGCCGGTCATCGCGACCATGCGCGCAAACGCCGCAATCGTCGCCACCGCGCTGATGGTGATGATTGCGGTGTAGAGGGCAAGCCGGCGCCCGGTGAACCGCAGGACCAGCAGCGCGGCAACGGTGAGCACCCCAAAGCCCAACACCGCTTGTGGGGAACCCACTCCGCCGGGCGGCGCCGCGGCTGCCGCCACTGACAGTGGCGCGAGGCCGCTCAGCAGCATGATGTCGCCAACACGTCGCTCCGGCTCCGTCTTGGCCCGCATCAGCAGCATCGTCGACACCGTCAACACCGCGATGGCAATCAGGGCGGCGAAGATGGTTGTCAGCCATGAGTTGTGGTACCAACGGAACCAGCCCAGCAACGCTGACGCAAGAAACACACCGCTTGCCACCATCGACGCGCCGACCAGGACCGCAGCGCCCGGGTCGATCGAGGCGAATCGCTTGCTGAGGCTCTGCGAAACCGCGGTGGAGATGTGCTCGACGACTTGCGATCGACGTTCGGTGTCCGGGATGAACCGGATCCACAATCGATCGCCGTCGTAGATGTCTTGCTCGGTCAGCGACTGGGTGGCCCGCAATGGCGTGCCTTCAACCAGACACAGCGCCCACCTGCCGCGCCCCGTCGCCTCCAGCTGGGCCTCGCCAAGCTCCCTCAGCCGGCTGTTGACTACTTTCAACAGCGGGTCGGTCATCACCGAGACCGGGGCGTTGGCGTCCAGCAGAACGCCGATCTGGACACCCTCGCCAGCCATGACGCCGACTACCACCGCCCGCGGCTGCGAGGTTCCCTCAATGTCAGCCTGGGGCGCATCAGCTGCAACTATCGCGGTCATCGCCCTGCACCCCCTTCCGTGGTGGATGTGTAAACCCGTGCCGCTAGCCGCGCGGGGCGCTCTGTCGATCTACTCGCCGAGGCGCTGTGGGCCCCGGGGAAGTGCGACTCGACCAATTCCGAATTCATCTGCCTCGCCTCGCGATGATTAGTTGTGGTGACACTGCTTTTCAGGTTTGCTGCTGGTTCTAGATTCTAGAGAAGTATGCCGCGTTCGGATGGCGATCGCATGTTTTGTTCGAAAATCTTGTTGCACTCTGCATTTCGCGCCAGTCGTCACACCCTGCTGTGGGATTTCCACTCGCCGTAAGGCAATGTGTCCAGCACCGTCTTTACTCCAACTTGCACCAGCTGCGGGGTTGCCGGGCAGATGGCCAGCCACGCCTCACCCGATCCCGCGGTCCGCGCCTGCTGGTAGAGCGCGATGCGGCCGCCTGAACCGTCTTTGAGCGACAGCACCGAGGCGCTGGGGCCTTTGGCGTCGTCCCGGTACTGGCGGGCGTACACCGCGACCTCGGCCGCTGGATCTGATAGTGCCTGGCCCAGCGCGGCGACCGTGGCGGCGCTGATGCCCATTCGCCGTAGGTCGCCGCCGGAGAACACGTTGAAGCCGGACTCCTGCCAATCTTTGGTTGCTTCGAGCATGTCTTCCATCGGCACGTTGACGGCGTTAATCGCCGCGGGCTCGGCGTGGTGAATCGACTCGAGGCCGTCCATCACCAGCGCGGCGATCGAGGCGCTGTCCGCGATCGCAACATCGTCGACGGTGATGTCGTTGCCAACCCGAACCGCTGAGACCCAGTGCTGGTCGCGGCGGGCCAAGACCACCCGGAACTCGTTTTCGGGGATATCGCGAGAACCGGGCGGCTGGTTCTCCTCTTCGACGACGCCGTAGAGCAGCTTGCCGCGCGACAGCAAGGCGACGACCTCGAGGTCGGGTGCAGCCAGCACCCGCATTCGAGCGGCGACCTGCTCGTTTACTTCATTTACGCCGCCGCTGCCTTCGACAATGCCCTGCTCGCGCATCACCTCCATGCCAGGGTGTTCGTTCAGCCAGTCGCTGGAGTCGGTAGATACGTATGGCCGGCACCGCAGCTCCGGAGCGACGTGCCGAATGTCCAGGAGTGCCTGGAGCATCCAGAAGCCGTCGACGTTGACGGTGATGTCGGTACGGGTGCTCTGTTGATCCATCACTACCTCGGGTAGAAGTAACTGAATACTGCAGGACGCGGCAGCACACCGACAGGTGGTGTGCTGCCGCGTCCTGAAGTTGGGATTAGGCCCAGCTGGACCCGACGGCGCTGTCGGTGCTCGCCATGTTGCTGCCGGCGGACTGCACGTTCTGCCCGTGGGAGTTGGCCTGCTGGTAAATCACCT
>Ga0209530_1001097_pt1 | contig 13645 bp, 13 predicted proteins | sample BlaSpr_A8_Ref_O1_FD_187987 | JGI IMG/M metagenome (GOLD analysis project Ga0209530, IMG submission 187987) | Forest soil microbial communities from Thunder Bay, Ontario, Canada - Black Spruce, Ontario site 2_A8_Ref_O1 (SPAdes) (version 2) | ecosystem: Environmental > Terrestrial > Soil > Boreal...
TTCGACGGAGATGCTTGCGGCCAAGAGGCATGCCGGGGTGCACACACCCGTAATCGCGTGCAAAATGATAATTGCCAATCAACAGATGGCATACGCAGCCTAATTAGTTAGGCAGCCGCTCTCCACAGCTTTGCCCTTGGGCTGTGAGCGAGCGTCACACAGAGGGCTGCTCTTCTCCGCTACGTCTGGGCAGGGAGGCTAAGATCACGGACTAGCGGCTAGCGTTTCTTGTCCGTTCTGAGCGTGGGCCGCGAACGTCCTGGGGTAATGCCCAGGGCATGAACGTGAATAAGCATGTAGTCTCTTGACCAGTAACATTTTCGGACGCGGGTTCGACTCCCGCCGCCTCCACCAATAACTTACAGAAGCATTTTAATTTCGTACGATAGCATTCCGCCATAGAAAGTTTTCTGCACAGCTTTTTTCTTGGTTTTTCTTCTCGCTGATTACACCCCAATTGCGCGAAAGCCGTTGTGCGTGCGGGGCCATATCACCGAGGGAGATGAATGCATAGTGAGCCACATGTCGTCGCCACGTCGATTTGTGCGAGCGCCAAGTATAAGACAAACGCCAACGCCGCCCTCGAAGCGCGGCTTTTCTTTTTCCAACTTAGTTGGCTGTTTGCAGCTTCGCGTACTCGGCTTGGGCTTGCTTCAGGATAGGGATGTCTGGATCGGCATCCTTCCAGAGGGTGAGGAAGTCTTTGTAGGCAGCAAGCGCCCGAATGCGGGCGCTATCGGCATCCGCCCCCTGCGAGTTTCTCGACTGCAAGGCGTTCGCACGAGCCACTCCCAGATGCGCCAACGCTCCCGTCCAGCAGTTCCAGACGATGCCGCTGTGGTCGATGATTTTCTGGAACTCGGTGGCAGCTTCTGTGTCCTGTCCGGCTGCCAGGTATGCCTCGCCGCGAATGTAAGTGGGATAGAGACACGAGAGGTTTGTGACAAAGAAAATCTGTCCGAACTCCAGGGGCGGCACCGCAGGCTGCAAGCTGGTGATCGCAGCGGCTGGATTCTTTCTATCGAGCGCCAATTGCGCGTGAATCGCCGGCAGCCACAAAGATTGCATCTGCGTATCGAGGGGATATCGCATGTTCAGGTCTTGCGCCAATGGTTCGGCTCGCGCTGTATCGCCTGCCATGGCAAAAGCGAGGGCGGCTTCGATCCCGACCCCCTGACTTGTCGGTGCGAACTTTGTGCCTTCCGTCGCCGCTTGCGTGGCCTCCGTGGGGTTGCCGAATGCGGCCTCGCGTAGAGCTGCGTTTTCCATCCAGATCGCACCGTTTTCCTTGCTGTCGGCGCGGATCGCCGAGTCGACGGAGCGCTTCGTCAGTTCGCGCGCCTTCCCCAAACGACCCCCGAATGCCTGGGTGTCGGATGCCAGTGAGAGCCCTTGATTTTCTTCCGGCTTCCCCACGAACCATTGCTCCTGTTCCGCTATGCCGCTGGCGTTGCCACGGAGAAACTCGGCGGCATAAAGCGCGTCGCGCAATATCCCGCTATCAGCCTTTCGCGCCTGGCCCTGCGCCCCCACCTGCCGCGCTTCTTCCAGACGTTGCAGTGCCAGCATAGCGTTGGCGAGGTTCAGATATACACCGGGTGCGTCAGGCTGCTCCTTCATGCACTCACGGAAGGCTTCTGCTCCCTTTTCATACTCTCCTTGTTCAAAGTAAACGAGGCCCAGTCCAGAGTGGCCGGCACATCCCGGATAACTTGCGACCAGTTCCTGGGCCGCTTGCAAGGCCTTGTCCAGTTCTCCGGACACGTTGCGGTAGTACTCGTTGGCAATTATCAACCTCTCCCGCGCGCTCGTGTGCTCACGCAACTGGAATGCCTTGGTGAAGTATTCGCGCGACCGCCCTATTTGGGCTAGCCCTGCGTAGTCCTCGCCAATTTCCCAGTACGCCATGGCGAAGTTCGGATCGAGTTCGATGGCGTGTTGTTCGTAGGGTAAATCTCCACTCGGGCCTTTCTCACGCATACCCTTGTCAGCCAACGTGTAGGCACGCAATGCTTCCAACGAGGCCGTGGTGGCCTGCGCCAGAGGAACATCGAGCTTCTGCACCGAAGCCAGTGACTCGCCCAGTGCCCCGCGCAGCTTCGATGCCGCTTCGCCCAATGCGTCCAGCACCTTTTCTTTGCTTGCAGCCGTGACCTGCTCTTGCGCCAAGGCGTCCCCGCTCTGGCAATTCACCGCTTTCAGCCCGAGCACGTACTGGCTGCCCAGACCGGCGATTGAGCCGGCAATGTAGGCCCTGCTATTCGCACGCTGGCAGAGCTCGCGGGCAACATTGGGTGTGAGCCTGGTGTCGGATGGGCGCGTCATGAGCTTTAGCGTCGCTGCGACTTTGTTGTCGGACAGCACATTCAAAAAGGGGGACTGACTGAGAGAAACACTGAGCGCTGTCTTGAGCGTGTCGTCGAACACCACATCGCCGGTTTTGTTGTCGAAGTCGGCGAGAACAATTGTGTCTTTGTCAGTCAGCGGCTTGGCTCGATGCGAATGGTAGTAAAGGCCGCTGGCAATCAACGCGATTACCACCGCGATTGAGGGAGCCACTGCCTTCCAGAGGTTTTTCTTCCTCGCTTGCGTCTCGCTTTCCAGTACTGCGGGTAGCGGTCCAGAACTGGCGGCGGGCACACGCCCGGTCTCCGTATCCCGCCTCAGGCGCTCCAGCTCCGCGCGTATGTCGGATGCATGCTGATAGCGCAGGTTCCGGTCCTTCTCCAGTGCACGGTTGACGATCCGTTCTAGTTCCAAGGGCAGATCGGGATTCAATCGGACAGCGGGAGTCGGTGACGCGTCGAGAATCTCCTTGAAAATCAAGCCAGAACTCTCGCCGCGGAATGGCAGCGTCCCCGTCGCCATCTCGTACAGCACGGCTCCAAACGAGAACAAGTCCGTGCGCGAATCCAGTTCCTTCGCCCGAACCTGCTCCGGCGACATGTACGCCACCGTCCCCACGGTAGCCCCAGGGCTGGTCAGATGCTCTTCCAGCGTCACCGTCGTTTGCCCCAGCGCCTGGGAATCACTGCCCTTCCCACCGATCGGCTGCGTCACCTTGGCCAGCCCGAAGTCCAGAATCTTCGCGTGGCCGCGCTTGGTGACAAAGATGTTGGCCGGCTTGACGTCGCGGTGGACGATCCCGGCTGCATGCGCCGCATCGAGTGCATCGGCAATCTCGATTCCCAATGCCAGGATGGTCTCGGTCTCCATCGGTCGGCCGGCGATGCGATGCTTCAGCGTCATCCCGTCCAGATACTCCATCACCAAAAACGACTGCTCGCCGTTCTTCCCGATCTCGTAAATCGTGCAGATATTGGGATGGTTCAGGGCAGAGGCCGCACGGGCTTCGCGCCGGAAGCGCTCGAGAGCTTGCGGGTTCTTGGCCACGCCATCGGGCAGAAACTTCAAAGCCACGAAGCGGCCGAGTTCGGTGTCTTCGGCCTTGTAGACCACACCCATCCCGCCCCCGCCAAGTTTCTCGACGATGCGGTAGTGCGAGATGGTTTGGCCAATCATGCTGGCTTCGCGTAGAGGACTTTCAACCGGGGCCCTCGGGTCTTGGGGCTAGATATTAAGTGCAGAGGAATAAGGCGTCAATTCCGCGGGCTGGTGCACGAATGCCGGGCCCGTCGCTAACCGTACGGCGGGCTGCCGTTAACCGTTGGGTTAGCGAAAGCCGCGTCCAGACGACCGTGCGCTTCCTCGCCACAATCCCCGTCATTTGTTTTCAATCACTTCCGCATCAACGCCCGACTTTGTGACACGCCCCTGCGTTTGGCCCGGGTCTTGCATTACTCAAGGACGTAAGCAACAGCAAAACTCAAAGAAAGGAAAGCAGCCATGAAAACCAAGACCAACGTGAAGGCCGGATACGTTCGCCATGGCCAATGAATTCGTGCTCACTCCAGCCGCCTGGCTGCAGCCGGCCTCACTGTTCACGCCGACGCCGAAGGCCGCGCAGCGCGTCCTCGAGTTTTCAGCGCGCAGATCAATAACGATCACACGCGCAAGGCTTATCTCAACGCCGCGCGCCGCTTTTCGGACTTGTGCGATGCGTGGGCATCGGCCAGCTCCCCGACTCCGAAGCCAAAAATATTTTCGTACAATAAACGTACAATGGATCGGGAAATGGGGCCTTTTTAGCCTTTGTGGCCCCTCCCAGCTCAATAACTTACGTGCTGTCAACACGGTAATTAGTTCGACTCCCGCCGCCTCCACCATGTCTCTTATTATCAATTATTTACAGACACTTAAATTTTTTAAAAGGCTGGATTCTCAATCCATTGTGATTTTTCGGACGTGGGTTCTCCTGTAGGCTACACATCGGGTGAAAGTCTAAACCGTCATTACTTCCTGGTATGTAATGACGCATTGCAACAGCGGCATCCACTGCGCCCCGAAGACCGAGTCACGCCCACAAGCATGACATTGGCGCAGCTACAAGACGGTCGCCGAAGGGGACCGGCCTTCCGCCATCGTAGAGAACCACTCCCAGTTTGACGTTATCGCCGCAGGCCTCCGCCAACTTTCGGAGTCCCTTGAAGTCACCAGCATTCGCGGTAGCGCTAGCCTTGACTTCGATACCGATCAATGCGCCACTTCCCGTTTCAATCGCAAGGTCAACCTCGCTCGAGAGCCCGCACGAACCCCGCTGGATCCCTGCGTGCCGCAGCCAGCACCGTGTCGTTGTCCATGGTGATGAATTCGCGATCGCCCGCAACCAAATCGCGGACCAGGGTGGCCTTGCCTCACTGGCGCGGCCCCGTAACCACGACGACCGGCGTGTCCTTGAGCGCGGTGGCCACTAGTTCGGCGGAAAAACGAGGAAAGAGCGCGTGATCGGTATCGTCCATGCCGGGTGGAGGCTCCGTCTAATTCGGATTGATGGTTCGTCTATTTCGGATTATAGGCTCGTCTGATCCGGAACGAAAACTGAAACGGTGCCGGGACTCATTCCCTCTCGTGGTGGGCCATCTCTACCTGGGTGTGTGCGATATAGGGGGTGTCTTCCCAGATCGAGCCTGTATCTTCCGATCCGGTTCCTTCATCGACCCCGGTCGTTACAGCTTTGCCTTAGTCAACCGGCGCAGAAGACTTTCCTTGGCGGCGTGCTCGTGACGGAGTTCCCCCAGTGCGGACTGGAATGCAGCCGCCCGGCCTTGCCGGACCGCGAGATCACGCAGGTCAATCAGCAGAGTGACCGCCTTGTCGTATTCGTTGGGCTGCCGCTTTTGGATGTGCGCTGCAATCTGATTCCAAGTCGCTTCCTCGCGCTTCCCCAGTTGGTCCAGATAGCGAGAGCGGTTAGCCTCGTCTTCTGCCTTCGGTAGCGCAGCTTCCGCCTCTCGCCTTGCCTCTAGTAACCGGGTTCTTTCTTCCACACGGGGATGAACCAGTCTTAGAAGGTCGCCTGCGGTGCGCCGACAAATTGTGTCGGGCGCGGGCAGAGTGCGTCGCGCGCTCTGTTGGTCGAAACGTCGCAGCAGTCCGTTCTTCCAGCGTTCACCGGGCCCTGAGACCGCGGCAACCAGCAAATTGTTCTTTTCTTTTTCGGGCAGGCTCTGAATCCAAGTCGCCAGTTCCCCCCGATTCGGGCCAGCGTTCAGCGGCGCCGAAACAGTTGCAGCAACTTCGACGAGGTTCTCGTCTATTCCAAGAAACTCGATCAGCGAATGGAGGGGAGCCGACAATTCGCCCAGACCAGCAGGCACAGCTGGCTCCATTTCATCCTCGCCGAACTCTCCATTTTGCGCACAAAGGAGCCATCCGAGATAAAGGCAGCGGAGGTCGCCATGCAGCAGGTCCGAGCGCAGAGACATCAGCGAGCCCATCCATCCTGTCCCGTCGTCCCAGTCATCGTCCTCGAATTGATTTTCAAATGCAACGATCACAGAGTTTCCAGATTTTCGCCCTTGAGCAGCTTCGCCTGTGAGCATGGCTCTGAGCACTTTGTAATCGGCCAATTCCAGCGGAAGGCGGAGATACAACTCACGCGCTCCCCAGTTCGCAACGTAGAGAAACGTGTCGAAGTACCTTTCCAGCAGTTTGAGAGGATCTGCCTTCAGGTCTCCCCATTCGTAGTGATTTGTGAAACTGGTTGAGGTAATCACAGCACGCGTGGAGACGGACCGTAGTTCGGCCATCTCAGCTTTTGTCAGCGCGCGGTCTATTGCCCGAAAATCGTAATACTGGTATTCGCTCACTCAGAATCCTCTGTGCCAGTGGCGGTACGCTGCGATCCATTCCGTACCGGCGGGCGCTGGCGTCGGTAGCGACAGATCGAGGATTCCGATCCTCTGCCGCGTTTGGTCGCGACGGCAAACCGCGACAATCCGGCCATTGCATGTCGTGTCCACTTTCTCCACAACAACGTCAACGCCGAGGACATTTGCGGAGAAGGGCAGGGCCAGATGCTCCTCCATCATGCTGAGGAAGCCGCCAACCTGCTCCTCCTCCCCATACGCATCCACAACTGCTTCCCCGATCAGTTTCTCCAGTTTGGCCTTGCTGAATGACGGAAGATTAGTGTCCGGTTTACCCTTCAGCTTGCGCACATCCATGTGGACCACAGCGGGCTTGTTGTTTTTTTGCGTCATATCCATCCATTCACATCAAAAACGTTCAATCCTAGGGCGACGGCCCATTGGCGCCCTTAGTGCCGATTCTATAGCCGATGGCACCGTAGCCTTTTAGTCGCCGGGCGTACATTCGCGCCAGCATCAGCACCTGAGAATCGACATAGTCGTAGACACGGACAACATGCTTCGCATCGTGAAGCCGATGGAGACGGCCAACATACTGTTGCAACGTTCCCTTCCAGGAAATCGGCGTCGCCAAGAACAGCGTGTCCAGACGAGCATCATCAAATCCCTCACCAATGTAGCTGCCCGTTGCCAGGATGACCCTTGGCTCGCTCTCCGGAACAGCCGCAATAGCTTCCGCAATCGTCCGGCGCTGTTTCTTGCCCATGCCACCTCTTAGCACGAACACGTTGCTCACTTTGCCAGAGAGCGCCGTCTCGAAATACTTCAAGTGAATGGTCCTGCCGGTGAGAAGCAGCGGTGAGCGCCGGTCTCTGACAGCGCGCAGCAGATCGGCCAGGATCAGTTCATTGCGAACACGGTCATCTGCAAGTGCAGCGTACACTTCCTGAATCGTTGTATCCATCTGCTCGGGCGGCAAGCAAAACTCGGTCAACCGAGGAACCACTTCATGTTCGAACGGAGTGACAGCGGTCATCGAGCGTGCGCTGAGCTTGTACCGTATCGGACCGCACTGCATGTAGATGATCGGGTGGTGTCCATCTTTGCGCTCAGGGGTTGCCGTTAGACCGAGGACGTACTTCGCCTTTACTTGCTTCATCACCTGTTCAAAGGTGAATGCCGACAAATGGTGGCATTCATCGACAATCACGTGCCCGTATTCTGCGACGAAGTCTTTGACTCCCTGTCCGCCGTGGGTGCTTTGGATGATGGCTATATCCACGGTGCCACTACGTTCACTTTTCCCGCCTCCAATTTGGCCGATTGATTTGGCCGGAAGATTGAGGAACATCGCCAATCTCGCGTGCCACTGATCTAACAATTGTTGGCGGTGAACCAGTACGAGGGTATTCACCCTTCGCGCCGCGATCAGCCATGCAGCCACCGCGGTCTTACCAAAAGCAGTAGGAGCGCAGAGTATCCCCTCGTCGTGTTCAGCAATCATGGAAACAGCGTCCTGCTGCGACGGGCGTAATTGGCCGCAGAACTCCACGTCAATTGCATGTCCCGCGCACCGCTCGTCACGGATGTCTGGGTTGATGCGATGCGCTTCAAACAGTTCGATTACCTCGGCCAGACACCCACGCGGCAAAGCAATGTGGTTGGCGAGATCCTCGCCGCACGCAATTACTCGCGGCTTGTTAAATGTAGGAAGCCGCATTGCTTGGGCCTTGTAGAATTCAGGATTCTGAAATGCGGCCAAACGAAGCAGACGGTTCAACATCGCCGAAGGTAGCCCATTCTTCTCGATATACAGAAGGTTTGCGCGAACGATTTGAACCGCGGGTGGAAACGGTCCTGGTATTGGGCGGTCTATTCTCTTTTGCGACGGCGGCAGCGCCCAGGGATCTTGCGCGGCGTCGTCCATAATGCTGATCCTGACACCAATGAGATCTCCTCGTTTTTGAGCTTCCCGCACGACTACCTCGACAGCGATAACCGACATTCTTTCGACGCCTGCCAGAAATGCCCACTGATCTTGGTACGGACGGAATTCCGAATCGACAAAAACACTGTTTCCCTCTGCACGAGGAATCTTTTGCAGAGGCAGAGCGATCAGGTTGCCAAGTCCTCCCATGGGCATCGTGTCCTGGTTGGGGAAGAATCGGTCGTATGACTCCAGACCCAGTTGGTGCCGGAACTCCATGGTTCGAGTGAGGATTGCGCAGCCCAGTTTTCGCGCGGTCGTCGCAGGAATCGCTCGATTGAAGAATATCCAAACATGGCCGCCGTTTCCTGAGCGGGAACGTTCCAAAACCGCTGGCACATTCATCTCGCGACAGGCCACGAGGAACGCGGCGGCGTCCTTCTGCCAGGTCTTCTTATCGAAATCGACCGCCAGGAGCCAGCAGGTCTCGTCCTGCAAAAGCGGGTAGATTCCGACGGTATGATCCCCGACAAGATGACCACGCACAACGTCTTGGGTTAGTGGCCTGAACTTTCTAGTCTGGCGATCAACCTTCTTACGGTCCTTGTCTTTGGCACGTAGATATGATTTCCAATCGCGATCTGCCTTTGGCATGTATCCAAATCGCCCGTCGGCGTTCTCCCAGCGAATGGCATAAACATCGTCGCGTCCACGGAAGAGACTGCGAAACAGCTCGATCCGCTGTTCCGCCGTACCCAATGCGGACCTGGGGACCTCTGGCGCTACGCTTATGGTCTGAGGGGTCTGAGGAATCCCCATTGTGGATGGAATCTCCGGAACTCGTATACTGCGCTCGATTAAAAGGCTGCGTAGCCAAGCATTTTCTTCACGCAGGCGCCTTACTTCCGCAACCGATGCCTCAAGGTTCGGAAACTCGCTGTCAGTTTTGTTCAAGTCAGGGCCCTACCCGTACGCGCCTCTACTTAACTTCAAAATGATCGCATATTGCCGGGCTCCGTCATGCGCTGGCGGCGAGGCAGGCTCCTGCGATGGCAAGTTGAGGGGCTTTAGCGTTTAGAGCCAAAAGGCGATGGTTCCTGGTCGCGGTGACCGCAAACCTCAGCTAGCGTTCTGTGTTGGGGAGACCTCTGGCCAGATGTGGCGACCGGATACGGCTATTTTCACTCCCGCAAATAGGCAGCGCTTCTATTTTCGATTTACTGTGCATTGCGAAAACAGCCTAGATGGTGCCTTCGACTCTGAAACTGGCGATGCCCAAGAGCGCCTATTGTCGAGTGGCAACAACGGCGGCGTTAAAAACATTGTCCCCATCCTCCAGCTCTCGACCCTATCGAGTTGCGTGGAACAGGATCATTTCCGCTGCGGCTACGGCATATCCCGTCGTGGCCGTCCGCTTGCTTCTGCTAAACGCCAACATGCGTGGAATTGTACTCCGCTCTGGGTTAACCCAATTAACTGGCGAAAACAGACATCGTGCTTTGACCGCTGCTAATTGAGCGCTATGCCTCATCCTTGTGCCACATCCAGAAGCTGTTCAAACCATCGAAGTATCGAACCGTACTTGCTTTGGTCTGGCGACCGTCCCTCGTTCGACTTCTGTGTTAGACACTTACATTATGCTGTTGACGACATTATGTCGACTATGACATATTAGAGGGAATGGCTTGGGAAGTCGAGGTTTCCGACGAATTCGCGGAGTGGTGGGATGCACTCGACGCTGCCGAACAGAAGAGCGTCGATTTCACAGTGACTCTACTTTCAGAAGCCGGCCCGACGCTAAAAATGCCTCACTCCTCAGGGATTGAGACATCGCCACAAGCATATGCGCGAACTCCGGATTCAACACGAAGGACGCCCGTACCGCGTTCTTTATGCGTTCGATCCGCGCCGTACAGCAATTTTGTTGATCGGCGGAGACAAGACGGGAAACAACCGATGGTACGAGGAATATATTCCTCAGGCAGATAACATTTACGACCAGCATTTGAAAGAACTGGAAAGCGAGTAAGCAAGGACAGCAGTCCCAGTACTGGGGATACCCAGCGAGGAGAGCGACAGTTATGGCAAGAAACTACAAAGAACTGCAAGCAAAGATGAACCCTGCGGACGTTGCCGAGAACAAGCAGCGTGTGCGCGAAGAGCTGCAACGGATGGCGTTGGATGAATTGAGAAACGCTAAACAGCTTACGCAGGCAGACATGGCGGAGCTCTTGGGCGTCCCGCAGAGTTCAATTTCGCGAATCGAGCAACGAGCGGATATGTACCTGAGCACACTTCGTAATTACGTCCAAGCGATGGGCGGGGTGCTTCAGATTCAAGCGGTGTTTCCCGAAGGAGGCACGGTCATTATCAGCCGCTTCGGAGATTATGAAGATCAACCTTACGTCGTTTCGGTGCGAGCCGCAGTCGGCGGAGCCTATCAACTCAGAGCACGGCCTTTTCATCATGGAGGCGCGCTGTTGTGCACTCGCGCTTTTAAGCTCTCAGGCTTCGTGAAAGCTATGAAGGCTCTTCACCTGACGGAACCGCACATCTCTACGATTAGAATCAATCTTGAGCGAGCGCACGAGGTAGAGATAGGCGGGAGGGCAGGACAACGGACGTTCCATGTGCCCGATCTAGTGGCAGCGGGCTTTGAGCCTGCCGCCGCCGAGTGAACACTATTGAAGTCGAGAAGTCGAGAGGGCAGAATTCGCATGTACTCTGCTCTGTACTGTCTGTCGGTCGGATTCCAGGGGCGAAAGGTATTTTCGTACAATAAACGTACAATGGATCGGGCAATGGTGCCCTTCTAGCCGTTGTGGCGGTTCCTGGAATCAATAAGTTGCATGTTGTCAATACCCAGAACAGTTCAACTCCCGCCGCCTCCACCAGTATCTCATTTATTATCAAATGCTTACGCACACACTTTAATTTCGCACAATAACCTTCTACGAAGGTGTTCTCCGGCGGACTTTCTCTCACGATTTTCCTTCCCGCAGATTGCAAATCAAAGGGACCGGATTATTCAGGGCGGGAATAGCTGAGGACAAATGCCGTGGTTGGCTTCCGCACCACCGCTTTATGGCAGGCCCTACGTAAGTTTCGGGCGTTTGTCGGTGCTAACGTAGGTCACTCTCGAACGGTGGATGACCCTTGATAGGAATCTGTGAAGCGGACCCTTGTCGTATACAGCAAAGGCCGATCGGCCGGGCACTCGGAGTTCTATGCGAGTGCCCGAGGACCGGCTGTCAATCGCGAGCGTCGCGTCTATCTTTCGAGCTCGTTCTCGCATTCCGAGCAGCCCCCAGTGGCCGCTCTTGCCACCTGACGCGAGCGTCGCGTCACTAATGCCCACTCCGTTATCTTGAAAAATGAGTAGTAGTTCGTTTTCTTCGTAGTGAAGTTCGCACAAAACTTCGCTGCCCAACGAGTGACGCATCGCATTACCAAGAGCTTCCCGGGCGATGAGATAGGTTTCGTCCGCCGCAAAGAACTGTAAAGCACGCGGTTCCCCAACCACTGTCAATCGAAGATTAGGACCGCCAAGTTCCCGCAACTCTTCGATTAGCTTCTCTAACGGTTCGACGACATTCCCTTTGCCGGTCTCGTGGGACCGGAGATCCTTCACGCGATTTCTTCCTTCGAGCAAGATCTCATCTGCCCGGTCAAGCGCATTTTCCATCATCTGGTGCGCTGGCGCGTCGGGAGCGATCGTGTTCATCGCCGTGTGGAGACGCAGAAGCAAAGCCTGAAATCCCTGCAAGAGCGTGTCATGCAAGTCTCTCGCGATGCGGTCGCGCTCCATGAGACGCTCGCCCAGTTGAGACTCTAACGCCGCGGACGCGGCGCGCAACGAACGTGAAAGATGATCCACAGCGTCGCGAGAACAAATCCAGTCATCAAGCAGAGGAACCATATGGTTTGGTAGAAGGCTGGCAGGACGATGAAGGTAAGCCGGGCTCCCTCCGTGTTCCAAAGACCGTCATTGTTACACGCGATTACTCTGAATCGATATTGGCCGGGACGGAGATCGCTATAAAACGCCTGGCGGCGCGTTCCCGGTTCCTGCCAGTTCTTATCTCGGCCTTCCAGTTTGTATCGGAAACTTACCTTCTGGGGAGCGACAAAGCTCAGCGCCGTGTAATCAATTTCGAGGTCTCGCGTGAGAGCGGGAAGACGGAGACGAGATTGAGGCGAATAACTCCGGCGGTCAGCAACGATCCCTTCGATATGGACCGGCGGCGGCATTGAATTCGCGGCTAAGTCCGGATCAATGGTTTGAACTAGCACGCCATTGGCGAACCACAACCGGCCATCCGTCGTCCGGGCGGCCGATGCAAACGGTGGCCGATTGGGTTGTGCACCATCAAGAATTCCAAATAGGTGCGCTTGGACTATGGCACGAGGGTCATCCCACCACTGCCGCAGTTCCGAGCTGGCAATTTCGACCAATCCGCATTCTGTATAAAGCCATAAATTTTCTCGGTCATCCCTAATAAAACTAAACACGCTGTTGCATGGAAGACCGTTCCTGGCGGTGAGGGTCGATTGCTTTCCATTTTTCCACCCTATGAGTCCAATACGCCCGGTATCGTGTTGGGAGCTGGCTCCATGCCAAGATCGAATGACTGTCGGACACGGCCGCTGCTACCAGATGCGGGGGATGAGACGATATTTCACCTGTGCCATATAGGCCGCATACCCGGGCAGTTCCGCGCGCAGCGCGCTTTCCTCCAGCATTGCCCGCTTCGCAAGCAAGATCAAGAGAATCAGTTCTGAAAGAACCCCGTACCAGGAACCGAGCAACAGGGACGTTCCCGCGACAAAGACGAGGATGGCGGAATACATCGGATGTCGCACAATGTGATATGGACCTGTGGAGACTACGGTTTGTCCCCGATCTACCTGAATGCGCACGACAGTTGATAAGTACGAGTTTTCCCGAAATGTCAGAAACAAGAGGTAGAACGAACATAAAAGGACTATCGCCCCAACTGACTGAAGCCAGACCGGCACGAGCGACCAGTGAAACCGGACCGCGTCTAACGACATGAAAATCAGCCATAAAAAGAAGAAGACAATGAGCAAGGGAAAAAGCACTTTGTCCCAGCCTTGCTGATCGGATGTGCCCAAGCGCGTGCGTTCCAGCAGCAATCCGGGGTTGTGTCTGAATAGCCAACAATTGATGGCGAGAAGAAAGCCAAAGAACAATACAAGGAAAATCCATCCGGCAAGCCAGGCTAGGGTGCCAGCCGGGAAAAACAAGGCCAGCCCAAAAGCCACAAAATAACCGGCGAATTGTCCTATTTGCCGTTTTAAATTAACGTGCAAAATTCACCTTAAAAATGAGACCGAGCCACGCTCGGTTTCTTAAAGTGACCAATCGATCCGCTCAATTCCGCGAACGAGATCGAAATGGCGGTCTCGGCTTAGGAGGGAGAAAGAATGCTGACGGCAGAGCGCGGCAATCCAAACGTCGTTGGAAGGAATTGGTGTTCCGGCTCTC
>Ga0209530_1001098_pt1 | contig 13637 bp, 9 predicted proteins | sample BlaSpr_A8_Ref_O1_FD_187987 | JGI IMG/M metagenome (GOLD analysis project Ga0209530, IMG submission 187987) | Forest soil microbial communities from Thunder Bay, Ontario, Canada - Black Spruce, Ontario site 2_A8_Ref_O1 (SPAdes) (version 2) | ecosystem: Environmental > Terrestrial > Soil > Boreal...
GGGGGGGTTAGGGCTGCGCGGAGGTGGCGGAGGATTCGGGTTAGGTGGGCGCGGTCCTCTTGGGTGAGGCGGTCGAAGGCGCGCCCGGCCTCGGAGCCGCGGGCGGCGCGGATCTCGGCGAGGAGGCTGGTGCCCTGCTCGGTGAGCTCGACTAGGGTGGCGCGGCGGTCGCCGGGGTCGGGACGGCGCTGGACCAGGTGCCGGCCTTCCAGCGCGTCGACCACCTCGGTGGCTGACCGCGGCGCGATATGCAGGCGGTCGGAGAGCCCGGACAGGCGTTTCGCCCCGTTATGCCCCAGTACCCGAAGGGCCCGCAGCTGGGACGGGGTGATGTCCCAGGCGGCCAGGGCCTCCTGGGAGACCTCCCGCAGCTGGCGCGCCACCGCGCCAAACGCCTCCGAGAGGGTCTCCTCCACATCCGGCTCAACTTCTTCTCTCACAGGAATAGTGTATCAGCGGATTCTGTTGTACCCTCATAGTGAGGTTACCTCAGCAATTGCCGAGGCGGGCGCGGGGGCCTCCACAGACTTGGGTGGGCGGTTAGCCCCATGACAGAATCGAGAACGACTTGGTTTCGCCAGATATGCACCGGGCGAGCGGCCGCGGCGGCCGCAGCTCCCGTACTGTTTCCGCCGCCGAGAAGGCGCAGGCACGCGAGGTGTCGCTGCGCCGGATCGCAGGGCTTTTCCGCCCCTACAAGCTGCAGATGGCCGGGGTTACGGCCATCATCGCCGCCTCCTCCGTGGTGGGCCTCGCCTCACCGTTCCTGCTGCGCGCCGTCATCGACAAGGCACTGCCGGAGAAGAACCTCCGGCTGCTGATCTGGCTGGTGTCCGGCATGGTCGCGGTCGCCGCCATCAGCGGCGCCTTCGGCGTGATCCAGACCTGGGTCAGCACCAAGGTCGGCCAGCACGTCATGCACGGGCTGCGCACCAGCGTGTTCAGTCACCTGCAGCGGCAGTCCATCGCCTTCTTCACCAGGACCCGCACCGGCGAGGTGCAGTCCCGCATCACCAACGACATCGGCGGCATGGAATCCGTGGTCACCTCGACCGCGACGTCCGTCGCCTCGAACTTCACCACCGCGATCGGCACCGCCGTGGCCATGGTCGTGCTGTCCTGGCGGCTGTCCCTCATCTCCCTGGTCGTGATGCCGCCGGCCATCTACCTCACCCGCAAGGTCGCCCGGATGCGCCGGGCCATTACCGCCGAGCAGCAGCGCGAGCTGGCCAACCTCAACGTCACCATCGACGAGGGGCTGTCCGTCAACGGAGCGCAGCTGACCAAGACCATGGGCACCGGCCCCGCCCTGATCCAGCGGTTCACCGCCTCCTCGGCCCGCCTGGTAGAGCTGGAGCTGCGCTCTCAGCTGGCCGGGCAGTGGCGGATGGCGTCGATGAGCCTCATCTTCGCGGCAATCCCCGCGATCATCTACCTCGCCGCGGGCCTGCCGGTCACCGACGGCGCGATGACCATCGGCACGCTGATCGCGTTCACCACCTTGCAGAACGGCCTGTTCCGGCCGCTCACCGGCCTGCTCAACACCAGCGTGTCCGTGATCGCCTCGCTGGCCCTGTTCGCGCGGATCTTTGAGTACCTCGACCTGCCCGTCGACATCACCGACCCCGAGAACCCCGTGACCGTCGACCCCGCCCGGATCAACGGCGAGGTCAGCTTCGACGACGTCAGCTTCGGCTACCCGGGGGCAGACCGGGATGCGCTTGCGGATATCACCATCGACGTTCCGCCGGGACACACGCTTGCCCTGGTGGGCGAGACGGGGTCGGGGAAGACGACCCTCGCCTCCCTCATGGCGCGGCTGTACGACCCCGACAGTGGCAGCGTGCGCATCGACGGAATCAACATCAGGGACATGCGGCTCGCCGACCTCGCCGCGATCGTCGGCGTCGTCAGCCAGGAGACGTACCTGCTGCACACCACCGTGCGGGAGAACCTGCGCTACGCCAAGCCGGACGCCACCGACGCGGAGATCGAGACGGCCGCGCGTGCCGCGCAGATCCACGACCTGATTGCCGGGCTGCCCGACGGTTACGACACCATGGTCGGCTCTCGCGGCCACCGGTTCTCCGGCGGCGAGAAGCAGCGGATCGCCATCGCGCGGACCCTGCTGCGGGACCCGCGGGTGCTGGTCCTTGACGAGGCCACCAGCGCCCTCGACAACGAGACGGAGCGCGCCGTGCAGCAGGCATTCGACACGCTGGCCCGGGGGCGGACCACCATCACGATCGCACATCGGCTGTCTACTGTGCGTGATGCTGACCAGATCGTCGTGCTCGACCACGGGCGGATCGCCGAAGCGGGGACGCACTCAAGCCTGCTCGAAGGCAACGGCCGGTACGCCAGCCTGGCCGCATAACGACTCGATAATGAACGCGACGCACCGTGGGACAGAAACCGCGGTGCGTTCTGCTTTACCGGGGTTTGCTGGGAGTACGGCGGGAAAGGCGGGGACGGCCGGACGCGATATGGGCGGCAATGTTACATTTGTTGCTCTTCCATGCTGAGGTTGGTGGCGTCTGGCGCGGCGCCGGTACGGGGAAAGGCGCTGCATGAGCAAGGACTACGCCGCGATACCGGCTGCCGGCAGCCGGTTCAGCGGCGAACAGCAGGGCCTGGCCATCACGCTGACAGTGCTGTCGGCCGGCCAGCGGTTCCGGCTGCGTGCGGATGGGTGAGGAGTCAGGGAGGACGCTGGCTGGCGGTTACGCCGGCCTGTCTGGCCTGGGCGCGGGAGCCCGGATCGCCGGATACCGGCTGGACCAGCAGATCGGTGCGGGCGGGATGGCCGTGGTGTACCGCGCCACTGACGAGCGGCTCGGCCGCGTCGTCGCGCTGAAGGTCCTCGCCCCCGGCCTGGCGGCCGACGAGGATTTCCGGCTCCGGTTCATCAGGGAGTCACACGCCGCCGCGGCGGTCGACGACCCGCACATCATCCCCGTCTACGAGGCCGGCGAGGCGGCCGGCGTGCTGTTCATCGCGATGCGGTATGTGCCCGGCGGTGACCTGCGCTCCATCCTCAAGCGTTACGGCCCGATGCCGCCCGCCCGGGTGGCGATGTTCGTCTCCGCGGTAGCATCCGCACTCGACGCCGCGCACGCCGCCGGGCTGGTGCACTGCGATGTCAAGCCGGCGAACATGCTCGTCGACCAGCGCCCTGGGCGGCCCGATCACGTCTACCTGTCGGACTTCGGGCTGAGCAGGGGCGCCCAGTCATCGATGCGGCTCACCGGGACCGGGCAGTTCTTCGGCAGCGTGGACTACTGCTCTCCTGAGCAGATCCAGGGTGCGGCGCTGGATGGACGGGCCGACCAGTACGGCCTGGCCTGCGCGGCGTTCGAGCTGCTCACCGGCGCGGCGCCGTTCCAGCGTGACTTGCCCACCGCCGTCATCTGGGCGCACATGTCCACGCCGCCACCACCGCTGTCGTCGCGGCTGCACGGGACGCCGCACGCGGCGGACGCCGTGCTGGGCCGGGCGCTGAGCAAGGCACCAGGCGACCGGTACCAGAGCTGCCGCGAGTTCGCCGACGCGCTGCGTGGTGCGTTCGGGCTGGCCGCGTACGGGCACAGCACGGGTGCCCAGCACGTGGGGGTTCCCGGTCCCAGCCACGCCGGGTTCAACAGTGTGCCGCCCGGGGCGGCCGCCGGGGTCGCCGCGACGACGGTCAATGACCGGCCGCCGGCCGGGTCGGGCGGGCATGGCGAGCGACCTGCCAGGCATTCGCGGCCCGGTGGCGGCAAGCGGCGCGCCGTGATCGCCGCGATCGGCGCGGGCGCGGGCGCCGTCGTCATCGTGGTGGCGCTCGTGGTGAGCTCGCTCGGGCACGGCACTTCCGGCGCTCCTGGCAGCGCTCACACGGTGGCGCGCATCGACGCGACGGCCATCGGTGACTACGCCTGGCTGCGCACCCTTCCTTCTGCCGGCACCAGCCCTTCCTCCGGGCTGGCGTTCAGCGCGAACGGCGATATCCTTGCCGTCGCCGGGGGCTACGGCATCCACAGCACCGGCCTGTTCAACGTGGCAACCGGGCACCTGATCACCAGGCTCACCGACCCGGCGTCGGCCAACGTGATGAACCCCGGCGTGTTCAGCGTGGCGTACAGCCCGGACGGAAAGACGCTCGCGGTATCCGACGGCGACGGCGACGTCTATGTGTGGAACACCACGACGCGAAGCCAGACCGACACTGTCTCTGGCGGCGACGCGATCGCGTACAGCCCGGACGGGAAGACGCTCGTCGTCGCCTCCGGGCACTACACCGACCTGTGGGCTGCGCCGGGCATGCAGAACTACACATCGCTCAGCGACCCGACCTCGGACTCCCCGGACACGGTCGCGTACAGCCCGGACGGCGACACCATCGCGGCCGGCAACCCCGACGGCACCATCTCGCTGTGGGACACCGGCACCCGGCGCTCGGTCGAACTCGCGGTGCCCGCGGCGGCCGCCTTCTCCCCCGCTTCGTCCGCCATCACCTCGGTCGCGTTCAGCCCGAACGGGAAGATACTCGCCGCCGGGAACGCCGACGGCTACATCTACCTGTGGAACGTTGCCAGCGAGCGGCTGATGACCACGCTGACCGACCCCAGTCCCGGCGACGCGCACACCTCCGCGCTGGCGTTCAGCCCGGACGGAACCGTCCTGGCCTCCGGCGACGGCCAGACCTTCCTGTGGAACATGACCACTGCCCGGCCGCGGCTGATCGGCAAGCTGACCGACCCGCATCACGGGACGGCTGGCGTTACCCAGCTTGCCTTCAGCCCGGACGGCCGCACGCTGGCCACCGGTGACGGGAACGACTCCGTTTACCTGTGGAGCGTGAAGTAAGCGAGCTAAGCGGCGCTCTGATCCAGGGCAGCTTGGTCCAGCGCGGCTAGCTCGCGGAGGCGGGCGAGGGCACGGTGCTGCGCTACACGCACGGCGCCGGGAGTCATGTCAAGCACGTAGCCGGTTTCCTCGGCGGACAGGCCGGTGACCACCCGGAGCAGCAGCAGCCGGCGCTGGCCCCTCGGCAGGCGGGCGAGCAGGCCGCGGGCACGGCGGGCATCGAGGTCTATCAGCAGTGCTTCCTCGGGACCTGGCTGCGCGTCGGGGTGGTCGGGGACATCTGGCATCGGGATCGCCGGGGCGCGCGCGGCACCGCGGGCAGCGTCCGCGACCTTGTGCGCCGCGATACCGAACACGAAGGCGCTGAACGGCCGTCCGGTGTCGGTATACGTCGGCAGTGCGGCGACCAGCGCGAGGCATACCTCCTGCGCGACGTCATCCTCGCTCTGGCAATGGCAGCCCATCCTCGCCAGCCTTGCGCGACAGTACCTAACGATGCGTGGCCGCAGCTCCCTTAGCAGCGCGTCCATCGCTTCCTGTCCGGTTTCCTGTCGTCCTATCGCGGCCTGCCTCAGCAGGTCCCCCAGCTCCCCGTCCGTCACATCTATTAGATGCCCGAGGATCGGTGCCGGATGCCTAACGCGGGGGCCACAGTGTTGTGACCCCCGCGTTAGTTTAAGTAAACACAGCAGTTTAAGCAGGTACAGCGGTTGAGCAGATACAGCGTCTGGCTACTCGCCTAGTGCGAGTGGCCGTGACCGCCAGCGGCGGCCGGCTCCTTCTCCTCCGGCTTGTCGACGACCAGTGTCTCGGTCGTCAGCAGCATGCCGGCGATGGAAGCGGCGTTCTGCACCGCGGACCGGGTCACCTTCACCGGGTCGATGACACCCTGGGCAATCAGGTCGCCGTACTCGCCGGTCGCGGCGTTGTAGCCATGGGTAGCCGGCAGTTCGGCAACCTTGGCAACCACGACCGAGCCCTCCTGGCCCGCGTTGAGCGCGATCCAGCGGCACGGCTCGGACAGCGCCTGCTGCACGACCCGGACACCGGTCGCCTCGTCGCCGGTCTTGCCGAGGTCACCGAGATCAGCGGCCACGTGCACCAGGGCAGCGCCACCGCCGACGATGACGCCCTCCTCGATCGCGGCGCGGGTCGCGGAGATGGCGTCCTCGAGACGGTGCTTCTTCTCCTTGAGCTCCACCTCGGTGGCGGCACCGGCACGCAGCACGGACACACCGCCTGACAGCTTCGCCAGCCGCTCCTGCAGCTTCTCACGGTCCCAGTCGGAGTCCGTGTTCTCGATCTCGGTGCGGATCTGGCGGATCCGCTCCTCGATCGCGGACTTGTCACCGGCACCGTCCACGATCGTGGTGTCGTCCTTGGTGACGACGATGCGGCGAGCCTTGCCCAGGCTCTCCAGCCCGACCGACTCCAGCTTGATGCCGAGATCCTCGCTCACCACGGTCGCGCCGGTCAGCGTCGCCATATCGGCGAGCATGGCCTTGCGGCGGTCGCCGAAGCCAGGAGCCTTCACCGCGACCACGTTCAGCAGGCCGCGGATCCGGTTGACCACCAGGGTGGCCAGCGCCTCGCCGTCCACGTCCTCAGCGACGACCAGCAGCGGCCGCTTGCCCTGGGCGACCTTCTCCAGCAGCGGCAGGAAGTCTGCCATCGAGGAGATCTTCGCCTGGTGCACCAGCACGTAGGCGTCCTCGAGGACCGCCTCCAGACGCTCCTGGTCGGTGACGAAGTACGGCGAGATGTAGCCCTTGTCGAACTGGAGGCCCTCAGTGAACTCCAGCTCAAGGCCCATCGTCGGCGACTCCTCGACGGTGATGACACCGTCCTTGCCAACCTGAGCGAACGCCTCGGCGATCAGCTCGCCGATCTTGGAGTCCTGCGCGGAGATGGTCGCGACATGCGCGATCTCCTGCTGCTCCTCGACGGCCTTGGCCGACTTGAGCAGCCGGTCGGACACCTCGGCGGCGGCCGCGTCGATGCCCCGCTTGAGGCTCATCGGGTTGGCGCCGGCCGCAACCGAGCGCAGTCCGTGATGCACCATGTACTGGGCGAGCACGGTCGCCGTGGTGGTGCCGTCACCGGCGACATCGTTCGTCTTGGTGGCGACTTCCTTGGCGAGCTGGGCGCCCAGGTTCTCGTAGGCGTTCTCCAGCTCCACCTCCTTGGCGACGGTCACACCATCGTTGGTGATGGTGGGAGCGCCCCACTTCTTATCGATCACGACGTTGCGGCCCCGCGGGCCGAGCGTCACCTTGACGGTGTCCGCGAGCTTGTCTACGCCACGCTCAAGCGCGCGACGGGCATCCTCGCCGAACTCCAGGATCTTTGCCATTACCTACCTCGGACCTACGGTGGTTTTCTAAGTCTGGCTTATATAAGTGCATACGGGACCCCGGGGAACGGCGTCCCCCGGAGTCCCGTCGCGGTACTACTTCTCGATGACAGCGAGGACATCGCGAGCAGAGAGCACGAGGTACTCCTGGCCCGCATACTTGACCTCGGTGCCGCCGTACTTGCTGTACAGCACCACGTCGCCGACCTTGACGTCGACAGGCACGCGCTTGGTGCCTGCGTCGTCGAAGCGGCCCGGGCCAACTGCGAGGACTTCGCCCTCCTGGGGCTTCTCCTTCGCGGTGTCCGGGATCACCAGGCCGGATGCGGTGACCTGCTCAGCCTCGAGCGTGCGGACCACAATTCGGTCTTCGAGCGGCTTGATTACTACCTTGGTGGCGGTCGTCACGATCTGACCTACCCCTCCGGAAAGGTTATGGTGAGTTGCTAGAAAGGGCGACCTTGGCGGCCTGTCGTCGCGGGTGCCAGACTGCCTCGTCGCGTTAGCACTCTACACTATCGAGTGCTAATCCGAGACAGTAGTGCCCCCAACGCGGGCTAGTCAACACGGGCGAACCGCAAGACGCGCAGCATTCAGCTTCTTTCGCTCTCTGCACACACATGACTACTGAGAGCTATTAGAGTTGCCGGGTCCTCGGTGCCCGGCCCCCTCGCCCGCACCGTGGCTGAGCAACCCCTTCAAAAGGAGCATCATGGATCAGCCGGGTAATCACATCCTGCTGCGCGGAAACCAGCCGGGCGCCGTGCCCGACCGGATGCGCGAGCTGCTGGCGCGGACGGTGCAGGACCACGTCTCAGACCAGCGGTCGAACGCCGGCGCACTGGAAGACATCCGGCAGCGCATGGAAGGGCTTGAATGGCTGGTGAAGGAGGTGCGCGAGCGCGAGATCCCCGGCCTGTCGGCTCATCTGGACAGCATCGTCGGGCACCTCGACGACGCCGCGCAGCGCCCGCCGGGCTGGGCTGAGTCCCTCGCCGAGCACATCGAGCTGCTCCGTGCCCAAGTCCAGCCGGTAGCCGAGCTGCACTCCCTGTGGGCCGACGTGGGCGCGGTCGCCGAGAACGTCGAGCAGGCGCTGCCCAGGCTGCAGCTGGTGTGCGACACGGTCGGGCTGGCCATGGACGCGCTGCGGTCGCAGGACGAGCGGCTCACCAAGATGGCCACCAGCATCGGGAAGCTGCAGCAGGCCATGGAGGCCGCGGCCGGCCGGTTCGGCCGGGTAGACAAGGCCATGTCCGACCTCGCGCAGCGCACTGCGCAGCTCGACAAGGAAGTCTCGGCCGTCAGGGGCCAGGTGGACGAGGGGCTGACCGCGCTCACCGGCAAGCTGGAGCAGAGCACCGAGGCCGCCGCCGCCCACGTCGAGCAGGCCGTCGAGACGGTCACCGGATCTGTCGCCGCGTCTGTCGAGACCGTGACCGGCGCCCTCAGCGGCCTCTCCGTCACCGTCACCGGCGTCGGCAGCCAGGTCGACCTGCTCGGCGGCCAGGTGCAGGTGGTGCACGGCAGGATAGAGCGGCTCGATGAGCGGCTTGGCGACACCGACGACAAGCTGGGTGTCGTCGACGAGAAGGTGGGTGGCCTGTCGGTCCGGTTCGACACCGTCGACGCCGCCATCGCCGCTACCGACGCCAGGATCGGGTTGGCGGACAACCGGGTCGGCGCGCTGGACACCAGGCTGGAACGGCTGGACGAGCGGCTGGACGACCAGTACGACCGGGTCAGCGCCATTGACAACACGCTCGCGTCCACCGATGCGCGGGTCGCCCTGATCGGCGAGACGCTGACCGGCACCGACGCGCGGGTCGGCGCCATCGAGGAAACCCTCACCGTAACCGGCGGCCGGGTCGCCGCGATCGAGGATGCCTCGGTGGAGACCGGCGGCCGGGTCGTCGCCATCGAGGGCAGTGTCATCGCGGCCGCCGCGCTGATCGGCACCGTGGACACCAAGCTGACCGCCGTCGACGCCAGGCTGGCTGCCGTGGACGACCTCGGCACCAGGCTCGGCCGGATGGACGAGCGGCTCAGCGAGCACGCAAAGGGCATCGGCACCGTCGACGGCAAGCTCGGCACGCTGCACGGCAAGCTCGGCCCGGTCGACACCAAGCTCAGCGCCCTGGACATCAGGCTCGGCGCCGTCGACGGCAAGGTCGGCACGCTCAGCGGACGGCTGGATGGCCTCGACGGCCGCCTCGAGGGCATGGGTGCACGGCTCGACGGGCTGGGCGACCGGTTCGGCTCGGTGGACGCCAGGTTCGAGGCCGCCAACGGGCGGTTCGGCGAGGTGGGCAGCAAGCTGGAAGGCATCGCCGACCTGGTCAGCGGCGTCGGCGGCCGGGTAGGCGACGTGAGCACCCGGGTCGATGGCGCCACCGCGGCGATCGGCGAGGTGACCGCCGCTGTGGGTGAGGTACGCGGGCAGGTGAGCGAGGTGCGCGGCCAGGTCATCGAGGTGAGCGGCCGGGTGGACGCCGCGGACAAGCGGGTTGGTGAGCGGCTCGAGCCGCTCACCGAGGAGCTCCGCTCCCGCCCCGGCCACGCCGAGGTCGAGGATCGGATCACCAAGATCGTCGACGCCGCCCAGACGGACGTCGCGGCGCGGCTCGGGTCGCTGGAGGAGACGGTGCTCACCCTGGCCGAGGCCCTGCTGCGGCCACCGACGCGACCCAACGCGGTACCGACCCCCCGCGAGGGCACGCGTATATAACGAGGGCACGCGTATATAAGGAGTCAGACTGGGCAGGGGGCCTGCGTAACGCGTGGTGCGCGAAGCGCGCGATTAACGCGGAATTCTAGGGTCATGAGGTATTTTGGAGTGCGAAAACATAGCCTAAAATACCACGTAGCCCAGAAATTCCGCGTTAATAACACGTGGGGTGCGACGGACGATACTCGTGCGGTCCATGTGGTTAGTGGGAGATTTGTGGCCCGCTCGAGGAGGTTGCCGGCCGCGCGAGGGGAATTAGCGGAGGCGATGGGCGCCGGCGGAGGGGTGGGCCGGCAGGAACTCGGGGATGGCGAAGGAGCGGGCGGCGAAGGCGTGCTTGACGGCTGTCCGCACCCGGTCCTCGGCGCCTGTACCGACGCCAGCACCCAGACCGACGCCAGCACCCAGACCAACGCCACCCGCGCCGCCACCCGCGCCGCCGAAGCCGAAGCCGCCGCCGTCGGCGACCTCGCCGAGCAGGACCAGGACTGAGCCGCCGAAGCCGCCGCCGATCATGCGGGCGCCGTAGGCGCCCGCGCCGAGGGCTGCTTCCACCGCGACGTCGGCCTCGGGCCAGGAGACCTCGAAGTCGTCGCGGAGCGACTCGTGGGACTGGGTGAGCAGCTCGCCTACCTCGGCGTACTTGGCATCGCTTAGCAGGTCGACGGTACGCAGCACGCGGGCATTATCGGTACAGACGTGCCTGGCACGTCGCCTTAGGACCGGGTCACTTAGGGTAGATGTGATACCACAGTTCGTTATGCTCCGCAGGGTTGGTACGGAGAGCTCGCGGGCAGCTTCCTCGCACTCCCTGCGGCGGGCGCCGTACTCCCCCTCGGCCAGCTGGTGGCTGGCGCGGGTGTTGATGATGAGCAGCTGAGCGGCGAAAGAGACCTGAGTGGTCTCCAGCGACTGGCAGTCGAGCAGCAGCGCGTGGCCGGCCTGGCAGCGCAGGGACGCGGACTGGTCCATGATGCCGGACGGGACGCCGGCGAACTCGTTCTCCGCACGGCGGGTAATCGTGGCCAGCTCCGGCCGGGGCACGTCGATCGAGGCCAGGCCGGTCAGGGCTAGCGCGGTCGCGCACTCCAGCGCGGCCGAGGAGGACAGGCCGGCGCCGGGCGGCACGTCGGAGTCGAACGCCAGGGTGGCACCGGGGACCTCATAGCCGGCCTCGGCGAGCGCCCACGCGACCCCGGCCGGGTAGGCGGCCCAGCCGTCGACGGCGCCGGGGGCCAGGCCGTCAAGCGGCACCTCGACCGGCGGGCCCGGGCGCTGGCGGGAGGTGACCGACAGGACCCGGTCCTCGCGCCGGGCGGCGGTTACCGTGGTGCCCTGGGCCAGCGCGAACGGCAGCACGAAGCCGTCGTTGTAGTCGGTGTGCTCGCCCATCAGGTTCGCCCGGCCTGGGGCGAACCACACACCCTTATCCACGGGCCTGAGTGAACTTCCAGGCATCTGATGCCATGGCGCGAAGGTCCAGCTTCGCCTGCCAGCCGAGGTCAGCCTTGATCCGCTCGGAGGAGGCGACCAGCACGGCGGGGTCGCCCGGGCGCCGGTCCGTCTCGTTGACCGCGATGTCGATGCCGGTGACCTCGCGGCATACCTCGATGACCTCGCGGACGGAGAAACCGGCCTGGCTGCCCAGGTTGTAGATCTTGTGGCGGCCCTTCTCACAGGCCTCGAGCGCGCGCAGGTGGGCGTCCGCCAGGTCGCTGACGTGGATGTAGTCGCGGACGCAGGTGCCATCCGGAGTCGGGTAGTCGGTGCCGAACACGTTCACGGGGCGGTCCTGCCGCGCGGCGGCAAGCACGTTCGGGATCAGGTGCGTCTCCGGGTCGTGCCGCTCACCGTAACCGTCCTGGGCGCCGGCCACGTTGAAGTAGCGCAGGCTGACCGGGGCGAAGCCGTACAGCCGGGCAAACTCGGTCAGGCTGGTGTCGATGGCGAGCTTGGAGGCGCCATAGGGGCTGGTGGGACGGGTGGGGTCCTGCTCGTCGATCGGCGTCCGCTCCGGCTCGCCATAGACGGCGGCGGTCGACGAGAAGACGATGGTGTGCACGTGCAGGCCGCGCATCGCCTCCAGGAGCGAGAGCGTCGCGCCGAGGTTGCCCGACCAGTACTTGGCCGGGTCGGCGACCGACTCGCCGACCAGGGACTTCGCGGCAAAGTGGAGCACGGCCTCGACGCCGTCGGCGAGGACCTCCGCGGCGTGGGTGCGCAGGCCGCCCTTGACGAAATGCGCTCCGTGCGGCACCGCGTCGGCGTGCCCGGTGGACAGGTCGTCGAGCACGGTGACCTCGTGACCCGTCGCGACCAGCTGGGCAGCCACGACACTCCCGATGTATCCTGCCCCGCCTGTTACCAGCACCCTCATCGCGTTTCTGCCTCCCTGTGCGTGTCCACGGGACTTATACGCTATCGGGCCTAGACTGGCTGGACAGCATCGGTGCCCGGGGAGCCAGATGAGTAAGTTCATCCTGGATGTCTTTATTGTCCTGATTATCGTGTCCATCGGAGGGTTCTTCGCCGCCGCCGAGATGGCGCTCGTCTCGCTGCGCGAGGGCCAGGTCAGGGAGCTGGCCAAGCGCGGCAAGAGGGGACACAAGGCGGCCCGGCTCGCCAACGACCCGCCGCGGTTCTTCTCCGCCGTGCAGATCGGCGTCACGATGGCGACGCTGATCTCCGGCGCGTACGCGGCCGCGACGCTGGCCGAGGTGGTGAAGTCCTGGCTGGTCGTGACCATCGGCATGGCACCGAGCTGGGCATCGCCGGTGTCGTATGTGATCGTCACCGCCTGCATCACCTTTGTCTCCCTTGTCCTCGGCGAGCTGGCGCCGAAGCGCATCGCACTCCAGCGGCAGACCCGGGTGGCCCTGCTGGCCGCCCCGATGCTGGACCGGCTCGCCACGGTGGTCAGCCCGGTCGTCTGGCTGCTGACGAAGTCCGCGAACCTGGTGGTAGCGGTCTTCGGCGGCGACCCCAACGTCGGGCGGACGGCGATGACCGAGCAGGAGCTGCGCGAGACCCTGGCGGGGGCGCAGACGCTAAGCCAGGACGAGCGGCAGATCGTCGGCGAGGTCTTCGACGCCGGGAAACGGCAGATCCGCGAGGTGCTCATCCCCCGCACCGAGGTGGTGTTCCTGGATGCCGAGACGCCGCTGAAGGCCGCCGCGACGATCGCGGTGGACGCGCCTTACTCCCGGCTGCCGGTTTTCCAGGAGTCCTACGACAACGTGATCGGCTTCGTGCACGTGCGTGACCTGCTGGCGCCGGACGCGCTGACCGGACGGGGCGCGGTCAGCGTGGGCAAGATATCCCGCCCGGTCAAGTTCCTCCCGATAAGTAAGACCGTTCTGTCTGCCATGTCGGAGATGCGGCGCGAGCACGCGCACCTTGCCATCGTGGTCGACGACTATGGCGGCACGGCCGGGATCGTCACCCTGGAGGACCTGGTCGAGGAGCTCATCGGCGACATACGCGATGAGTACGACACCGAAACCGCCGAGACGGTGCAGGCGCCGGGCGGAGCCGTCGAGGTGGACGGGCTGCTCAACCTGGACGAGTTCCGCGAGCAGACCGGCGTCGACCTTCCAGAAGGGCCCTACGAGACCGCCGCTGGCTATGTCCTGGCCGCTCTGGGCGACCTGCCCAAGACGGGCGATGAGGTGCGTATCGGCGGCCGGTCACTGACCGTGACCGAACTGG
>Ga0209530_1001099_pt1 | contig 13617 bp, 11 predicted proteins | sample BlaSpr_A8_Ref_O1_FD_187987 | JGI IMG/M metagenome (GOLD analysis project Ga0209530, IMG submission 187987) | Forest soil microbial communities from Thunder Bay, Ontario, Canada - Black Spruce, Ontario site 2_A8_Ref_O1 (SPAdes) (version 2) | ecosystem: Environmental > Terrestrial > Soil > Boreal...
CGGGGCAAAAAGCGGTGGTAAGGCTCGCGCCAAAACCCGCGGCCAGGAAAACGTCAGCGCCGGCTGAGGCGCCGGCGCCTCAGCCGGACCCTCCCGCCGTTGCGTCAGAGATCTCCCCGCTACTCGCCGCCCCCGGGCTCAAATTGAGTTCGAGCCAAGAGCGCGATCGATCATCCGCGTCGCCGACGAAGTGCGCGAGTGGCTCGCGGACGTTGCGTTCGTGCTCGGGTTGCCGGATTGGTCCTCGGCGCGGCCGCTCGTCCGGACGCTGCGCTTCTTCCGGCAGAACTGATCCTCAAGCCCCGCTAACCCGCTTCGTTCCAGGCCTTTACGAACGTCTGCGCGGCGCGCGCGACGTCCTCGACGCTTGCGCCTGGCTTATAGAGCGCAGACCCGATGGCAAAGCCGTTTGCGCCCGCCCGCTTATAGGGAGCGATGCGCTCGGGCGTGACGCCACCGACCGGATAGAGCTGCGTTTCTTTCGGCAGCACGGCGCGCCACGCCTTGACGATATCGGGGCCAAGCGCTTCGCCAGGAAAGAGCTTTAAGCCCGACGCGCCCGCCTTGAGCGCCGCAAACGCCTCAGTCATCGTGGCGACACCCGGCATGACGAAGAGTCCGACCTTCGCAGCCCGCTCGATGACCGCGTGATCGGCATTGGGCGCGACAACGAGCTTCGCGCCCGCTTCCGCGACTTCGTCGACCTGACCTGGTTCGAGCACCGTACCCGCGCCGACCAGAACCTTATCGCCGAACAGTCGCGCAATAAGTTCGATGCTCGCCAAGGGATCGGGCGAATTGAGCGGCACTTCGATGGCGCCGAAACCTGCTTCGACAATGACCGCGGCGATCGAATCCGCTTCGTCGGGCGTGACGCCGCGCAGGATGGCGACGAGCGGGGTCGGACAAAGCGTCAAATTCACAGGAGACCCCCGTCGCGGGCGATACGAAAGAGTCCGCGAGCCGCGGCGCGCGTCGGCGCTGGACGAGCCAAAACCTCGACCGCATGGAACGCGGCGAGATAGCGCGCGACAAGCGCCTCAGCGCCCGCGATATGCGGCGCTTCGCCTGGAAAGAGCCTACGCGCCTCGCCAATCTCCGCGCCGATCAAGAGGCCGGACAGATATTCGCCAGCGTCATCTTCCGGGAGGGCGCCCATGAGCGGCAGCGAGCGAGCCCCAAACATGAGGCCGAGCAAGCCAGATTCGCCTTCGCAAGCCGCTGCCGCAGCGCCGCGGCGAACGCCGAGCGAAAACGCTTCTCCCGAACGCTTGCTGGGCGCGGCTCTGGCGAAGGCCCCGGCTACCGTATGATCCCGCAACGCTGCGAACAATTCGCCGGTGACGAAGGTCTTGAACGCGACGACCCGATCGCCGTCGACCTTCGCCCATTTCGAATGCGAGCCTGGCAGCACGATCAGGCGGGCGCCCGCATCGGCGATTCCGAAGATTTCCGTTTCCTCGCCTCGCATCACATCCGGCTCCCCGGCTTCATCGACATAGGACAGGCCCGCCGCCAGATGAACGCGCCGGCCGTCGGCCTCAACGGGCGTGAGTTGCGCCGCAACCTCGCGGGGCCCCGCCGGGCATTTGACGTAAGCCGCCTCGCGCCAGCCATGCCGGCTGCCGACCATGCCCGAGGCGACGACGGGCAGAGACGGATGGGCATGGAGCCATTGCCCGATCAAGCGCTCGAGCGTCGTTGGATACGCTCCCACGGCGACGCTCCCGATCCCGTCGGCCGAAGCGACCTCGTCGAGGACGTGGGCATCAGGCGACATGAGATAGGCGCGAAAGCTCGACGATCCCCAGTCGATGGCAATGAGCACGGGCGACATGATAACGATTGAGGCATGGACCGTACGCAGGGTCAATTCCGGAGTCTGATTGGCGACGCGCTCATCATTGACAATCCGAGCCGTCCGCTTCTATTCGCGACACGAGATCGGTTGGGGACGCTAGACAGAATGAATCGCCGTCAGTTCGGCCGCATTGCGACTATGGCCGCCGCATTGCCGTTCACCCCCGCGCTTGCCCAGCGCGTCGATAAATACGCCGAACAGCTCACCAACGGCGAATTCAACTGGTATCCAGACCGCTCCGAGAGCGGTCCGATCATCGCGATTGTCTCGCTGCCCGATCAGCGGGTGTACGTCTACCGCAATGGGGTCCGTATCGCCGCTTCGTCATGCTCGACCGGCAAGCTTGGGCACCGAACGCCGACGGGGGTGTTCAAGATCCTGCAAAAGGACAAGAACCACCATTCCTCGACCTACAACAATGCGCCGATGCCCTACATGAACCGGCTCACATGGTCTGGAATCGCGCTGCACGCTGGGCAGTTGCCCGGCTATCCCGCGTCGCATGGATGCGTGCGCCTGCCGAAGGATTTCGCGGAACTCCTGTTCGGAATCACCAAGCTCGGCATGACCGTGGTCATCGCCGACGAGAAGTCACAACCCGAAGAAGTGACGCATCCCGGCATGGTGCTCGGCGAATATGCCGCGCGCGAATTCAACGCGGTCGACACAGCGATCAAGGCGACCGAATATTCGGAAGGGCACGATCCCGCGCCGAAATCGCCGAGCGTGGTCGTCAGCAGCGCCGACAAATCGATCAGGGTGTTCGACAATGGCGTCTTAGCGGCTTCCGGCAAGGTCGAGATTCAAAATCCGGAGAAGCCGCTCGGCGAGCGCGTGTTCACCCTCAACGGGGCGGACGATCAGTCCGGTCTCCTGTCATGGCAGGCCGCGGAGGTTGGAGCGGCGCCGAAGACGGCCGAAGATAACGGCGCGGCGCTCCGCCGCATCAAGGCCGACCTGCCGGCACGCGAGGCCGTCCGCAAGCGACTCAAGTTTGGCATGACCATCGTCACCACCGACCAACCCGCGGATGCGAAGACCCGGTCGAGCGACGGATTCGTCGTGTTGGATTCGCAGAGCTGAGGCAGGACCAGCGCCGCTTGACCAAATCGTTCTCGGCCGAGGCGCCTCATTCCCCACCGTAGAACAACTTCTCGATTTCCTTCTGGTCCATCGTATCGAAATCATCGGGTATCGTGAAAGCGCCCCGCATCAAATCCAATTGCCGCGCGCAGCCGGCGCGTCGATGGGAACGACCTTGACCAACGGCTTTCCCGCCTTGGCGATAATGAACGGCTCGCCCTTCGCGGGGCGGCCTCGACCAACTGAGAGAGGCGGGTCTTGGCCTCGCGGATGTTCACAGTCTTCATGTTTCTAGCGTGCCCTCTTCCTGCTCCCGCAGCTTGAACCGCTGAATCTTCCCGGTCGCGGTCTTCGGCAGTTCGGCGATGAAGGCGATCGAGCGCGGATATTTGTAAGGCGCGAGCCGATCCTTGACGAAGCTCTTCAACTCCGCCTCGTCCGCCGAAGCGCCCTCCTTCAAGACCACGAACGCCTTGGACTTGATAAGCCCGTCGGCGTCGGGCGCGCCGATCACCGCGGCTTCAAGGACAGAAGGGTGCTGCACCAGCGTCGCCTCGACCTCGAACGGGCTAACCCACACGCCGCCCACCTTCAGCATATCGTCCGAGCGGCCGGCGTAGGTGAAGGTTCCGTCGGCATTGCGGACGTATTTGTCACCGCTCCTGGTCCAATGGCCTTCGAACGTCTCGCGCGTCTTGGCGCGATTGCCCCAATACATGAGCGCCGCCGACGGCCCATGGATATAGAGGTCGCCTGGTTCGCCGTCCGCAACGGCCGGGCCGTCCTCGCCGCGTAGTTCGATGTCGTAGCCCGGAACCGGCCAGCCGGTCGAACCGTACCGCACCTTGTCTGGGCGGTTGGAGATGAAGATGTGCAGCATCTCGGTCGAGCCGATGCCGTCGACGATGTCGACGCCAAAATGGCGCTTGAAGCGCTCTCCGATCTCGGCCGGCAATGCTTCGCCGGCGGAAGACACGAGCCTCAGCGACACCTCGTGGCGCTTCGGCAGCAGGTTCGACGCAAGCATACCGGCGAAGCCAGTCGGCGCGCCGTAGAAAATGGTCGGCTTCACGCCTCCGACGCCGCCAATCCAGCGCTTGAACACAGCTTCGGGCGTTGGCCGCTCGGCCATGAGCAGCGCGGTCGCGCCGACCGCGAGCGGAAAGGTTAACGCGTTGCCCAGCCCATAGGCGAAGAAGAGCTTGGCGGCGGAGAAGCAGACGTCGCTCTCTTGCAAGCCGAGGATCGCCTTGCCGTAGAGCTCGGTCGTCCAATAGGGGTTGGCGTGCGAGTGCACCGTCCCCTTTGGCCTACCCGTCGAGCCCGACGAATAGAGCCAGAACGCGGGATCGTCGGCCCGCGTGTGCGCGAGCTTCGTCAGCGGCGCCGCGCGGGCAAGGAAGTCTGCGAACTCGATTTCACCGGGTTCCAGCGGCTGAACGGGGCGCGACACGACGACGGTGTGGACTTCGTGATCCGCTTTGGCGAGCGCGGCCTTCAGGGCCGGCTTGATTGCGCCGCTGACCAGGACGGCTTGGGCGCGCGAATGCTCGAGCATATAGGCGAGATCGTCCGCCGTAAGCAGCGTGTTGACGGCAACCGGAACAACGCCCGCCAACATCGCGCCGAGGAAGGCCACCGGCCAGTCGGCGCTGTCCTGCATGAGGATCAGTGCGCGCTCCTCGCGCTTAACGCCTCTCTCCCTAAGCGCCGCCGCAAACCGTCGAGCGCGCTCGTCGAGCTCCCCGTAGGTCACGGCGCCCACGTCGTCGATGAACGCGGCTTTGGCTCGGCGCCCCGCATTGGCCTGAAGCAGATGCGCCGCGAAGTTGAACGCCTCCGGCGGCGGTTCAACCGGGCTTACGGTCATCGGCGTCCCCTCTCGCAGGCGAAGCCGCGTCGGCGACTCCTTTGGACCGGAGCGGTGTTTGAACACTTGCCGGCCTCGGTTCAATGCAATATTGTGCTTGTTTTGGTCTAGAGGTGGGTTCGGACCTTGTCAAACACCGTATCGTCTTCGCCTGCTGCCGCGGAAGATAGCGCGCGCCGGACCCTGGCCGGAAATGCCTCGGCCGGTCTTGTCGCCTGCATGGACGAGGCGGCGCCGGCAACGAGCGATGAGGCCAAGGAGCCGTTTTTGGCCGCGCTCGGCGAGCGCGCGAAGGCTTTGCGCGTGCATCGGGGACTGACCCGCAAGGCCCTCGCTCGCGCAACCGGCGTTTCCGAGCGGCACTTGGCCAACCTTGAATATGGCGTCGGCAACGCCTCGATCCTGATTCTCTTGCAGGTCGCTCGTGCGCTTCAATGCTCGCTTGCCGAGTTGCTCGGCGACGTCACCACCCAATCGCCGGAATGGCTCATGCTGCGCGAGGTTCTGGCCGACCGCGACGAGGCGACGCTGCGCCGCGTGCGCCTCGCGGCCCTGGAGCTCACCGGCGGGGGGCCCGCACGCAGCGAAGAGGCGCCCGTTCGCTCGTCGCGAGTAGCCTTGATCGGCCTCCGCGGCGCCGGAAAATCAACGCTTGGCCGGATGCTTGCGGAGGACCTCAACTTTCCGTTCGTCGAGCTCAGCCGTGAGATCGAGACGCTGGCCGGCTGCAGCATCAGCGAGATTCTTGGGCTCTACGGCCAGAACGCCTACCGTCGCTATGAGCGTCGCGCGCTCGAGGAGGCGATCGAGGCCCATCCTGAGGCGGTTATCGCCACCGCGGGCGGGCTGGTCAGCGACCTCGGCAGCTTCAACCTTCTTTTGCGCCGCTGTACGACCGTCTGGCTTAGGGCCAATCCCGAAGACCACATGAGCCGGGTCCTCGCTCAAGGCGATTTGAGGCCCATGGCCGCGAGCCGGGAGGCCATGGACGACTTGAAGTCGATCGTCGCCAGCCGGGCGGCGTTCTATTCAAAGGCCGATATGCAGGTCGACACCAGCGCTCAGTCGTTGGCGGAAACCTTCCAAATCCTGCGGGCCGAGGCGCGCGAGGCGATTGGCCTGCCCATCGAATGACGCAGCGCAAGGTTCGCCTTGTGTAGACGCCAATAGTGCACTATGGTGCACGAGTTGCACTAAACTGCCTACGAGCGGGAGCCCCATGGACCGGGTCGACTATCAAACCGAACCCTCCCGCTACAAGCACTGGAAGCTCAAGTTCGACGGGCCGCTGGCGATGCTCCTTGCCGATTTCGACGAGAACGCCGGCTTGCGTCCCGGCTACAAGCTCAAGCTCAACTCTTATGACCTCGGCGTCGACATCGAGCTCAACGACGCCGTCAACCGCATCCGCTTCGAGCGCCCAGAAGTGCGCGCCGTCGTCATCACGAGCGCCCGCGAGCGCGTATTCTGCTCCGGCGCGAACATTTTCATGCTGGGCGTCTCGAGCCACGCCTGGAAGGTGAACTTCTGCAAGTTCACCAACGAGACCCGCAACGGTCTGGAGGACTCGTCCAGGTATGAAGGCTTGAAGTTCCTCGCCGCCGTCAACGGCTCGTGCGCCGGCGGCGGCTACGAGCTCGCATTGGCCTGCGACGAGATCATTCTTATCGACGACCGTTCGAGCGCCGTGAGCCTGCCCGAGGTGCCATTGCTCGGCGTGCTTCCGGGAACTGGAGGTCTCACGCGCCTGACCGACAAGCGCCACGTCCGCCACGACCTTGCGGACGTCTTCTGCACCACCAGCGAAGGCGTGCGCGGCGAGAAGGCTCTCGCCTGGCGTCTGGTCGATGCGATCGCCAAGCCCGCGCAATTCGAGGCCAAGGTCAAAGAGCGCGCTCTCGCGCTTGCCGCGACCAGCGATCGGCCGTCGTCAGCCCAGGGCGTTGCGCTGACGCCCCTCGAGCTAAAAGTCGAAGCTGACGCGCTCGTCTATTCGCACGTCAAGGTGACGATCGACCGGGGCGCCCGCGCCGCGACTTTCGTGATCAAGGGACCTAGCGCCGCGCAACCGCAGGAGGTCACGGCAATCGAGGCGAAGGGCGCGGACTGGTATCCGCTCCTGCTCGCCCGGGAGCTCGAGGATGCGATCCTGTCGATGCGCACCAACGAGCTCGACATCGGCGTGTGGTTGATGAGAAGCGAGGGCGAGCTCGAGCCGGTTCTGGCGATGGACGCGACGCTTCGCACGCTCAAAGACCATTGGCTGGTGCGCGAAACCATCGGCTATCTGCGCCGCACCTTGAGCCGGCTCGATGTCACCTCGCGCAGCCTGTTCGCGCTCGTTGACGAGGGGTCCTGCTTCGCCGGCACGCTCCTTGAAATCGCCCTTGCTTGCGACCGGATCTATCATCTCGCTGCGCCGAGTGACGAAGCGCGCGGGCCTAAGATCGCACTCAGCGCAGCGAACTTTGGCGACTATCCGATGGCGAGCGGGCAGAGCCGGCTGGGACGACGCTTCTACGACGAGAGTGAGGCGCTTGAGCCGCTAGAGAGGAACATTGGTAAGCCGCTCGACGCAGACGGCGCCTTCGGCCTCGGCCTCGCCACCAGCATTCCCGACGATATCGACTGGGCGGACGAGATCCGCATCGCGGTCGAAGAACGCGCATCCATGAGTCCCGACGCACTGACTGCGCTGGAGGCGAATCTGCGCTTCGACGGCCCCGAGACTCTGGCCACCCGCGTGTTCGGCCGCCTCACCGCCTGGCAGAACTGGATCTTCCAGCGCCCCAACGCAGTCGGCGACAAGGGTGCGCTCAAGGTTTACGGCAAGGGCGAAAAGGCGGCGTTCGACTGGAACCGGGTGTAAGCGGTGGGCTGCTCTAGCCTATTGAGCGTCATCCATCGGCCTCGTCCCGAGGAGCGATGCGGAGCATCGCGTCTCGAAGGACGCTCGAAAGCCCCCGAACGTCGGCACGATCTGGAGTATCCTTCGAGATGCCCGCTCCGCGGGCTCCTCAGGATGAGGCCGCCCTTTCGCCTCGCCCCCGGGAGGGCCGCGTAATGGAAGCGTCGGCGCCCGAAATCATCAGGCAGCACCTGATCGACCCCGAAATCTGCATCCGTTGCAACACCTGCGAATCGACCTGCCCGGTCGGCGCGATCACGCATGACGCGCGCAACTATGTCGTCGACGCGAACATCTGCAATCTCTGCATGGCCTGCGTTCCGCCCTGCCCGACCGGAAGCATCGACAACTGGCGACAGGTGCCGCGCCGACAGGCTTACAGCATTGAGGCGCAATTCGGCTGGGATGCCTTACCCGCGGAATTGAGTCTTGACGAACTTGGAAGCTCGGACGCGTCCAACGAGGCGGCCCTTGCCTTGGCGCGGTCTCCGCAAGCCACGGTCGGCGGAGCGGGCGAGGAAGCGGCGTTCGAAGTCAGCGCCTACGCAGCCGTGATCCCGCCTTGGTCGGCCGCCAGTCCTTACGCCAACCTCTACGGTCCGAAGGCCACGACGCGATCGGTCACGGCCACCGTCGTCGGCAACGTTCGGGTCACCGAAGCAGGCAAGGACTACGACACCCATCATATCATGCTCGATTTCGGCGCGATGCCGTTTCCGGTGCTCGAAGGGCAGTCGATCGGCATCATTCCTCCTGGCGAAGATGCGAGCGGCAGAGCGCACCATCCGCGGCAATATTCGGTCGCGAGTCCCCGCAACGGCGAGCGACCCGGCTACAACAACGTCTCGCTCACCGTGAAGCGCGTGCTGGAGGATCACCAGGGCCGCCCGGTGCGCGGAATCGTCAGCAACTATCTCTGCGACCTTAATGTCGGCGACACGGTCGAGGCCACCGGGCCATTCGGCGTGAGCTTCCTCATGCCGAACCATCCAAAGAGCGCAATCGTGATGATCTGCACCGGCACTGGAAGCGCGCCGATGCGCGCGATGACCGAGTGGCGACGCCGCTTGCGCAAGTCAGGCAAGTTCGAGGGCGGCAAGCTAATGCTGTTCTTCGGGGCCCGCACCAAGGAGGAGCTGCCGTATTTCGGCCCGCTCGGAAATTTGCCGAAGGACTTCATCGACATCAACTTCGCCTTCAGTCGCACGGCCGGTCAGCCAAAGCGCTACGTCCAAGACGCGATGCGCGAGCGGGCCGCCGACCTCGCGCCGCTCATCGCCGATCCGCACGCCTATTTCTACGTCTGCGGGCTCAAGGCGATGGAGGAAGGCGTGGTGCTGGCTTTGCGCGACATCGCGGTCGCAGCCGGGCTTGATTGGGAGGCGATTGGGCCGTCGCTCAAACGCCACGGACGGCTGCATCTCGAGACCTACTAGTTTGCAACTTTCGAACGGGAGAAACTCATGAGCGCTGAAGACACCGTTAGCGACGCCGCTGGCGCCATCTCCCCCGACCGCTTTGTCGATATCAGCTACGACGAGGTCATTCCCAACAATGTCGCACTCGGCTCGGACAAGCAGCTGCAGCGCGCGCTCGAGGGCTGGCGGCCAAAATATCTCGACTGGTGGACCGGCATGGGGCCAGTGGGCTTCCAGCAGTCCGAGGTCTATTTGCGCACGGCTGTCGGCGTCGATCCCGCCGGCTGGGCGAAATTCGGCTACGTGAAGATGCCCACCTATCGCTGGGGCATTCTGCTCGCGCCCAAGGTCGAGGGACGCACGATTCCGTTCGGCCGCCACAAGGGCGAGCCTGCATGGCAGGAAGTGCCAGGCGAGCACCGCGCGCTTCTGCGCCGCCTTATCGTCGTTCAAGGCGACACCGAACCCGCTTCAGTCGAGCAACAGCGCTTCCTGGGCGCAACGGCGCCCAGCCTCTACGACATGCGCAACCTCTTTCAGGTCAATGTCGAGGAGGGCCGCCACCTGTGGGCGATGGTCTATCTGCTCGTCAAATATTTCGGCAAGGATGGTCGCGAGGAGGCGCAGGCGCTGCTCGAGCGCCAGAGCGGGCAGATGGACAACCCGCGCATCCTTGGCGCTTTCAACGAAAGTACGCCCGACTGGCTGTCATTCTTCATGTTCACTTTCTTCACCGACCGCGACGGCAAGATGCAGCTCGCCGCGCTTGCCGAAAGCGGTTTCGATCCGCTTTCGCGCACCTGCCGCTTCATGCTGACCGAAGAAGCCCATCACATGTTCGTCGGCGAGACTGGTGTCCAGCGGACGATCGAGGCGACCTGCGCGGCGATGGTCAAAGCCGGCATCAAGGATCCCAATGAGGTCGAAGCGGTGCGCAAGCTCGGCGTCGTCGATCTGCCGCTCCTGCAGCGCAAGGCCAATTTCCACGCGTCGGTCACTCGCGACCTGTTCGGCAGCGAAATCTCCAGCAACGCCGCCGAGGCGTTCGGGTCCGGCATCAAGGGCCGCTTCAATGAGGTTAACCTCAAGGGCGACGATCACGTGCTGCAGGAAGCGACCTATCCCGTCACGCGGTTCGTCGACGGCAAGCTGGTTGTGGAAGACGCGCCGGCGTTGCGCGCGCTCAACTCGCGGCTGCTCGACGATTTCATCGTCGATTGCCAGGGTGGGATCGATCGCTGGAACAAGTCGGTCGAAAAGGTCGGAATCGACTTCAAGTTCGTCCAGCCGCACAAGGGCTTCAATCGCAGGATCGGCGAGCTCGGGGGCAAACGCATCAGCCCGACCGGCGAAGTCCTCACAGAGGATCAATGGAACGCCATGAGCGGCGCCTGGCTGCCCAACGACGAGGACATGGAGTTCATAAGGTCCCTGATGAAGCCGTGTCACGAGCCGGGCAAATATGCGAGCTGGATCGCTCCGCCGCGTGTCGGCGTCAACAGCCAGGCAGGCGACTTCGAATATGTGAAGATCGCTTGAGGAAGGGCCTTAGTCGCGCATCTCGATGCGGGAGAGGAAACTGCGCAGCCGCTCGTGAGGCTGCTCGCTGAACACTTCGCGTGGCGTGCCCTGCACAGCGACCTGGCCCTTATCCATGAACACGACGCATGCGGAAACGTCGCGGGCGAAACTCATTTCGTGCGTGACCAGGATCATAGTCATGCCGTCAGCCGCCAATTCGCGCACCACGTTCAAGACCTCACCGACCAGTTCAGGGTCAAGCGCCGAAGTGATCTCGTCGAGCAAAAGGACTTTCGGATTCATGGCGACCGCACGGGCAATGCCGACACGCTGCTGCTGACCGCCTGACAATTCATAAGGAAGACTATCTCGCTTGTCGGCAAGGCCAACGCGCGCGAGCCAGCGGTCGGCAATTTCACGCGCCTCACTTTTGCTCAGTCGGCGCACCTTGCGCAGGCCCAGCATCACGTTCTCCCGCGCGGTCAGATGCGGGAACAGATTGAAGAGCTGAAAGACCATGCCGATATCGGCGCGAATGCGTGCGAGCTCGCGCTCTCCGCGTCGTCGACGCGCCGCCCCTTCGCCGCTGTAGCCGACCTCCACGCCATCAACCACGATTGAGCCGGAATCGTACGTCTCCAGGAGATTCACGCATCGCAGCATCGTGGTCTTGCCGCTGCCCGAGGAACCGATGACGCTCACCACTTCGCCTCGCGCGACGTCGAGATCGACGCCGCGCAACACCTGGTTTTGGCCAAAGCTTTTGCGCAGGTCGCGCACCTTGACGAGCGGACCGTCGCTATTCGCGGACATAGGCGAAGCGGGCCTCCAAACGCCGACTCAATTGGGAAAGTGTGTAGTTGATGGCAAAATACATCGCCGCGCCGAGCACATAGAGCGGCAGCGGTTGAAACGTGCGGCCGATGACCTGCTGCACAGCGAGCATCAAGTCGACGATGCCAACGAGCGAAACCAGGGCGCTGCCTTTCACGGTATCCACAACCGTATTGATCCATGGCGGCAGGAAGCGGCGCAGAGCCTGAGGGAAGATGACGTAGAGCATGCGCTGCGCGAAAGTGAGGCCGATGGCGCGGCCCGCTTCAGTCTGGCCGGGATGGATCGATTGCAGCGCGCCGCGCGTCACCTCGGCGACATGCGCGGTCTCGAATGCGGCGAGAGCGCTGACCGCCGCCCACCAGCCGCTGACATTCACCCTGAGCGCCGGCATGGCGTAGTAGACGAAGAAAATGAGGGTGATCAGCGGCAGGCCGCGCGCGATGTCGCTGTAGGCGCGTACTGGCCACGCCAGCCATCGGGGCGCGTAAGTCAGCGCGGTTCCGAAGAGGATGCCGAGCACGAGCGCGACTGCCACCACAATGGCGGAAATCTGCAACGTGACCAGCAACCCCTGCCACAGGAACGGGAGCGCTTTGAGCATGGCCGTCATGCGCGGCGCAACGCGTAGCGGCGTTCGACCTGGCGCAGCAGCAACAACAACGTCCAGCCCGTGACCAGGTACATCGGCGTGACGACGGAATAGACTTCGATGATGCGGAACGTGTTGGTGGAGATCCAGTTCGCGCCATAGGTGAGTTCAGGCACCGCGATTACCGAGGCGATGGCGGTGTCCTTGAACAAGGAAATAAATGCGTTCGATAGGGACGGCAGCACGATGCGCAACATCGTTGGCGTCTGCACGTAGGGCGCCCGCTGCCATGGCGTGAGCCCGATGGCGCGCCCGGCATCGATCAGTCCGCGTGGGACCGCATCCAGTCCCGCACGAAAAACTTCCACGAGATAGGCGCCGGCATAGAGGGAAAGCGTGACGATGAAGCTCGTGGTCGCGCTGTAGGCGAAACCGCCGACGCTCGGGATGCCGTAGAACACCAGATAGACGAGCAGAATCAGCGGCACGTTGCGGACGAATTCGACATAAGCCCCGATCAGCGTCCGGACGACACGGCCCCGCCCGTGCGCGAGCAACGCCAGCGTCAGGCCGATAACGACGCCCGCGGCGATGCCGATCACCGCGAGCTCGAGGCTGAGCGCCAGTCCCCACCCCAACCGGCCAAAGTTGCGCCAGACGGCGGCAAAGTTGAGGTGGTAGTGCACGAGCCGTCCGGCGCCTTACATGGGCGGGAATCCGGTCACCCGCGGCGGCCGCTTCTCGCCGAAAAAATCCTCATAGGCCTTGTCGTAGATCCCGTCCTCGTGACCGTACATGGCGACTTCGAAGCAGGTGTTCACGAATTGCAGCCAGTCGGGATCGCCCTGGCGCACCGCAGCGCCGTAAAGCTGGGCCTGGCCGGGAATGTCGCCCTCGACGGGATTGGCGTAGACATCCGGATTGCGCTTGACGAGCCACTTCACCGTCGAAGCGTCGACAAGCGCGACATCGGCGCGGCCCGCGGTGATCGCCTGGAAGACATTGGCCTGGCTGTCGAGCTGCAAAACCTGCGCCTGCGGCAATATCTTGTGAACGAGGTCGTCCGCGTAGACGTTGGCGAGGATCGCAGCGTTCACCGCAGAGCCGGCCGCGACCAGCTCCTTCATGGTCTTGTATTTGCTTTTCGGCGTAACCATCAGGCCCGAGCCCTCGATGTAATAGGGCCGCGAGAAAGCGACAAGCTGGGCGCGCGAGGATGAGATGGTCATGAACTGGATGACAATATCCACCTTGCCCGTGGTGACGTTCGGAACCCGCGCGGCGGGATCCTGACGCACGAACTCGACCTTCGTGTCGTCGTCGAACAGACCCTTGGCCAGGATGCGGCCCATAGCGATGTCCATGCCGGTCAGATTGCCCTTGTCGTCCTCGAAGTGCCACGGCGGGTTGGTGCTGCCGGTGCCAACCATGAGCTTACCCCTGTCGAGCGCCGTGCGCAGCACGCTCTCTGACGCCGCCTGCGCGGCCGCCTTCTGAGGGTCGAGCGCCGCGCCTGCGGCGAGAATTGCG
>Ga0209530_1001100_pt1 | contig 13615 bp, 10 predicted proteins | sample BlaSpr_A8_Ref_O1_FD_187987 | JGI IMG/M metagenome (GOLD analysis project Ga0209530, IMG submission 187987) | Forest soil microbial communities from Thunder Bay, Ontario, Canada - Black Spruce, Ontario site 2_A8_Ref_O1 (SPAdes) (version 2) | ecosystem: Environmental > Terrestrial > Soil > Boreal...
TTCGATTCGCTAGGGCAGCGGAGGTGCACCGCTGCAGGGGTGGATGTCGCCGAGCGTGAGATAGGCCTTCGCAGGTATTGACATCCCTCGTACACTGTTTTACGCTAGGCTTGCTTGGAATAGGCCTATGACACTCACACGGAAACCCGAACAACGAGATTTGTTTCGAGGAGCACTGGAGATGATGGTGCTTCAGTCTCTCCAACGTCATCCCATGCATGGCTACGCGCTTGTGCAGCACATCAAGCAGAGGTCCAACGAGCTTCTTCAGGTCGAAGAAGGCTCTCTCTATCCTGCGTTGCAACGCCTCTTGAAAGAGGGCCAGGTTAAGGCGGAGTGGGAGATTTCCCTTTCCAATCGCAGAGTACGCACCTACCGGATCACACCCGCAGGCAAGAAACATCTGGAGCGCGAGATCTCCAGCTTCGAACGAATGCTCGAAGGAATAACTCTCGTCCTTTCGCCTTCGGAGTCTTAGGAGTTGGAGCATGAACTGGTTCAGGCAGCTCTTCACGCGAAATCGAATCTACAGCGACCTCTCAGAAGAGATCGAGCAGCACCTTGCAGAAAAAGTAGAGGCACTCATGGCCTCCGGCATGAGCCACCCGCAGGCCGAACAAGCCGCCCGACGCGAGTTTGGCAATGTAGCCAGAGTCAGCGAGCGCGGCCGCGAAATCTGGATGTGGCCACGCATCGAGAGCATCCTCGCAGATATAGGCTTCGCCATCCGCAAGCTGCGCAAATCTCCAGGATTTACCTTCACCGCAATCGTCACGCTAGCCCTTGGCATCGGCGCGAACGTCGTCGTCTTCAGCGTCCTCAACGGTCTCATTCTCCGTCCATTGGACGTGCCTCAACCGGAAAATCTCTTTCAGGTCGTTCACGGCAACGGCAAAGGCGGATGGACTTCACAGTCCTATCGCGATTATCTCGACTACCGCGACCGCGACCTATCCTTCACCGGACTGATGGCCTACCAGATGCAGCGAGTCGGACTCAGTGTGGGGAAATCGAACACCAGAAGCTGGGGCTACGCCGCCTCCGGAAACTACTTCGATGTCCTCGGCCTCAAGCCCACCCTAGGCCGCTTCTTTCATGCAACCGATGAGCATGGCCCGGCCTCCGCGCCCTTCATCGTACTCAGTTACGACTTCTGGCACAGACAGTTCAACGCCAGTCCCGATGTACTCGGTCAGACCATCCAGCTCAACCAGCATCCCTTTACCATCATTGGCGTCTCTCCCGAAGGCTTTCACGGCACCGACGACTTTTTCTGGCCCGACTACTGGTTTCCCCTCCTCAATGCCGCTCAGATCACCGGAAGCGATGACCTGCCCTGGCGGGACCACTACAGTTTCGACGTGATAGGCAGACTGAAGCCCGGCGTCACACCTCATCAGGCAACCGACAGTCTCAACGCCCTCGCCACTCAGATGGCCAAAGAAGACAGAAAAGATGACGGTCTCAGCGCCACCGTCATCCAGGCCGGCCCCGCAGGCAAAACCGATAATCCAATGAAGAAGGCGTTGCTCGGCATCATGTTGCTCGCCCTTCTGGTCCTGCTCGCCGCCTGCGTTAACCTTGCCAGCATCTTCGCGGCCCGTGCCGCCGATCGCAGCGGTGAGCTGGCCATCCGTATGGCCATCGGCTCCAGCCGCTGGCATATACTTCGACAGCTGCTCACCGAAGCAGTCCTCATCTCTATCGCCGGCGGAATCGCGGGCACCTTCTTTGCCAGGCTCCTGCTAAGCGCGTTGAGCCACTGGCAGCCCTTCGGCGATTTTCCAACGCACTTCCTCATCTCGCCCGACCATCGAGTTTATTTCGTTGCCATGGCCCTGTCGATCGTCTGTGGCTTCCTCTTCGGTCTCATTCCAGCTCGGCAGATATGGAATACCAACGTTCTCCAGACCATCAAGACCGGAACCCTCCAATCGGAGACCTTTCGCGGATTCGCTCTTCGTGACATTCTGCTGGTCGTACAGATTGCCGTCTGCACCCTTCTCGTGACCGCATCGCTGGTCGCTGTGCGAGGCATGAGGCGTTCCCTGCAGGTTCCTCTCGGCTTTCAACCCCACAACGTTACCCTCGCACAAGCCGACCTCCGAATGGCCGGATACACCGGCGAACAATCCGTTGCGCTACTCAAGCGCATGATCGACGCGGCCTCTGCCATCCCCGGCGTCACCGCCGCCGCTGGCGCGGACTCCGTGCCCTTTCAAGGCGGCGGCGGCTGGTTCGTCTATCGCTGGGGTACTACGGAATTTCTTCCCTCGCACATGGCCTTCGGCGCCGACACCTACTTGCTCTCGCCCGGCTATCTTCAGACCGCAGGTACGCGTCTCATGGTGGGCCGCGACTTCACCTGGCACGACGACAAAAGCACCCCCGGTGTCGCCATCATCAATGAAGCCTTCGCGCACAAACTTTTCGGCAACCAATCCGCTATCGGACAACGTTTCATGCTGTGGGCCACTGCGAAGTATGAGGTGGTCGGCGTGGTCGAGGACGGCAAATACGGCTCGCTCGTCGAAGATCCGCAGCCGGCCATGTTCTTTCCGGTCACCCAGGGTCCGGGCGGCTTCCTGCCCACCAGGGCGGTTGTCATCGTCCGCTCACAGCTCTCTCAAGATCAGATAACCGCAGAACTGCGCAAAGCCGTGACGGGCGTCGAACCCAACGTCCCCTACGCCATAGCCCCGTGGGATGATGCCATCGATCGTTCCATGGTCCCTGCGCGTGCCGCCACCGTCGTCCTCAGCATCATGGGTATGCTGGCCGCTATGCTTGCCATCACAGGCATCTTCGGAATGGCCTCCTACTCCGTCTCAAAACGCCTCAAAGAACAAGGTATCCGCATCGCCCTCGGCGCACAACATCTTCAGGTCATGCGCTCCACTCTGGGCAGGCCGGTGATTCTGCTTCTCATCGGCTCCGTCATCGGACTACTTCTCGGGGTCTTCACCAGCAGTCTGATGTCGCACCTTGTCGCCTACGCAACTCCACGCGATCCGTTGATTCTGGCCGGAGTGCTCTTCACAATGCTGCTTCTGGGCCTTCTCGCCTCCTTTATCCCTGCACGCCGTACTCTCGCAATCGACCCAGCGCAGTTATTGCGAGAATAGGTGCAACGTTTGGCGTCGCTGAGTACGGATCGTCGTTCGACAGGATTACTTCCGGATCGTCGACAGTCCGCCCGGAATGCCCATGCACGTGTTCAGACCTCAATGAGTGCATCGCCCTGTTGGCGCCAGTTGAGTACCCTGCCGCTCACAAAGAAAGCGCAAGGCTAATCAGAAAGCTCTTCATCTCGCCGGCAGAAGTCCCTTCTCGACCAGAACCGGAGGCCTGCGATGGTGGGTCTGCTGTTCGTACGCAAAGGCGTAGCCAAGCAGGTCGCCGTCATGCCAAGACTGCGCGGAGATCTCCAATCCAAAAGGCAGGCCGCTGGGATAAAAGCCGCCAGGCACGACGATGGCGGGAACGCCGAGGATGTTGACCCACGACGTGTCGGAGTGCGGGCCTCCGCTGATATTGCCGGCCTCGCCCTTTTGCGGCATGGTCTCATCCGGAGGAGGCATCTGGGTCGCGGGATAGACGAAGCCGTCCAGATGAAATCGGGTTAGGGCGTCGTTATAGGCAAGGAGGGCATCGCGGCGTGGCCTGAAGTAGGTGGCCTCGGCGTTGGGATCGGTCTCGAGGGTGGTCTCGATGATGGGAGTACGGTCTTTGCGTGAGCCATCGTTCATGCCGTTGATGATCGTGCCCGGCAGTGGCGAACCAACGGCCTTGGCGTACTGTTCGGAGGAGTGATACTCGGCGGGGCCGTAGCTGGCTAGGAACGTCTCTGTCCCTTGCTGGATGTAGGGCAGAGTGCAGGTGTGTGCGGCGATCTCGGCGAACGAGTCCGGCAGGATGTCGTCAGAGAAGACGATCTCGGCCCCGGCGGCGCGCAGACCATCAAGCGACTTGAGGAATGCGGCGCGGGTCTCGGGCTCGAGAGGGACAACGGCATTCTGGCGGTCTTCAGCAAACTTCTCGGGGGGCTCGGGGCAGACGCCTGAAACGGGATTCCCGCCCCCGCAAGGATGAACGCCGGCACGCCGAAGCGCTTGCCTTTCAGAGCGTCCTTCTTCAGGTATTGCGTGTAGGGCCCAGGCATGGCCTTGGTGGCTGCCTCTGTCGTTCGCGGGTCGGCGGGATCAGGCCCAGCCATCACACCGAGAGCGATTGCCGCGTCGGTCACATTGCGGGCGATGGGCCCAGTGTTGTCGAGCAGCCAATCGAGCGGAGCGATGCCCGCAATGGGGACAAGGCCGCGCGTTGGGAAGACGCCCACCACAGAGCTGGTCGCGGCGGGCATGCGGATTGAGTTCCCCGTATCGGTCCCATTGCCGAGGACAGCTTCGTTCGAAGTGACGGCCGTGACCGTTCCGCCCGATGAGCCTCCCGGCGAGAAGCGCACATCGTAAGCGTTGCCCGTTCGACCGAAAGAAGAGCTGTGATTGGTGTCGGAGGCAGCGAAGTCCGGCATGTTGGTATGGCCGAGGAGCACCGCGCCCGCTGCGCGAAGTCTGGTGACGATGGGAGCATCCTTTGGAGCGATCAGTTCATGGCCGGGGATGGTGTAACCCTTCCATCCATCGGTCGTCACGAGGCCTTCGATAGATGTGTTTGCCTTGATGACCATCGGAATGCCCCACAGTGGTGTGGGATGCGCGCCAGGCCCTTCGCGATCAAGCCGTGCCGCCGCAGCAAGTGCTCCCTGTTCATCGAGGGTTTCGATATCGCGATAGATACCGTTGTAGCGATGAATGCGCGCAAGATACCAGCACGTGACCTGCGTGACGATGTAGCGATGCGACTGGTAGAACGCCTCGATCTGCGGGATGGTGGCTTCGAGGAGATCGGTATCGGCGGAGGCAGGCAACTTCGCCGTTTGTCCGCGGCCGCAGACAGTAGTTGCGAAGAGCGCGAGAAGAAGTGCAGATTGCAGGCTTGTACGCAAGCGTGGCGACTCCTTGAGGGATGGTTAGCCATAGCCTACAAGGGAGCCGCATCGGCTTGTACAGATTGACGGCACCGAAGCCAGCGTGATCCGATCAAGACAGTGAGCCGCAAGTCCGCACTTCCGGTGGATGCGATTCTGCCGGAGATGATCGAATCTCTGCGGCAGACGCCGAATCTCGTCATCGAAGCTCCGCCCGGCGCGGGCAAGACGACGCGCGTTCCGCCTGCGGTGCTCGATGTGGTGCAGGGCAACGTCATCGTCTTAGAGCCGCGTCGCATCGCAGCGCGCCTTTCCGCGCGCCGGGTCGCGTGGGAGCTTGGCGAAGAGGCCGGTGAGACTGTCGGCTACCAGGTTCGCTTCGAGGAGAAGACCGGGCCGCGCACACGACTGCGCTTCGTCACCGAAGGCATCCTGACGCGGCGGCTTATGAGCGACCCAACGCTGAAGGGCGTGGACGCGGTCATCCTCGACGAGTTTCACGAGCGCCATCTCGACAGCGATCTTGCGCTCGCCCTGCTGAAACGACTTCAACAGACGCGGCCCGCGCTAAGCATCATCGTGATGTCGGCGACGCTCGACGCTGCGCCGATCGCCCGCTTCCTTGGCGATTGTCCGGTGCTCCGTTCTGAAGGCCGCATGTTTCCGCTCTCGATCCGCCACATGCCTTACTCTCCGGAGTCGCTGCAGGTGCAGGTGCGGAAGGCAGTCGAACTTCTGTTGAGAGAGAAGCACTCTGGCCATATGCTCGCGTTTCTGCCTGGCATCGCGGAGATACGGCAGACCATGCGTGAGTGCGAGTCCGCCGCGCGAAGTGCAGGGCTGCTTCTGCTGCCGCTCCACGGCGATCTCACGCCCGCCGAACAGGACCAGGCAGTGATGTCGAGTCTGACACGAAAGCTGATCCTGGCGACGAACGTGGCTGAGAGTTCGGTCACGGTCGAGGGCGTGACCGCCGTCATCGACAGCGGCCTTGCGCGAATCGCAACGTACTCTCCGTGGACAGGTCTTCCGACGTTGCAGGTAGGCCGGGTCAGCAAGGCCTCCGCCACGCAGCGTGCGGGCCGTGCGGGACGTACTGCTCTTGGCGAGGTGCTTCGGCTTTATCCGGAAGAGGACTACCTGCTGCGGCCACAGCAGGACAGTCCGGAGATTGCGCGCAGCGATCTTTCACAGCTTCTGTTGACGTTGCGGGTGATGAAGGCCGGGCACTTCAATGAAGTTGACTGGCTCGACGCTCCGCCTGCCGAGGCTGTCAAGCTCGCGGAGTCGCTGCTCGATCAGATTGGAGCGAAGGGCGAGATGGCCGAGCGCATGAGCCGCTACCCTCTCTCACCGCGACTCTCACGCATCCTCGTTGCGGCAATCGATCGAGGAGTCGGCGAAGATGGATGCCGCGTCGCCGCGATACTCAGCCTTGGCGAGCGAAACGAGAAGAGTGACCTGCTCGAAGCGCTGGATCGCGCGCCAAGTCCTCGCGAGCGACAGCACGCAGAGCAACTACTGCGAGAGGCGCGCCTATCGGGAAAGCCTCGCCATGATGACGACGCTCTGTTGCTCTCCGTTCTTGCGGGCTTTCCGGACCGCGTCGCGTGCAGAAGATCCGGCAGTCAGATCATGCTGTCGAACGGCGTCACGGCAGAGGTTGCCGGTGCGGCGCACGGCTACGAGTTCATGATGGCCATCGACGTGGAGGACCGCAAGGAGGAGCCGATGCCGCTGGTCCGTATGACCGCGCGCATCGAGCCGGAATGGCTGCTCGATCTCTTCCCCGAGCGGGTGAAGGAGAGCTCGACCGTAGTATGGAACCGCACCAACGAGCGCGTAGAGCAGGTGAACGCGCTTCTCTACGACAAGCTCGTGATCGACGAGTCGCGCGGCCCCGCACCGGATGGGGCTGCGGCCGACCTGCTTGCGTGCAGAGCGCTCGAGGTGGGCATCGATCAGTTTGTGGAGAAGGAACTCCTCGACCAATACCTGGCGCGACTGGCGTTCGCAGGCTTCGACGCCCCCGATATTCCGCAGACACTGCGCGAGTTGTGCCTTGGGCTGCATAGCTTCGGCGAACTGAAAAACGCGGCGGAGGGCTTCATCGCTCTGCTCGAACAGCAGGTGAATGGGAGACTGCTGAACGATCTCGCCCCACTCAGCGTGCGCCTTGCGAGCGGCCGGCAGACGAAGATTCACTACGAACAGGAGAGGCCACCGTGGATCTCATCGCGCCTGCAGGATTTCTTCGGAATGACGGAGAGCCCGAAGATCGGTCCGAACAAAACGCCTCTGGTCGCTCACCTGCTCGCGCCGAATCATCGTGCGGTCCAGACCACGACCGACCTCGCAGGCTTCTGGGAGCGCCTTTATCCGCAGGTACGCAAGGAATTGATGCGGCGCTATCCCCGGCACCAGTGGCCCGACCGGCCCTGAGTGCAAGAGGTAGCGAACGCCGCTCGCGCGCAGGTTTTAACGGCCACCCTGATTTGATTCCCGTCGTGAATTTACTAATGCGATGAAAATCCGGACGGCACAGCTGCCTCAAGATTAATTTGTTCTCCGGTGATGGGGTGGTGGAACTTCAAAAGCTGGGCGTGCAGGAGATATCCTCCATCGCCCGGGAGACCGGGGAGACTTTCAAGAGGCTTGCCGGTTGGGCCGTACAGCGGATCGCCTACCAGGGGATAGCCAATGGATGCCAGATGGATTCTGATTTGATGAGGGCGACCCGAACGTAGGCTTACCTCGAATGTTGTGGTGCTTGTCGTGCGTGAGATCACCTTCGCCAAGGACTTTGACGGTTTGCCACCTGGGCTGGCGGCCCACACGGAACCGATGAGCGGGTGCGGCACAAGGCCGATGGGTGTGAGAATTTCGTAGGCGTCGCACTGTGCAATGCCTTGAGCCAGCGCGCGGTAGATCTTTTGAACTCTGGGTGTGTTCCAGTCTGCGGATAGTTTAGAGGCCGCCTGCGGTGTTTTGGCGAAGAGGACGATGCCGGTAGTGGCTCGGCCGAGCCGGTGGACAGGGTTTGCGTTGGGGTCTTGCTTTTGCACCAGGCGCAGGAGGGTGTTTTCCATGAAGCCGCCGCCGGGGAGGGTGGGCAAACCGCCAGGTTTGTTGACGGCCAACAGATGGGCGTCATCAAACAGGACTTCGAAGTGCTGAGGAGAGTCTGGCTCGATCCACGGCGGCCGGTTCCAGACAAGAGTTTGGCCTGAAATGAGCGATTCGATTCCGATGGCGGTGACGCCGTCGACGGTGACTTGGCGGTCGTCCAGGTTTTGTCGCCAGCCTTGTGGGGTTGAGTGTGGGTAGAGACTCGCCAGATGGAAGAGCAGGGTTCGTCCATGATCTCTGCTGCTAATGATTGTCGTGTAGGCATAGCCCCGGTTGAGCATGTAGGTCGAGTCTAAGCTATGGCTTCTGCGACTGAAGCTGCTGGGTTTCGAGCGGCACTGGATTTAAGCAGTAAGAGCTCTAAACGCGTCTGGATTCCGAGCGGACCACGAGCCATCAAGAAGTTGTGCCTTTAGATCAGGACCGAAATACGTGCTTGTCGTCTCTTATACAGAAGCCGACGGTTCGCAATCTCAATGAGCGACAAATCGCCAAGTCACTCCTTGAGAATCGCTATTACTTCCGAGAAGCCACTATCTTGCGATTACTGGATCGTGTAGGTATGGGTCCCGCTACCGATATTTTCAGTTCGGTCTCCTGGAAGGATTACCGTTGCTGTTGTGTTCGCAGGGATTTCGACGGTAAACCGATGCTCCTTCTGCTGCCAGTCTGACACGATCGTTCCATAGGCAGAGTCATACTCCACGTGCAGTTTGGGCAGAGCCGGGGAGAAGTGTGGATGTATCGTCAGATGATGGAAGCCGGGCCGATTGCATCGGTATCGATGCCAGCTGCCCGACCGTAGACCCACGCCATCACGGAACCGAAGGCATAATGGTTGTAGGAGTTCATACCCGGATCGCGAGTGTCTCCGCTCCAGCGCTCCCACCAGGTCGTTGCGCCCTTTTTGACCATGTATCCCCATGAAGGGTATGTGTCTGAGAGGAGCAGCTTTGAAGGCGAGGTCCGAGTGCCATTCTCATCGAGGACGAACATGAGAAACGGAGTGCCGAGAAAGCCGGTCGTCAGATGGTTGCCGTGAGCTTCTATATCTTTGGCGATCCGCTCGACCATATTAGGGACCAAGTAGCGGGTGCGATTCCGGTAAAGATGGTGGCGAGATAGGCGGTCTGGGTGTTGCCCTCAACACTACCATCCGGCTTCACGTAGGCTGCAAGATAGGCTGCGGCGATGTGATCGTATTGTTGTTGGTATTTGTCGGCATCTGCTGGCCGATTAAGCGCCTTTGCCATTTCGACCATCTCTCTTGCGACAAGCGCCCAGTAAGCGGTTCCGATGAGGTCAGCGGGGGTATGTTGATCCGGCGCGAGCCAATCAGCATAGTTGTTGCCCACAGCTTTTTCCTGAGATAGTCGGGGTTGTTGGCTGCGATGAAGTCCATCCAGTGCTGCATGGCAGGCCAAGAGCGCTCTACCAAAGTCACATCTCCATACTGAAGCCAGGCGGCATAGGGGATGAAGATGCCGGCGTCACCCCAGCCTGGCGCTCCAGGACCCGGGCCTAGGATGTTGGGTGAGACATCAGAAAAAGCTCCAGCGGAGTTTTGCGCGTCCGTAACATCGAGCATGAACTTGTGCGTGAAGGCATCGATGTCGAAGTTGTAAGAGCCGGTGCGCCAAAACTCCATCCAGGATCATCTGCCAGCAACCTTCCGTCGTTCTTAACGGTTAAGAATAGCTCTCATTCGCAGCGAATAGCATTTTGGCGAGGCACAGCTCATGAATATGAGGTGTTCTAGTTCTTCCCGTCCCGGAGCAAGAGCACGTTGTCTTCCCAAGCGCCTCATATTTAGACCCTTTCTGAAATCGCGGATACCACGATAGGGGGAGTGAGCGAAGCTGGGTTGTCAGCTAGCTTTAGGGCATGGCTGTCCGGTAACGCGGAATTCAAGTAACCGAAGTTGTATCTTTCTAAGCATCCATCAACAAGGGATGCTCCAGAACATCGGACCACGGTGCCATACTCCAGAACATCGGACCACGGTGCCATACTGCTGTGTGTTTCTGTGCCTTGGAGCTCACCTGATGATTAAAGTAGCCGCTTTTTTGCGTTTTCGTGTCGCTCGCTTGCTTTCCACGGTCCGCCATCGGCGAAATGCGGAGATGAAGACCGTGAAGACCGCACCTGACGGCGTTCTCCCAACTCCGGCAAAAGCGTCGCCATGCTCAGCGTGGGCCTACCGTGCCGCCACTCAGAGAAATGGCTACATGAAGCCCCATTGGGGTGGCAGAGCTGCCGGCGCTTTAGCAGCAACGTTTGCTTTGCTGATCATGACTGCGTGCGGTGGAGGCTGGGGCGGATTAACCGGCCAACCCCCTGTCATCACCAGCCAACCAGTAAGCCAGACGGTAACAGTAGGACAAACTGCGACCTTCAATGTAACTGCCACAGGCACTGGTCCGCTCACTTATCAGTGGTTCGACAATGGCACCGCCATCACCGGTGCTACCTCCAGCTCCTACACCACCCCCGCAGCAACGAGCACAGATAGCGGTTCCGTCTTCACAGTAACCGTAACCAATGCATCGGGAACAGTCACCAGCTCACCTGCCACCTTGACGGTATCTGCTGGCTCGACGACAGTAAATCCTAACGCGCCTCTTATCATCACTCAACCCGCGAACCAAACGGTAGCGGTAGGACAGACGGCTACCTTTAGCGTGACCGCCACAGGTAGCGCGACTCTCACGTACCAGTGGTTCAAAGGCGGCGTCGCTATCAGCGGTGCTACTTCCAGCACCTACACAACTCCGGCAACAGTAACCGGCGATAGCGGTTCGCTCTTCACCGTCACCGTCTCCAACTCCCTGGGAACTGTCACAAGCAATCCAGCAACTTTGACAGTGATTAATCCAACCCCGATAGCCCCTTCGCTGTCTTGCAATCCCCTAACACCGCCTTACAACTCGACCTCGACCCTCATCCCCATCTTTTCCGGTGGAACCGCTGTCATCGGATCGGCAGGACTTGGCAGTACCGATATCACGACGTCAGCCGTCAGCGGCAGCTCATATATAACACCGACGCTGACCTCAACTAAAACGTACACGCTGTCGGTCACTGGCAGTGGAGGAGTAGTCGCCTCCACGTCCTGCACAGTCACGCCAACCAGCGTAACGATCTCGCCCATCACACCCGCGAACGCGACCGTGGCTCCGGGCGAGAGGGGCTTCAATGCCACTGCAAGCGGTGGTGCCACAGATAACCTCACGTGGACTGCCTCCGCGGGCACGTTCTCCGGAAACATGTGGACCTCGCCCAACGCTGCCGGCACCTATACCATCACAGCGACCAGCGTGGATGAGCCGTCGGTCTTCGTCACTACTACTGTGACGGTGAGCGCGCCGGTGATCGTCACTCAGCCGGTAAACCAGAACGTCTGCGTCAACTCCTCGGCTACGCTCTCGGTGATCGCGAACTATGCGGCGAGTTATCAGTGGAACTTCAACGGCACGCCGATTCCGGGAGCCACCAGTTCCAGCTACTTCATCGCCAGCGCCACAACGGCGAATACCGGAAACTATACCGTCACGGTTACAAATCCCGCGGGCAGTGTGATCTCAAACATCGCCCAGGTCGTCGTCGGAGTGAGCATCACCTCCAACCCGGTTAGTCTGTCCATCCTGACAGGCCAGACTGCGACCTTCTCGGTCGCAGCCGCTGGAGAGGCACCATTCAGCTATCAGTGGTATGTGATCGCTCCTGGCGACTCGAGCGGAACCGCGATCCCAGGCGCGACGTCGAGCACCTATACAACACCGGCGGAGACGGTCAACCAGAATGGCTCTCAGTTCTATGTCACCGTGTCGAATGCCTGCGGAGTCACTCCGCTGACCAGCACGGATGCTCTGCTGGCCGTGACAGGCGGCAACTCCCCGCCGACGATCCTGTCGCAGCCGGTCAGCCAGACGGTTGCGGTGGGCGGCACTGCGACGTTCACGGTGACGGCGGCGGGTTCGCCTACGCTGACCTACCAGTGGTACCAGATTCCCGCGGGCAGTCCGGCTGGAACCGTTGTTCAAATCTCAGGCGCTACGTCTACTAGTTACACCGTGCCCGCGACCGCAACCAATATCACCGATGACCAGGACGGCTACTACGTCATCGTCACGAATCCCTATGGGCAGGCAGTATCTGTCACGGCTACGCTGGCTGTCGGGGCCGGCATCAGGATTACGAAGCAGCCTGTCAATGACTTCGTCAATGCTGGAGACCCCGCGACGTTCTCGGTTACAGCTACTTCGAGTCTGCCGCTTTCGTACCAATGGTACGAAGCGCCTCCCGGAAGCTCTACCTTTACAGCAATTCCAGGCGCGACCAGTGCGACATACACACAACCGTCCACCGCGATCACGGACAACGACTCGGTCTTCTACGTAGTCGTCAGCAATGGCACAACGGCGTCCGTGACCAGCAATTCGGCTGTGCTCTTCGTGGGGTCCTTAGGGACGATCCCGGGCGTCTGCGATTGGAACCTGGTCGGGAATGCTCAGGTACTGCCCGGTCCCTGCAGCGTCCAGTTGGTCTCGGCTACAACCTTTCAGCACGGCGAAATTGTCTGGCCCAACCTGGTCTCTACCGGCAATATCCAGTTCAGCTTCACCATAACCACAAGCGGCGGCAGTAACCCTCCCGCGGACGGCTTCGCCTTTGTGCTGGGTGACCCATCGCTCGGCGCTACGCCGACGAGCATTGGAGCGGACGGCCTGGGACTGGGAGCCGAAGGCATCCCCGGAGTCGTCCTCGCCTTCGATGACTTCTACGATCAACCCGGTGAGGGCGGCGACCCCACCTTTGTAGGCGATCCGATCATTGGCAATCCGCCCATTTCACCATATCCCGGGTATCTGGGCCTGGGAAGTACCGCGCATGCCCTATGGGAGAACCCATACCTCAGCGTCAACACCAGCATCACTCCGCTGGCCACTCCGGCGGACGTGCCGATCAACAATCCGGTGAACCCTGCCCCGAATCCGCCATCGAGTACCGTGGTGAATAACTTCACAATCTCCATTGTGCAGGGCATGATAACTGTGACCATGAACGGCACCCAGGTGTTCTCCGCCAGCGCCACGGTTCCGCCCGTGGCCTATATGTACTTCACTGCCGCGACCGGCGGGAGTTACGAAAATGCGGTCGTCAGCAACTTTTCGGCTACCGTCTCGGCACCGTCCAATTAAGCAAGGTGCATGAGGAAAGATACGAAATGCGCTCCATTGCACTGGCGATCTGTTTACTGCTTGGAATGGCTGGCACGGCCATGGGACAGGCCATCGCCAATATGTCGCGCACCGGCGACCTGGCGCTGACCTACCACGAGGTGCATTCGAGCGCACCGCCAAGCAGATATTATATTTACGTGGTGGGCCCGGAGGGATTTGAACCCCCAACCAAGGGATTATGAGTCCCCTGCTCTAACCGTTGAGCTACAGGCCCTTCAATGACTTACCACTCCTCAAGAACATGCTGTGGGGG
>Ga0209530_1001102_pt1 | contig 13590 bp, 19 predicted proteins | sample BlaSpr_A8_Ref_O1_FD_187987 | JGI IMG/M metagenome (GOLD analysis project Ga0209530, IMG submission 187987) | Forest soil microbial communities from Thunder Bay, Ontario, Canada - Black Spruce, Ontario site 2_A8_Ref_O1 (SPAdes) (version 2) | ecosystem: Environmental > Terrestrial > Soil > Boreal...
TGGCCGCGCGAGTATGAAGTGGAGGCAGCGGAAAAATTTTCCAAGTGGAAAGCTGAATTAGAAGAATTCTACGAGGATGATCCGGATGCGTCGGCGAAAGTTTCCGCCGTACTTATAGCAGGAATCGTAGAAAGAACAACGGAAAGAATTTACGCCAACGACGCGATCAATAAGACAAGGTCCAATTTGCTGCTCGGGTCCTACATCTTCGCGACGTTGTCGCTAGGAATCAACCTCCTGACCCTGTTCGGATTCGGCCTTATCCAGCGCCCTTCCTGACCGTGTCATTCGGCGGCGGGGGTGGGGGCTGGCGCGAAGTGGGCGGTTGCGGCCTGGATTGTTGCCCCTGATTCGGCTGCTTACTCATCATTCCCTCCAAGTTAATTGTACACCTCGGTGCCCGATTTTGAGGTGCGAGTGGTCCGCGCCGCGTTAGGCCGAGGTCCCTACCGGCGCGAGTAGGGTCGCGCCCTTGCGGGGCCTGAATCGAGATCAGAGTTTCGGCTGCATGGCTGGGGCCATGCCCTTCCCAAGTCTCGCGGGCGAGGGCGCCCGCGCCACATTGGCGGAGGGGGCGGAGTGCAGAGATCCTTCGTTGGGAGTCCTTGGCTTTGCCAAGGACTCCGCGGCCTCAGGATGACGGCTTATCTTTCGGCCTGCCGGGGCTTGGTTGTATTCCACGGTTTCCCACGGCTTGCGCCGTGGGCTGGATTCTTTCGCCGCTTTGCGGCTGGGTCTGATCGTCCCTGCGGGGCCTGAATCGAAATCAGAGTTGTGGTGGCATGGCTGAAGCCTTGCCCTGATACGAATCGGGCATTTGCCGCACGGCTGTTGAGCCATGCCCTTCCCAGTTCGCGGGCGAGGGCGCCCGCGCCACAGTGGTGCCTCTCTACTTTGCCAACTGCTCCAGGCGCTCAAATGTGTCCGGGTATCTGGCTGCCAGCAGCAGCAGGGCGGCGGCTTGGGCGTTGGGCTTGGCGCGGCCTTGCTCCCATTTTTCGAGGGTGCGTTCGTTGGTGAAAAGTTTGCGGGCAAAGACGCTGCGGGAGCAGTGAAAGCGTGCGCGTACCTGCTTGATCATTTTTGGTTTGACCTCGGGCAGCGCGCGCGGCTCGACTTTATAACTCCGCAAGGTGATTTTTCCGGCGCGATGCGCTTTCATGGCCGTCACGCCGTCCATCATTTCGTCGAATAGATTCCGCTTGTTTGCCATAGCCGTGTCTTTATCTCCGCGCCCGTGATTTCTTTTCGGCGTCGATCGCTGCCTTCAACGTTTTCTTTGGCCAAGTGTTAGATTGGCGGCTTCATTCTTGTCGTAAACGGTCATAAGCCAGATCCGATGTTGGCCATCGAACCAAAAGTAGATGACCCGCAGCGCACCTCGGCGACCTTTGCCGCGTCGAGCGTCCGCCCAACGCAGCTTGCGGAATCCGCCGGTTCCAGGGATTACATCGCCGAGTTCCGACATACTGGCGAGCGTGTCCTGGAGTCTTCGGTGCTGCTCGTCGTCCAGGTATCGGGCCAAATGACGCGAAAATGCGGGCGTTTCAATAAACTCCATCGGAACATTGCTACGCCGATAGCGTACCTTTATAGAGTATACGCTAATAGCGTATGGCAGTCAAAATTCGAAACACTTCGGGCGGTGTAGAGATCATCCTTGGGAGTCCTTGGCTTTGTCTGCCGCATTTTGGCCCGCCTTGTGGCCGCCAAGCCCGGCGAAAAGTGTGAACTCGGCACCGGCCAACCCCGTACGGAACCGCATGGAGCTCGGCGCTTGGCTGCCTCAGGAAAGTAATAGATAAGTAATCCCGCACTATCCAAACCATTGCGGCGCGATGGCGGGATCATGGGACCAGCTTCCATTTCTCGAATTGAGCATTATTGACCAGACTTAGGAGTTGCGAAGTGAGAGAGTCGTGACGGAACTCTTTGCGAGCGAAACTAAGTCGTCAGTACGTTTCGCCAGGAAATCGCGCCTCTCATCCACGCAACCCGCAGCAGCACAGCACCACCGGGCAAGCCAAGGATGGCTGGGCAACGAGGAAACACAAATGCGAAATAGGCTCTCCCTCCGTTTGATAGTGTTCGCGCTTTTAATGCTGGCCATGTCGGCGGCAGCGTCCGCGCAATTCGGCGTCTCCATCACAATTGGCCCGCCAGCGCTGCCCGTATATGAGCAGCCGCCGGTGCCCGCCCAAGGCTATCTCTGGGCGCCTGGCTACTGGGCTTACGGCCCGGACGGTTACTTCTTTGTGCCCGGTACGTGGGTCATGGCTCCGCAACCCGGCTACCTCTGGACTCCAGGTTATTGGGGCTGGAACGGTGGCGCCTTTGCCTTCAATGAGGGTTACTGGGGTCCGCACGTTGGTTTCTATGGCGGGATCAATTATGGCTTTGGCTACGGCGGTCAGGGTTATGAAGGTGGCCGCTGGAACAACGGACAGTTCGAATACAACACTGCCGTGAACAACGTCAACGTGACCAACATCCACAACACTTACAACACGACTGTGGTTAACAATACGACCGTCAACCGCGTCAGCTATAACGGAGGCACAGGTGGCGTCACGGCCGCTCCGACAGCTCAAGATCGGACCTACGCGCAAGAAAAACACATTGCCCCAGTAGCCGCTCAAACCCAGCAGGTAACGGCTGCCCGCGCGAACCCGCAGCAACGAGCTTCGGTGAATCAGGGCAAGCCAGCAATCGCAGCTACTCCGAAGCCGGGAGCATTTAGTGCCGGCGTACCGGCCAAACAAGCAGGAGCGCCCTATAAGGCTGAAGTCAAAACTGCGGCAGCTCAGCCGCCAGCCAAGACACCAGCCAAGGCACCAGCTGCTCAGCCCGCGGCGCGCAACGATGTGCCTCGTCCGCCGAGCACACCTGAGAAGGCGGCTGCACCGCGTCCAGAGAACACGCCGCGTCCCGCAGAGAACGCTTCGCGGAGTGAAGCCAAGCCCCAGCCGCAAACCGCTCCACACCCGGAAGCCGCGCCTCGTACAGAGACCGCTTCGCGACCCGCGAGCGCTCCTAAGCCAGAAGCAGCAACCAAACCCGAGAACGCGCAGCATGCTGAAAGTCAGGCTCACCCCGAGGCCGCTCCCCGAACGCAAGCCCAAGCCCACCCGGAGAGTGCTCCTAAGCCAGAGAAAGAAGAGGCACATCCGGAAGAAAAGCGACCTGAATAGCGATAACCCCCAGCTCCCACGAACGGCTCGTAGCGCACGCTGCGAGCCGTATATCTCAACCTGGCTAAGGAGAATATGAACGCACGGCGAATAATGGTTTTGTCGCTGCTGGCCGCAGCCCTGCCGTTGGCAAGGGCACAATCGCTCGGCGATTCCCCCGGTTCGGTTCCCCTCACGTCAGCGTCACGACTGGATTTGACGTATACGCGTCCGACGGAAAAAACAAAAATCCACAACTATTTCTTCGATGCTTTTGGCCCTTATCCGATTGTGGGCGCTGCTTTCGTGGCTGGGGTTAACCAAGCCTACAACAGCCCGCCCGAGTGGAAGCAAGGCGCTGAAGGTTATGGCAAGCGATTCGGGTCCAACCTCGGCATTGAGACAGTGAGCACGACCACGCGTTATGGTCTGGCAGAAGCGTTCAGGGAAGATACTTTGTATTACGGGTGCGAATGCCGGGGCGCGTTTCGGCGGCTGACCCACGCCATGATTTCGACTTTGACGGCACGCCGCGGCGAAGATGGCCATCGGGTTTTTTCCATCCCCAGTTTACTTGCTCCCTATGCGGGCACCATGACAGCTGTCTATGCGTGGTATCCAGCCCGCTACGATGCTACGGATGCGCTGCGCATGGGCAACTACACTCTGCTGGGCTACGTGGGTGGAAACATCGCTCTTGAGTTTCTCTATGGCGGCCCACACTCTCTGCTTTCTCGCATGCATTTAAACAACGGACACGGAGCGCCGGATGCAGGTTCAAACAATTCAAGCTCAAACCCCTGATGGGCGCCGTCCTTTGAATTCCGTCAACGCCGACAACAGTAGCGCACCAGTAGCTTTCGACTCATAGACGACTCGCAGCTCAGGCTATGGACCGGATTTTTATTGGGGCGGATTGGTCACGGGACATGCCATGTTGTGTGCGGCCTGCGGCCGCACAAACCCGATTCCTGCACAAGTGAGCTATCTTGCTCAGACACGCGAGGCTGCGCCTGTCATTCTGTATTGTGCTGAGTGTGTCAGAGGGCGACGAGCGCCAAGTCATCGCTCTCATGCTTAGGCCGCAGCGAGTGAGTTAGAAATCAGTTCACTTCGAAGCGACTACATCCAGCTGATTGGCATTTGTCATCCGTGTGTATGCCGTGAGTCAGTCCGGCGGACACGTCAGACCCTAAAAGCTTTCGAAGCAGAGACACAGGCAACACCTCGCGCGGATAGAGGATAAGAGGTGTTAGCCAGCGAAACACGAAAGGTCAAGATTATGCCGTTGCTTCAACTTGTCGAAGTTCTCATCGTGGTGGGAGTTCTGTTGTGGTTGGTCAATCGCTTTATTCCCATGCAGTCATCCATCAAGTCCATCTTGAATGGCGTGGTGGTCATCGCCGTGGTGCTGTGGCTGCTCAATGTATTTGGACTATTTCATTCCCTCTCCAATGTCCGCATCGGAAGAGGATGACCAACTAGATAGAGATAAAGATCGAGGCCGCAGGGCAGACATCTGCCAAGGAGATACAAAGTGAAGATGAAAATGTTGTCAGCAGTCGGAATCATGCTAAGCCTGAGCGCTCTTGCTCAAACCAATTCTCGAAGCGCAACCACCGTAACACCCATGGCGCAGACGCCCACGTTCCGCGTAGTCGTAACCACCCGCACCACGCCAGCGGTGAACTATCGGCATCACAGCGGCGCCACCAAAGTTAATTTCGCGGGGACGAATCTCATGCCCACCGCGAACGGCGAAGCCGAAGTGAACAGCAAGCGGGGAACCATCGAGGTCAAAGCGGAATTCGGCAATCTGCAGAGCCCGAAAACTTTCGGCAACGAATACTTGACCTACATCCTGTGGGCGATTTCGCCCGAGGGCCGCGCCGTGAACCTGGGCGAAGTGTTAGTCGGCACAGACAGCCGCAGCAAGCTGCATGTTACCACCGACCTTCAAGCTTTCGCTCTGATCGTCACCGCAGAACCTTATTACGCAGTGCGGCAACCCAGCGACGTGGTGGTGCTCGAAAATGTTATTCGCAAGGACACCAAAGGCACCGTCGAAACCGTGGACGCGAAGTACGAACTGATGGAGCGCGGCGGCTACATTCCTACCGGCTACAAGTTCGATCCCGTGGTCTTGAATGCCAAGCTGCCCTTGGAATTCTTTGAGGCGCGCAATGCGGTGCGCATCGCTCAATCCGAAGGAGCCGAGCAGTACGCCCCTGACAGTTATCAACGGGCAGTCCAGTTGATGAATAACAGCGACGAATATGCTACGAGGAAGAATGTTCCGAACAAGCCGCTGATCGCTGTCGCTCGTGAGACCGTGCAAACTGCCGAGGACGCTCGCGCCATCGCGGTCAAGAAAATGGATGACCAACGCATCGCCAACGACCTGCGGAATTCGACCGACGCGCAGGCCCAATCGCAAGCCCAAGCCGACGAGGCGACCCGGCAGAAGGAACAAGCGCAATCCGACATGGCGGCAAATCAGGCAGCATCCGCGGCAGCCGTTTCCGCGGCTCAGGCCGATGCCGACCAATCGCGTTTAGCGGCGCAGCAAGCGAACACCGACAAGGCCGCCATGCGCGCCCGTTTGTCCGCGCAACTGAATTCCATTCTGGAGACTCGAGACAGCGCACGCGGGCTTATCGTCAGCATGTCCGACGTGTTGTTTGACACGGGACAGTATTCCTTGAAGCCGGGAGCGCGCGAAAAACTGGCGAAAGTCGCCGGCATTCTGCTTGCTTATCCCGGACTCAACATTGAAGTCGGAGGCTACACCGACAACGTCGGCGGCGATGACATGAATCAGAAGCTGTCGGAAAATCGCGCCGATGCAGTGCGCGACTATCTGGTGCAAGAAGGTGTAACCACGAATTCCGTCAGCGCCAGAGGTTTCGGCAACACGCTGCCAGTAGCCTCGAACGACAACTCAGCCGGCCGCCAGCAGAACCGGAGAGTGGAACTTCTCGTATCCGGCGACGCCATCGGCGATCGGTCCGACGTCACCACCGGTAGCTTGCAGTAAGGCAACAAATTAATTTCTTAGCGGGGCGGGCCATTCCCTGGGCCCAGCAACAACAGAATTTGAAAGAAAAACAGCAGCGACGGGCCTGATTGACCGAGCCGGGAACCCGGATCGAAGAATGATCTGACACTCGACGCGGGATTGATCTTTGAAAACCCGGAACAGCATAAGAAGGAGTAAACATGCTTGGAACTATATTGATCGTGATTTTCGTCTTAGCACTCTTCGCAGTGCTGCCGCGCTGGTCCCACAGCCGGGAGTGGGGTTTTGTCCCCAGCGGCGGTGTGGGAGTCGCCCTTTGCATTGTGGTGATCGTGGTGGTTCTCGGTCGCATTTAGCCCGTGCAATAACCGTCGGTATCGTCAGGCGCCAAAAGATCGGCGCCTGGTTTCTATCCGGATCGTGGGATCTCCCCCATCGCCTGTCGATATTTCTTAATCTCCAGGGCCGCGCTCTCTGTTTTTATATGCCTTTACACGTATATGCTCCGTGATGTATATTATCGGAATGGAATCTGTTTTTGAAATCATTGCGGAGCCGAACCGCCGTGCGATATTGAGCCTCCTGGTCTCGTCCCAACATTCCGTTAGAGAGATCGAGCGCCAACTTCGCATGACGCAGCCAGCCGTGTCAAAGCACCTGCGCGTGTTACGCGACGCGGGTTTCGTGGAATCCACAGTGGACGCACAGCGCCGTCTCTACCGGCTGAAACCTGAACCATTTCAGGAGGTGGATGATTGGCTGACTCAGTTCCGCCGGTTCTGGTCGGCTCACGTCGATGCTCTCGAGCGCCACCTTGATCGTATGGATCATGACCACATCGATCAGAACTCACCAAAGAAAAGAAAGTCTAAGGAGAAGACTACGCGGCCCAAACCGCGAACGTGATAAAGGAGAAACGAAATGAAAATCAAACTGACCAGCGTATACGTGGACAACCAGGACCAGGCCCTACGCTTCTATACGGAAGTACTGGGCTTCACCAAGAAGGCCGATTTCAGTCAGGGCCCATTTCGCTGGCTCACTGTGGCTTCGCCCGACGAACCCGACGGCACCGAGCTGCAACTGGCGCTGAACAACAACCCCGCGGCCAAAGCGTATCAGCAGGCGATCTTTCAACAGCATCAGCCCGCGGCGAATTTTATTACCGACGACGTCAAGGGCGACTACGAGCGGATCAAGGCTCGCGGTGCCGAGTTCACCATGCCACCGACCGATGTGACCGGCTCTACCATTGCGATGCTGAACGACACCTGCGGCAACCTCATTCAGCTCACCCAACTGGCACACTGGTAGGGCGCTAGTTTTCTGTCGGTGGTCGTGGGTCGTGGGGTCCTTGGCAACAATCCATGTTGCGAACGACCAACGACGGGTCTCAATAACGGCACCTGGCTGCAAGGAGAAAGAGATGCTTGATCGCGAGCAGTACAGGCCGGGTCCGGCCAGCGGAGCGCGAGTACGAAAAGATCGGGGACAAAACGGTGAAGAGAAGTGGACGCTCATTCTCGTCCGCGAACTGCGGCACTCGCCAGAAAAAGTCTGGCAAGCTCTGACCGACCCGGCGCATCTGCGCGAGTGGGCTCCCTTCGACTCCGATGGGAATCTGAGTACGGTCGGATCCACGGTGAAGCTCACCACAGTGGGAGCGCCCACGCCGCGCGTTACCGAAACAAGGGTGACGCGGGCCGACGCTCCCGAGTTGCTTGAGTACAACTGGGGTGGCTTCAATATGCGGTGGGAACTCGAAGCCTCTGATGGCGGCACGCGGCTGACGCTGTGGATCAACATCGGTCACCGCTTCATCGCAATGGGCGCTGCCGGATGGCACATTTGTTTCGATGTTCTGGATCACCTGCTGAGCGGAACTCCCATTGGGCGCATCGTCGGCCCCGATGCGATGAAGTTCGGCGGCTGGCAACGGCTGAAAGCCGAGTACGCCAAGCAGTTCGGTATCGAAACGCCCGATTGGCCGCCTCAACCGGCTCAAAAGTCCTGAATCGCGGAGGGTATAGAACAATTCAGGGGTGCCCCACCCTTATTAAAGGAGACACATCATGGCCACATTATCCAATGCAGCAAACATCGCGAACCGAGGCATCGCGCGTACAGTTTTTCGCTGGATTCACATCGTCTGTGCCATCCCAATCCTCGGTTACATCTATAGCCCGTTTGAAAAGCTTCCAGACTACGCCTTCAAAACCCGGTATGTCTTCGTTCCCGTGATGGTGCTTTCGGGATTGTGGATGTGGAAAGGCCATGTCGTGCGACGAGTGGTCTCGAAGACCGCTCATATTCTGGTGCAGACTTTTTCTCAGAAAAATCACTCAAGTTCGTCCACAACCTAGAAAAATAAAGGGTCAGAATTGGTTGGACACGTGCTTGACACACGCGAAAAGAGCAAAAGGCCAGAGGAAGTTTTGGCCTTCGTCTTGTGGTTGCCCTCCAACCGCATGGCAATCGCCAGGTGCTGCGCTCCGCGTCAGATTGTCAAAGTAGATTTCGTCCGAGAGCGGACCTTTTTCTTAGCGCCTGACTTCGGAAGATGCGTTTTGCGAAGTTCAGACATAAATTCCGCCCTCACCTTCGGTCCTCCTTCGTCCAGGACCCGAGCGAGACCCCTTAGCCCGGGGGCCGGCAAACACTTGTGCCCCCACGCAACTATCTCCATCAGAAGAGGGAGCAATTCGATGCCTCTTTCGGTGAGACTGTAAATGGCTTTCTGTTTATGGCTGGGGTCCTGAGACTTGACGAGGATCCCTTGCTGGACAAGCCTTTGAAGACGATCGGCCAGAATATTCGACGCAATCCCTTCTACAGACTTAGTCAGGAGCTCGCGAAAATGCCTTCGGTTCATGAGAATGATGTCGCGGATGACGAGCAGACTCCACTGGTCGCCAAATATCTCGACCGTCAGATTGATAACGCACTCTGACCTGTGATCCTTGTGCACTCTGCCTCCACTCCGGTTGGACGTTGCATGTTGCATGCCCATCGATTGTACAACCGGTTGCATATGATAACTAGTTGTGTTGCGGGTGTGCGGCGTAGTTTCCGCCTACTTCTTCCATTTGCAGAGACCGTGGCAGCGATAGCCTAGGAGCTATTTGGCCTTCTGGTCAGTACCTGATTACCAGAAGCACACTTAGTTGTTATATACAACCGGTTGCATAGTACAAGCAGTATCCTTTTTCCCATAGACTTGCCGTTGCTAAGGTCCCGTTTCCTGTAGATTTGCGGCGGCTTTCCGCAATCGGCACCGCGAACGAATGTGATTTCAAATATCTGATTTCATTCATGCCGCAACTAAAGCTGAGGCTGGGCGGCCGGTAGTGGAGGTTGATGGCAGTTCAAATGCCTTTGTACATGGCATGCACTGAACACCGCAGGCTTCTGCTCTGAATTGCACATGAACCATTCACTTCAAATCAACCCAGGAGGAATTATGAATCGACTGCAGCTTTGGAAGGTAGTAAGTGTCGTACTTCTTGCATGTGGTTTAGCAAGCGCTCAAACCATCACCTCATTTAGTGCTCCGGGCGCGGGCACAGGCGCCGGCCAGGGCACCGGGGGCTTCGGCATTAACCCGCAGGGGACGGTCGTGGGATCCTACCTTGACGATGGCAACGTGTTTCACGGCTACCAGTGCGTTTCGGGCTGTGGTACGGCCAGCACCTTCAGCAGATTTAATGCTCCGGGCGCGGGCAAAGCCGCGAACCAGGGCACGATTACTTTCAGCATCAACGTGTTCGGCGTGATTACAGGGTACTTCATTGACTCAAATAACGTGAATCACGGCTTCGTGACGACCGCTCCGTTCAAGCACTTTATCATTTTGAACGAGCCGGACGCCGGGACAGGCGCGGGCCAGGGCACTATCGCGGGCAACGTCAAGCCCGAGGGAGGGGAGATCGCCGGATCCTACGTTGACTCAAACGGCGTATCTCACGGCTTCGTCACCGCTCCGCCTTACCGCACCTTTACCTCATTCGATCCCAAGGGCTCCGTAAACACGCTTATCCCAGTGGCAAGCGCCCTCAACAGTGAAGGAGAGGTCACGGGAACTTACCTTGACGCGAACGGCGCGTTTCATGGCTTCGTGCGCGCTGCGAACGGCACCATCACCGAATACAACGTCAAGGGCGCAGGCACGGGCTCCGGCCAGGGCACCTTTGCTTCAAGCATCAGCGATCTGGGGACAGCCACGGCAAACTACATTGATTCGAACGGCGTGAATCACGGCTACATGCGCGATCGGTCCGGCCACATCACCACATTCGATGTTATGGCTGCGGGCACAGGCTCCGGTCAAGGCACCATACCTGAGGGCATCGACCTGCTGGGGGAGATTACGGGACAATACGTCGACTCGATCGGCGCGAATCACGGCTTCGTCCGGAGTCCGTCGGGCGACATCAGCACCTTCGACGCTCTGGGGGCGGGAACGGCCTCTGGTCAGGGCACGCTTCCGGCGACCCCCAACCTGTTTGGAGTGATCACCGGACAGTATATTGACTCGAACAACGTGCATTTCGGGTTCCTATACAACCCGTAACCCAGCTCCAGGGGCTGGCCCACCTTTAGGTTCCTTGTAAGGGTGGGAACGATGAGGTCTGCGGTCACGGGTCAAATCCGGGACGCAGGCTGCATGGGCCCCACTTTTGCAAACCGCAGAGTGGGCCGGTCACTGTCCGGTGCACACATTAAACACAAGGTCCCTCGGCTCCAAACGGGGAAGGTCAAAATCCCCACCCTAGCATCGCGAAACAAGAGGGAGGATGGGATCGGAGGATTTCCACGACGTTAGGATGGGGCAGCCGGGTTAGCCTCCAACATCCCCATTCTAAATTTCGCAAAGAACGCGAAATGTAGAATGGGCACCTGGCTACCTGCAATCGACCTTGTTGTCCTGCGCGGCAGCTATCTGCCACTTACCATTGCGCTTCAACCAGGTATCAGTCCAGACCTGGCACTGCTTTGCGTCTGGATGCGTTTTGTCTTTGCCGATGGCGTGCTCGCTGCCGTAAATGATTGCCACATCTTCGCCGAAAAAACGGACCTTGGCATCGTCGAGTGCGCAACCGTGCGCCTCGTGTGGGCCCTTTTCATCGCGGAGCTCATCCGCCTTGTTGTAGCGCTCGCCGCGAGTGCTGGTGCCCTGGAAATCGTCAGCCAACAACTCTGAGATAACTCCATTATTCGTACAGACGCCTTCGGCCCACTTGCGTTCCATGTCGATCATGAACTGTGCGGTCTTGTCGTCGGGTGTGGCCCGATGGCTTTGCTGCGCATCGGCGGCCATAAAAACTACAACGCACATCAGGAGCAGAATTCCGTGACGCATTCTCCCTCCAGTATTTAAGCCACTCTACAGCTGGCGGGCTGGCCGACCTTTACGTTCCTGAGGCTACGAAGCTCGATAGAACACAACGACGGTGGCCAGACCGTGCTCCAGCCGGGCAGGCGGCATCTGAAAGACCGGCACGGAGTGCGGGAGAGCGAACGTGGAACAAACCGAGTCCGCTTCAGCGCGGGACACGAGTTTGGCAACAGCCTCAAAATCGCAAAGATGGGCAGCCACGCCAAAGCAGGGTCAATCCAAACGTACCGGGTCTCGCCGCCCAGATTCATTTGCCGAACACTGCGAACGACCCCAGCACCTGGTAGCTGCTATCCCACCCCGAACCGATGTTGTTTGAGAACGTACCTTGCGTACCCGCGAAGTTGTTGTTCCAGACGTCATAGGTATCTTTAAACTGTTGCTGCGGGCTCAGCACGACCCAATACAATTTTCCCTTCTTCACCGGAATCCCCTTGGCATATTTTGCGGTCTGCAGCGCGCAGCACTGTCCAAAAACCGGCAGTTTGGAAAAATGCCAGGTATGAAGCGCCTTCCCCGGAATCCCCTTGTTATCCTCATTCAAACTGACCACCAGCGTATTCGTACCCTTGACATACGTCGCGCCCACCTGAATCTCCGTCACCGTATGATCAGCCTTGGGCCGGAATCCGCAGCCCACCGACTGCGGCCACGGCTGCCCCGCATCCGGCCCCAGAATCCCATAGCCAGAGATCGCGTTGTACACCTCCTTGCCCTTACCGAGGTTGCTATAAATCCTGACCAGCTTCGACGGCGCCGTCACCGCAGGCACAAAAGGCTGCGACGGAGCCCGCATTAAAATCGTGTTTCGACCACCATTGATCGTGATCGCTCCATCGTCTGCCGCCTGACCCCAGGCAGCGCCGGCGAGCATTAATCCAACCAACAATCCAGATAGCGTCCTCTTCGTCATCGATCCCTCACACCCGCGGATTAAACGCATGCAATTCTACCCCGAAGACTACCCGAAGCAAGATGTCTTGTGCATTCGCACCAGAACCACGTGGGCTGGGAACGATGAGGTCGGCGGTCACGGAGCGGAGAATCCTGGATGTTGGCGGAGGTTGCAGGTTGCGCTGGACGCAGCTAAATTAGGTGCAAGAGTTGGAGGGCGTACATGAAGAAGCCAGTCCCACCGGAATCTGCCGCGGCATTAATCGACGAAATGATCGCAGAACTCACAGACTGGCGTGGTAGAACGTTGGCCAGCATCCGCAAGAGCATCCTTGGGGCCGACCCGGAGATCATTGAGGAATGGAAGTGGATGGGGAGCCCGGTGTGGTCTCGCGACGGAATGATCGCGGTCGGCAACGCCCACAAAGATAAAGTGAAGATTACTTTTTCCCACGGCGCGAGCCTGCCCGATCCTGAAAAGCTCTTCAACGCGGGGCTCGGAGGTAACGCGTGGCGAGCGATCGATTTGTTCGAGGGCGATAAGATTAATGAGCGTGGGCTAAAAAATCTCGTCCGTGCCGCTATTGAATACAATCAGACCAAATTGAAGAAGAACGCGCCTGCTGATACGCGACCAAAACTAAGTAAAAGTAAAAAATGATAACGGCGCAGCTTCTTCGCTTAGTGCTGACCTGTCCCTCAATATGGTCCGATGATTCCGCCGATTTGCCGCGAGGCGGGGGCGAATTGACGCGCGGATTTCTTTTCACCTTCGATCACATCCAGATACTTCAAGCCGGAACCGGTGTTGAACAGAACTACTGTGTCGTCAGGGCCAAAGAAAGTGCTCGCGCGCAACTTGCGATACGCGGCTAGCGCTGCTGCGCCTTCGGGCGCGGCAAAGATTCCTTCCACCCGGGCCCATTGGCGCATCGCGTCCATGATTTCGTCGTCGGTGACAGCAAGGGCTACGCCGCCGCTTTTCTTGAGAATATCGAGAATCAAGTAATCTCCATACGCCTTGGGCACGCGAAGGCCGGCGGCCAACGTCGCAGCGTTCGCCCAGAATTCGGCGGCGGGCTTCGCGTCATCCCATGCTTTCGCGATCGGAG
>Ga0209530_1001106_pt1 | contig 13576 bp, 13 predicted proteins | sample BlaSpr_A8_Ref_O1_FD_187987 | JGI IMG/M metagenome (GOLD analysis project Ga0209530, IMG submission 187987) | Forest soil microbial communities from Thunder Bay, Ontario, Canada - Black Spruce, Ontario site 2_A8_Ref_O1 (SPAdes) (version 2) | ecosystem: Environmental > Terrestrial > Soil > Boreal...
GCATCATTGTAATCCTCCATGGCTATTATAGCCATGATGTCAACCATAGGAAACGCTATTGTCTGTCACTGCTCAGGTCTCGTGGAATCAGCAAGATCCACGCTACAGCTCTCGAATCTTTCGCCGCAGCGCAAAATTTTGAAGGGTTGCTCCAAACGGCGGCAGGTTTCGCTAAATGCGTCCGGAGTCGCCGTGTTGAACTCGAACATTTCGAAATGACATGGAATCGCCAGCTTCGCTCCGATGTCGTGCGCTAACTGGGCGGCTTCTGGGCCGGACAAATTTCCGGCTACGCGTCGCTCCGGTGCGCGCCCGTTGATGGGAAGCAACGCGACATCGACGGCAAAAGAGCGTAACTTTTCTGCCATCCCTTCGTAGCGCAGCGTGTCGCCGCTGTGGTAGAGGGTCCAGTCACCGAATTGCAAAACGTAGCTGAGAAACTTCGCCCGCCCTTGCTCGTCGCGCTCGACGGTTTCATGCGCGCAGGCGACACCGGAAAATCGAATTCCCGAGAGTTCAATAGTGCTCCCATCATCGAGTCCGATCGGCACCTCAGGGTCGATCTTCAAACGGTCGGCTACGAAGGCGCGGTTGGCTTCAGGGATCACAAGTTGCAGCGAAGGGTTTCGCGCCAGGATTGGGCCCAGGGTTTCTGCGTCGAGATGATCGGTGTGGTTATGCGAGCAAGTCGCGATGTCGACGAATGATAACTCCGCCGGATCGATGACCAGCTCGGTCATTCGCACGTGGGGCTTGTCGGTCTGGCTGTATTTTCGGGTGAGCGAGTCCGAAAGATAAGGATCAAGCAAAACATGGACGCCCTGCCACTGCAGCAGGAATCCGCTTTGCCCCAGCCACCAGAGCCGGAAGCCGCCATCACGCCGGTCTTCGCTATGGATGGCGGCCAGCAGCGCGGCGTGGGACTGCACCGGACGGATCACGCGAGTCCTAATTCCTTGCGTACGATCGCGACGCCCTGGACCATGTTGACGAGTTTTTGCTGAGCCGCCCAGCGCGCGGTCTGACTCAGGCCGCAATCGGGCGCAAAAGAAAGTCGGTCGGCGGGCGCGTATTTGAGGCAGAGTCGTACACGGTCCGCAACGTCGGAAGCAGTTTCGACGTAGTAGTTTTTCACGTCGATGATTCCGACCGCCACATCGATGCCACGCTTTGCGATTTCTCCAATCAGTTCAATCTCGGCGAATTCGCGGCTCGCCATCTCGAGGTGAATTTCCTCCACAGGCAAATCGAAGAACGCGGGAAAAAGCGGAGCGTAGCGGCGTGGCGCGACCGCGCGACCCTTGTAATTGCCAAAACATAAATGTGTGGAGAGGCGGCAACGACCGACAATAGGTTTAACGGTTTCAGCGAAAATCTTTACGAAGCGGCGCGGATCCTCGCGATATCCATAACAGCTCATCGAAGGTTCGTCGAGGGTGATCTCCGTGCAACCGGCTTCGACGAGTTGCTGCAGTTCAGCGCGCACGATCGGGATCAGCGCATCGGTGACTTCCCAACGGCTGGGATACGCGCCTCCGGGTTCAATTCGACCGCTGAGCGTGTAGGGCCCGGGCACGCTGGCTTTCAGCGTAGGACCGGGTGGTGCGACCTTCTGCAGAAGTTTGAATTCAGCCACTGCGCCCAGCCCGTGTTTGGAAACAATCGTTCCGGTGATCGGATATTTCCCGCGCTGATCGTGAGCCGGTGGACCGAAGCGGCGCGGAGAAAACGGCGTTGCACGAATGCCCTCGAGCCGTCCGTAGAACGATAAATTAAAATCGTATCGGCTCTGTTCTCCATCCGTGATGACGTCGAGCCCTGCTTTTACCTGATCGTGGACAGCTGCAATCACCGCGTCAGTCCGCATCTCTTCAATGTCGGCCTCGCCAAATTCATCCAAATGTGCCGAGGCAAACTCGAGCCAGCCCGGAAAAGGGTAGCTGCCAATCACGGTCGTTCGTAGAGGCTCGCGTTTTCTTGCTTGAGTCATGCGCTCACCGCCCAGCCTCCATCCACAGTTATGACTTGGCCCGTGATCGGGCTTGAGTCTTTTCGCAAGAGAAAACATGCAGTCTTCGCGATGTCCTCTGGCGCGATCAATCCTTTCGTCAAAGGCTGCTTGTGCGCCACATATTTCATAACCCCGACATCACCCTGCGCGCGTGCACTCATGGGCGTACGAACCAGTCCCGGCGCGAGGACGTTGATACGAATACCGGCGGGCGCATAATATGCGGCGGCGGAAAGCGTCATTGCCTCGATCGCTCCCTTGCTCGCGGCATAACCCACGGTGGCGAAATGTTCCCGCTGCGGGTGCTGTGCGAGCACGCTTCCGATGTTGAGCGCCGCCCCCTTGTAAGAATCTCGAGTCCACACTCGGAGCACTTCCCGGCACATCAGAAACGTACCTTTAGCGTTCACGTCCATGACGGCGTCCCATGCTTCGGTCGAACATTCATGTAGTGGGCCATCTCCGAGCGAGCGCGTGCTGATCCCGGCGACGTTGAAAAGCGCGTCGATTTTCCCGAATCGTTCGAGGCAGGCCGAAACGCTTTTGCGCACACCTTCTTCATTGCGAACATCTGTGACGGAGAAATGCGCCTTAGGCAACTCCGCCGCCAACGAGCGGCATTCTTCTTCCTTCACGCCAACGATAAACACGCTGCCCTGCTCCCCCCAAAGGCGTGCCGTTGCCGCGGCAATGCCGGACGATCCAGTCAGCAGGAGGACTTCGCTCACGTGGCCCCTATTCAAAAAGGTGTTTGAGGCTCTTGCGATAGGCCTCGTAGAACGCTTCCAGTTGCTCGGCGGCGCTGGCGTTTCCGACGAATTGATGGCTGGGCAGCAACACTGGCTTGACTCCTCGCGCCAGCAGGGCTTCAGCAGCGGCGCAGCGGATCATATTAATAATGGTTGCTCCCGTAACCGTGGAAACCGGCCCTGTGCGCCATTCCAGGCCCTCCAACTCGATGATGCAGTCACCCGGCGGACACTGATTGTCGATGATCAGATCGGCGCAATCGATAAGCTTCTTGCCCGACGAATGAGCAGGCGTCGCTTGCTCGCAATGTGCCTTCGAGACAATAGCAATCACCGGCAGCCCGCGCTTCTGCGCTCCCGCTGCCATTTCGACGACGACGGGACGGATGCCGCTGGTTGAAATTACGATGAACGCATCATGCGGCCCGAAATGAAAGCTCTGCAGAATTTTCTCTGCATAGCCCTCATAGTTTTCCAGGTACAGCGGTGCGCGCAGACCGTTTGCGCCGATGATCGAGGCATGGTTCGAGAGCGCGAGCTCGACTAAGGCTACGAAACCGGCGTAGCAACCTTGCCGGGGCGTCATCTCTTCGCACATCATGCGCGAGTGGCCATTGCCAAAGAGAAAAACCAGGCCACCGCGCGAGATGCGCTCCGCGCACAGTTCCGCCGCTTTCTGAATGATGTCAGCCTGTGTGCGTCGCAGATTTTCGAGCAGGGCCATCGCGTGGTCGAAAAAAGCCAGGCCCGCCTGCTTTGAACCGACAACGTGATCGAGGACCTTGTCTGGCACCGATGAAGTTGACTCCTGTCGCATCGCGAGAGCTTGCTGAGGATCGACGTGAGTATAATTCAGAATCACCGTGAGCGAAACTCAAACATCCCAAACCGCAGCCGTCGCAATCGGTGTCGACATCGGCGCGACCGCGATGAAGGCCGCGCTGGTGGCCCTGAACGGGGATTTACTCGCGAGTTTCAAAACTGACTCGCCGCGCACAACTTCATCCATGCGTGATTTTATTCAGTCCGTGCGCGAGCGAGCCACAGGCCCAGTACTCGGAATCGGAATTGGCTGCAAGGGAGTCATCGATGCCACCACTACGCGCGTGAACCGCTTGCCTGGCGACCTGAATTTTCTGGAAGGTTGTTTGTTGCGGGAATTGGTCTGCGTCGATGGTCTGCCACTTTATGCCGACAACGACGCACGCACGGCTCTGGTCGGCGAAGTGCTTTGGGGCGAGGCTCGGGGACGCCGCAACGTCGTTCTGCTCACGCTGGGCACTGGCGTTGGAGCTGCGGCGCTGGTCGACGGCATAATCGTGCGCGGCGCTTCCGGAGCCGCCTGCCATCTGGGACACGTCACCCTCGACATCCGCGGCGGGCTTTGCATTTGCGGCAATTACGGATGTGTGGAAACTTGTTTTTCTTCGCGCGCCATCGAGTCGGCTTATGCTGCGCACATCCATCGCGCTTCGCCAACCCGCTTGGCAATCGATGATGCCGGCCGGATTCCGAGCACGGAAGCTATCTTTCAGGCGGCCACCGAGGGCGACCCTAGCGCCCGTCGCGTGTTGGATGTCGCTTTCGAATCGCTCACTGCCGCGCTGGTAAGCTTCCTGCACGTGTTCGATCCCGAACTGCTCATCCTCGGCGGGAACATAGCGGCAGCCGGACCGCAACTGCTTGCCCCGTTGCACGAAGAGGTCGCGCGCCGCACCAACGTTCTGCTTGGGAGAAAGGTTCCAATCGTTCTTCAAAGCACAGGCGGATACGGAGGAATTGCCGGCGCTGCGGGACTCGTTTTCTTACAACAGGGATTGCTGACAATTTAGAAAATCAGATCCATCACTTCGACGGGGGCATGCGAAAAACCAGATGAACCCAACCAACGCGCACGAATCGGCACGCGCGAAAGATGGATCGGCACGGTACCTGTATTTGCCTGCCGCGGTCGCCGCGCTCGGCGGATTGTTGTTCGGCTTCGATACTGCGGTCATCAACGGCGCCATCGTCTTCTTGAAGCGTCAATTTGCGCTGACTGACTCGCAAACCGAATTCGGCGCGAGCAGCCTACTTCTGGGATGCGTTCTCGGGGCGAGTCTGGCGGCTTTCACCAGCGACCGCTTCGGCAGAAAGAAATCGCTGCTGGCGGCCGCGGCTCTGTTTACCGTTTCGTCGATCGGGGCGGCTCTGCCACGCAATATCACAGAGTTCGTGATCGCGCGTGTGCTTGGCGGCCTCGCCATCGGATTAGCTTCGACACTTTCGCCGCTCTATATCGCGGAAATTTCTCCGGCCCGCATCCGTGGGCTTCTGGTGAGCGTCAACCAGTTGGCGATCGTTACGGGCATTCTGCTGTCCTATAGCGTGAACTACGGCCTCACCGGAGCGGGCCCGGCGAACTGGCGATGGATGTTTGCTTCGGCAGCGGTGCCGTCGGCGTTTTTTCTGGTGACGTTGCTTTCCGTTCCCGAGAGCCCGCGTTGGCTGGTGCAAAAGGGGAGAGACGCCGAAGCTGAAAATATCCTGTCGCGCATTAAGGGGCGCGGGGCCGCTCAAACTGAAATTCATGCCATCCGCGCGGCGGTTGCCGAGGAAAGTGGGAACGTCTTCGATGCCGCCTTTCGAAAGCCGCTCGTGGTCGCGGTGCTGATCGGGCTGTTCAGCCAGTTCACCGGCATCAACACCATCATTTATTACGGCTCGCTCGTTTTTCTTGAGCATGTCCCGAACCAGACAGCAAGCTCTGCACTATTTGCCAATGTCATGATCGGTGCCATCAACTTCGTAGCCACAATTCTCGGGATGTACCTGATCGACCGCGCCGGCCGCAAGCCATTGATGACGTCCGCATTCGCCGGCATGGGCGCTGCGCTGGTGGGCGTGGCTGCATCGATTCATTTCCATGGCCCACCCTTCGCAGTTTTGCTTTTCGTGCTTGTCTATGTCGCTTGCTTCGCCGTCGGTATCGGAACCGGAACCTGGGTGTTGATGTCAGAAATCTGTCCCAACCGAATACGCGGACGCGCCATGTCGATCGCAACCTTATTCCTTTGGTGCGGGACCCTGATCGTTACTCTCACTTTTCTTTCGCTGGTACGAGTCTTGACAGCGCCGGGCGCATTTCTGCTTTATGCCGTGATCTGTGTTGCAGCGGTTTTATTTGTCAAGATGGTCGTGCCGGAAACCAAGGGACGCAGCCTGGAAGAAATTGAAAGTTGGTGGCTGGCTGATGCAGCGAACGCCAAACAATGAGAACGCAGCTAAGCCGCCTATTGAGCGGTTACCTGGAACTCAGCGTGTAGTGGCGCAGTCGAATCTTCTCCCGCCCAGACATCGAACTTTTCTGGTTCGACGACCCAGGTCTTCGTCTGCGGGCTCCAAAAACTTAGCTCGTCGTGTCCGAGCGGGAAGGTGAGAGTTTGCGTCTGGCCGGGCGCCAGCGCGACTCGACGGAATCCCTTCAATTGCCGCACGGGACGCGAGGCCGATCCCGCGCGTTGATGAATGTAAACTTGCGCGACCGCATCCCCTGCGGCCGAGCCTGTGTTGGTGACGTGGACCGACACTTCGGTCGATTCCCCGGAATTGATTTGCGCTTTGCTTAATTGCAAATGGTCGAATCGGAAGCTGGTGTAACTCAAGCCGTATCCGAACGGATAGAGAGGCTTGCTTGAAAGATCCCAGTAACGCGAAGTGAACTTTGGACGGTCGTCGGGCTCATGCGTGAGATTATGGTTGTAGTAAATCGGCTCCTGGCCCGCCGTGCGCGGCCAACTCACCGGCAGCTTGCCACCGGGATTCACATCGCCGAAGAGAACGTCAGCGACGGCGTCACCACCGACGGTGCCGGGATACCACGCCTCAAGAATTGCAGGCACGTGCTCTGCCGCCCAGCGAATGTCTAGAGGCCGACCGTTAACCAGCACAAGGACGATTGGCTTTCCGGTGGCCGCGACCGCTTCCAACATTTGTTCTTGAATTCCCGGAAGATCAAGCGTGGCTCTCGAAGCTCCTTCGCCACTCATGTTGGCGGCTTCGCCCATGACGGCGATCACGATGTCCGCATGACGGGCCGCGTCTACTGCGCGGCGCAATGACTCCTGCACTTCCGCTGGAGTTGGAACGGGTATCGGCTTTTTGCCGAACAGCGCGTCAATCATTGCCGGATAATCCCGACGCAACGCCGGCCCGCTGACCGTTGTGATCTTCGCACCGGCTCCTAATTTGTTTTGGAGGCCCTCCTCTACCGTGACCACGTGGCTTTTGGGACCTCCCCCGAATAAACCTTCCACCGTCCAGCCGCCTTCGAGGTCATCAATGGAATTCGCCAGAGGGCCGATCAATGCGATTTTTTTCAGACTCTTACTCATTGGCAACGTGTGATTCTCGTTGCGCAAGAGGACCATCGATCGTGCCGCAAGCTTTCGCTCCAAGTCGCGACTGCTCTGCCGGTTCAACACCGCGTCCACTTTGGTTTCGTCAACGAATGGATGTTCAAAAAGTCCCAGCCGGATCTTCATTTCAAGAATCGGCCGCACCGCATCATCAAGTTGAGCAGGCGTGATCCTGCCGGAGGCTACCAGCTTCGGCACGTTTTCGATGAGCGTATTGCTCGCCATATCCATGTTCAGCCCGGCGTTGATTGCGCGATACGCAGCATCCTCCCGGTCAGCGGCAAAGCCATGAGTCACCAGGTTACCCACGGCGATCGCGTCCGAAACTACGAAACCCTGGAAGCCCCACGTCTCGCGCAGCACATCGTGAAGCAGCCACCGGTTGCCAGTCGCGGGGACATCGTTCAGATCCATGTACGCGCTCATCAGGCTGCCCACACCCTGCTTCACCGCCGCATAGAATGGGACCAGGTACACATTCCTCAGCAATTCCTCGGGAATATAGGAGGAGTCGTAGTCGCGGCCGCCATCGGCAGCGCCGTAGCCGGCGAAGTGCTTGGCGCAGGCCAATATACTTGTGGGACCGAGTTCCGTCCCCTGAAATCCGACCACTTGAGCCCGCGCCATCGCGGAGCCGAGATAAGGGTCCTCGCCCGCGCCTTCCACAATACGGCCCCAGCGCGCGTCTCGCGCAATATCCACCATAGGCGCGAAAGTCCACTGAATGCCGGCTGCACGCGCGTCCTCAGCAGCGACTCTTTGAGCCTGCGCTTCTACCGATGGATCCCACGAAGCCGCCATCGCCAGCGGAACAGGAAAGACGGTTCGATAGCCGTGGATCACGTCAAAGCCTACCAGCAGAGGAATGTGCAGCCGCGAACGGTCGACCGCGACATGCTGCAGCCGATTGATCTCCTTCACGTCGACCTGCCACAGGATCGAGCCGACTTGGCCCTTGGCGAGAGCGTCGTCGGAAACTTCCTTGATAAAATCTGCCGCAGCAATTCCCGAGGCCTGGTTCAACTGCCCCGCCTTTTCTTCAACAGTCATTTGTTGAAGAAGTCCGTCGGCGCGTTCACGTGTGCTCTGTACGCTTTGGGACGACTGGGCTCTACCGGCAACCGGCACGAGACAGACCAGAGACATTACCGCCAGACACGAGGCGCCAGTTCGTATTTTCAATTGTTTGCTCCTTTGCTCGTCCAAGTTCGGAACATTCTCGCTCACACTGGAACATTTGACAATCGACTTAGCGTTGATACCTCTGAGCGTCGCTCGATCTGCGGCATGCTAGCATCAACGCGCAGGGAGACGGTCATCGTTTCTGGATCGGTTGTATTCCGGCCGCACAATCTGGTGGAGACTTTCGAGTGGTTGCGCTGACTAATTTACCGATGGTTGTGATCATGGCGGGACTCCCCGGCTCGGGTAAAAGCACGGTCGCGCGTGCGCTTGCCGAGCGGCTTCCGGCCACGGTGCTCGATAAAGACGTGATTCGGGCTGCTCTCTTCGCACCGGCGCATGTCGAATATTCCCGGGCGCAAGACGATTTCTGTCAGGAGATCATGTTGCAGACGGCCGCGTATCTGCTGGGAAGGAATTTGTCGTCGTACATTTTTTTAGATGGCCGGACATTTTCTCGTCGCTACCAGCGTGAGCGCGTGCTCGAGTTCTGTTCGCAATTGGAAAAAAGATGGGCCATCCTGGAGTGCGTCTGCTCTGAGACAACCGCGCTGGCCCGCTTGGAAAAGGCGGCAGTGGAACGAATCCATCCAGCCACGAATCGGACGCCGGAGCTATATCGCCAGATCCAAAAAATCTGGGAGCCGATTGACGACCCCAAACTCGTGATCGACACCGAAGCAAGCTTAGAATCGTGTGTCGAGCGCGCCACGCAATACCTCGCCCAAATCGCCCGGCAGGCGCGTTAGGAGTGTGTGCAATGGGAACGAGCCGCATAGAGTAGTTGCATTCGTCGCGCTCACCGATCGGGTTTTGAGTGCGATGGCCTTGGTTTCAACACTTAGAATTCCGGGAAGGTTTCCGTTAGAAATTTGACATACAGTCGCCCTCCTGGCCAGAGCGGGTCGCGTTGTGTTGGATGTTGAGCCAGAACGGGGACCGCGTAAATGGAGGCTTCAAAATGAATTGGTTTATCTGGGCGCTGCTTTCGGCTCTCTTCGCTGGCATTACCGCAATTCTCGCAAAAATCGGGGTCCAGAACATCAGTTCTAATCTCGCGACAGCTATCCGTACAGTGGTCATTCTGATATTTGCTTGGGCCGTCGCCTTATCCACTCGGCATGAATCTATTTCGAATATAGGAAGGCGCACTTGGGTCTTTCTTATTTTGTCCGGCGTAGCCACTGGGCTGTCTTGGCTGTGTTATTTTCGAGCGCTACAAATCGGCGAAGCCTCGCGGGTCGCGCCGGTGGATAAGTTGAGCGTGGTCGTGGCGATTGCTCTAGCCGCAATTTTCCTGCATGAACATCTGACATGGCAACACTGGCTCGGAGGCTTGATGATTTTTGCGGGTTCAATCGTATTGGCTTATGCGTAGAACTCACTACGCCGGTCCGGGTTCGGCATGTCGTGCGCGGGTCAGCTTGCAAGCCGTACGCTGGATTGATGGATGCCGTTCACGACAGCAGCATTTGACCGGGGTTTTGAGTGTAATGTGGTTGCGTCAACTATAGGTAATCAGACTACCGACTCGCAGGCTGTTTTTTTGCTACAGCGGCTTGGCGTACTATGACTGGGCTTACGTGGGGATGTCAGGTCGCCCTTTATAAGAGCGAAATGGCCCGAATCGGCTCTACCGAGTCGCCTAAGCAGATTCATTGGCAGATTCATTTATACTCCCTTGACACCTGGCTCCTTTGGACGCACTATTAGTGCGCCGTTTTGGGGGCCTACCTAGCCCATCACTTTTGCCCGGCGTAGGCTCTGGCTCCTGAAACCAAATTTGGGACCTGTGCCACCGTCTCCACGGATTCTTGCAAGCGCGTTTAGTAGAGGGTGCGTCATGAGGTCAAACTAAAAGGAGGAAAACACCCATGAAAAAGTGGCTCAGCTTTGCCCTGGCAAGTCTTTTCGTCTCCTGCGCTTTTGCTCAAACACCCAGCAATATCCAACCCCTGCTCCCATACCGTGGCGAGGACCCTTCGCCGCTGTCGGGTTGCTATAACGGTTCAGCCTGCGAGCTTAACTATCATGGCGGGCCGGTTTTCGAAGATGCGCCAACCATCTACATCGTGTACTACGGCAGCTTTACGGCGAAGGACAAGAGCATCATCAACACCTATTTCGAAAACCTGAGTGGCTCGCAGCAAGAGAAAATCAACACCCGCTTTAGCGACAGCACCGGAAAGTACTACCCGGGCACGATCAAGTTCGATCCCGCCAAGGACACCTACCATGACAATTACTCAGAGGGAAAGACCCTGAGCGATATTCAGCCGGTTATCGCAGCTGCAATCAAGGACAAACACCTGCCCAACGACACCAACGGTATCTACATCGGCCTCACCTACCAAGACGTCGACTACAACGGCATGTGCACCGAGTACTGTGGATATCATGGACCGTCGACCACAATCGTAAAAGGCGAGACCATCAAGTATGCGTTCGTGGGTGATCCTGGACGATGCCCCGATAGTTGCTCCTACGAATATCTTTACGGCAGCAAGGCCAGCCCGAACGATGACATCCATGCCGATGGCAGCATCAACATCATGTGGCACGAGTCGTCCGAGTCGATCAGCGATCCCGAGATTAACGTGGACAGCGCGTGGTACAGCGAAGTTGGCTATGAGTCTATGGACCTCTGCGCCTGGCTTGCTCTTAACTACAAAGTCGACAAGAACGGCAACTACTACACCATCTTGAACAAGGGGCACGAGTACCTAACCCAAATGGGTTTCGAATTGGACACGAAGACCCGTAAGGGCAACGTCTCGGGTACGTGCGAAAACGTCTACAAGAACATTCACTAGACACCGTTCCTGATTAAGCTGTGCGAGGCGCCCGATTTTCGGCGCCTTTTTTGCTTTTTTATGCCTAGTCAAAACGTGCAATGGCCTGTTAGCGACATTCGACGGGCGGCAATCAAATTCGACTTTTGACAGCGTGGAAGTATCCAGCCTAGGTTGTCGGTGTGAAACTCGACTCCTTCGAACAACTTTATTCGTCCAAGACTGACGATGAACTGCTGGCGCTGGCATCGCACTCACTGACTCTTGAGGGTTTTAGTGTTGCCTTCTCTGCATCAACCAGTAGCGACGGCCACTCATCGACTAGACCGCTCTTCTTCCGCTTCGTGTCCTTCGACGTTTGGCGTTGTTTAGGTGATCGTCAAAACCAAAGATTGGCTGGTTCCGCCGCTCGAACAGCCGACATCGCCTGTAGTCCCGCTCGGAGTATTGACCTTCACGCTGGCGGTTCCAGCAGCGGGGATCACTGCGGTCGTGATCGTGGCCTGCAACTGCTGACTGCTGGTAGCCAGAGTGGCAACGTTCGCACCGTTGACGACCACGACAGAAGACGCAACAAACTGACTGCCGTTCACAACCAGCAGAAAGCTTTGCTGTACTTGCGCGAACGTAACCGTGCTCGGGGAAATGGATGCAATGATCGGCGATGGCCTCGCACTTCCGCACAAGGGATTGATCGCGTTGCAGCCCTCGAACACAAGCAAGGCGAGCAATGCCACGCTGAGAGGTGCCAGGAAAGCGCCGATTCGGTTCATTCCCGAATGGTACACCCGCCGGTCGACAGAAATCGTGAGGAAGACGCCTAATCTGAGTCGGGACGCGCCGTATTTGGGAATGGGGTGCGCGTCTTGGCCACGCCCCGGTGATCGAGGTTATACTCAAGTCCACGGAGATCCTCATGCCTATTAGTGAATTGCTGCTGACGGAACTGGATGACGAAATGAAAAAGACGCGCACCGCCCTGGAGCGGGTTCCAGCCGACAAAAAAGAATTTGCGCCTCATGCCAAGTCGATGCCTCTGGGCAAGCTGGCGCCTCACCTGGCTCAACTTGCGGGCTTCGGGTTGACGATACTCACTACGCCGGAACTGGATTTCTCCAAAGGCAGAGTCGCACCCCTGCCGTTCGAGTCTGCCGCCCAGCTGGTGCAGGCTTTCGATGAGGGCGCAGCCAAGGTTCGCGGGGCGCTGCAAGCTACTCCGGATGAAGCCTGGAAAGAAAACTGGAAGTTGAGTTTTCAAGGTAAGCCGATTTTTGAGGGCTCGCGATTTCTGGCGTACCGGGAAATGTTTCTGAATCACATGGTCCATCACCGCGCTCAGCTTGGGGTGTACTTGCGGTTGAACGATCAACCTGTGCCGGCAACCTATGGGCCGTCCGCAGATGACAGGCTGGGATTTTGAATCTCGTCACTGGATCGCGATTGGAGTTGAGACTCGTTTGAAACATCTATTACTCATTGCGGTCTTGTTATTTGCGGCGGCGAACGGGGACGCCTCGATCAAGCTGAAAGAAAGTTGGAAGAATCCAAACTATTCCGGCCAGCCCCTCAAAACAATCCTCGCCCTGGGAATGACTAACAATCTGGAGACCCGCGCTGACTTCGAAGTTGCGCTCGCCGACAAGATGGCGCGGCCCGGAATCACCACGATTGCAGGAACCGACATCCTGCTACGCCCTACGGCGGGCCCGATTGATATGGTGTATCTCCGGGAGCAAATCACGGCTTACAAAATCGATGCCGTCGTGGTTTGCCGGTTGGTCAAGGTGAAAACTCACGTCGTCGATGTGCCCGGGCAACCCTATATTCTTCCTTACTACACCTCTTTTTACGGGTACTACGGAACCGTGTATCCGGTGGTTTACACTCCGGACTATTTGGTGAAAGAAAAGACGGTCCAGGTTGAAACCAATGTGTACGCGATGACGCCGCCCGACGGCGAACTCATCTGGACGGGAACCAGCGACATTTTTGACCCCGGTTCGGCGCACCAGGTTATCAACGAATTGGTGGAGTCGGTGGTGAAAGAGTTGGAGAAGTTGGAGATTCTCTCCAAGCCAGGAAAGTAAGGCCGGAATTGCACCGGGGACCAACTCGTCTCCGCAATCGTCTTCCTGGATATCGTCCTGATCGTGACAAACCTAATTGTGTGGTTGGGTTAACTATTGACCCCGGCGCTTCATTGACTTGTCTTTTTCGCCAACGTAAGATTCGCCTCTAGTGATTGGACAGATCATTTCGCGCTACCGCATTCTGGAAAAAATCGGCGGTGGCGGCATGGGCGTGGTCTACAAGGCCGAAGATGTTACGCTCGACCGCTTTGTCGCCCTCAAGTTCCTGCCGGATGCGGTCGCCAAAGACTCACAGGCTCTTTTGCGTTTCCAACGCGAGGCCAAAGCCGCCTCCGCGCTGAATCATCCCAACATC
>Ga0209530_1001111_pt1 | contig 13504 bp, 7 predicted proteins | sample BlaSpr_A8_Ref_O1_FD_187987 | JGI IMG/M metagenome (GOLD analysis project Ga0209530, IMG submission 187987) | Forest soil microbial communities from Thunder Bay, Ontario, Canada - Black Spruce, Ontario site 2_A8_Ref_O1 (SPAdes) (version 2) | ecosystem: Environmental > Terrestrial > Soil > Boreal...
ACGCGAATACCGGCAAAATTCAATGGCAGTTCGACATAGTCCCATCCTCCGGCTCCGCGGCGGCCACGTGGACAAAGAAATCGCTCGAAAATCCGCCGACCGGCGGAGCGACCTGGACGACCTATCACGTCGATCCCGCGACGAGCGTCCTCTGGGTCGCTTCCGGGAATGTCGGACCCGATTTCATGCGTGAGATGCATCCCGGAGACAATCTCTATACAGGTTGCATTCTGGCGCTCGATGCGAAAACCGGCAAGCTCCTCGCCTATATACAGCCGGTGAAGGGAGACTTTCACGATTGGGACATGGCCACGCCGCCCGCTCTGATCACCACTCACGCCGGACGCAAGCTGGCGGTCGCAGCCGGCAAAGATGGCATGGTCTATGGGATTGAACGTAGCGATGTGACAAACAACGGCGCTCCCGCAGATCCGAAGATCCTCATTGCCGATTATCGAACGCCCGCGACCACTCTCAGCAATGAGGACGCTCCTCTAAACAGCGCCGACTTCACCCACGTCTGCCCAGGCACCGACGGCGGCGCGGAGTGGAATGGCCCTGCGTATTCGGGAGCGCAGAATCTTGTGTTCATCCCGGAGGTCGACTGGTGCACCTCCATAAAGCTCGCGCCGGTCAGCGCGATGAAGGGAGTTCCAGGCAGGCCTTGGACGGGCTCGCATGATTCAAGCTTCGGCACAAGAGATTCGATCGAGAACTGGAGCGGCTGGGTGACGGCCATCGAAGCTGACACCGGCAAGATAGTTTGGAAATACCACGCCCCGAGTCCGGTCGTCGCAGGAGTCACCGCCACCGCAGGAGGGCTGGTCTTTTCCGCCGACCTCGCCGGAAATGTTTTCGCGCTCGACGAGCGCAACGGCAACAAACTCTGGAGCGTCAACACCGGCCAACCGGTTGCAGGCGGCGTGGTAAGCTATCGGGCCGCCGGACATCAGCGCATTGCGGTGGCTGTCGGAGTGAACTCGCCCATTTGGCCAACCAAAGGCGACACTGGCCGGATCGTTGTGTACGCTTTGAAATAACGCTGCGACCGAGCGAACAACCTGATGGCAGGACGCGGGCCCAGCAGCCCTCTTTTGGCGTCGAAGATGAAACATAAGCGAAAAGCTCCCGCCAGCGAACATTTCTACCAGCCGGCATCCGTTATGAACTTCAATGAGCCTTCCCCTAAATAAGAGTTATCGCCCGATGGAGGCTACTTCCCCGACCGAGCTTCCCATCGGTCCCGAATGGCAGTACGAACCGAAGTGGGATGGATTTCGTTGCCTCGCTTTTCGCGACCGAGACAGCCCGGCCGATGGAGTACGAAACGTTCGTCGGAATGGGAACCTCTGGCGCCGCGGCTGGTTGTAGAAGTGCAATCCGACCATTTCGCAGAAGGCCGCTTCCGTCACGGGACAAAGCTTCTTCGCTTGCGACCCGACAAGGCTCCCAAAGCCTGCACCATGATTCAAGTCAAACGCGAAAACCGTTCCGCCCTCGACCTGTTATGACTCACCTCTGAAATATCAAACTCCCGCGGTTGAGCCAATGCCTATCTCTTTGGTTGGTTCAGAGTTTCTCCGGTTGGACTCAATGAAGTCGCCAACACTCGTGACCAGCATGGGTTCCGCAAATAAATATCCCTGCGCTGACCCACAACCGGCCAGCGCCAATAGTTGGTGTTGGTTCGGTGTTTCCACTCCTTCAGCGACCACTTTAAGCTCCAGATTATGCGCCAGCCCGATGATTGTCTTAACGATGGCGTAGTTTTCAGCATCCATCGTTTTAACAAACGACTGATCGATTTTCAGCGTGTCCACTGGAAAACGGCGCAGATAGCTCAGAGAAGAATATCCGGTGCCAAAATCGTCGATACTAAGCTTCACTCCCAAAGTCCGTAGTTGCGACATTGTTTGGAGGGTAGCCCCAACATCGTTCATGGCCAGGCTCTCCGTGAGTTCGATGGTTATACACTGTGGATCAATCGCACTCTCTTCAAGCGCATCTTGGACATGCCCAATAAAACCGGCGTGAGAGAAATGCTTTGAACTGATGTTAATGCTGACATATAACGGCGGGTCCGCAGGATAGCGCTGCTGCCAATTTGCCGCCTCTAAACACGCCTTCTTTAAGACCCAAACACTGATAGGAACAATCAGGCCACACTGTTCTGCTACCGGTACAAAAGTGCTTGGCGGTATCGAATCCGATCCCGAGGGCTGCCACCGCAGCAGAGCTTCAAAGCCCTCCACTCCTCTCGTATCTACCGCGACGATTGGCTGGTAATGCAGCGTCAGTTCTTCGTTCTGGAGAGCATATCTTAGCTTGGCTTCTAGAAGTAGCCGGCTCATGACTTGCTCGTGCATCGTGCGGTCAAAGATCTCGCTGCGAGCCTTGCCTTGGCTTTTCGCACGGTACATCGCTATATCGGCATTCTGAAGCACCGTCTCCGCCGATGTTTCTGGTGAAGTCAGCGCGATACCGATTGAGGTGCTTTTGAAGATCTCAAGCCCCTCTAGTAAAAATGGCCGTTCAAACGAAGACTGGATTCTCTCAGTTACACGAATGGCATCGCTCGGGTCAGTAACGTCCTCCACCAGAACCGTAAACTCATCTCCACCCATCCTGGCGATTGTGCCGTCGCTGCGCAAGCATGCCCGCAGTCTGTTGCTCACTTCTTTGATTAGAAGATCCCCGATTCCGTGGCCGTAACAATCATTGACCACTTTAAAGTCGTCGATATCGAGGAAAAGAACGGCAGCTGCCTCGTGCGGGTGTCTCTTCATTCGATCTACGGCGCTTTGCAAACGTTCCAGAAACAAGGCCCGGTCCGGAAGTCCGGTGAGCGCATCATGAGTAGCATTAAAGACCAACTGTTCCTGAGCGCGTTTTCTTTCTGTTATATCTCGGGCGTTGTAAACCATGCCGCCGATATTTTTGTGCTCAGTCAAGTTTCGAACAACACATTCGAAATACAGCCACCTGCCGTCTGCATGTCGCAGCCGGAACTCAACTAACGGATTCTGGCCCGCTGCCGATCGCGGTCCCGTGTTCGTGGTCTTGGCGAAATCGTCCGGATGCACGAGATCCACAATGTTCGTTCCTACGAGGTTATCTCCGTTCAAGGCCAGAACTGTATGCACAGGGGGACTGGCGTACTTGATTTGGCCAGAGGGATCGGTGATAAGAATGATGTCGGTTGACTGTTCGGTAAGAGCGCGGAAGCGCTCCTCGCTCTCGCGGAGGGCGTTGCGTTCGGTTTCTTGCAACTGGCCGAGGTGCTCTTGTCCCTTGAGCCGGAGAAAAAGCATTAGGATGGAACTCGCTGCCAATACTGCCGCCGCCAGCAATTCGTTCCTGGCTCTCAGTGCCGCAGCTTGGGTCCATTTTTCCTCGGCTTCGACGGCGATCTGCACTTGGTGCTGCATCAAGTCGAACTGGGGGCCGACCGCCTGGAAATCAACCTGCTTGGCCTCGTCAAACTCCCGAACTTGCATCAGGATCCATTGCCGGCCGGCTGATGCCATGTAATTGTCTAACGCGGGCCAGACCTTTTCCAGGGCAGCCGTGTGATAGGTATGAAGATGCGCCGCCAGAACTGTTCCAGGCAATGCGTGCCTTGCCTCCAGCATCTCAGTTTCCGCTTCGGGAGTTAGGTTCTGTTCTTGCAACGCTCCCAACGTAAGATTGTTGATTTTTCGCGTAAGCACTGCAATTTGGTTGAGAATTACTTGCCCGGAGCGGGCTTCGTCGACCTGCGTCCTATGAAACCACGAGAGCGTAGCCAGGACAACGATTGTTGTCGCGAGAAAACCGAATACAAAGGCCAGCTTCCGGCGCGCTATTAATCTGCCAGATCGTGAGTTGAGAATTCCTTGGGTAGGCCGGACCATTTTGATCATGAAGACGACTAAATTCCTTCGTGAGCGTGTCCAATGGCTTGTCGGAGGGATCGGCTGACCCGTCTTAAGCAACTGCCACATAGCTATTATCGAGAATCACATCCGCTTTTTACACATCCAGATGGGCCCGCCCTGATTACGAAAGTGCTTTCGCTTTTCGGACAGAATTTCAGGCCGCAACCGGCTTGAAAATCAATCGATCCGGGAATATTACTCACCCTCTGTCACGGCTGATCTTCTAGTCGAATCCGACTTTACAAAGTGTTTACAAGGACCGAGCGCACACCTTACACGCAGCACGACTCTCCTCCCATACGATGAACCCAGCGGTGGAAGTTCGAAGCTGGAAAGCCGCACTAAATCGAAGGAGGGTTTCATGAAAAACAAAATCATTTCGTTGGTTGTTCTGGGAGTAATGTCACTTTGCTCCAGTGTTTTCGCGCAGACTTCGCGTCACTCTTCGCTTACGGTCAAGGTCCCTTTCGAGTTTGTCGTCGCCAACCAAACTTTCCCGGCGGGAACCTATGAGTTCCATTCCCTGCTCGCCTCGGTCGCGGACAAGGGCACGGTCGACGTGCTTGTGGTCCGGAGCATGGACGGTGACTTGTACCGCGCCATCGTCACCGATGTGGTCGGCAGCGCCGAGCCCAGCCGTCCGAGGGTAGTGTTCACACGCAGTGGCGAACGCGTTTACCTATCGGAGGTGTGGGAGTCGGGGAAACCATCGGGCTGCCGTCTTAAGAGCGGCCAAGGTCAGTTGCAAACCGCAGCCACTCAAAGCGACAAAGTGACTCTGATTGCGGCCGCCGACTGGCGCTAGCGAACGCTTAGTAAATGACACTTTTCATGCCAGGAGCCGAAGCGTGCAACTCCTGGCATAGAATTCTGGGAGTACCGGAGGTCCGGAAGGTTTTCTCCTAACTCCTGATAACGAACTTCTACGGCATCATTAGCGGTGCAGTTTGATTGTCACCCTGAACAACACAATAATTGCGCGTTTGGCTCGCTTCCCTATCGAACTGCGCCACTATCAAGGCGTCAGCTTGTAACCGAGACCAGGAACAGTCACGATCAGCGAAGGCTTCTTCGGATTTACTTCTAATTTCTGTCGCAAGCTCGCCACATGCACATCGACGGTTCGGGTGAAAGCCTCGGTGCTGTAGGCCCAAACTTCTTTCAACAAGACGTCGCGAGATAGCGTCGTCCCAGGGTGCTCGACAAAATAACGAAGAAGCTGAAACTCGCGAGCCGAGAGCGGCACTATCTGGCCCTTGCGAGTGACGACTGTTCCCCGGAGATCGATGCGGAGCGTGCCGAATGTTTGAATGCCCGAAGCCGCAGGCGCGTTGCCGCGGCGCAGGAGCGCTTCGATGCGCGCCATTAGTTCCATCGCGTCGAAGGGCTTGGTCAGGTAATCGTCCGCGCCAATTTTCAGCCCAAGAACCTTATCGACAACCTGGCCGCGGGCGGTCAGCATCAAGATCGGAACTACGACACCCGCCATTCGAATATCCCGGCACACATCGAATCCATTTTTCTTTGGCATCATGATGTCGAGCAGGATGAGATCAAACCCGCCTTGGGTCGCTTTCTTGAAACCCTGTTCTCCATCCACAGCAAATTCGACGGTATAACCCTCGCTTTGAAGACGGTCCTCGAGAGTCATGCGAATTGCTTCCTCGTCCTCGACCACAAGAATTTTTCCCGGCATAGGCGACATCAATCACAGTCAGACATGGGACGACTCTGTGTGATTTCCCACCGGCAAGTGTACCGTGAAAGTACTACCTTGTTCGGGAACGCTCTCTATCGTCAGCCGGCCTCCCATGGCCTCAGTAATCGTCTTCGCCAACGGCAAGCCAAGACCGCTGCCATGAATTTGCGCCGACGTGGCCACAGGGCTGCGGAAAAACGGTTCGAACACATGTTTGAGATCGTCTGACCCTATCCCAATTCCTCTGTCCTCAACCGCGATCCGGATTTCTTTCTCATGCTGACCCGACTCTTCCATGGAAGCTCTAATGCCCAACCAGCGCTGTTCTCCTCCGTACTTCACTGCATTGGCAATCAGGTTTTGCAAGCACTGGGAGAACGCTTTGAAGTCCACCATCACGGGCGGTAAATTCGGCTGGATCTGCCGCTCCACCGTTACTCCCGTGGAGCGAATAAGAGCAGAAGAATTTGAAAGGCTGGCGTCGATCAGTTCTTCGACGCGGGCGGATTGCAAGTGGTAGCGATGGCGATCTTTCTCGGTTGCAGAGAAGAGCAGAATCTGCTCGATAAGCTCCGACAATTGCTGCGCTTGATTCAAGATGACCTTGCCATAACGCATCATGCGGCTCTTGTCATCGATAATTCCATCGGAGATGTTCTGAGCGGCGGAGACGATTCCGGTCAACGGGGTTCTCAGTTCGTGCGATACGCTAGCCACGAAATCCATCTGCAACTGAGCCAATCGGCGAGCTCTCCGGCTATTCAAGCCGATCATGCCCATGGTCGCTGCCAGAACGAGAAGCACGGCGAAGTTGAACGCGAGGTTACGGTGGAACAAAGTGGATACAGCCGCTTCCACCGAGCCCTTGCGATGCTGCGCAATGATTTCCCAACCTTGGTCGTCTGGTCCGTAAAGGATTGGCTCTATCCTGAACGGCTCGGGGTCATGCGGTCCGAGATTCGGCAACAATGTCGCCGCTTGCTGCTCTGGGTTTTGCGGATGGCTGTCAGGAGAAACGAGACTTTGCATCGGCCTGTGCTCTCGTCCAACGACAGGCATTGGGGGCCCAAACAAATTAAGCGCTGCATCGGGAAGTACGCCGGCATTTTCGCCGAACCCGGAATTGGAAGAATAAATTACCCTGCGAGTGTTGGCACTCGCCTTGACTATGGCGATGTCATAGGTGCGGCGGTCCTGTGTTCCGAAATAATTCTGCACCAGCTCGGGAAAAATGTGAGTGCGCAACAAATCAAAATTCAAAGTTACCAGAACCCATGTAAAGTTGGGCCCTCGATCCGCTTGCATCACGGGATGCACAAGAACAGGGACGCTCTCGTCAATCATCCAGCCCAGCGTTGCTGGCTCCGGAGGATGAGGCGAAGCCGCATCTCCTGGGGATGAAAGATCAAATTCTGGTGGCCGCTCATGATCCCTTGCTGATTCGCCGTGCGGTCCGCCGTGATCGGGAGGATGGTCTCGCGGACCGTCGTGCATTGGCGTCATTTCCTGCAGTCGCTGGCGTAGGCGCGTAAGATCCGAAGGCCATTCAGCCGATTCAAATTCGTTGGTTTGCAAATTTAATCGCAAAAAGCCAGGGGACTGGGAACTCGTCGGCTGCCAAATATAAACCCCGGCCACCAGTCCCGGATGAGTGGCCGCCCGCCGCCAGCGCTCAAGCCCTCGGGCATAATCCGGCAGAGAACTATCCCGCGATTCAGTCTCGCTCTGCTGTAATTCGCGACACAGCGGGGTGAGTTCGCTCTCCAGTGCCCCACGCAGATTCATCAGCGCTCCCTCGAGATTGGCGAGCATCTGCTCGGTCGTAGCGTGGCTGAGCTGTCTGCTGGACTCGAACTGTAATGCCGCCAGCAGCGCCAGGACCGCCGCGAGACCGCCTACGAGGGCGTACCATTTTGCATTCTCGAACCAGGGAACTTTCATCGTTTTATATTTATGGCTCGATCGTGCGATCGAGCGAGGAGTAAAGCCGCTCAGCCAACAGATCAATCTTAATGCGTCCGCTTCGCTGGGGAAGGCACAGGTTTATGAGCGCCGCGGTGGTGCCGGCTGGACTAATGTGTTTCGAGCCCTTTGGGAACCGTCGATCACTCTAGAACATTTGGGATTGCCTTGATGTAAATTCCGCGTAAAAACAGCTGCGAGCATCGCGCAACCGCCGGCCAATGGCGGAGACAACGTCGGAATCTCCAGAATCTGTGTTTTCCCGGATCTCAACTTCCATTTGTTACGTGTGAACTAACAAGCGGGACGACCGGCGCCGAAAAGCGTTCCGACGCGACCGGGATGCGTTCTGACCGAACCCCACCGACATCCGCAATCTCATAAGCGCCGATCGCATGATTGCTGTAACTGCTTGAAGCATTGACGACTGTTCTTTGGCGTTCGCCTTGCATTCTTTTAGTTCGCGCGAAACCGGCTTTCCAAGCGGCTTCCGCAACTAAGAGGAGGATGAATGTACCTTCAACGCATCTCAACTTTTGTACTTGTTCTGGCTGCGACATGCTGTCTTCTTGCGAGTCAGCTTCTGCTAGCCCAATCGTCGACTACGGGTGAAATTAGCGGTATCGTTAGCGATCCTTCCGGTGCCGTAGTAGCCGACGTCCCAGTCACCTTAAAGAGCGTCGATAAGGGATTCACGCAGACTGCGACCTCGAACTCGCAGGGCGCATATCGATTTTCACTTCTTGCGCCCGGCAATTACTCGGTTTCCGCAACCGCGGCAGGATTCAAGACGACGACGGTGACACAACCAGTAGCGGTGGGTGCAGTCGCCATCGCCAACATCGTTATGCAACTTGGCACCACCGGAACCACCGTCGAGGTCAGCGGAGACGCTCCGCTGCTGCAAGCCGACAGTTCCGAAATCTCCACCACCATGAATGAGCGAGCGGTTCAAAGCTTGCCCAACCCCGGCAACGACCTGAGCTTCATCGCCCAAACCGCACCCGGTTCCGTGATGAACACCCAGAGCGGTTTCGGCAACTTCTCCAGCTTCGGCGTTTCGGCAACTTCGAATTTGTTCACCATGAACGGCATGTATGACAACGATCCGTTCCTGAACCTGAACAACTCGGGTGCCACCAACCTGCTGCTTGGCAACAACGAGATTCAGGAAGCGTCGGTCACCAGCAATGGCTACTCCGGTCAGTACGGCGGTTTCGCTGGCGCGACCGTGAACTACGTAACCAAGTCCGGCTCGAATCAGTTCCACGGCAACGCAGCCTACTGGTGGAATGGCTCGGCCATGAACGCCAATGACTGGTTCCACAACAACACCACGCCAGTTACTCCGAAGACTTTCGACAATGCCAATCAGTGGGCAGCGTCGTTCGGCGGACCGATCAAAAAGGACAAGGCGTTCTTCTTCGCCAACTACGAAGGCCTGCGCGTACTGGTTCCAGTGACCCAGACGGTCACCTATCCCAGCCCGCAATTCCAAACTTCCACGTTGGCGAACTTGACCGCTATCGGACAGAGCGCCCAGATTCCGTACTTCCAGAATATGTTTAATCTCTGGAACAATGCGCCCGGCGCGAGCCGTTCAACCCCCATCCCGCTCGGCGGAAACTCTCTCGGCGGATGCTCCACGCAAAACGCTGGAGGACTCAGCGGCGTTGCCGCACTACTCCCCGGCTCCCCGTTGTTTGGCACCGCCGTTCCCTGCGCCAACAGCTTCCAGGCGGCTGACAGTGCCCTAACCCATGAATTCTTGTTCGCTGGCCGAGTTGATATCAACCTCACCAACAGCGACAAACTCTTTATCCGCGCCCAGGAAGACAAGGGCTTCCAAGCCACCTACACTGACCCCATTACCCCGTTGTTTAACTCTGGCAGCGACCAGCCTGAATATCAGTCGCAGGCGAGCTGGAACCACAGCTTTGGCACCAAGGCCGTGAACAACCTGGTCGCGGCATTCACGTACTACAGCGCGATCTTCAACGCCAACACACCAGCTGCTTCTCTGGCCGCGTATCCAACAACCCTGCTTTTGGGGGACAGCTCATTTGCCAACAGCTTCGAAGGGACCGCCCTGGGCGGTATCAACTTCGATTTTCCCAGCGGTCGCAACGTCACCCAGTATCAGTTCGTGGATGACTTCTCCTACACTCTGGGCACCAAACACACCCTGAAGTTGGGCGAGAACTTCCATCGCTACGACATCGGAGATCACGATTTCGGCAACCGCGCCATCGGGCTGCTGATTCCGTTCAATATCGGCTCCTTCTATGCCGGAGGAACGACGGGTACCGAGCTGCAGCAGAATTTCTCAACGTCCACGGCGGTTCCCATCGGAATTTATGGGATCGGCTGGTATGTACAGGATGAATGGCGCGCAACTCCCAGTCTGAAAGTGACCTTGGATCTGCGCATGGACCACAACTCCCCTCCAGTCTGCCAAACCAACTGCTTTGCCAACTTGGCCACGGACTTCGCGGATCTGAATCACAGCGCCGCAATCCCCTACAACCAGGCGATCATCAGCGGTCAGCACCAAGCCGTAAACTCGTTTACCACAATCATGTGGCAGCCGCGTCTCGGTATTGCCTGGACACCGTTCGGATTGAAAAACACAGTGGTTCGCGGCGGCATCGGCTTGTTCGCCGATACCTTCCCCGGACAGGTTGCAGACAACGCCGCTTTAAACCCGCCGAATTACAACAGCTTCACAATTGTTTCCAATGGAGCTCTGGCACCCAATGTTCCCGGCAGTATTTTCACCCAGGCTGCCCAGACCAACTCGGCGTTCGCCAGCGTGTTCGCTAACGGAGGGACAGTCGGAGACCTTCCTGCAGGCTTCCAACTGCCCAACGTCAACACCGTCAACACCGTTAAAAATCCGATGTACGCGGAGTGGAACCTTCAGTTGCAGCAGGCCATCGGCGGCAACACGTCATTCACCCTCAACTATGTGGGCAACCACGGCTACCATGAAACCGTGAACAACCAGGCGGTTAACGGCTATTGCCCACCATCAGCGTGCCCCAACGGTTTCGTTGGGCTTCCGTCGGCGCCGATCGACCCGCGGTTCAATTCCGTGGATCAGATCCAGTCCATCGGAATCTCCAGTTACAACGGGTTGACTGCATCGGTACAGCACCGCTTCAGCTACGGTCTGCAGTTGCAGGGTAACTTCACCTGGAGCCATGCCCTGGACGAAATCTCCAACGGCGGATTCCTCCCCTTCAGCGACGATACCAACACCAGCCCGGAGTTTCCGATCGACCCCAATAACATCCGGCGGATGTATGGCAACGCTGACTACGATACCCGCAAGTACTTCAGCTTGAGCTACGTGTACGAAGTGCCCTTCCGCTTTGGGCCGAGACCGCTCATGCAAGGCTGGCAACTCTCCGGCACTGCGTTTGCTCGTAGCGGCCTCCCCTATACGGTCGTTGACAACGCGACCGTCAACAACGTTCTAGCCTCAACTGGCTACGGAAACGCCGACACTATGTTTGCCGGCTACAACGGTGCAGCGCAGGCAGGCTGCGGCGTTGGAGCGGCCTCTTCCACCAATGGCGGCGCGAGAACTCCGTGTTTGAACGCAGCCGACTTTTCACCGGTCATCCAGGCGTCTGGCGCCACTTCCAACGCTCCCATATTTGGTTTCGGCAATCAGGGTCGTAACCAATTCTTTGGTCCCCATTACTTCGACACGGATTTCACCGTGATGAAGTACACAGGAATCCCTCACTGGGAAAGCGCGAAGCTCGGAATCGGTTTCCAGTTCTTTAACCTTCTCAACCACCCCAACTTCGACCAACCGGTGCGCGACATTTCCAACGGATCGGGCCAGTTCGGCCAGATCCTGCGGATGGTCAACACCCCAACCAGCATTCTGGGATCCTTCCTCGGCGGCGACGCTGCCCCGCGTTTGATCCAGTTGAGTGCAAAGCTGAACTTCTAGGTTGAGCTTTTTCGCTTGCAGGCGGTCTTGCAACCCAAGGCCGCCTGCACCTTAATCGATGGGTAGTGGCTTAGTTTGATTGTCATCCCGAGCAAGCGTTCTTTGCGCAGCGAGGGATCTGGGCGAGCTGCGCGATGCGTCGCGTACTTTGCGATGCAATAATCGCGCGGTTGGCTCGCTTCCCTATCAAACTGAGCCACTACCCACTGATCATGCGACTTGCATCATGGATTCTGCGAAGAGTTAAAATGCCAGTTCTTTCCAACCAACTTATCCCGTCCGAACAAAACATTTCACCAAGTTTAGAACCGTTCGATCATATGGCGACCGCCCCTCCGAACACTCCTGGATTTCGACAAGTGCTCACGTTGACACAGAGCGAATTGCACCGGCTCATGCGAGAACGCGATGCAATCGTCAAGCGCATAACAGTCCTCCGGCAGACCATCGCTGGCCTGGTCGAGATATTTGGTGACCATGCCCTCGGCAAAGAACACCTTGACTTGTTGAAGCCATACCGCCGCCAGCGACGAAACGGCATGACGCAGATCTGTCGTTCTGTATTGGCCAGGTCATCCGAGCCGCTGACTGCTCATGAATTGATCGAAGGCATAAGAGCGACGGATGTCACGTTGATACAACGCCAGAAAAATCCGATTGCTTCCGTATACTCGATCCTCGGCCGGCTCGCATCCTATGGAGAAGTTCGCTGCGCCGTAGCCGGCTCGGGGAGACGGCAATGGGCATGGACCCCGGTCGATGGGAACGGCCGCTTACCTTGCGACCCGAGTGCATCGAAGTTGTAAGTGCAATTCCGCCCGGACAAAGATGCATCACAAGAATTGAAGGAGAGAACCGAATGAAACCAAAGACGGTCAGCATGATCGCATTGGGATTCTCCGCTCTGGCCCTTGCGCTGGGCGTGGTGCGACTTGCGCAGGCAGAGGATGCCAAAGCTCCATATCCCAGCATGGCGCCTCTCGATCAATACCTCATGGACCGCAATGCGGAGATTGCCATGGCGCGAAGCGCGGCCCCGGAAGCCATCTCACGCGATGCCGACATCCTGGTGCTGGGCCAGAATGGATACGAAACCGCGGTCAAAGGTAAGAACGGTTTCGTCTGTGACGTGGAACGTTCCTGGATGGGCCCATTCGATAACAACCCAGAGTTTTGGAATCCCAAAGTGCGCGGCGCCGGTTGCTACAATCCACAAGCTGCGCGCTCGGTTCTTCCTATCGCTTACCTGAGGACGAAACTGGTATTGGCCGGGCTATCCCCAACGCAAATTGCCGATGGCATCAAGACGGCGTACGCCAAAAAACAATTGCCTCCCGTGGAATCAGGAGCGATGAGCTTCATGATGTCGAAGCAGACCTACCTGACCGACAGGGGTATAACCAGCGATGGCGCCCATAACATGGCGCACGTGATGTTTTTCACCGCACTTATGGATACCGCGAACTGGGGTGCGAATCTCGACAATTCTCCCATACTGCTCAATCCGCAGTTCAACGGCTTCCCGGAACCGGTCGAGGTGTATATGGTATGTACGGGCACGTGGTCGGATGGAACACCCGCACCAGTCAATTGAGGATGCATAATGACGAATGCGACCGGAGCGATCACTCAAAAAATTGATTAAGTGATGGGAGAGAATCAATGAACAAGATAATCAAGACGATTTCATTGGGAGGCTTCGCGTTCGTGATCGCGCTAAGCCCAGCATGGCCGACGCAGGCGCAGGACCCAGGACCGCTCTACGAGCGCATGGCCCCGATTGATCAGTATCTGATGACCGATCGAAATACCGAGATAGCCTTTGCGCGGACCGCGGCTCCAGAGTCCATCTCGCGCGATGCCGAAGTCTGGGTCTTCGGGCCGCATGGTTACGAGACTGCCGCCAAAGGCAAGAACGGCTGGGTGTGCATCGTGGAGCGATCGTGGATGGCCCCGTTC
>Ga0209530_1001112_pt1 | contig 13485 bp, 18 predicted proteins | sample BlaSpr_A8_Ref_O1_FD_187987 | JGI IMG/M metagenome (GOLD analysis project Ga0209530, IMG submission 187987) | Forest soil microbial communities from Thunder Bay, Ontario, Canada - Black Spruce, Ontario site 2_A8_Ref_O1 (SPAdes) (version 2) | ecosystem: Environmental > Terrestrial > Soil > Boreal...
GTCATCTATGGTCAGACCGTTGAAAAGAAATATAGAGTCTCCCGCCGTATCTGCTAATTGGATTCCAGTGTTTAGTACGAGGTGGTTTCCAGAAAGATCAGCGAGGAGTATACCCGCGTTTGACATGGTTATACTGTTATCGTTGACATCGGTGATCGTAATTCCTGCTGAGGTCAGAGTCTCAGTGTTCCCGTCGTTGGCTAACCCTATCGCAATCCCGCCTGTTGCTGCGGTAGTCTGGATCGTACCATCGGCAAATTGCACGCCGACGATATTAGCTTCTGGCGACACTGAGCCTATCATTATTCCCGCCGCAGAGACGGACCCATCGCGATTGATTGAGACTAATCTATTGCCCTGCGGATCGTTCCATTGTACAAACGCTTGCGGCGGGTTGGGTAATCGGCCCGCACCTAAAAATATTTCACCCATATGATCCCCTTATTTCTTGACTCGTGCTGGGTATTTTGCTGCGTGGGCCGCTTTCCTGGCAGCCCTTGCCGCTGTGTGAATTGCCGTCGTTTTCGCTTGTCGGGCTTGCACGATAGCTAGTCCGACTTTATCAATAGCCATATGATCTCCTATACTGCCGTCGTGTTAAACATGACCCAAGACGCCGAACCAGCCGCCCCTGTCACGGTACAGAGATACATGTTACCGTCACTGGCAATTGATATCTGGCCCGCTGTGCCCGCCGTCCCTGAAGACGTCGGTGGTGCTCCGATGACGGTGAACCACACGTTGCCGCCATTAATGATCGTGTCAGTAACTTCTTCATTACCGATGACGACCATATTATCTGCGGTTGCTTGTGCGCCGTATCCGAGAGTTGTCGTGTTAGACAGATCTGCCGACACACTGGTCGCTGCACCGATCGCGGTATTGTACGACCCTGTCACAAGATTCTCGTTCAAAGACGAGTCCCCGACGGCGGTATTATAGCTGCCCGTAGTGACTACGCCGAGTGCGTTGCCCCCGAAGCCGTTGTTATTGGTTCCTGAGGTCATGGCGTAAAGCGCGGATACGCCGAACCCGTTGGTTCCCGCGCCATTGTAATTCAACATGACAAAAGGTCCGAACGCGCAATTGAAACCTTCGCCCGTCGAAAACCCCATCATTGCCTGGTATCCGAAAGCGAAATTAAAACCGCTTCCGCCAGTCAACGAACTCAAGGCATCGTAGCCAAACGCGTCATTGTATCCAACCGAGGTGTTCGCTCCTAGCGCCTGGACACCGAAGGCGTTGCATGGGACAGTCCCATCAAACAGATTGAGTGCCGAATCCCCAAAAGCGCAACTGTTGTCGCCTGTCGTACTCATGAAGAGTGCCGCACGCCCGCACGCAGTGTTACTCGTACCTGTCGTGTTCGCTTGCAGCGCGTTGATTCCGACTGCGGTGTTATATTCGCCCGTCGAGGTAAATTCCAACGCATTCGCTCCGACAGCGGTGTTATTGTCCCCAGTGCTTGTTTCTAACGCACCTTCTCCGACTGCTGTGTTACTTGACCCGCTGACATTAGTCGCCAGCGCATTGACTCCGACTGCGGTGTTATGCTGGCCGCTGACGTTGGCTGTTAATGCTTCATTACCGACTGCTGTGTTGTTGAACCCTGTCGTATTGTCTGCGAGGGCTCCGTATCCGACTGCGACCATATGGACGCCAGACGTGTTATCTTCAAGTGCGGTTTCCCCGAGCGCGACGTTGTTTGCGTCAGACAATCCGAGAAAAGGCACGGTTTGTACGACACCAGGTGTCCCTGTAAATAAGACGCCATCAGTGTTGGTAACGACAGAATCCCCTCCCATTTTATGGATTAATTGTGTCATGGTCTCCCTTTCCTAGCTCGGCATCTGTACGATGCTTGCACCGATCGTATAAGTCGGGTCGTAGGCCCCGCCATAGCTGGTCGCCAACGAGATCGGTGTTCCCCCCAAAGCGAGGAGCGGATATGTTTCCATGACAACGTTTGCAGTATCCAACGGGAGAATGAGCGTAATAGTCTGCACTCCTGATCCATCTGCTGAGGTATAAGTCACCGTCGCGGTCACAGTCTGGCCTGCTGACCCTGCGCCCGTTGTATTCATATAAATCGAGAGTTGGTACATCTCTGTCGCGGGTGCGGTAATCGTAATGCTGTGAGGTACGGTAGTTCCGACAAACTGTTCACTTGTCAGAATGATTGGTCCTGAAATCCCAGATCCGCCGCCGCCGATGGTAAACCATTCTCCAAGGTCGGGAACAGATCCGTAAAGTACTCCTGCTACTTGGTCGTAATACAACGCCCCTCGCGGAGGTACGGGCAATTTAGGCGCACCGTTGCCGACATAATCTATCATAAATTCTCCTGTTACGAATACCACTAGGAGACTGTGAACTCTTGGTTTGCAGACGCAAACACGCTTACTGGTTAACGGTCTCAACAGCGACCGAGGGCAGGGACGGTGTCACTTAAAACTGCCTCACGACACGCAGACTTTCACGCGTGTCGGCTAATAGATCCGAAAGTGTTACTCGCGATCTTGAAGATACATCTGGTTGTTTCTATTTCTTCACTCTCTTGGGTAGTGATTTTCCCTTCGTTGCCTGGTCCCATTCTTTCAGGCCAGCCTTGCCGAGTTTCTCGGGGTGGGCGTGAAGGAATCCTTCCTGAGCTTGGCTCGCAAATGGATTCTTTGAGACCAGTCCACCGACGTCTTCTTTCTTATCGCTCGTCCCATGTGGGCCGACCGCGATCTCTAATTGAACGCCGCGTGTACGGGATATAATCTTCGTATGCTCGGGCGTTTCTAGTCCTTTGAGCTGGGTGCGATCTCCGTCGCCAGTCTTCCAGCATTGACAATTTGTACAGCCACAAGTTTTACACATTGCGCTTCGCCTTTCTTGGCGTCGTAACCTTCCGTGGGTTGCGAGTCCGTTCTTTCAGTATCGTCAGGGACTCGATGACTCCCTGCCACACGATTAAATTCTTTTTCTGGTGGTCTTCCAGAGTCGCCTGGACCATGTTCATCTTCGCGGAATGGGTCGCCAAAAGTTTGTTTGTCTCTTTGGTCTCAATGACAGTCGAAGCGGTTGCGTCTTGGATATGCGCCAAATGGTTTGACAGAAGTTTATCGCAGAAGGACGCGACATTCTTCTTACCAGTCGTATATGCTTTGATCGTCAGCAAAAACGCGGAAACAATCGGTAGCCACCAGCGAATCTGGTCTGTAATGGAATATGTCATGGTCATTCCTTATCCGTCGGAGGGTTTCCTAATTCAGTGCGAAGAGTTTTGGGGATCTTGGATCCACCGATAATTCGTGGCTCAGGGACTTCGTGGCAGTTGACGTCATACAGCTCGTCGAAGAAAGTTTTTTGAAAAGGAGGAATGTTATCCATCTGAATCTCGTTTCTCTCCTCGTAATTTCTTGTCCGCCTCTTCGGCAGCTTTCTCTCTTTGACATTTTGACCAGGCCATACCGTATGCTACGGCCAATGAGAATGCGAGTACGGCTAGGGCAATTGTCATAAATCTCCTAATCATCCTAGCCAGTCCCAGACTGTGGCTAGGGTCAGAGCGGCAACTATGTGCGTCGGATATACCGCCCGTCTGGGCGCTCTAAGGGGGTTCGGCTTGCGCCATAGTCCCCTATTTAGAACCACGGGACAAGGGTGCTCCCGCAGCTTCCATTTCTTCTTGTAGCAACGCGAGTAAACGCCATGCCGCCTTTGCGGTGTGTCTCAATCCGTCGGTGTCGATAGTGCCACGTTCAGAAAAATGACGTAGCATAGTGTCGGCATGATCCATTGATTTCCCCCGAGCCCAGTGCAGTTTCTCGCCTTTGTTGTGTTGCTCATTCCCCTTGAAAGAGACCTTAGCGATCTCGATGAGCGCTGAAGTGAAGTAATCGAATACGCCACTTGCTATTGGAATCTGTTTGCGTTCTTGTGGATCAGTCGGTAGCAATGTTGACGGTAATTGCTTAGTTACTTCACTTGCCACGTTCCCTCCTGATATATGCCAGCAATTCTTTTACGTCGCGTACGTGTACACGGTTCGCGAATCTGTCAAACAGGCTTTGCTTTCCGCCGACGATGACAATCTTCTTACCCCATGCGTGCGCCATGCCCGTTTCTTCCATTCGAGACGCAGTCAGCCATCCACTCGGGACAGTCCGTCTGGTACGGAAGTCATCTGAGAATCGAATCAATGTGTCTGCTGCGTAAACATCGTCGGCATCCATCTGCGCCGTGTCGACGAGGAATCTTTCCCGTGCCTTGACACTAGACGGCGACGGTGCTTCGTCGAGCCAGCGTGACGTACATTTCACGCCTAACTCTTCTATCAGCAGGGACAACGCTTTCATCTCGTCCTTGCGATCGAACCTGGCCGCGAGGTAAACAGATTTCATTCGCCCCCCTGCTTAGGAAGACGCTTGATCAGGTACCCGTTGATCTGCTTCAAACCGACGTAGAGTTGCAGAATGTCAAACCGAATGAGGTTGTAAGGAAATACGAAAGATTCTTCGACCTCTCCCTGGACGTCATCGGTTCGCAGGATGGTCAGCTTGGCCAATTCGCCAGTGCCCGCCGAACCATCCGTCTTCAGATTGCATTGACAATTACTGTCTTCACATGCCATAAATTCTCCCTCCAAGAATTCCACGACTACTTCACGATCTCCCGCTTAGTCTTCAGTTGATCGAAAGCGTCATCGTTGTAAATCACCGTGGCTATTAGGCCCTGGTCTTTATTCCAGATGAATGCTTCCGCTTGTCGCATGTTACCGACGTATCCATTCTCGCTATGCCAATCGTCTGCTGGGCAGAGGGCGGGCAGGATGCGGACTTTGACGCCGTGATCTTCTGTCACTTTGTCGCAGTGACGATGTCCCGTGTGAATCTCGCGAAACTTTGACGAAGCCCACATCACAGGCTGCTCAGTCGCCATCAGCATCGGATAGTCCGAGCCTTTGTCGCCGTGAGTAAACCCGAGTGCGACTTTCCCGAACTGAAAATACTTTCGGTACTTTGGATCGTTCTCGACAGTGACGTCTTCGTCGTTGCGATACCATGATTCAAGCGAATCACCCATGTGCCATGCCGCGAGTTGGTCATGATTGCCACTGACGACCATTACGGTGACAGGTGCGATTTTCTTCAACTTCTCGATTGACTCAATCAGGGTATAGCGTACAGTACGGTACGTCTTATGGTAGCGAATGTCTGTTGTGACTATCGTACCTTTCGTTGTCGTGTTCTCGACGTTGTCGCTATTCAACAGATCGTTTCCGACTACGAATAAGACCTGGTCAAATTTATAGCCCCTGGAACGCTCGATCAACGTGTTCAACGCCCTCTGGAACATCGCCTGCGCGATCTGGACATCATACGGCTTATGGCCAGTCTCCTTCGGCCAAGCCAACTTGCCGAAGTGATGGTCAGAAATATTGATCTCTAGCATGTTCCCAGAGACACCGTCGGGCCGTTCGATCTTCAGAATCTTGCGCTTCAGACCTTTCGCCGCGAGATCTTTCATGTCCTTGATTTCGTCAAGGATATCCAGAATATATTTCTTCTTCTTGAAGAAGGCGCTAATCTGGAACTCGTTGTCGCCTAGGTCTTTGGCGCGAAATCGGTCTAACTCCCAAACATGCGTGTCGATCTTCAGTTCTTTGATCAACTCTTCAGGAGTACACGCGGACGACGTCGGAAGGAATACATTCCACACATTACCATTTACTTCACTCGTCGCGCTCTCTTTGTTGACGTCCGCAGCTTTGCAGAAATCTTGGAATGTCGGGAAGTGCTTGCCCCACGATGCCTCGGAATATTCGCCGTTCTCACGATAAAAATTGCGGGTGACCTGGCCACCATTTTTCTCTGCGACCGATTGAAGATCGGCCAGTAAGACGTCTTTCGAAACGCTCATTATTTCCTTTCGGCGTTGCCCCTCACAAACATACGTTACCAAAGTAATCTCGTTCTGTCAAGAGTTTTTAAGAGTTTTTTGGTGGGTCGACTTTCGAATCATTTTTCGCCGCTACAATTTTCTCTACCTTATTGATTGCATAGCCTGAAAAAGCAGCCGAGATGAACATCGACGCACCGCCGAGATCGGGTAGATCATGATTCTTGATGACAATGAAAGTAACCCATATCAATGTTGCCAGAACTGTCAAACCTGCCAGCACTCGTGTCGCGCTCCCTGTGCCGTCAGCCTCAGAAAAAACACTCATCAAATAATTCAAAACCTTGTGCATACCTACTCCTGATTAGCGAAAGAACGAAAGACTGTTAATATTCGCCACGATCGGGTGCTGTCTCAGTCCCGCTTGCGGGCCTTCTTCTTTTACGGGATCGATTATACGCGTACGGAACCACTCGCGCTCAATTTTCGTCAAATCTGCCCAGTAAAGGGCTCCTTTGGATATATCTTGGACCGAGCCATCAAATATGCCGTCGACGACATGGCAGACTTTGATGAAAGATCCGTTCCATGCGGTCGGGAATTCAAGCGGCGGGAGTTCGTTCTCTGCCATAAAAGCAGGAACTTTGTCAATGATTTCCAGCCACGATCCCCATCCACTCCTGTACCTGTTTGCCAGACAGTGCATGATCATTTGTGATGCGACGTGCCCGCCGCTGTAAGCCTGGCCGAAACGCCATCCGACTTCGAACAGCTTGACCCGTTGAATGTCTTCGATCTTAAGCATGGGTCTCCTCTGACTCAATCAGCATATCAGAGGTCGACATTCCTGTCAACCCCTAATTTAGTGGCCGATATAGGAGCCTAAAAAATGCCCCGCCGTGCCAAGCCCTAAAGCCGCTGCTGCGCCTTTGCCGAGACCAGACGCGACCTTGCGGTTGCGGATGATCTTGTCATAGGCCCCTGAATGTTCGAGGGTGGTGTCGAAAAGCGTATTAGCGTGTTTCTCGCCAAGCGCTTCTTGGAGCCTGCCAGAGTCGTACATCCCATTGATCCGTCTATGAAAACCCTTCGGGTCAAGCGTCTCAGGTTGGTCCGCGACGAGATCGGGGTGGGACACTCCTGGGTGCGCTCCGCTCGTCGACTTTTTGATTGCGTTGTCGAGATCGTACAGGGCGTTCGCTTTCTTGTAATTTGCGTCTGCTCGATCGACGATTTGAGGAGGGACGCCCTTCGCCTTTGCTTCTGCGTAAGCATCGTTCATCTCGTCCTCAGTCTCTTTCATTTTCTTGAGGATCGGCGCTTCGTCTTCTGAAGTAATCGCATCTCTCAATTGACGACGGCCCGCTTCCATACGGTCTCTAAATCTCTGGAATCTGCCATTCGTCGCTTCATCCAACGCCTGGTAATCGGCTTTTGATTCGGCCATGACCTTGTCGCCCAAATCGCTCGCAGTGTCTCTAATTGAGGCGGACGCTTTCGGTGCGACAGGGGCTAAGGGCTCTGGAGCGGGTGGATTATATTTACTGAGATCGACAGTCCACTGAGTCTTACTACCTAGCGGTTCAGGCTGACCCTCCGCTACTTTCGGCTTATACTCTTTGGATGTCACTGCATCAGGAAAGTCCTGCTCCAATTTACGCCAAGGGCGTTGTGCATCAGGGGTCGTACTGATATCACTTTGGACAAATTTCTTGCCTGCGGCTTTAGTATTTTCTAACAGGGTTTGAATCTGGGCTTTACCAAATCCGCGACTCCTATTAGTGTCGCTGTAAACTTGGTTAGAACGGACTGTGACAGTGTCAGGCTTCGTGTTCTGCGCTGACAACTCTCCGATTTTATTACCGTCCGCATCAGTCGTTAAGACGTGGTGCTCCTGGTTTCCTGACTTGCCCGTCTCGTCACTGGTGTACTTCATCTCAGGTGGGGGTCCACCGACGCCAGCGTCTTTGGCAGTCTTGTCTAGCACATCTCTCAGACCGCTTTGCAAGGGTTCTTGTAGAAGCTTCGGACTAATCAAACCTTTCGTCGCTTTGTAAGCTGCGCCCGCGCCTTCAGCCAGGGCACCTGTTGCCCCGCCTGCGGCTGTCGCTTCCGCGCCCGTCTTTAAGGCTTCGGTAGGCGTAGCACCGTGGGCTAATTCTTGCCCAGTGGCGACTGCCCCGCCACGCATAGCGGCAAGACCGTGAGTAATTATCTTTGCAACGATCGGATGTTCGACTGCGAGTTTCGCTATCTTTGTCGCAACGCCCGCCTTCTCAGCGAGTGATGCGCCCTTCAATAACTCGTCCCCGCCGATAAATTCTGCCAGGTTTTCTGCGACTGCGCCCGTCTTACCTGCGGTTGTCTTTGTAGCATTCGCCGCGTTCTGCTTTACGGAGTTCGCGACGGTCGTATAAGGATTGACACCCTCAGGCAATTTCGGCAATCCTATTGCATCACCGATTTTATCTGCTGCGGCTTTCATAAACGGGATATGGCTGCCGACACTCCCGAGATTCGCCAGGGTTGTCGCTGCCGCACTGCCGAAACCTTGAGCCACGTTCTCGCCTGTAGATGCGGGCGGCGTGTGGTCAGGTTGATCAAATGTTACCCCCGCTGGTGCGCTGTCAAAAGTTACTCCCGCTGGCGGACCAGCAGGAGATGGAGTGGCCGAGGGTTGGGCAGATGCGCCCGTCTGTGTCGTGTCGAATGTTACACCTGCTGGAACTTGATCGGCCATATTTCTCCTTAGTACGCGTGGTAATTAGTACCCTTCGCATCGTCAGCGTATCCGACGATTTTTCCTTTTGCATCACGGGCTGGGACTTTTCCAGCAGCCTTGATTGCGTCTACATTATTAGCGATGACTTGCTTTCCGCCCGCATTCTCTCCTGCGAGGGACGTATCAGTCATCATGCGCTTACGTTCTTTCGGATCCATATCAAGCCATTCTGCGACTGAGATACGCCCGCCTTTGTCTTGATAATGCTGCATGACGTCAGTAATCTCATTCATGGCTCCCATAAACTGAGAGTCATTCATATTGAGGTTGATCATCTTGCCCATCTTATCAAGTACAGGTACGGAGAATCTTCCACCGACGTGTGCGCCCGCAGAAGCAGTCTGCATGAAACCGATCGCGTTCATCGCTTTCTGGGCATCGCCTGAAGTCATGCCGTACTTACCCAGCATTTCTGCGGTCACACCAGAGAGAGGGCCGTTCGGCAACTTACCGTCTTGCTTCATCTTCTGGAGCACGTTGGCCGTCTTCAAGACTGTATCAGCGAAGTCAGCACGGCTCGTTTCCTGCTGAGTTGGAGCAAGCTTGGACAATGCACGCCACGAAATAGGCTGGCCTGTTCGTTGGTCGACGAGCATGGTCAAGGGCGCATTGTCGATCGACAACTGCGTATCGCCCACGCGACCGTTTTGGAACAACTCGTTCTGCTCTTGATCACTCAATTTCTGAGTAGCTAATTTCTGGTTTGTGACCCTGTCAGAAGTCTGGCCAGCTTTCTCCATGACCCTCTGATAATCTCCATACGTCGGCTTAGGTCCGAGTTCACGAACATAACTGTCGACGATAGCAGCAGACAGATTTGGATTACGTACTGCAAGGTCATGTCGTGCTCCTGTGACAAATGATTGAGGGACGGGTTGTGCTTCTTGGCCCTTCGGTGCGTTCTTGATGTCCGCCGCTCGCTTATCGGCCATTGATTGCAAACCCTCGCGGGTCACACCGAGAGACTTATAATACGCAGTGAAAGCTGCTTGCTTCTGTTTCAACGCAGGATCTTGGTTCATCTTGTCGAGAGCTAGATCCAACGGGAGATGCGCGTACTTTCCAATCTCAGGGAGGATCTGACGAATGATCGGGTTGTCTTTAATCGCTGATTTGAGATCGTACTTCGTATCCAGCCCTGATGCGTCTTTGTATTCCTGCAACTGGTCGTTAGTCCCCTGGACTGCGGAACCAAGGACATTTTGCTCGGTTGCATACTTCGCAAGAATGCTTACGGGAACTGATTGGCCGTTCGGCACATGCTCAAGCTTGTCTTTGAATGCAGGGTCGTCCCGTAGCTTGTCCGTCATACGAACCATTCCCTTCGGGTCATAGATCGTGTACGTGTATTCGTATTTCTGGTTACCGTTTGCATCTGTGACTAGCTGTTTTGAGTCAGGAAATACCATGTCCCGTGTGACGTGGACAGGACTGTTTTTATCCGCCAGCATCGCCTGTAACTCTGTTTCAGAGACATTCTGTTTCTTGATCAGATCAATCGGGTTGCCGTCTTTGTCGACAGCTTCGCCCGAATCTTGCTCGTTCTGCATTCCCTGGATGACGTTACTCGCGGTGTCAAGTGTGTCGTCCATGACTTCACCCTGCAATTTGAGGTTATTCAGAATCGCAGCGTGTTGTTTCAGATTATGATCAGTGACAGCGAAAGCACGAGCCTGGTCTGCGTCTGCTTGCTCCTGAGCCTTGGATACTTGCGCCTTAGCTCCGTACTGTGCGCCTGCGGCTGCTCCTGCGGCTGCGGCACCAGAATTGTCAGCGATAGAACGCCCACCGCCGAGTTCCGTCCGTTTATCGGGTGCGCCAAAACCTGCGACCATACCTGCGATTGCGCCTGCGAGGATGGACGTGCCGAGAGTCTTTACGCCGCCTGGCTTCGTGACAACAGTTCCGTTGGCATCGACTTGCGGTTTACCGTCGGGTCCGATGACAGGACGTTGTCCGCCGCCGAGCATGCCCATGACATTCTTGTACAACATGCCATGAAGATCCTGCGGAGTTTTTGCATTCGCAGGATTGTTGGGATTCGTGGCAGCGGCCTTCGCAGCGGCGGCCTGGGCCTGGCTGGCTTGTTGCTGTGGTGTCGGCTGGGTAGCCGTCGTCGCCATAGCAGAGGACGCTGTCTGGGATTGCTGGGCTGCGTCGGGTTTATTAGCCGCAGTCGTATTAATAGGTGAGTCCTGCGGTGATTGCAACGGAGCCGAAGGAGAGATTTCATCCGATACAGTGCTCGTAGTCGGCTCAATGGGATTTGCCGCGTTGATGTCACCGTTAGTCGGTGTGTTTTGATCTGACATATATCTCCTATATCTGCAATTGGTTCAACGGGGGGTTTGCACTTGCACTATTTCCAGGGGGTGTGCCTGGCGTACTACCCATTCCCAAGCCACCTAATGCCATCTTGGCGAGTCCACCGCCGATGCCGCCAGTAAATGCGCTGATACCGCCCATGACTGCGCCTTCGACAGGTTTGACCCACCAGTTAGAAGCTGCGTCCGCCGCTTGCGCGTTCGCCATGTTCGCGTTCAATCCGCCTTGTGCTGCGGAATCAACGGCACCCATGTTTCCAAACACACTAGGTGCCTTCTCTAATCCTTCACCCGCAACTTGCCAGTTCTTATTGCCTTGTGCCCAGCCCGCTTGCTGGATTTCATTCAATGTCGAAGACGTCTGGCCTGCGATTTGTTCCGCGACAGATGATTTTGCGTTGATACCGATTCCTGAATCGTTGGGTGCGTTACCGCCGCCCGCGCCTGCTTGCTTGCCGCCAAGCATAGCTTCAATACCTCTCGTTTGGTTTGCACCTTGCGTAATTGCAGCCGCGTTCATAGAACTTGTTTGTGCAGCGCTGAACCCAAATTGGCTCGGCCCTGCGTTGACGATTGAACTGTACGCATTCTTCATTGTGTTGAAGACGCCGTTGTCCGCGCCAAAGACTTGACTAGCCTGGGATATCAGTGAAGATGTGAACTGGTCCTGGACAGCCGCCGCCGCGTCTTCAGCCCGATGCGTTCCACACCCACCGCTGACTGAGTGTACGGATACAAATTCGAGAAACTCTTGATCTGTCATTTTAGACGTAGCGTACATATTCATCCTTATCTTTCTCGAACCCGAGATGCTTCTGGCAGAATCCCGCAAGTGTTGGGGATTGTGTCGCGAAGACAATGGCTTTAAATCCGTTCGCTTTGGCGAGGGTCACTGTGTCAGATATCGCTTGGGTCACTGATGCGCCATTGCGAACTCGATCATGATTGTCGCACCAGACGGTGACAAGTCGAAGTCGATCACCCTCTTTCGTATAGCGGAGAACGCCTATCGGCCCTGCGTCGTCTTCGTATACGACTGAGTATGCGGAATCCATCGTGTAGTTTTTTACTGCGAGATGCACGAACTCGTCCTGATCTAGCGCCCGCTGTAACATGGGGAGATCAGCATTTGATAACGGCCTGCTCGTCATGTGTCTCCTATCGCCCTAATACGTTATATCCTAGAAGGTTCAGGATGATGTTCTGGAATTCGTAATTCAATGAATTCGGAAGTCCTGATGCCGCCGCATACACCCTCGGTTTTCTCCAGGTACACGCGAAGGAGTGAGCGGGGATGTACCCTGTTAGCCCGTTCGGTAACAAGATGACACCTGAAGGATCTTTGTCAACGCTCCAAGCCGAATTGATCTTGACGAGATCAGCGATAGGGACGTCGGGAACAGAGCAAACTGTGACATGTTTCGGCTGTAGCGTCAACGCCCTCGGGTCAGGAGCTTGTAGCGGGCCGCCGATTGATGCTGGCCATTGTGCCGCGCCGATTGCCCGCTGGGCGGCTGCCCATTGCTGTGAGACTGCCTCCTCCGATAGGGACGTCGTATTGATGAGTCCTGCGCTGCTCGGCCAATACGCTGAGACTAGTCTGAACCAGAGTTCTAAAGGTGCTTGCACGAAAATCGTATGCAGCATCCTGAGAACAACGTTGTGGTAACCTGCGACGTATAGTTCCATTATGCCTTCCCCATGACAATGTAATTAAATGTCACGTTTCCTGTCAGTGCGGTCTGGATGTTAATCGTAAACCCTGTCCAAGCCGTAGTCGAACCCGTAGCTACGACCCAATATCCGACGGGGATACCTGCGGCCAGAGGATCGGATGTCGGTGTGACAACGACGACTGGAGCGGCTGCGCCTGTATAGTTCGCGGCGTATGCCACGGAAACACTAGTTGCTGCTGCCGTAATAGTAGCCGTTCCTGCATGGTCCGCACCTGATATATTAGTGCGATTGAGGGCGAGATTTCCTGCGGTACTGCCCTGGGTCCCTGTCCCTACTGCGATTACTCCCGCTGCTGACCTTGATAGACTCGTATCCGCCGTGCCTGATGCGTAGTTAACATTGTTGTACCAGAACAAAGAAGAGTCAGAAGAGATTCTGACTGCTTTAAGAGTGGCGGACACTGCCATCTTGAAGTTCGTCCCATCAGTAGTTATGATGGTTCCTGTGTACAGGGTACCTGTAGAACTGAGACTGCCTGACGCAGCGCCCAGCGACAGGGTAACGGCTGTCCCTGCGTTCCCTATCACTGCGAGAGTAGTCCCAGCGCCACCGCTCCCTGATTGAGCAATTAAGAATGAACTGACTTGGTTGGTCCCAGGAAGTAATGCTTGCGGTCCAAAAGTCCAAGTATCTACGGCACTCGCGGACCCGTTCCAGTAATTACGAGCGAAGACATGCGAGGGTGCGTTATTCGTCGAAGTCGACGTACCTGCTGTCGTGTTTGCCCAGGTCCATGCAACTGCGGACGTCTGG
>Ga0209530_1001113_pt1 | contig 13485 bp, 11 predicted proteins | sample BlaSpr_A8_Ref_O1_FD_187987 | JGI IMG/M metagenome (GOLD analysis project Ga0209530, IMG submission 187987) | Forest soil microbial communities from Thunder Bay, Ontario, Canada - Black Spruce, Ontario site 2_A8_Ref_O1 (SPAdes) (version 2) | ecosystem: Environmental > Terrestrial > Soil > Boreal...
GAGCGCCGTAGTCTCTGCCGGACTCAGGTTGTTCCCATAAGCAGGCATGTTGCCGCCGCCTTGAATCACCTGCCGAATGAGTTGGTCCTGCGTCAGCCGCACGGCAACGCTGTCTAGGGCTGGCCCCCTTTGTCCACCTGTGTCGCCAAGCGAGTGGCAATTGCGGCATTGCTTGACCTGAAATACTAGCGCACCCTGCCGCTCAAGTGCAGTCGTGCCATGAATGTACCGGTCGGGTACCGAATCGCCGCTCCAGGCGCTCATATGTGGACTCCAGGGCGTGAACTGGGCCATACGAGTAAACGTGCCGAGGGTTATCGCGATCATCAGCACAGTAACAACGGCAATCGGCCGGCGCCTCCAGCTTTTCTCTCCTTCCCCCGAAAGAAACGGCAGAAGAATCAAGCCAATAATTACTAAAGGCGGGACGATGAGAAGGAATGGCGTTTCAAGCGATGGAGGAAGAAGTGAAAGTAGCGCATAGAGCCACAGGAAAAAGTAATCGGGCTTGGGCGCAGTTTGGATGATTGTCGGGTCAGGCTGCCCTGTGGGCCCAAAAGGACCAAAATAGAAAGCGCATGCGGCGACTGCGAGAATGATGAACGCGGCGAAGAACATGTCTTTCCATATCGCATACGGAACGAACGGCGCGCCATCTTTCCTGGTCAAAGCGTGATACTCAGCCTCATAGGTCGCTCGTTTTACGATGCGTCCCGGCATCGGCCATTCGTTGATGCCCAGCTTTAACACCATCAAGACGTGGAGGCAGACGAACGCGATCAGCAATCCGGGAATCACGAATACGTGCAAAGCAAAAAACCGGGAGAGAGTTGCGCCTGCGATGATCGGGCCACCCAGCATTAGCTTCACAACAAAAGGACCGATGATGGGAACACGGCTGGCAATCGACGCCCCGATTCCCAGCCCCCAGTAGGCGTCCTGATCGAAGCGCAAGACTTGACCGCTAAATGCCATGCCAAGAGTCATCAACAGAAGAAATACGCCGATAATCCAAGTCAGTTCGCGAGGAAATTTGTGAGCTCCAAAGAGAAACACCTGCACCATGTGAATCAGGACAATGGCGACCATGAAGTTGGAGCCCCATCCGTGCATGGCGCGGATGAACCAGCCAAGCGCGACCTGATGATTTAGGGCCTGCAGGCTGCTCCAAGCTTCGCTGGCCGAGGGCACATAGATAAGCGCCAATAGAATTCCGGTGACCAGTTGCAGAAGAAATACGGTGAGAGCGGCGCTGCCGAAGACATAGAACCAGCTTGCCGTACTTCGCGGCACAGGATGTCCGGCTGCTTCGCGAATCGGCGCTGCGAGCTGCAAACGATGGTCGAACCATTCGCCAATTTTCGTAATCAGGCGCATGGCGGTTTCTCCGAAGTCAGACTTGCTATCGGGTCGCCGGGAGTTGGCAGCTGTCCGGCGTCAATCGTGAGCACTCCGTTTTCGATTTTGTACCGATATTCGAAAAGGCCACGCTCTGGTGGCCCAGACGCACGTGACCCGTCACGGTAGTAAGCTCCACCATGACAAGGACACATAAACAGACCAGATTGCTGAAACCAGCGAACTGGGCAGCCGAGATGTGCACAGTTGATCGCAAACACCTGAAATTGATCGCCCGCAATGCGGCGCACCCAGCACGCTGTGTCTACAGTCTTTCCGTCGGTTGGCATGACCAGGGGATTGCGAAACGTAGCCATCCGCGTCTCTCCCTCAGGAAAGTTGCTGACGTCTCCCAGGCCCACCCACGAAAGATAGCCATTCCCGCGACCACGAGTGATGGAGGAAAAAAGAAAACGCGCAACCGGCAGAGCCAATACGATGGCAGCGAATCCGTTGAACAGGATTCCCAGCTTCATAAAGAATCCGCGCCGCGAAAGGCTAGCTTCAGCGGGCGGGGCCGTCACAGTGTTCGTTGACATCTTATTTCTCCGAGTGTTGCGCCTTCGATTGTTGCGTATAGTTCAAAGCGGTATAAGGCTGCCCCGGATTCTGTGCACGCCGAGATGCCAGCCAGGCAACTACATCTGTAACTTCCTGATCGGTCATTGCACGTCCGGGCACATTGCCGCGCCAGTCGGGTGCGCCTAATTCCGGCCTACCAGTGATCACGATCGTGCGCAGTGCCTGATCGCTGACCAGCGCCAGGAATGAATCATTTGTGATGGCGCTTCCCTTGGGCGTTCCCCCGCCTTCAGAACCATGGCAGGATGCGCAATATGTTCCAAACACGAGTTGGCCGTGATCGGCATTCCCGGCTTTTACCGTGTATGAGGGTGGATTGGCTCCATCGAGAACTTGTCGGTGCCCCCAGCGAGAAAAGATCCCACTCGTAATCGCCTCGATCTGCTGCTCGGTCAACATTCCACCGGCACGCTGCGCGAACGCGGGCATCGAGGTTCCGCGGACACCATTGGCAACAACATTGCGCACCGTGTTTTCATCGACGATGGCCAGATACACTGGATTGGCCAGGGCGATCGAGGCTCCTCCATGGCCTTGCGCGCCGTGGCAGCCAGCACAGTTCTGTGCGTAGAGAGTGCCGAAATCCAAAACCTGGCTCGGGGCAACTGGTTCCGGATCGGTTCGCGATTCACGATCTAGAGTGCTGCAGGCAGCGAGCATCACCAGGCTGAGGACCGCAAGCAAGGATAGAGTTCCGATCCACTTCATCTTCATCAGTGGTTCTCCCCGCTCTCGCGTGGTGGCATCGTTCCCGGAGCCTCGATTCCTGCGCGTAAAGCAAATGAAACATTCTCTCGGGTAGGAAAGCTCGCCTGGCGCACGACCACAAGTCCAGCGACGACTCCGAAAGCCACTTGCGAAGCCATAAACCAGACCCAATCAATGCGACTCGCGAGCAGTGGATTCAGCAGGCCGAGGATTGTGTACAGTAGCCCTGACCACAGCGCCGGGGCAATGAGTCCTCCAAGCACAATTGGACGGCGTGGGAACATGGGCAGCATCGCGCCGTAGAGCAAACCAACAAAGATGGACACAACGACGTGCAGAACAGATGCAATCGCGAAAGCATCAGCATGAAATGAGTAAAGCTGTGCAGGCCCGAGCCTTGCGGATTCTCGATAAATTACAGCGGCCAGGAGATTGATGGGGTACCAAATGCTGCCGACCTTCAGTACCCCGTAGGTACACGCCAGTACTGCCATTGCGATGCTGCCCGCCAATCCGCCCTTCACGCCTGCTGATATCGGATACGAGCGGACCGGGAGCCAAGCGCGCAGTTGATCCGGCAGAATTGGTAGCCGATCCACAACTCGCCGCGCAGTCGTTAAGCGAATGTCTTCGGGTCGGATCGGTACAACTTCTTCATGCTCGCGCGGAAAGACTTCACGGAACCAGCCGACAGAGCCTACCACCGACAGCAGGGCGCCAAGACAGCTTACTGACGTGCTCGTCACAAGGCCCGCGAACAGCAGCATCACCGCGAGCGCCAAAAGGAATGGCCACGCTGTCGCCGCGGGGACTTCAATTTCGCGCGGAGCACGAGGACTCTCGTTCAACTCCTCTGTCGTGGATAGCGTTGCCATAGAGACCTCAGCGTCCAAGAACGTAAACTACAGTGAAAACCACAACCCATACGGCATCGACGAAATGCCAGTACATCGAGAGCACCGCGACGCGACCGGACTGCTTCACTCCCACACGGCCACTAAGTCCGAGTAGCGCAACGATCACCAGCATGATCAGACCTGCCGTGACGTGAAAGCCATGCAAGCCAACGAGTGAGTAATAGGTTGTCCCAAACAGATTGGTCGAGATCGTCAGTCCGTGTTCGTAAATCAGCCGGTGCCATTCCTGCGCCGTGCCATAGAGGAACAAGCCGCCCAGCGCAATGGTCAGCAGCCAGAAGCCGAGGAATAATCGTATGTAATTCCGCTCCAACGACTTCGCCGCAAGGTGAATGGTCAAGCTGCTGGACAACAAGCAGATCGTGTACAAGATCGGCGTCTCCAGCACTTCTGAGGGCGTCGGTCCCGTGATGCTCTTCCCCAGATAGAAGAGATAGGCAACGACGAATATCGTGAAGATCGCGGATTCCGCAATGATGAGTCCGGCCATCGCCACCTTCCCGCGAGACGGAAGATTCCACGCGGATGCTGTGTTCGGAAATGAAGTTGTCACTGCGCTCATATGATTTCGCTTTCACTCATAGCGGCTATCGGGATCTTCCGGATGCTTCCGGTCCCATAAGGGGCGGCGGCTCGCCACCGTCGGAACCGTCGCAAAGTTATAGGCTGGGGGCGGCGAAGAGGTGGACCATTCCAGTGTCCATGCGTCCCAGGGATCGTTACCGGCTCTGGCTCCCTGGAAATAAGAGATGACGAGGTTTGCAACGAACACGAGGATCGCGAGTGCCTGGATAAACGCACCGATTGAAATGATCAAGTTCAAAGTATCCCAACCCCGCCCTGGCTCGTAGGTATAGATCCGGCGGGGCATCCCGAGCACTCCCGGAACGTGCATCACGTCGAACGTCAGGTGAAAGCCAATCAAGAACAGCCAGAAATGCCATTTGCCCAGCCGCTCGCTCAGCATTCGGCCAGTCATTTTCGGATACCAGTAATAAAACGCGGCGAAGAGCGCGAACAGAATTCCGCCCACGATCACGTAGTGAAAGTGCGCCACGACAAAATAGGACAGGCTAAGCTGCCAATCGAAAGGCGAGGCGGCCATCATGATGCCGGTCAAGCCGGCAATGAGAAATTGGAATAGAAATGCGATGCTGAACAGCATCGGCGTTTTGAACTGAATCCTGCCGCCCCACATCGTGCCGATCCAGTTGAAAATTTTAATTCCGGTGGGGACGCCTACCGCCATCGTGGTCAGGGTGAAAAAGCTATTGGCGTAGGAGTTCATTCCGATCGTGAACATGTGGTGCGCCCAAACGCTCATGCTCACGAACGCGATGCAAACGGTTGCGGCAACCATCACCGGATACCCGAAAATCGGTTTGCGCGAAAAGACGGGAATGATTTCCGACATAAAAGCAAAACAAGGAATAATCAGAACGTAGACTTCCGGATGTCCAAAGATCCAAAAGAAGTGCATCCAGAGGACTGCCGATCCGCCAGCCTGAGTATCGAAGAAATGCCCTCCCAAATATCGATCGATCAACAGCATGATTTGAGCGGCCGATAGGGGTGTAATCGCAAGCAAAACCATTCCTGCCATTACAAGGTTCATCCACACCAGCAGCGGCATACGATTGATCTTCATACCCGGGCATCGCAAGCACAGAATTGTCGCAATGATATTGATGGCCGTTCCGATGCTCCCAAACCCGGAGACGAGCAGTGCCAGAGTCCAATAGTCGGAACTATGACCAGGCGAGAAGGCGCGTGCGCCCAACGGCGCGTACGACCACCAACCCACGTCCGGTGCGCTTCCGGCACCGTACAAGCCGCTTCCTCCGAGAAAGCTGAAATAGAGAAGAAGTCCTCCCAGAAACGACAGCCAAAAACTGAAGGCATTCAAGCGCGGAAAAGCCATATCGCGTGCACCGATCATCAAGGGCACCAGGTAATTGGCAAATCCGAACAAGATGGGCATGGCCACAAAGAAAATCATGGTCGTCCCATGCATGGTGAACATGCGGTTGAAGACTTCCGGAGAAACGAAATTGTTGTGCGAATGCATCAACTGGATGCGTATGACGAGTGCCTCGACTCCACCGAAGCCGAGGAACAACAGAGACGAGACAATGTAGAGAATCCCCAGCCTTTTGTGATCGACCGTGGTCAGCCATTGATGCAGCTCGTCGACCCAAGGCCTGGCTTTTATTTGACCGACAGGAACGGTGATCGCATCTGATGCCATAGTCAGTTTTCCGAGCGTTCTAGTTAAGCGTTTCCATGTAACCCACGACCGCATCCAGGTCGGCGTCGCTCAGCTTCATGGCGGGCATCAGCGACCCAGGTTTGATTGCGCTGGGGTTCTGGATCCAAAGACGCAGGTTGTCGTGGGTGTTTTCAGCAGCGCCCGCTGCAATTGTGGCGCGACTCATCAAATGCGTCAGGTCAGGGCCAAAGCGTCCGTCCGCTGGAGTTCCGCCCACTGCATGGCAGTTCATGCAGGCATTATGTTCAAACACTCGCCTGCCCGCGATTGCGCCTGCTTCTTCGACTGAGGTTTTCTGCTGGGCGCGAACCCAGGCGGCAAACTCCGCCGGTCCATCCACCGAAACGCGGAGCAGCATCTTGGCGTGCTGTGTTCCACAGTATTGGGCACACTGGCCAAGAAAGACACCTGTGCGCTGCGGGTCCATCCACATTCTGTTGGGATGGTTTGGAATAAGGTCCGTTTTGCCTGCGAGCTCCGGCACCCAAAAGCTGTGGTCGGTATCGGCCGAGAGCAATTGCAGAAACGTTGGTGTCGGATGACTAGCATCGCTCACCGGGATGTGTAGTTCGTTGGCGGTGACGACCCCCAGCCTCGGGTATCGAAACTCCCACCAGTATTGATGTCCAATGACCGTGACCTCTACAGCGCCTGCCGGTTCGGCGGCATCCTGGATCGCGTGGATCACTCGCGCGGTGGCCAAGAACAGGACAACGACAATCAGAATTGGAATGATCGTCCAGGCCATCTCAATCTGCGCGCTCCCGTACACCTGAGCCGGCTCCCGGCCGGCATCCTTTGCTCGCCCACGGAACTTAACGACGGAGTAGATCAGCAAGGCAAAAACAACGACAAAAATGATTCCGGTAATGACAAGTACAAAGATTGACAAGTCAGCGATTGACTTGGCCGGGGTTGAGGCGGGAGCGAAGATATTTGTGCCGTGAGGAGACGAGCCTTTTGGCTCGCTTGCCCACACCGCCATAGCAGACCAAAACAGAAGAAGTATCGTCCGCAAAGAGAACCGCAACATCGAAGATTTCATTTTCAACATCGACATTTCTCTTCTTCCGTTCTTCGCGACCGAAATGCTGGCTATCACCCAGACTTCGCACTTTCTTCTAATTCCTATTGCAAAGCGCGCCACAATTCTTATCGCCCAATTCGATTGAGTGGAGAGCAAGCGTGCTACCAAAGAGACAGGCACTCGTATTTCCTGCATCGCAACCGCGATGGAGGTGAACACTCACGAAATCTCGATCATTAACCTCGCGAGGCGACTAACACATGCCGGGCGACCAGTGTCATTCCTGTGCCTCTTGCGTCAAGTGTCATCTGTGTCGTCACGCAATCGTGGGAACCGGGTTTGCCCGGTGCAGATGAAGCGGAGTTTGTGACCGCGAATTTCGTGGCAGCGGAATTGCATGGACTCAGCGGCAGGGTGAGCCTATCGGCGAACCTAGACGCTGGAAGTGAATTGCGCTGTACCGATACGAGGCCCACAAAGAATCAGAAAGGTTCTTATGTCGAAAAAAGTTGCAGACGTATTGTGGGAGATGCTGGCGAAGGCTGGTGTCAAACGCTGTTATGGAATCGTCGGAGACGCTCTGAATCCTATAGTGGACGCACTGCGCCGAAATGGCGCAATCGAGTTTGTCCCCGTTCGTAATGAGGAGTATGGAGTATTCGCCGCGGTCGCGGAGGCTTATTTCACGGGTAACCCAGTGGTGGTGTGCGGAACTGCGGGGCCTGGAGTCGTCCATTTGTTCAACGGATTGATGGACGCACGGAAAGAAGGAGCTCCCATTATCGCCATCGCCGGGGATGTAGAGTCGAGCATTATTGACACATCTGCGCTCGAGGAACTGAATCCGTACAAGTTTTTCGAGGCGGCTTCTCTCTATACCGCACGGCTGGTTAATCCGGAGCAGGCCCGCGCGGTCATCAGCACCGCCATCCGCACGGCCGTTCTGGAAAAGGGTCCGACCGTTCTTGCCATACCTGGCGACGTGGCGTCAGCCGATGCGCCCGACCAGCCTACCGACTTTACCATTGCGGCCCCAGCTATCCTCAGACCTTCCGATACAGACTTCGAAGAATTGGTGAGGATGATCGATGAAGCGAAAACGGTGGCGATCTTTGGTGGGGACGGTTGCAGAGAAGGTCGCGACGAAGTGGTTGAACTGGCGTGCAAGCTGAAGGCCCCCGTCGGCTATGCCTTCCGCGGGAAGCAGTGGCTGGAGCATGAGAATCCTAACGCCGTTGGCATGACCGGGCTGATAGGTTATGGGGGAGCGTACAACGCAATCCATGAAGCCGACCTCTTGCTCATGCTGGGCACGGATTTTCCGTTCTCAGAATTTCTTCCCGGAGCCAGTGTGAAAAAGGTTCAGATTGACAAGAACCCGAAGCACATCGGCCGCCGTACAGCGCTAGATCTCGGTCTTGTCGGCGATATCAAGTCGACGGTCAGTGCATTGCTTCCGGCCGTGAAAGAAAAGGCAGATGGAGAATTTCTAGCGAAGCAGATTGCGCACACGGAATCCTTCCACAAACTGCTACAGCACTATGTCGAGAAGGGACCGGCGATAAAACCGATACGTCCTGAATTCCTCGCCGCGACGCTCAGCGAGCTCGCTTCGGATGACGCAATGTTTTTTGCGGACACAGGTACGGCCTGTATCTGGCTTGCGAGGCATATCTACGGTGGAAAAAACCGCAGGCTGTTTGGCTCATTCTCGTGGGCATCTATGGCCAACGCCGCACCGAACGCGTTCGGATGTGCTCTGGCATATCCCGGCAGACAGTGCATCGCGTTATCCGGCGATGGAGGCTTCACGATGCTGGGAATGGGCGATCTGCTGACACAGATAGAACGACGAACTCCCGTGGTTCAAGTCATTCTCAACAACGAGAAGTTCGACTTCGTCCATATCGAACAGCAGGAGGCCGGCTTTATTCCGTTCGGCGTGGAGTTCAAGAATCCTAATTTTGCGAAGGTTGCTGAGGCGATGGGGGCGAAAGGGATTCGTATCGAAGAACCCGAGAACGTTCGAGAAGGTCTGGCTGAAGCTCTCGCGTACAAGGATGGTCCCGTTGTTGTCGACGCAGTTGTAGATCCCTTTGCGCTTGCCATGCCGTCCCATTCACCTTTCCACACCGTCAAGGGCTTCACCCTCAGTTTCGCCAAGCAGGTGCTGAGCGGCAGGCTGGATACGGTGATCAAGGAGATGGAGCGAAACGTGGGAATCGTCTGAGCTGGAAACGGCCGGGTTGAGCCTTGCTCAGAAATACGAAGCTGAATATGGCTGAGGCTTGAAGCGGAATCAGACACGTCTGGGCCCGGGTGAAGGCATTGTGCCGCCCTCCCATGCGTTTGCTCTCGCAACTATCGGAAACGCAGCCGAGCAGCTTAGCATCGCCCCCGGGGCGTGGAAGGAAAGGATATGTCGGGCATGACCAAACCCATTCTGGTGGTAACCAGCCGTTATCCGAAGGAAGTTGAAGATCGTATCGACCGCGATTACGACGCCCGACGAAACCCGAACCAGTTCCCTTTCAGCCAGCAGAAGCTGATCTCCACGGCCGAGGGAGCCGACGCCCTATTTATCACACCGGCAGACCGGTTGGACTCTGGGTTTTTCCAGAAAATTTCACCCACGGTAAAAGTTATCGCTACCTACTCGGTGGGTTTTGAGCATATCGATCTGGAAGCTGCCGCTCGCAGGAAAATTCCAGTCGCCTACACCCCTGGTGTCAACAGTGAAGCAACGGCCGACATCGCTATGCTGCTTTTGCTGGGTGCTTCGCGTCGAGCTTACGAAGCTCAGCAACTGGTTCGAACCGGAGCCTGGAGACCCTTGAGCCCCGACATGCTTTTGGGATGGCAAATCGGTGGCAAAGTCCTCGGCATTTTGGGAATGGGGCGCGTGGGACAGGCTGTGGCGCGTCGAGCGCGAGGATTCGGAATGAAGATTCACTATTACGACACTTCGGAGTTACCTGCGGAAATCGCAGGCGATGCCGTCTACCACGAGGATCCGTCGGATCTGCTTCGCGCAAGCCAGTTCTTGAGCTTGCACGCCCCGGAGACTCCTCAGACTCATCATTTCTTGAACTCCAAAGCCATAAGCCTTCTGCCCCCCGGGGCTATCGTGGTGAACGCGGCTCGCGGCGGATTGGTGGTCGACGACGACCTTATCGCTGCTCTCAAGAGCGGGCGGATCGCCGCTGCCGGACTCGACGTATTTGAAGGCGAGCCAAAACTGAACCCGGAATATGTTTCGCTGAAAAATACATTTCTATTGCCGCATATAGGCAGCGCCACGATCGAAACCCGTACAACAATGGGCATGCTGGTCCTGGACAACGTAGAGGCTGTGCTGAACGGTGGGCCAGCGCCGACCCTCGTCCAGCCCTAGTCGCAGTCGGGAATCGTCTGAGCCACATCTAGGACGAAAGCAATGAGCGAACGCTGGAAGGTGGTGATCGTAGGCGGGGGATTTGGGGGGATTTCTGCGGCCCAGCACTTGAACTCAAATCTGGTGGACGTGACGCTGATCGATCGTCGGAACTATCACCTTTTCCAACCACTGCTATACCAGGTCGCGACGGGCTCGCTGTCACCGGGAGAGATTGCCTCCCCGCTTCGTAGCGTGCTGAGCCGCCAGAAAAATACTCGTGTCTGGCTGGGAACCGTCGTGGATGTGGATCCTGATTTCAAACGCGTCATTCTCGCCGACGGGACCATCGTTCCTTACGATTCATTGATCATCGCCGCGGGATCTGAGACATCCTACTTCGACCACAACGATTGGCAACAGTGGGCTCCCGGTCTGAAGAGCATTGAAGAAGCCACGACGATCCGACATAAGATTCTGTACGCATTCGAAGTGGCTAAGCGCATCCCGGACATTGAGCAGCGCCGTGCCTGGCTCACATTCGTCATTGTGGGAGCCGGACCGACCGGCGTGGAACTTTGCGGCGCCATCGCCGAGATCGCGCGCCAAACCCTGAAGAACGACTTCCGCTCTATTAACCCCGGCGAAGCGCAGATCCTACTGCTGGATGGTGGACCTCGGGTGCTAATGCCGTTTCCAGAATACCTGTCTGAAAAAGCACACCGTTCGCTTGTCAATCTGAGTGTCCAGGTGCAGTGCGGCGCAATGGTGAAACACATCAACGAAAAGGGTTTGACGATTGAGTCCGAACAGGGAGCCGATTCGATCGCCGCGAAGACAGTGATCTGGGCTGGCGGCATCACCGCATCAACGCTCGGGAGATTCCTGGCTAGCCGCACGAACGCCGAGACCGACAAGGGAGGAAGAGTCAAAGTAAAACCCGACCTGACGATTCCGAACTATCCGGACATCTACGTAATAGGCGATCTGGCCTCGGCGACTGATGAGAAAGGAAAATCTTTGCCCGGACTGGCCCAGGTGGCGATGCAAGGCGGACAATATGCGGCGACTGTAATACTGCGAAAGGTAAAAGGCCAGCGGGAGCTTCCCCCCTTTCATTACTTCGACAAGGGGTCCTTGGCGGTGATTGGCCGTGCATCCGCAGTGGCCGACATTTTCGGCGCCCAGCTTTCGGGCCTTATTGCCTGGCTGGTATGGGTCTTCATCCACCTTATGTATTTGGTAAATTTTCAAAGTCGTGTTCTAGTCTTCATTCAATGGGCAATCCAGGATCTGACGTTCAGCCGTGGAGCTCGATTAATCACCGGCGCTGCTCCCACCGACTTCAAACTGTCGGAAGTACGCGCTGCGCGAGAGATCAAACCTGAACCGGTGAATGTGCCGCGTTGACCTTAGGACTCTCATCCGACTCGAGGCCGGTCGCTCGAGGCCGCTTTGACGGTCAGCGACTGCAGACCTGTCCTTGAGTGCCGTTCGGGTGCAGGCAGCTTTCGCAGTTTCCATGTCGCGTCTTCCGATAGAATCTATGCGACATAGCCGCAGGCGCAGAACGCAGAAGCGTGTGACATAGTGTTTTCACCGTACTTTTGATAGGGGCCGGGGGAATGAGTGCGCAAGACGTACCGACCGTATTCATTGTCGATGATGATGTTGACGTGCGTGAGTCTCTTCAGGAACTCCTGGAGTCGGTCGGCCTGCGCTCTCAGTCTTTTGGAACTGCAAAAGAGTTCTTAGCGGTTGGGCGCGGTGACGGTCCCAGTTGCTTGATTCTGGATGTGAGGCTTCCCGGTATCAGCGGCCTGGATCTTCAGCACGAGCTGAAAAGAGTAAGAATAAGTATTCCCATTATTTTTCTCACGGCTCACGCAGACGTTCCGATGTCGGTCAGGGCCATGAAGTCTGGAGCGGTTGAGTTTCTGACCAAGCCATTCAGGCAACAGGATCTCCTCGATGCGGTCCAGCGATCGCTGAATCGAGCTCGCATCCTGCGCGAGAAAGAGCGAGAGTTAACTGAACTGCGACATCGTTGTGAAGCACTCAGCGTTCGCGAGCGCGAGGTAATGAACCTGGTCGCCTCTGGGATGCTTAACAAGCAGGTTGCAGCGGAACTCGGTGCCAGCGAAGCGACCGTCAAAATGTATCGCAGCCAGGTCATGAAAAAGATGCAGGCCAAATCGTTGCCTGAGCTTGTCAGGATGGCGGACAAGCTCAAGTCCTTATAACCCGTTGAGTCCCGCCTGGCGGCATCGAATCGCCAATCCATCGAAAGTAGCGGTCTAACCTACTAAAGTCTAGTTTTATCCGCCCAAAGTTAGTTTGCTACAGGATGTGCCATCACGCTACCTTCAGGGCATGCCATTGGACCAAACATCCAAATTGATTGCGATCATCGATGATGATGAGGCCATGCAAGATTCGCTGCGCGACCTTCTGGAGGCGGCGGGGCTTGCGGCTCGGTGTTTCGGATCCGCGGAGGAGTACCTTAAATCCGATCTGCATTGCAGGGCCGCGTGCTTGATCGTTGACATCCGCATGCCGAAGATGTCTGGTCTGGAATTGCAGGCCAAGCTGAAAGAAGAGGAATGCAACGTTCCGATCATCTTTATTACTGCCCATGGAGACGCCCGGATGCGTATTCAAGCCATGAGACGGGGTGCTGTCGAGTTTCTGGCAAAACCGTTCGATCATCAATTGTTGCTCAAAAGGGTTCGCACCGCTCTTGATATGTGAGCAACCGCGGATTATCGCAGTCGGCTGGGGAGTCTTGAGTGTAGAGGTTTCTGTGAGAGAACATGCAGCAGTCACGAACGCTGGAGCGGCGGATCAGGTCGAGCGAACGTTCGAGCGGATCATAGGTAGTAGCGCTGCTCTCGAATCGGTGCTCGCTCAGGTGGAGCAGGTTGCTCCCACAGACTCGACGGTCCTCATCGAGGGAGAAACCGGTACAGGAAAAGAACTCATCGCGCATGCCGTTCACAATGCAAGTCAACGCTGCGGACGCGCATTTATCAAGCTGAATTGCGCCGCTATCCCGCTCGATCTTCTGGAAAGCGAATTGTTCGGTCATGAGAGAGGCGCCTTCACCGGAGCCATCGCGCAGAAGATCGGGCGCTTCGAAATGGCTGACAAGGGCACGCTATTCTTGGACGAAGTAGGCGATATTCCCCCTGCGCTGCAGCCGAAGTTGCTG
>Ga0209530_1001114_pt1 | contig 13481 bp, 13 predicted proteins | sample BlaSpr_A8_Ref_O1_FD_187987 | JGI IMG/M metagenome (GOLD analysis project Ga0209530, IMG submission 187987) | Forest soil microbial communities from Thunder Bay, Ontario, Canada - Black Spruce, Ontario site 2_A8_Ref_O1 (SPAdes) (version 2) | ecosystem: Environmental > Terrestrial > Soil > Boreal...
AATCTAAATTTCCCTTCCATTTGTAACAAAAACTTACAATTTATTGACATCCTTATGACAATCCCAGATTGCGGCCGTCTTATTCTCTGGGCAAGTGTTACTGCCGATCATCGCCAGAATACTCGGGGGAGGACTCTGGCAACCGATGTTCTCATGAAAAGAGTGGGGGAAGTCGGGAGTTTTTTCTGTTGAGGCAGTTTTGCGGAGATGCGCATCGGCGCATAGGGAGCATCGCGGCGCAGGGTTTGGTGTTGCGATTGTGCGCTTTTGCGTTTCCGGGGTTCATCCTGAGCGAGGTTTTTGCCCTTCGATTCTCGCTCAGGATGGCACCGGCGATTCCAGCGCCGCTCTAATCCTTGTGTAGGTCATCTCCAGAGTTTCCGGCAAGACGCGCGTTTCCCCAACCACCGAAACAAAGTTCGCATCCGCCACCCAGCGCGGCAGGACGTGCATGTGGATATGTCCGGCCACGCCGGCTCCGGCGGCCTTGCCGATGTTCATGCCCAGGTTGATTCCGTCGGGAACGTAGAGCTGCCGCAGCACCCGTTCCATTTTCTGCGACAAATCCATCATTTCGTGAGCCGCGTCGGTCGGCAGCTTCTGTAATTCATCGAGATGTGCAAACGGCACCACCATCACATGCCCCGGCGTATAGGGATATGTGTTCAGTACGATATAACACTTTTGGCCGCGATACACGATGCGGGCTTTGACATCGTCCCCTGATTTAGGGAGGTCACAAAAGATACAGCCCTTATTCTTGTCACCGGCGGTGACATACGCGTAACGCCAGGGAGTCCAAAGATAATCCATCGCAGGGCAGAGTAGCAGATGACAACAAATTTCGGAACCGGAGCGCACAGGCGAGGACGCCCGCGCTCCATTAACAACTCTTAGGGCGTGCTAGCCCGCATCGCCGTCAGGCGCGCATCGGGCTCGTGTTTCTTGTGCTGTGCCAGCAGGGTTTGTTCGAGCAACGCCCAGTCGTTCTCGACGCCTTGTTCCGAGACCTTTGGAGAACCGCTCTTTTTTAATTCTTCACGGAGTCGTTGCACGAGAACCCATTCCGCCAATTCAGGTGGCGCGGATGTGGTCAGGATGTTGTTTCTTGACAATCCCAGGTCAACGGTTTCTTCGCCGAGTTTTACTTCCAGCAAGGGATCGCCGGAATTATCGAGTTGCGGCAGCGAGTCGGCCTGCAACTGTTGCCACTTGGTTCCGTACCAGGGATTGCCCTCTGCGAGCGATGGTTTCAGCGAATCCAATCGAGTCTGGTAGACGCGCCGTTGCTCTGATGACAAAGGTGTTTCCACCTCCCCGGCTGGGTCGAAAACCATCGAGTTGTGCGCAGGATTGAAGCGCGCACCGTTCGCGGCAGCAGCAACCAGGACGCCGGTGATCACGGGATGGAACACCAGAAGCGGCAGCATATACTTCTTTGCTCTCACCACCGATTCGACAACGCCGCGCACTGGTCCGCTGCGCCGAATGCTGCCGGGAACCTGAGGAATCACGAAACTGGTCAGGTGCAGGTCCGGATGGCGTTCGCCGAAGCGCACCAACAACTGCGCATCATGTTTTGGTGTGGTAACTCCGAGATCGCCGATTACGCTGCGATGAAGCAATTTTGGATAATAAAAATTCACCAGTTTGCGCGCGAAGTCAGCACAATTGTTGGTGATGAGGTTAAACTGCATGCGGTTTGGAGCGGAGTTGTACTTGCGAATCAGGCCATCGTCCTGTTCTTCGGTGGTATCGATGTGGAAGCCGTAGATGGCGCGGCGATAGCTCGCCCCGACCAGTTCAGCCCATCGCCCGGCCGGCGGCTCTCCCTCGGGACCATCAGGAGCAACCGACTCGAGGTGAGCCATGCGATATCGATTTCGAAGAAAGTCGACTAACTTTGCGTCCGCGGAAAGAGGCACATTCTCAGGATTGTCGACAGCGTAAAGATACGGAATCAACGGAATGGCGATCCAGTCGTGACCAGCGATGCCGTCGTAGCGGCTGATGACGACACCAAACTCTCCTGGAGCGCAACGGCGAAGGACAAGCGGGGACTCGGCGCAGACTCGCGACAAATAAACGGCGGCGTGACCAGTTCCGCCAAAGGCGCTATCGTAGCTGTACGGCTCTTCCAAGAACAGGGTGACGTCGGCACGCGCGTGCGCGATCGCAAGCGAAAACAAGAGAAGCGCCGATGCCCATTTCAACCGCCTGTCCATAAGTCCTCAAACATAGAAACCCGACAACTCACGCTTTGATGCTGTTTAAGAGGATCGAGTGGTCGCAGTATACAAGGGCTTTTGGCTTAAGCATTGGTAACGAAAGGGGTTGCACTTTAAGGGCTGTTTTCTGCAGACTCGTCTCAAATTCATACGAACCGGAGATTTTTTCGTTTTTAACCTGGCTGTAATCCATCGCGATTATTCTGACTTTGGGGTTTGACACTGTTTGCAAGCGATTGCTATAGTCGAAGGGTTCCCTTTTGGACGCGGGTTCGCTTTTTGGCAACGTCCGACCGCTGGGATTGTTCAGGTCCGTCCGCCAGGGCGGGCTCCACACAACCTAAGACTCATACCAGCAGTCCGCTAAAGCAGTTCCCGCATCCTTCGCGCACGCGCGAGTACACCGGAGAGGCGATAAACCTTGCTCGACGACAACACTTCCCCCACCCACGATTCAGCAACCTCAACTTTAACCGAGAACCCCGAGGGTTCGCCCGAAAGCTCGACCCTGGAGGCTTCTGTTCCGGAGACAGCTCAAGCCCAGCATCAGGACGAAAAGCCCGGCAACGCGGGCGCTGAGGACTTTGCTTCAGCGCTGGAGAGTTTCACCACCGAAAGCGAGGAAGCAGTCCGCGAGGACAAAGTGCTCAAAGGCACTGTGCTGAAGCTCACCGGCACGCACGTCGTGGTGGATATCGGCGCTAAGTCCGAAGGCATGCTGCCCCTGTCCGAGGTGCTGGATTTCGAGGGCAAGCCCAGGTTCCAGCCCGGCGACGAAATTGACGTCATGCGCGATAAGGGCGAAACCGAAGAGGGCTACATCAACCTCTCGCATCAGAAAGCGCAGAAGCTGCGCGCATGGGACGAGATTGAGAAAGCCTACAACGAAAAGAAGCCGATTCGCGCAACCGTGGTGGAGCGCATCAAGGGCGGCCTCACGGTCGACATTATGGGAGCGAGCGCCTTTCTCCCCGGCTCCCAGGCCGACCTGCGACCGGCGCGCAATCTCGATGCGGTGAAGGGACAGACTCTCGAAGTTGCGATCATCAAGCTGAACAAGAAACGCGGCAACATCGTAGTCTCACGCAAGCAGGTGCTCGAAGGCGAGCAGACCGAAAAGCGCTCCAAGACTCTGGAGCACCTCGAAGAGGGCTCGATCCTGACCGGAGTGGTCAAGAATCTCACCGACTACGGCGCCTTCGTCGACCTCGGCGGCATCGACGGTCTGCTGCACATTACCGACATGTCCTGGGGACGTCTCACGCATCCTCGTGACTTGGTAAATGTTGGCGATCAAATTCAGGTGAAGGTGCTGAAGTTCGACAAAGATAAGCAGCGCGTTTCGCTCGGCTTCAAGCAATTGACGCCCGACCCGTGGCTGGATGCGGAGCATCGTTATCCCGTGGGCGCGCACGTTGGCGGACGCGTCATCAGCGTCACCGATTACGGCGCGTTTGTGGAACTCGAGCAGGGCATCGAAGGACTGGTACACGTCAGTGAAATGACGTGGTCCAAACGCATGAAGCATCCTTCCAAACTGGTGAATGTCGGTGACCACGTCGATTGCGTCGTGCTGAACGTGCATCCGCAGGAGCGCCGCATTTCGCTGGGCATGCGTCAACTCGCGGCCAATCCATGGGATGCTCTGCATGAAAAATATCCAGTCGGCGCTACGGTCGAAGGCCGGGTGCGAAACCTGACTGACTTCGGCGCGTTTATCGAAATTGAGGACGGCATCGACGGACTGGTGCACGTCAGCAATTTGAGTTGGACGAAGCGGGTGAAGCATCCTTCAGAGATTCTCAAGAAGGGCGATCGCCTGAAGGCCGTTGTCTTGGCCATCGAACCAGACAAGCGGCGCCTGTCGCTGGGCGTGAAGCAGCTTCAGCCCGATGTGTGGGAGAGTTTCTTCAGCCAGCACAAAGTCGGCGACGTGCTGCACGGAAAAGTGCTGCGCGTAGCCAGCTTCGGCGCATTCGTCGAAATCGCCGAGGGCATTGAAGGTCTGTGCCACAATTCCGAAGCGGTAGACGGTAACGGACAACCCTTGACCCTCGAACCGGGACTTGAGCACGACTTCAAGATCATCAAGATGAATCAGGAAGAAAAGAAAGTCGGACTCAGCATAAAAGCGGTCGGCGAGGAAGCTTCACGTACCGAAGTCGAGGCTTATAAGCATCCGGTATCATCGAGCACCGGCGGTTCGACCATCGGTGATTTAATCTCGTGGAAACGCGCCGGCAGCGATAGCAATTAAGGGATCACTACTTCGTGTCATCCCGAGCGAAGCGAGGGATCTGGGTTTTCGCGATGGACGCGATGAACCTAGATCCCTCGCTTTGCTCGGGATGACAAACGTAAAATCCGGGACCCTGCGGCAGCAATCCAAACATCCTCACGCTGCAGCGAGCCCCATCGCAGCTCACGAGAACGAAGCCGGGAACGCTGAGCGAACTATGCCAGCTTCCCGCATAGGAATCTCGATCACAGATCAAGTCTTTTTGAAATCCATCGTCCCACGGCATTCTCTAGCTTGACGCCAGCACTCGAAGCACTACAACTCATTTCAAATCGATCCGCAGGATAATATTAACGATCTTTCTGTCGTCGAATTGGCTCACCGTCTTGGTGTCGCTCTTTTGGCCTTTGTACTGCGCATAGACCTCGTAATCGATGTTCGGAGAAAGTTCGGGGAAATGATACGCGCCATCGGCGGCAGTAATATAACTCTTCACCGCGCGGGTACGTACATTCGCGAGGTAAACGATGGCGTCTGGCAGAGGATTATCGTGGTGATCAAGCACCTTGCCGGTCAACATGCGACCTGCAATCTCTTTGTCCTTGTCCTTCGAGTAGGGAGAAGCCGCAGCCACAATGCCGAAGAGCAGCAACAGGCCCACCACTAGATACTTTCTCATCTGGTTCCCTTAGCTTACTCACAATCGCCAGGCTGCGTGTTGTTATTTTAGATGCAGACCAGTATCGACTCGCTCATCCCCGTCTACATGCACCGTGACCTCTTCCCCTTGGACGGGGTTACCATCTTTGGATTTAACGCCCTTCAGGTCGGCCCAGATCACGTAGTCCTGTTTTCCCGCCGGAACCCGCTGCGCGAACTCGCCGCTGTGATTCGAATATTGTTCCCAGCGCGCTTTTTTCTCGCCCTCGCGGCGAATCTTGACCTTCACTCCGTAAACCGGATGATCGTCTGGACCCCACACTGTGCCGAAGATCAGAGCGTAAGGTTGTTCATGTATGTTTTGCGCGGCCGACAAATTACCCGCGGCGGATCGACCGAGAGTAAGGATTGTAGATACGCACAGCCAAGCCGCAATTCGCGAGGGACCGCGGAAGTAGAACGGTGAGGGCTGGCGCGGAAACGTGCGTTCCCTAGGGCAGATCACCGTCTTCGACTTCCTCTTCCTCGTCTTCCTCGTACTTCTCCTCGTCCACTGGCTTAAGCTCAATGGGACTTACCGTAATGATCTCGAAATCACTGCCGCACTCCGGGCAGGAGACGATTTCTCCCTCATCGACCTCATCTTCTGAGATATCGAGATCGGTTTCGCATTCCGGGCAATGAACCACAAAGGCCTCCATAGTATTAAGCTCCCTTGATAATATTTAGTGGCTCTTGAGCCGAAGGTCAAGTCCTCGGTTTCGAAAACTGGATAACCGAAGTTTAATCACTTGGCTGGCGGCTATTCTAGCCGGCTGTCGCCGAACTCCTCCGCTAAGGCAAGTACGCAGCGGAGGAATCCAGCGGCGGAGAATCGCGGTGACACCGCTGCCAGAGCGGTGGTCGGAACCTGCTAAAATAGCTTGCTGCCAATTGAGGCTTGGTTTTCAGCTCCTCCCTGACAACCGGTCGCGAAGAACTAGCAACCGTTTTATGTATCGCGGACGAACCCTCTCGCTGAGTTTCCCACCCTTCACCAAGGCCGTGAAGTGGTTGGTCCTGGTCAATGCCGCGGTTTATCTGCTCCTGGAACTGTTGAAGGCCGCAACCCCCGAGCTGGGTGGAGCGTTGTTCTTTGGGCTGGCGTTGATACCTGCTGCTGTTACGCATGGTTGGATATTCCAGATCGTCACATATTCCTTCTTGCACGCCGGAGTGCTGCACATTCTGTTCAATATGCTTGGACTGTGGATGTTCGGTGCGCAATTGGAATCCGATTGGGGACACAAAAGATTTCTCGAATTCTATTTCTTCTGCGTGATCGGAGCCGCGCTGACCACGATTGCGATCTCCTACACGGGCGTCGGAGGCGTGTCTCCCCAGACTCCGACTGTGGGCGCGTCCGGTGGAGTGCTGGGCATTCTGATGGCGTTTGGTCTCCTCTACGGCGATCGGGAAATTATGCTGTTTCCGATTCCGTTCAGCATCCGCGCAAAATATTTCGTGGCTGGAGTCGCGTTCATCACTCTGGTCGAAGCGATCAGCGCCTCCGGCGCAAGGCGCGGCTCGAACGTGGCTTATTTCGCGCATCTTGGCGGACTGCTGTTTGGGTTTTTATATGTGAAGTTTATGCCTAAGCGCGGCCTCGCGTTCGGCGCGACCGAACATTACTTCAGCGCGCGAAATTCTTACTATCGATGGAAGCGGCGCCGGGCCGCGCGCAAGTTCGAAGTGTTCATGCGCAAGCAGAATCGAACTGTTAGCGGGACATTCGACGAAAATGGCAACTACATTCCGCCGGATGATGTGAACAAGAAGAATGGCGGCTCGAAATCCGGCTGGGTCAATTAAATTTACGCGACAGCTGTCCCCGCATGAATTTAATCTCGCTCGAACATCCTCTTAAATTCTTTCACAACATCCGGCGCTAGCTTTAATTCCTTGGCTTGTCCCTTGAATCCGAGGTCATGACCCGCGCCCTCGATCAGCAACAGCCGGTTCTTTGCTGGAATCAGGCTCAACGCCCGCTCCATCTCCTCCGGTGATCCAAAGGGATCGCGGGTTCCGTGCACAAACAGCGCAGGCGTCCGCAATTTGGGCAAGTGCTGAGTGCGAAGCTGTTCGGGCTTGCGCGGCGGATGCAAAGGATACGAGAGCAACAGCAAACCCTCCGCCAGGCCCGGCTCATCGGCGCAAAGCATCGTCGACTGCCGTCCTCCGTATGAATGTCCGCCAAGAAATATGCGCCCCGAAATCAATTTACCAAGCGCGAGGATCGCATTTTTCAAACCTTCACGGTCGCAAGCTGCGTCTCCAGGCCGTGGCGGACCGAAGGACCGGCTTTGGCGATAAGGCAAATCACAACGCAGCACGGTTATGCCCGCGTCGGCGAAGGCTTCGGCTAAGGCTACCAGCAGCGGGGCCCGCGCGTTCGATCCCGCTCCGTGAGTAAGGACCAGGCCATCTTCGGCAGGCATCGCAGGCCGATGAACGAATCCGCGAACTGCCGGATCAAGCGACGTATCGGTGAAAGATTCGGGGCTGGGCAGCATGCTTAAACAGAATGTCGCAGAACTAAATGCCTTACCGCGTCACGGCTTCTTCCAAAGTTTCGTAAATTCTTACCGTGCGGATCTCGTGAGAAAGCTTGGCCCAGCAGCGCAACACTTCGGGATCTTCAAGAGCCGCGCCTCGAGCCTCCTCGGATTTCCAATATCGCAGCAAAATATATTCGTCGCGTGATTTCGCATCGCGATAAAGCAGGTCGCGGCTGTATCCGCCGGAAGCCAGCGCGGCCATCAACGCCCGCATGGTCTCGAGAGATGCTTCTTCGTGCCCCGGCAGGGGTTGGAAGATCGCGATTGAAAGTATTTCCTGAGACATCGACGCTATTGTCTCACGTGCTCGCCGCAGCGACGGCCATCACTTCTTGGGTGCGGCCACGGGCACTTTCGCGGCCCCATCTTCAACCACGTGCAGCCGCATGAAATTGGTTGAGCCGGAAGCCATCTGAGTTCCTGCCACCACTCCGAGGACATCACCAACGCTGATCCGGCCCTGCAGCAGAAGCTCCCGCTCCGCGGTCGTAACCATATCTTCGGCGCTGCGAGCCTGTACTGTGCGCACAGGCGTCACGCCCCAGAAAAGATTCATCCGGTTGCACACCGTCGACATCTGGCTGAAGGCATATATCGCAACTTTCGGGCGATACTTCGAAATCATGCGCGCAGTACTTCCAGTCTCCGTGAACACCGCGATCGCACCCATCTGCAAATCTTCGGCGGCGTGGGAGATGGATTCACAAATGGCTTGCGCGATTGTTATCGAATGCTTTTCCCGGCGGCGCTTAGGCGTAAAATCTCCCGTATTTCCTTCGGCCTCGACCACAATGCGAGCCATCATTGCCACCGCTTCGCGGGGATAAAGGCCGTTTGCGGTTTCCGCCGAAAGCATCACGGCATCGGAGCCATCGAAAATCGCATTGGCCACGTCGCTGGCTTCCGCCCGCGTTGGGCGCGGGTTCTCGACCATCGATTCGAGCATCTGAGTCGCGGTAATCACCGGCTTGCGCCACTCGGCCGACCTGCGGATCACATGTTTCTGAATGACCGGAACTTTCTCCGGCGGCATTTCCACGCCGAGATCACCGCGCGCCACCATCACGCCGTCGGCCGCCTCAAAAATCTCTTCCAGCCGTTCGAGGGCTTGCGGTTTTTCCAGTTTGGCGATGACGGGCAGATCGCTGCCATGGCTGGCGATGATTTTCTTTACCTCGCGCACATCCTCGCCGGAGCGCACGAACGATATGGCCAGCATATCGACGCCATGCTTGAGGCCAAATTCCAAGTCGGCACGATCTTTTTCAGTGAGTGCGGGAATGGAAAGCGCAACGCCCGGCAGATTGATACCCTTGTGCTCGCCGAGCGGGCCGCCGTTGATGACCTCGCACTCCACATCTTCGCCGCGGGCGCGAACGACGCGCAGCTCAATCAGTCCGTCATTGAGCAGAATTCGCGCGCCCGGCGTGACTTCACGTGCCAGCCCATCAAAAGTGGTTGGGATCAGGGTCGGAGTGCCCTCGATGTCGCGCGGTGTGATGGTGACGTGGGATCCAGCCTCGAGCATCACCGGCACTCCGCCCTTCATGCGGCCGGTGCGAATCTTGGGACCCTGCAGATCCTGCAGAATGCAAATGGTGCGCTTCTCCTCTTCAGCCACGCGGCGCAGGCGCTCGATGTTTTGCGCGTGCTCTTCGTGTGTTCCGTGGGAAAAATTCAGCCGCGCCACGTCCATGCCCAGGCGCATAAGGTCGCGCAGGATCTCTTCCGAATTGCACGCTGGACCGATGGTGCAAATGATCTTTGCCCGGCGATCCGCGCGACGAATGTTGGAGGGAGCAGGCAATGCATCTACGGCCGTCCCGGTATACTTCGGCAAAGGCTTTCCTTTTTTCAAATTTGTCCCAACCAGAATTTGTGTAGGTCTAATTATTGTATATGGAGAAAGCTGCGACAGCTGAGGCTGGCGAAGTCCGAAGGCGATGCGCTGGGCACGAAAGGTCGCGTTCGGCGTCGGCAACCGTTCCCTTTATCTCGCATGAGCGGCGCGGCGTTTTGGCTTTTCATTTTCCTTGGGAGCGACAATCTCTCCCAAGCCGCCGATCGCAATCGGTTCCTGATCCACTCCGCTCCCCATCCCCTTCGGGAATGCGGAGCTCCGGTCGGGACGACAATGCATGGGGAGGACAATGCCCAGCGGGCTACGATTGCAGAGATCCTTCGTTGGCAGGCTTTCGCTTCGCGGCCCGCGCCTCCTCAGCATGACAGGGGGAACTTATGTCGGGAGTTTGGGAACTACGCAGGATTATTTGGTTGCGGTTTGTGGTATTCGCATGGCTTTTAGTTCTTTGCCGAGGAAGGCTCGGGGGAAGAGCATGGCGTTAAACTCCGCCCCGACAAGAATTACAAGCGAGATCATGTACATCCAGACGAGCAGGGCGATGGCTACGCCAAGGGAGCCGTAGATGATGCTGTAATCCGCGTAGTTCTGCAAATACCATCCAAATAATGCCGTGGAAAGAAACCACAGAACCGTGGCCAGTGTGGCACCGGGCAAAACGCTATGCCAGGGTTGCGTGCGTGGCACGGCGTTGTGGTAGATGAGCGCGATCACGGCAATGCTGGTGAGGGTGGCGATGAGCCAGCGGATGGCGGTCCACATCAGCAGGACGTAAAGGCCGAACTCGTGATTCAAGTGGAAGAGGACGTTGCGTTCAATGCGGCTTCCCGAAGCTACCAGGATGGTCGCGAAGGTCAGAGGAGTTCCCGCGAGGATGACCAGGGCAAATGCGATCATGCGCTCTTGCACCAGGCCCCAGATTTTCGGCAGCTCATAGCAGCGGCGAAAGCCTTCCATCCATGAAATCATGACGCCGGAGGCCGTCCATAAGGTGATGAGCGAGGCGGTGATCAGAAGTCCCACGGAACGCGGGGAACTGCCCTTCAGATAAGACAAAGCTGTGCCGCTGCCCGCGGGCAGGATTCTATCGAGAGCATATGTAATCTCGCGCAGATAGGCAGCGGTTTTGCGCGAGTTGGCCAGCACCGATCCGACGACCAGCAGTGCGGGGAAAAAAGTAAGAATCGACGAGTATGCAGACGCTTTCGCAATGGCGAATGCGTCGTGCTGAAACGCGCGCCAGAAAGCAAGCCGTAGCAGGCGTAAAAAGCGCAAGATCACCGGTCCCAGAGTAGTGCGACTGGGCATGGTGTGCAACTGGGAAGTGAGGTCCAGTTCCCGATCGGACAATCGTTGTGGATTCGCGGCCATGGGGTAGAAAACCAGGGTAGAAAAGCGAAAGGGCGGCGTAAGCACAAACACCGCCCTTCTGCTGTTTTTGCCTTACTCTGCCGTCAGTTCCTCGGTCTCGCCTTCGTGCCGCATCAGCTCGAGCGCCCGCTCGGCTTCCTCGTACGCTTGCGAAACTTCTTCCTGCACCTTCGCGGCCGCTTCTTCCATTTCTGGCGAGAGGCGAACGTTGCGGTAGTATTCCATGCCGGTGCCCGCAGGAATGAGGCGTCCGACGATGACGTTCTCCTTCAGGCCGCGCAGGTGATCTACGGCGCCTTGTATCGATGCCTCGGTCAGGACTCGGGTTGTCTCCTGGAACGAGGCTGCGGAGATGAACGAGTCTGTGGAGAGCGAGGCTTTGGTGATGCCCAGGAGCAGCGGCCGGCCTGTAGCCGGGCGTCCACCCTGCGCAATCACGCGCTCGTTCTCTTCGGCGAAGCGGAATTTGTCGACTTGCTGTTCCAGCAGGAACTGGGTATCGCCGACATCTTCCACTTTGCGCCAACGCATCATCTGGCGAACGATCACTTCGATGTGCTTGTCGCTGATGTTCACGCCCTGGAGCCGGTAGACTTCCTGGATTTCGTTCACCAGGTAAGACTGCAGCTCCTTTTCGCCGAGCACCGCGAGGATGTCGTGCGGGTTGAGCGGGCCGTCCATAAGCGGTTCGCCCGCCTTGACGCGCTCGCCTTCCTGCACGTTGATGTGCACGCCGCGCGGAACCGAGTATTCCTTTTCGGTGCCGTTGTCGGCGATGACATACATCTTGCGCTGGCCCTTGGAGACTTCGCCAAACTTGACCGTGCCATCGATTTCGCTGATGACCGCGGTCTCGTGCGGCTTGCGGGCTTCGAACAGTTCGACCACGCGGGGCAGACCACCGGTGATGTCCTTGGTTTTGGTAGTCTCGCGCGGGATCTTGGCCAGCACGTCGCCGGGGAAAGCCGTGTCGCCATCCTGCACCATCAAGTGAGCGCGTGAAGGCATGAGATAACGCTTGCTGGTTTTGCCCTTGATCACGATTGCGGGCTGGCGCTTCTCGTCGGGCGAATCGGCAACGACGTGACGCGACAATCCGGTAACTTCGTCGACCTCTTCGTGAAGTGTGACACCTTCCTGCAGATCCTTGAACTGAATGGTGCCGCCGATTTCGGTCAGGACCGAGAAGGTGTACGGATCCCATTCGACCATGACTTTGCCGAGTTGAACCTGATCGCCTTCGTTGACCTTCACTTTGGCGCCGTAGACAACAGCATAGCGTTCGCGCTCGCGTCCTTTGTCGTCCACGACCGCGATCGAGCCCTGACGATTCATAACAACCAGGTCGCCGGACTTGGCCTTGACGGTTTGGATTCCGACAAAGCGTACGGTACCCGTGGTCTTGGCCTCCAAACGCGATTGCTCGGAGACTCGCGATGCCGTACCGCCGATGTGGAACGTACGCATAGTGAGCTGAGTTCCAGGCTCCCCGATGGACTGGGCGGCGATGACTCCGGTAGCTTCGCCGAGTTCGACGAGGCGGCCCGAAGCCAGATTGCGGCCGTAGCACATCACGCAGACGCCGCGCTTGGACTCGCAGGTAAGCACGGAGCGGATCTTCACCCGCTCGATGCCGGCAGCTTGCACCGTGCCAGCGAGTTCTTCGGTGATTTCCTGGTTGATGTCGACGACCACGTTGCCGTCGTAGTCTTTCAGTTTTTCGAGCGACACGCGGCCCACAATGCGATCGCGCAGCGGTTCGATGACTTCGCCAGCTTCGACGATTCCCGCGACGTAGATGCCGTCGACGGTTCCGCAATCGTACTCGCTGATGATGACGTCTTGCGCGACATCGACGAGACGACGAGTCAGGTAGCCCGAATCGGCGGTCTTGAGAGCCGTGTCAGCCAGGCCTTTACGCGCACCGTGAGTCGAGATGAAGTACTCCAACACGGTCAATCCCTCGCGGAAGTTCGCCGTGATCGGAGACTCGATGATTTCGCCCGACGGTTTCGCCATCAATCCACGCATGCCGGAGAGCTGGCGGATCTGCTGTTTCGATCCGCGAGCGCCGGAATCGGCCATGACGTAAATCGGGTTGAGCTCGCCTTCTTTATCGCGGCGCTGCATCTCGGCGAACATTTCGTCCGAGACTTTTTCCGTGATCCCCGACCAGATTTCGATCACTTTATTCTTCCGCTCGCCGTCGGTGATGGCGCCGTCGAGATATTGCTGTTGCACGCTGACCACTTGCTTCTCGGCGTCGCGAACAAGAATTTTCTTGTTGTCCGGGATGACCATGTCATCGATGCCGATGGACAAGCCGGCGCGGGTGGCGAACGTGAAGCCCAGCGTCTTGACCTCGTCGAGCATCTTGACGGTGGTCTCGAGTCCGAACGTCAGGTAGCAATAGTTGACCAGCGCGCCAATACCCTTTTTCTTGAGCAGGCCATTGATGTAAGGCATGCCCTCGGGCAGGTGATCGTTGAGAATGGCGCGGCCCACCGTGGTGTTCACGAAGGAAC
>Ga0209530_1001115_pt1 | contig 13468 bp, 13 predicted proteins | sample BlaSpr_A8_Ref_O1_FD_187987 | JGI IMG/M metagenome (GOLD analysis project Ga0209530, IMG submission 187987) | Forest soil microbial communities from Thunder Bay, Ontario, Canada - Black Spruce, Ontario site 2_A8_Ref_O1 (SPAdes) (version 2) | ecosystem: Environmental > Terrestrial > Soil > Boreal...
TAGGCCAGGCGGCTGACCGCGGCGGAAACGGGAAAGCGGGAGACGCGCAGTTTTTCGCACAATCCCGTCTTGTCGATCAAGCTCCCCGGCTCCAGTGCGCCGGAAAGGATCGCTTCCTTCAACTCGCCGTATACGGCGTCCGCCTTCGAATAGGCGCCTTTTGTCAAATCCTGCCCGCCGCTCAAAGCGAAGCGAGACGCTTCGCCTCCTCCCGCTAACATGTTAGAGGCTAGAGATGAGGCGCGGCCCCGTCAATCCTCAAACGCCGCGCAAGAGGACGCCCATGCCGATGCTCGACTTGCGCGAGGAAACCACGCTGCCTGCGGACGGCTTCGCCGGCGCTCTGGCCGCCCGCGTTTGGCGTCCAGAGGTGAACGGCCCCTCGGTCGTCGCGATCAGGGAGAAGGGTGTCTTCGACGTCAGCGCCGCGTTTCCGACCATGCGCGATCTTTGCGAAATGCACTTGCCTGCCCAGGCGCTGCGTGCGGCCGAGGGTCCGCGCATTGGGGCGCTGAGTGACATTCTCGCCCACACCGCGCACGGCAGCCGCGATTCCGGCAATCCGCATCTGCTTGCGCCCATCGACCTGCAGGCGATCAAGGCGGCCGGCGTCACCTTCGCGCAATCGCTGCTCGAGCGCGTGATCGAAGAGCGCGCGCGGGGCAGCCGCGAAGGCGCCGCAAAGGCGCGCGAGGAGATCGTGAGCGTTCTGGGCGATGATCTCAGCACTCTCAAGCCAGGCTCGCCCGCGGCGATGCGGCTCAAGGATGCGCTGGTCAAGGCCGGCGCCTGGTCGCAATATCTGGAAGTCGGCATCGGCCCTGACGCGGAGGTGTTCACCAAGAGCCAGCCGATGTCAGCCGTCGGAACCGGCGACGACGCGGGGTTCCACAAGGCCTCTCTCTGGAACAATCCCGAGCCTGAGGTCGCGCTGGCAGTCGCCTCGACCGGGGCGATTGCCGGCGCGACGCTCGCAAACGACGTCAATCTGCGCGACTTCGAGGGACGTTCGGCGCTCCTGCTCGGCAAGGCGAAAGACCAGAACGCGAGTTGCGCGATCGGCCCGTTTTTGCGCTTCTTCGATGAAACGTTCACGCTTGACGACGTGCGAAAGGCGACGGTCTCACTCGTGGTCGAAGGCGAGGACGACTTTCGTCTTGAGGGCGGCTCGTCAATGGCCAAGATTAGCCGCGATCCGAGCGACCTCACCGCGCAAACGATCGGCGCGACCCACGCCTATCCGGACGGGTTCGTGCTTCTGCTCGGAACAATGTTCGCTCCCGTAGCCGATCGCGGCGCTCCGGGCATGGGTTTCACGCATAAGACGGGCGATATCGTCACGATCAGCGCGGAGAAACTCGGACGCCTCGTCAATCGCATGCGGCCATGCGAAGAGTGCGAACGCTGGACATTCGGCGTTGGATCGCTGATGCGCAATCTTGCCAAGCGGGGCTTGATTTAGGGGCCCACGCATTAGAGATTTGGTCGTTAAGTTAGGGACAGAGCATGGGTGCGCACCAGAACTTTATCGCCGGAGAATGGGTCGACGGCTCAACTGTCACTCGCGACATCAACCCGTCGAACACAAACGACCTCGTCGGCGAATACGCCCAAGCCGACGCCGCACAGACGAATGCCGCGATCGAAGCTGCGCATGCCGCATTCCCCGCTTGGTCCCGAACGACGCCTCAGGAGCGGCATGACATTCTCTTGCGAGCTTCGACCGAAATCCTCGCCCGGCGCGAGGAGCTCGGGCGCCTGCTCTCGCGCGAAGAGGGCAAGACCCTCGCGGAAGGCATTGGCGAGGCGACCCGAGCCGGGCAGATCTTCGACTTCTTCGCTGGCGAAGTGTTGCGGATTCCGGGAGAGAAGTTCGCCAGCGTGCGACCGAATATCGACATCGAGATCACGCGAGACCCGCTTGGAGTCATCGGGATTATCGCGCCTTGGAACTTTCCGCTTGCGATCCCCTCCTGGAAGATCGCGCCGGCGCTCGCCTATGGCAACACGGTGGTGTTCAAGCCCGCAGATCTCGTCCCTGGCTGCGCCCACGCGCTGTCTGAAATCATTATCAGGGCCGGCGTTCCCAAGGGCGTTTTCAACCTGGTCGTGGGGCGTGGTTCCGTGGTCGGCCAGGCGATCCTCGACCACAAGAAAGTCGATGCGGTCACATTCACGGGCTCGGTCGCCACGGGCGCCAAAGTCGCGGCCGCCTGCGCGAAAGCCATGCGCCGGTTCCAGCTCGAAATGGGTGGCAAGAATCCACTCGTCGTGCTTGCCGACGCTGATCTTAAGAATGCGGTAGAATGTGCGGTCAACGGCGCCTATTTCTCGACCGGCCAGCGTTGTACTGCGTCGTCACGCCTGATTGTCGAGGAGCCGATTTACCGGCGCTTCGCGGATGCGCTCACGGAGCGGATGCGCGGACTCGTCGTCGACGACGCGCTGAAAGCCGGAACACACATCGGGCCAGTGGTCGACGCGTCGCAGTTCGAGCAGGATCTGTCCTACATCGGGATTGGCCAGGGCGAAGGCGCCAAGCTGGCGCTCGGCGGCGAGCGACTCAATCGGGCCACTCCCGGTTTCTATATGGCCCCTGCCCTCTTCCTTGACGCCAACAACGCGATGCGCATCTCGCGCGAGGAGATCTTCGGACCCGTCTCGGCAATGATGCCCGCGCGCGATTACGATCACGCATTGGCGATCGCTAACGATACCGAATTCGGCCTCTGTGCCGGCATCTGCACGACGAGCCTGAAGCACGCGTCGCATTTCAAGCGCAATATTGAAGTCGGCATGGCAATGGTCAATCTGCCGACGGCCGGCGTCGACTATCACGCGCCATTCGGCGGCCGAAAGGCATCGAACCTCGGCCCTCGCGAACAGGGACGCTATGCGGCCGAGTTCTATACGACGGTGAAGACTTCTTACACGCAGCCGTGAGCGGGCGAGCGGCTGCTTGCTGGGATAATAACGACGATGATCATGATCTCCGGCGAGGCGCTGATCGATCTCATCCCCGATCCGGTCAAGGCCGACGCCTATGACGCGGTCTTGGGTGGCTCGCCCTACAATGTAGCAATTGGGCTGGCTCGACTTGGCGCCCCGGCCGCCTTCATCTCCCGCCTTTCCGCGGACGGGAATGGTGAAGCGCTTGCCGGCGCTCTCGCCGAGAATGGGGTCGACCTGAGCTTCGTCGCGCGCGACATGCGCCCGGCGACCCTCGCCTTCGTCATGCGCGGCACCGCCAAGACCGGCTCGCGCTATTCCTTCTACCTTGACGGAACGGCTTACGATGGGCCGTGGCCGTTTCCGGCGGAATGGCCAAGCGCGGCGCGACACCTGCACGTGGGATCCTTCGCCGCCGTCGAGCGCCACGGACAGACGGTGGTCGAAGCGATGCGCCGCGCTTCCTCGCGCGCTACTGTGAGCTTCGATCCCAACATCCGCCCGTTTGTCACCCCAGACCGCGGGGCGATCGGGCCGCTGGTGGAACGCCACGTTTCGCACGCTCGAGTCGTCAAGGCGAGCGAAGAGGATTTGGAATGGCTCTACCCAGGCCGCGACCTTGAGGAGAGCCTTGCCTTGTGGGCGAAGTCCGGCCCGCGATTTTGTGTCGCGACGATGGGGGAGCGTGGCGCTCTAGCAATGCTCGGGAAAGAACGCATCGAGGTCCCAGCGCCGCAGGTCGAGGTCGTCGACACCGTGGGCGCGGGAGACAGCTTCATGTCGGCGCTTCTGTCGGCGATGGATCGCGACCACGCACTCGGGGCTGAGGCGCCCGCGCCATCTCGAAGCGAACTCGAGAAATGGCTCCGCTTTGCGGCGGCTGCCTCTGCAATCACCTGCACGCGTAAGGGCTCAGACCCGCCGACGCTCAAGGAAGTCCAAGCCACGCTTGGGGCATGATTGGAAATCCGCTTTAGCGCTCACTAAATAACGGAATGCAGATAACGAGCGTTGCGGGCGCTGACCGACCGGTCTAAAATCGCAATCGAACACGAGTAGGAATCAACCTTATGGCGTCGAGCGACGCTCTGCCTGGTTCGCGTCGTCCGCGACCGTTGTCACCCCATCTCAGTATCTATCGCCTGACGATGACGATGGCGATGTCGATCGTCCATCGGATCAGTGGCGTCGCCCTATATTTTGGCGTCCTGGTGCTGGCCTGGTTTCTTATCGCCGCTTCGGCCGACGCCTCGACCTTCGCCGTGTTCTCCGATTTCATCGGATCCTTCATCGGGCGCGTCGTCCTGTTCGTCGTCACCTGGGCGCTCTTCCATCATCTCGTCGGGGGCGTTCGTCATATCATTTGGGACGCGGGTTATGGCCTCGACGCGCCGTTACGCGATCAGATGGCGTGGGCGACCTTGATTGGAGGCTTCGCGTTGACGGTCTTCGTGTGGATCGTCGGCCTGGCGATTCGGTAGGGAGTCCGCAATTGGCCGATCACCCAAGCGATCTGCGCACCCCCCTCAGCAAGGTCCGGTTTCTTGGCTCTGCGCGCATGGGAACGAACGAGGCGTGGCTCATCCACTTGACCTCTCTCGCGCTCGTGCCGTTAACGTTCAGCTTCGTCTGGCTGATGCTCGACCTCTTGCGCAAGGATTACAACGGCGTGCGAGGCGAACTCACGCATCCAGTCCCGGCGATCCTGCTGCTGGCTTTCATTTTCGCCGGCATTGTCCATATGGAGCTCGGTATGCGCTCCGTGATTGTCGACTACATCGGCGGTCAGTCGCGCGCTTGGGCGCTGGCGGCCAACACCTGCTTTGCCGCGCTTCTGGCGCTAGCCTGCCTCTACGCGACGCTGCGCGTCGCCTTTACCTGAGCAAACGTTAAGAAGACGGACATCCATGGCGACCAACGGCTCTTCCGCGCAGAGCGCGCCGACGCTCGGAGGCAAGGCCTATCCGATCACCGACCACACATTCGATGTTGTTGTGGTCGGCGCGGGCGGCTCCGGCCTGCGAGCGAGCGTCGGCTGCGCCCAGGCCGGCTTGCGCACGGCATGCATTTCGAAAGTGTTTCCCACGCGCTCGCACACCGTCGCGGCGCAGGGCGGCATTTCGGCTTCGCTCGGCAACATGGGGCCGGACGATTGGCGCTGGCATATGTACGACACCGTCAAGGGCGCCGACTGGCTCGGCGACCAGGACGCGATCGAATACCTCTGCCGCAACGCGCCGTCCGCCGTCTACGAACTCGACCATTGGGGCGTGCCGTTCTCGCGCACTGAGGAAGGCAAGATCTACCAGCGCCCATTCGGCGGTATGACGACCGACTATGGGAAGGGCATTGCCCAGCGCACCTGCGCGGCGGCAGACCGCACCGGCCACGCCATCCTGCACACTCTGTATGGTCAGGCGCTGAGGGCGAAGTGCCAGTTCTTCATCGAGTATTTCGCGATCGATCTCATCCGGGACGTCGAGGGCGCGGTGCGCGGCGTCGTCTGCCTCAAGCTGGATGACGGAACGATCCACCGGTTCCGCGCTCAGACCACTGTGCTGGCGACCGGCGGCTATGGGCGCGCCTATTTCTCAGCCACTTCGGCGCACACTTGCACCGGGGACGGCAACGCGATGGCGCTGCGCGTGGGCCTGCCGCTGCAGGATATGGAGTTCGTGCAATTCCATCCGACCGGCATCTATGGCGCAGGCTGCCTGATCACTGAAGGGGCGCGCGGCGAAGGCGGCTACCTGATCAATTCGGAGGGCGAGCGCTTCATGGAGCGCCACGCACCCTCTGCCAAGGACCTCGCTTCACGCGACGTGGTCAGCCGGGCGATGACGATGGAGATTCGCGAGGGCCGCGGCGTCGGCAAGGACAAGGACCACATCTACCTGCACCTCGATCACCTCGACCCCAAGGTGTTGCATGAACGGCTGCCCGGCATTTCCGAGAGCGCCCGGATCTTCGCCGGCGTAGATCTGACCAAGGAGCCGATCCCCGTCCTGCCAACCGTCCACTACAATATGGGGGGCATTCCGACCAACTATCACGGCGAGGTTCTGACCAAGGTCAACGGCGATCCTGACGCGATCGTGCCGGGACTGATGGCGCTGGGAGAAGCCGCGTGCGTGTCGGTGCATGGCGCGAACAGGCTTGGCTCCAACTCGCTGATCGACCTCGTCGTCTTCGGCCGCGCCGCCGGCTTACGCGCCGCCGAGATGCTTAAGCCTGGAGATAAACAGGCCGAACTCGCCAAAGACAGCGCCGATTTCGCGCTCTCCCGGCTCGATCGATTCCGCAACGCAAAGGGCAAGACTCCGACCGCGGCGCTTCGTCTCGATATGCAGCGCGTCATGCAGGACAATTGCGCCGTCTTCCGAACGGGCGAAGTTCTCACAGAAGGCAAGGAAAAGATTCACGCCGCCTGGCGCAACGGCGCCGACGTCTCCGTGACCGATCGTTCGCTGATTTGGAACTCCGATCTCATCGAGACGCTCGAATACGACAATCTGATCGCTCAGGCGGTGGTGACGATGGAGGGCGCGCTCAACCGCCTCGAAAGCCGCGGGGCGCATGCGCGCGAGGATTATCCCAAGCGCGACGATGTCAACTGGATGAAGCATACGCTGGCTTGGATCGATCCTGACAAACAGACAGTCACGATCGACTACCGGCCGGTTCACACCTATACGATGAGCAACGACATCGGCTACATCGAGCCGAAGGCGCGGGTGTATTGACTCTTTTTAGAGGTTCAAGTGCTTACCGGCGACCTGTACAAAAGCGGAAAGCTTGGGGAATTCTTTCCGCTTTTCCCGATAGCGGACTTCAGCATTGTCACTGATCCCAACCTTGGTTGGCAGGTGGGAATTCAGGCAAACGCTCCTGTCTCATTGCAGAAGAAAATAGCTGCAGCGTTGATTGCCGATTCGACAGGTCTAAAGTCGTTGGACTACGCCTATCGGCAATACATAGGCAACGACGACACGGGGTACCACCACGAAAACTACGAACGCCTTGATCTAAGGATAGCACAGTTTGCAAATAAAATGATAACTGAACTCCAAGTAATTACTCATAAATACGTGGATAAATGTACGGAGCAGACATACGGCCAAACCCTCAGCGAATGGACACTGTCCAGGATTCCGTTTTCTATGCCAATACTTTTGTACGTTGGCAATAGAGGAGCTTTGTATGAAGGCATGGTGGTGGCGCGATTAATTCTAGAACAACTATCGTTTGCTTACTACGTATTCGATGAACGTAATGAGAGTCTGATCCAGACTCTTTCAGCAAATACTTCTATCTCAAAACTAAAAATTATTTGCCCGGGTGCTGGAAAATTGTACGGTTGGATGAGTAATCACGCTCATTGGTCGTTTGACGCGCATAAAAAAAGCGTGATATCGGGAGAAAATAATACTATCGCACATCTTTTGACTTCGCCATATTTCAAAGCAGAGATCTTTTGTCTTATCCTGAATTTGATTGTCATCGCCTACGATGTAGTGTGGTGTGTTTATCACAATAATGTTCAACCTCATAAGACTGCCCTGGGGGACACCATTTCTCCGAACACGGTGAGAGATTACGCGAAATCGCTATTGAACGAAATAAGCTTATGTGACGAGAAGGCCGAAGATCTCAAAATGCTTGCAACCATCCTCGACATCAGAGCGGTTAAGTAGATGGTCCAGTTAACTCTCCCCGAAAATTCGCGCGTCAAGGCGGGCAAGACCTGGCCGAAGCCCGCCAATGCGAAGCGGATGACAGAGTTCCGCATCTACCGCTGGAACCCGGACGACGGGGCCAATCCACGCATCGACACCTATTTCGTCGACCGTGATGATTGCGGCCCGATGGTTCTCGACGCGCTCATCTGGATCAAATCCAAGATCGATTCGACGCTGACATTCCGCCGCTCCTGTCGCGAAGGCGTGTGCGGCTCGTGCGCGATGAACATCGGGGGAGGCAACACGCTCGCCTGCACGCGCGGTATCGACGAGATTCCGGCGCCAGTGACGATCTATCCGTTGCCGCACCAGGAGGTGGTCAAGGACCTCGTGCCCGATCTCTCGGTCTTCTTCGCCCAGCACGCCTCAATCGAGCCTTGGCTGAAGACGGTTAGCCCGCCGCCTGAGAAAGAATGGCTGCAGGCCCCTGAGGATCGGTCGAAGCTCGACGGCCTTTACGAATGCATCCTCTGCGCCTGCTGCTCTACGTCGTGTCCCAGCTACTGGTGGAACGGAGACCGGTATCTCGGTCCTGCGGTCCTGCTGCAAGCCTATCGCTGGCTCATCGATTCCCGTGACGAAGCGCAGGGCGAGCGGCTTGATGGCCTCGAGGACCCCTTCCGCCTCTATCGCTGCCACACGATCATGAACTGCGCCCAAACCTGCCCGAAGAACCTGAACCCGGCCAAGGCGATTATTCATATCAAGGAGATGATGGTCCAGCGACGATTGTGAAACTCGCGGCAGGCCTACAACTCGCGCCCTCAGGAAATCCAAGCCGAACTCTGATTTCTCCCGTTTGAATTAAACGGGAACCTTCGACGGTTTACAGCGTTGACACAAGCTGCCGGGAGGAGCCCGTCCGTCAGCTCGAATTGGCCGGCGAGGCGTGCGACCATGAAGGTAAGGCGCGGCGAAAGGGCCCTAATTGCGGATGGTCAATACGAACGACGCCCGGGCTTTGAGACGGAAACAACTTTAAGGAGGCCAGCATGGCAAAGACGGCAGAGGCGAAGGAAACCAGCGCCCGAACGAGCAAGGATGTGCACGTGCGCGAGCGTCTTGGCACGCCGACCGATCTCAAGTCCGAAGCGACGCGCGATATTTCGGCCGCGCTCGCCGGACTGCTGGCTGATGTCTTCGCGCTCTACATGAAGACCAAGAACTTTCACTGGCACATGAGCGGCGCGCATTTCCGCGACTACCATTTGCTTTTGGATGAGCACGGCGACCAGATTTTCGCGATGACCGACCCGATCGCCGAGCGCGCCCGTAAGATCGGCGGAACGAGCCTCCGCTCGATCGGCGATATCTCCAGGCGCCAGCGCCTTCTCGACAACGACGCCGACTATGTCGATCCAAAGGACATGCTGGCGGAGTTGCGCGACGACAACAAAAGCCTGACGTCGGCGATGCGCGAGGTTCACAATGTCTGCGAGGAGTACGGCGACGTCGCGACCGCCAGCTTGCTTGAGGTCTGGATCGACGAAACCGAGCGCCGGACTTGGTTCCTGTTTGAGGCGACCCGAAGCGGTCAGGGGCAGAACGACTGAGCCGGCGGGCGAAGCGCCTGATCTATCCTGTTAAGGACACCCGGACGCCGCCGGCGGCGCTCGACCGCTGAGCGGCGTCGATCAGGCGCGCGCATAGAATCGCCTCGTCCAGATTGCCTCTGCCGCCGCCGGTCGCGGCAGCCAGAAAATCAGCGGCGACGCCGCCGAACCAATCGGGATGGTGCGACCCCTCCGACAGGGACGGCGGGCATGACCAGCGGCGCTCCTGCGCGTTCGACTTCAAGACCACAGCGTCGCCAAAGACGCGGATCTCGCCCTCTTCACCCTCGATCTCGATCGAGTTCGCGCGTTCGTCAGCAGCCCAGGTCAAAAAAATGGCGCTCACGCCGGCGGCGGTATCCACGTTAACGCTCGCCGTGTCCTCTAACGGATGCTCGTGGAAGTGGCGCGTTTCAAGCTGGGCAGCAACCCCGATGGGAGCGCCGGCCCAGCGCACAACGCAATAGAGCGCGTGCCAGCCGTGATCGAACAGGATGCCACCGCCAGCCATCTCCGGATCGACGCGCCAGTTTGTCAGTCCGTCCGCGCTGACGGCGATTGCCGGTTGCGTTCTCAGCGTCCGCCAGCGGACGGATCGCACGGCGCCGATCGCGCCCTCGTCAACCAGAGCCGAAATCTTGCGGCAGATTGGCGCTTTGAGCCAATTATGCACCGTATGCACGACGCGCCCAGCGCGCGCGGCCGCCTCCGCCATACGCGTTGCGTCCTCGACCCGCGTGACCAGCGGTTTTTCGCAGAGCACGTGAAGGCCCACGTTGAGCGCGCGTTCAATCAGCGCCGCATGACTGCCCGGCGGCGCGCAGATATCGACGAAATCGAGCTCTTCGTTGGCCAGAAGATCATCAACGGTTTCATACCACCCGCCGTGGGGACATGCAGCGAGAAACGCACCGCGACGCGACGCGGCGGCGTCCGTCGCAGCGACAATTTTCACGTCGTCCTGGGCGCGCCATCCCGGCAAGTGGCCATTGGCCGCGACGTTGCCGAAGCCGATGAATGCGCCTTTCAACACCTCGGCGCTCAGTCGAGCGAAAACCGGCGCGCGATTGCGGCGAAGGACTGATCGAGGATGTCGACCCCGCGCAACGCTTCTTCCTCGGTGAGGACGAGAGGCGGGTTGATGCGAATGACATTGGAATAAGACATGGTGATGAGGCCGCGCTCCAGCGCCTCATGGAAGAGCGCGCGCGTGATAGTCTTGTTGAGCGGCTCCTTCGTCTTGCGGTCGGCGACCATCTCGACGCCGATGAGAAGACCGCGCCCGCGCACGTCGCCGATGAAGCTATATTTTTCCTGCAGCTTCTGCAGGGCTTCGAGCATGACCTTTCCGACGCGCGCCGAATTCTCGACGAGCTTGTCCTGAAGGATCGCCTCGACCGCGCCGAGCCCCGCCGCGGCCGCGAGCGGATTGCCGCCGTAACTCGACGAACTGCCGCTTGGCTCGCCGAAGGGCGTTGCGGACATGCGATCGAGCGACGAGGCGACGGCGCTCAAGGGAAAGCCGCCGCCGATGCCCTTGCCGATCGTCATGATGTCGGGCTTCAACCCAAAGTGATCGGAGGCCCACATCTTGCCGGTGCGGCCGAAGCCGACCAGAATTTCGTCGGCGATGAGAAGCGCGCCGGTCTCTGTCGCGATCTCGCGCACCGCGTGGATGAAGTCGTCGGGCGGAATCACGTTGCCGGCCGTGCCCTGCATCGGCTCGATGATGATCGCCGCGAGCTCGCCCTGCGTGTCGTTTTTGATGACGTTGCGCAGATGCTCGGCGCAGGCCAGGCCGCACGATGGGTGCTGCAGATTGAAGGGGCAGCGATAGCAGTTCGCATAGGGCGAATGATGCATGCCCGGCGGAAATGGCCCCTGATGGTTGCGATAGCCCCCGCCCAGCATGCCGATGACGCCGTGGCTCTTGCCGTGGAAGCCACCCCAGAAGCCGATGAACTCGAACTTCTTGGTCACCGACTTGGCAAGCCGGAACGCCGCCTCGACCGCCTCGGCGCCGCCAGAAAACAATTGCAGATGAGTGAGCCCCTCCGGCAAGAGCGAGGCGACGAGATTCAGGAACCGCGCCCGCGTCTCAGTCGTGAAGCTGCCGAATGTGATCCGGTCGAGCTGCTCCTTGATCCGCTTCACATAATGCGGATGGCCGTGGCCGATGCTGCCGACGGCGATGCCCGCTATGAAGTCGAGATATTGATTGCCGTCCACGTCGGTGATGGTGCAGCCCTCAGCGCGGTCGACAACGATCTGTGAGAAGAGCGCGATCGATTGCAGGCCCGGCGCCATCGCCTTGGCCTCCTGATCGAAGATCGCCTTGGATTTGGGGCCGGGCACGGCGCGGCGTTTGAACGCGCTGTTCGGAGACGGGACTTCGTTCAACAGATCAATTCCTTGTTGAGGCGACCAAGCGCGGGCGCCGCTGAAAGCGCTCGGTCAGGCAATCGGCGATCGCCTGTGCAGCGCGATCGCGGTAAAGCGCGTAGCTCGGCCACGCGTTGAGGTCGATGATCATCGGCTCGCCGTTCGGCTTGATGACCGCGTCGCCGCCGAAAACCTCGAGCCCGAGCGCGGCGGCAGCGTCGAGTCCCGCCTTGCTCAGGCGAGCGGGATCGAACGAATGACCCAGCATCCCCTTGTCACGATGATAGAACCATTGGAACCAATTGGCGTCCTTGGTCCCCGCGCCATTTCGCACGCCGTAGAATTTGATCAGGTCGCCCGGCACATGCTCCTGCGCGATGACGAACGGGATGTCCCGCTCGGCGAAACGACTTAAGGCGTCGCGCCATCCGACCTCGGACGCCGCATAGAGAACGTCGTCGGTTTGAGTCGCGTGAAAATCGTAGCGCTTGATCCAGGCGCAGTCGGCCGGCCGCGGCGTGTTCGCGTTCGCGGCGACAATCCAACTCGTCGGCGCCGCAACGCCATTGCGCGCGAACAGCTCGACCATGCGGTGTCGATAGGTGTTGCGAATAGCCGTCGTGGTGTTGACGACGATAGCGCCCGCCTTCTCCATCGCCGCCAGGCGGTCTAGGACGATCCCGCGCTCGCACATGACGAACAGATTCGCCGCGGATGCTTCAATCATGGCGTCGGCGGTGATCAATTCGACTTTGAAGCCCCGCTCCGTCAAAGCCTCGCCGACGCGCCTCATGATCGCGGCGTCGTCGTCGACGCGCCCAGGCGAGTGGCTCGGCTCGCGCAGAACGCCGATGCAGCTGGATCCGGTGTTCATGCGCCGGCGTTCTCGTGCGAGCGGCGAAACCCGGCCTGCTCGGCGGCCTCGACGTCGTACGCCCGATCAATATCGAACACCTGTGGCAGGACCACGCCGTAGACGGGCCGCCGCTCGTCGACCAACGATTTAAGATAGTCGCGCAGGCGGTCGAAACGCATTTTCGGCTCCCCGCCTCGATACGCTGGAAGCCAGTAAAGGCCGGCCGTGACATAACTGCCTTGATTGCCGCCCAACCCAAGAACGCGCCCCTCTTCGCTCAAGGTCGCCCACAACGGATTATCGTCGTCGACATGGTCGGTCAGGCCGAGCACAACCGCGTCATCGGGCAAGCTCGCAGCCGAGCTTAGAAAATGCTGAAAGGCGCCCGCCGGCATGATCGCGTCCACCGTCGTTATGAGCGCGGGAGCGCCCGCAAGCCGGGCCGCGACAATCTCAAAGCTCGCGTACGACGACGGAGTCGTGCGCACTACGAGATCGAGATCCAAGTCGCAACCGTGGTCGCTGAGCCACTGGCGGCAATCATCGCTGCCTTCGTTGATGATGATGGTCGCTTGACGAACGCCGGCCGCGCGAAACCGGTCAAGGGCATGGCCAATCAGGGGCCACCCTCCGACCGGCGTCATCGGCTTGCTTACGCGGTAACCGTCGGCGCGGAGGCGGGTTCCGTGGCCAGCGGCAATGATTCCCCCGCGCAGGACAAGAGATTCTGGCGCGCCGGTCATGTCAGGATGTCGAGGAGATCCGGGAGCTCAGTCACGGCGGCAAGGACGGACCGATTTTCAGCGGCATCGCGTTCGGCAGCCTGGACGCCATCGGGCGCAATCCAGATGAAGCCCATACCGCAGCGCCGAGCGCCCTCGTAGTCGCGCCGCAAGGAATCGCCGACCATGATGGTCGTCTCCGGCTTAGCCTGCAGCTCCGCGAGTGCGGCGTGAAAAATCGCCGGTTCGGGCTTCTCCGCGCCCACA
>Ga0209530_1001116_pt1 | contig 13463 bp, 10 predicted proteins | sample BlaSpr_A8_Ref_O1_FD_187987 | JGI IMG/M metagenome (GOLD analysis project Ga0209530, IMG submission 187987) | Forest soil microbial communities from Thunder Bay, Ontario, Canada - Black Spruce, Ontario site 2_A8_Ref_O1 (SPAdes) (version 2) | ecosystem: Environmental > Terrestrial > Soil > Boreal...
TGCGCTCGCCGGCAGCAACCAGCGCATCGATCCGGTCGGCCAGATCGGTCCGGTACACCGCGGCCAGGTAGTGGCTGCGACCGTCCCAGGGAGACACCACTTCGGCATTGGTCTCGACGGCAAGGCGCACGAGCTCGTCGATCAATTCGACGGTCAGCCGCGGCATGTCGACGGCGCAGACGAACGCGAACCGAGCACCCGCCTCCGCGGCCGCACGCAATCCGCGGCCAGTCGCCGGCAACGGCCCGAGCCCGCGCAACTCGTCGCGCAAGATGGCAGCCCGCATCACCGGCAACGGTTGCCCTGGAGCGGCCAGCACGAAAACCGGCTCGCAGCGCTGCGCGACGACGCCGAGGACGTACTCGACCATCGTGGTGGCGCCGTGAGCGCCGGCAGACCCAGAGGGCACCAAAACGGGCCGCGGATAAGGCAGGGTGGCCTTGTCGCGGCCCATGCGCCGCGACTCGCCCCCAGCGAGTACTACCCCGGCCAGCGACCCGGCCTGTGACACTCCGTCCGGCATGGGATCAGCCACCTCAGTCGACGGTCCAGGTGTCGCGCCCGCGCAACAGCGATTGCAGCGCGGCCGAGTCGAACGGTTTCGACGACTGGGCGGCACGGACCTGAGCGCGGGCCGCGTCGTCGTAGGTGGCCCGGCTGACGTTGCGGAAGATCCCCAGCACGGTGTGCTCGAGGTTCTGGTCCGACAACCGGGACAGCGCGAAGGCGTAGGCCGAATCATCGGCGTGCGCGTCGTGCACCACGATCTCGCCGACAGCCACATCGGCGGTCTTGGCCACCTCGAGGCTGAAGCCTGACTTCACCACGCAATATTCGCCGTTGGCGCCGAAGACAATTGGCTCACCGTGGCGGACATTGATCACCCGGTCTTCGGCGCCCTCCTTGCGTAACGCGTCGAACGAGCCGTCGTTGAAGATCGGGCAGTCCTGCAGGATTTCGACCACGGAGGCGCCGCGGTGCTCAGCGGCGGCCCGCAGTACCTCAGATAACCCGTTGCGGTCGGAGTCCAGTGCGCGACCGACGAAGGTCGCCTCTGCGCCAAGCGCCAACGACACCGGATTGAACGGGTGATCCACCGAACCCATCGGCGTCGACTTGGTGACCTTGCCGACCTCCGAAGTCGGCGAATACTGACCCTTGGTCAGCCCGTAGATCCGGTTGTTGAACAGCAGAATCGTGATGTTGACGTTGCGGCGCAGCGCGTGGATGAGGTGGTTGCCACCGATCGACAAGGCGTCGCCGTCGCCGGTGACCACCCACACCGACAGATCCTCGCGGGCCAGCGCCAGACCTGTCGCGACAGCCGGCGCGCGGCCGTGGATCGAGTGGAACCCATAGGTCTCCAGGTAGTACGGGAACCGGCTCGAGCAACCGATACCGCTGATGAACACGATGTTCTCGCGACGCAGGCCCAGCTCGGGCAGGAAGTTGCGGATGGTGTTCAAGATGACGTAGTCACCGCAGCCCGGGCACCAGCGGACCTCCTGGTCGCTGGTGAAGTCCTTGGCCTTCTGCGGCTGATCGGTGGTGGGCACACCATCGTTTTTGGTCAGCCGATCGTTTTCGTTCAGCCCTGGAGTCAACCCCAGGTCTGTGCCCGCCAGATTGCCGATCACGTTAGTCATGAGCGCCGCTCCTCCCCATCGCTTCGCTCTGCATCGTCGCGTTGCGCGTCATTCGCTAGCTCCCGCTCCAACTGTTGCCGCCGCCATTCTCGCGACCATCGTCTTGTCGTTCTCAATTTCGGCCAGTGTCCCGGCCAGCGCGGCGCGGATAACGCGCCCCACTTCGTCGGTCAGGAACGCGACACCCTGAACCTTGGTGACCGACTGCACGTCGACCAAATACTTGCCGCGTAGCAACAGCGCCAGCTGACCCAGGTTCATCTCTGGTGCCACCACCTTCGGGTAGCGCCGCAGCACGTCGCCCAGGTTGGCCGGGAATGGACTGAGATGGCGCAGATGGGCATGCGCAACCTTGATGCCCTTACGCCGCGCCCGCCGGCAAGCTTCACCGATCGGGCCGTACGAGCTGCCCCACCCGATCAGCAGCAGCTCGGCGTCTCCGGTCGGATCATCGACCTCCAGATCGGGAACAGAGATGCCGTCGATCTTGGCCTGGCGCAACCGCACCATGAGGTCGTGGTTGACCGGCTCGTAGGAAATGTTGCCCGAGCCGTTCGCGGCTTCCAACCCGCCGATGCGGTGCTCTAGACCGGGTGTGCCCGGAACGGCGAATTGGCGAGCCAGTGTTTCCGGATCGCGATTATAGGGCTGGAAAGGCTCGTCCGATTTAGCCAACGTGTGCTTGATGGGCTGCAGATCGCCGACGTCCGGGACTTGCCATGGTTCCGAGCCGTTGGCAATGGCGCCATCGGACAACACGATCACCGGGGTCTGGTACGACAATGCGATGCGCACCGCCTCGAGCGCGGTTTGAAAGCAGTCGGCGGGAGACCGCGGCGCCAGCACCGCCACCGGCGATTCTCCATTGCGGCCGTACAGTGCCTGCAACAGGTCAGCTTGCTCGGTCTTGGTGGGAAGGCCGGTCGAGGGCCCGCCTCGCTGCACGTCGATCACAAGCAACGGCAGTTCGGTCATCACACCCAGTCCAAGCGCTTCGGACTTCAGCGAAATCCCCGGTCCGGATGTGCTGGTGACTCCCAGCGCACCACCGTAAGCGGCGCCCAACGCAGCACAGATGCCGCCGATCTCGTCTTCCGCCTGGAAGGTGATCACGTTGAAGTTCTTGTGCTTGGACAGCTCGTGCAGGATGTCTGACGCCGGGGTAATCGGATAGCTGCCGAGCACCACCTGGATGCCGGCCAGCTGGCCGGCCGCGACGATGCCGTAGGCCAGCGCGGTGTTGCCCGAGATCTGCCGGTACTCGCCGGTCGGCAAAATCGCCCGCGAGACCTCGTAAGTGGTGCCGAAAGCCTCGGTGGTTTCGCCGTAGTTCCAGCCCGCCTTGAGGGCGAGCACGTTGGCCTCCGCGACGTCGAGCTTGCGGGAGAACTTCTCCCTGATGAATTTCTCGCTGGTCTGGATCGGTCGCCCGTACATCCACGACAAAAGACCCAGAGCGAACATGTTTTTGGCGCGCTGGCCGTCTTTTTTGGACGCGCTGATCGACTCGACGGCTCCGAGCGTCAGCGTGGTCATCGCGACGGAGTGCACCACGTAGTCGTCTAACTCGTCTGACTCCAGCGGGTTCGTTATGTATCCCACCTTGGTCAGGTTGCGTTTGGTGAACTCGTCGGAGTTCGCGATCACCATGCCACCGCGCGGCAGGTCGCCGATATTGGCCTTGAGGGCTGCCGGGTTCATCGCGACCAGCACGTCGGGCCGGTCACCGGCGGTCAAGATGTCGTAATCGGCGATTTGAATCTGAAAGGACGAAACGCCGGGCAGCGTGCCTGCAGGAGCCCGGATTTCGGCGGGGTAGTTCGGCTGGGTCGCCAGATCGTTGCCGAAAAGCGCTGCGTCAGTTGTGAACCGGTCGCCGGTCAGCTGCATACCGTCGCCGGAGTCGCCGGCGAATCGGATGACCACTTGTTCCAGCCGCTCCCGGGCCGATCCGGTATGCGAGGATCCATTGTGAGAATCTGACCCGGCTCCGCTGCCGTTCGGATCCACGTCTCCGCCTTCCATTTGGCCTTTCAACTGGCCTGACAGGCACTCCGCTGGAGCTTATAGGGCACGAGCCATCGGAGTGACTCCCACGCCATCACGCTTGTGTGTCACTGGCAGTACCCAATTATGGCACTGCTTGGTGCTGCGCATGGGCGTCTCGGACCCTTAATATGCAGCGGATTTGAGGCTAAAGCCCAAGTCAGCAAGGTGGCGACAGTGTTAACACCAAGAAACTGTGGTTTTGGTCACGTCCGTCACAAGCATACCGCTCGGCCGTGACGCCCCGAACCGCTAGGCGCTCTTGTCGCGACGTTCACTTCGCGACGGCTTGCGCGGCACGATCGTCGGCAAGACGTTGTCCTGCACGGTTTCCTTGGTCACCACCACTTTGGCGACGTCGTCGCGGCTCGGGATGTCATACATCACGGGCAGCAGGACTTCTTCCATGATGGCCCGCAAGCCGCGGGCGCCAGTGCCGCGGTGGATCGCTTGATCGGCGATCGCTTCCAGCGCGTCGTCGGTGAACTCCAGCTCCACGCCGTCCATCTCGAAGAGCCGGGTGTACTGCTTGACCAGAGCGTTCTTCGGCTCCGACAGGATCTTGACCAATGAGTCCATGTCCAGGTTGGTGACCGAGGCAATCACCGGGAGCCGCCCGATGAATTCGGGGATCAAGCCGAACTTGATCAGGTCCTCGGGCATTACGTCGGCGAACTGGTCGCTGGTGTCGATCTCGGCTTTGGAGTGCACCTCCGCACCGAAGCCCAGCCCACGCTTGCCGACCCGCTCGTGGATGATCTTCTCCAACCCGGCGAACGCACCCGCGACGATGAACAGCACGTTGGTGGTGTCGATCTGGATGAACTCTTGGTGCGGGTGCTTGCGGCCGCCCTGCGGGGGAACCGATGCCTGGGTGCCCTCCAGAATTTTCAGCAGGGCCTGCTGAACGCCTTCACCGGAGACGTCGCGAGTTATCGATGGGTTCTCGCTCTTGCGGGCGATCTTGTCGACCTCGTCGATGTAGATGATGCCGGTCTCGGCGCGCTTGACGTCATAGTCGGCGGCCTGGATGAGTTTGAGCAAGATGTTCTCGACGTCCTCACCGACGTAGCCGGCCTCCGTCAGCGCAGTCGCGTCGGCGATGGCGAACGGCACATTGAGCATCTTGGCCAGCGTCTGGGCCAGGTAGGTCTTGCCACAACCGGTGGGTCCGAGCATCAAGATGTTGGACTTGGTCAGCTCAACCGGCTCGTACCGGGAGTCACGGCCCTTCTCGCCGGCCTGGATCCGCTTGTAGTGGTTGTAGACCGCGACGGCCAGTGTCCGCTTGGCCGTGTCCTGCCCGATGACATAGCCCTCGAGGAACTCCCGGATTTCCACCGGCTTAGGCAGCTCGTCAAGCTTGACGTCGTCGGCGTCAGCCAGTTCCTCTTCGATGATCTCGTTGCAGAGGTCGATGCATTCATCGCAGATGTACACACCGGGACCAGCAATGAGTTTCTTGACCTGCTTCTGGCTCTTCCCGCAGAACGAGCACTTCAGCAGATCACCGCCGTCTCCGATGCGCGCCATGGTGCTTCAGTGCCTACTTCCTGTTTGCCGTTCGTCTTGCCGTGCCGCATGTATTCCCCGACGCTACCCGCTTGTTCGGGCCCGACGCGACCGTTAGCGCCGAATCGCGTCCTTGATATTCCCGGGTATTCCTGAGTATTCAGGGTTATTCATGCCGTTGCGTTTGAAAGAACATATAGCCCGACGGCGCCCGCCACTCGCCCAGACGCGCATTCTGCGCCTTGGCGTGTCGCAGTCGTTACCGAACAGAGGCACTCGAACCACTGGGCTCGAGCCCCAGACAAGGCCCGGACAAGCCTGAGCAAGCCTGAGCAAGCCTCGAAAAACACGGAAAGCATGCCGACATCCCGCTGTCTCCCCGCGTAATCACCCTACAGTGGCGGTGTGGGATTGGCGCTGCCCGGCGAATCCGTGCTGATCAGCGATGGTGGCCTGGCCACCGAGCTAGAAGCGCGCGGTCATGACCTATCCGACCCGTTGTGGTCGGCGAGGCTGCTCGCGGACGCCCCACAGGAGATCGTCGCGGCGCACGCCGCGTTCTTTCGCGCCGGTGCCACGATCGCGACGGCCGCCAGCTACCAGGCGTCTTTCGAAGGCTTCGCGGCGCACGGGATCGACCGAGACGATGCCATCGGGCTGCTGCGGCGCAGCGTCGAACTCGCCAAGGCGGCGCGAGATGAGGCCTGCGCGACTACCGCCTGCGTCGCTGCGTCGGTCGGCCCCTACGGTGCGGCACTGGCCGACGGGTCCGAGTATCGCGGACGCTACGGCCTGTCCGTCGCGGCGTTGATCCGGTGGCATCGCCCGCGGCTAGAGATCCTGGCCGAGGCCGGCCCGGACGTGCTCGCCCTAGAAACAGTGCCCGATGTCGACGAGGCCGAAGCACTCGTCAACCTGGTGCGGTCGGTCGGCGTGCCGGCCTGGCTGAGCTACACCATCGACGGAAACCGCACCCGCGCCGGACAACCGCTGCGCGACGCGTTCGCGGTGGCCGCAGGCGTCCCCGAGATTATTGCGGTCGGCGTCAACTGCTGTGCACCCGACGACGTGCTAACGGCAATCGGCATCGCGGATATCGGCAAGCCGGTAATCGTCTACCCGAACAGCGGTGAGCGGTGGGACCCGCGGCGCCGCAGGTGGACCGGTCCGTCGCGGTTTACTGAACTTTGCGGGCAGCTCACGCGCCAGTGGGTTGCCGCTGGTGCCCGCATCGTCGGCGGATGCTGCCGGGTGCGGCCTGCTGACATCGAGGTCATCGCCGAAGTGGCCAAGGTTCTTACGCCGAGCGCGTAACCACCACGAAGAATCAGTGGGGCAGAAAACTCGCAGTGAGTTCGCGTTCGGGCAAAACCTCAGGCGTTCTGCGCGGAGAGCTTCCGGTACTCCAGAACGGTGTCGATGATCCCGTAGTCCTTGGCATCTTGGGCGGTCAGAATCTTGTCCCGGTCGGTGTCCTTGCGGATCACCTCGGCGTCCTTACCGGTGTGGCGGGCCAGGGTGGTCTCCATCAGCTTGCGCATCCGCTCGATCTCGGCGGCCTGGATCTCCAGGTCGGAGAACTGCCCCTGGATCACGCCGGACAACGACGGCTGATGGATCAGCACGCGTGCATTCGGCAGCGCCATCCGCTTACCCGGCGTTCCGGCGGCCAGCAGCACCGCCGCCGCCGAGGCGGCCTGACCCAGGCACACCGTCTGGATGTCGGCCCGCACGTATTGCATGGTGTCGTAGATCGCCATCAGCGAGGTGAACCCGCCACCGGGCGAGTTGATGTACATGGTGATGTCGCGGTCCGGATCCAGGGACTCCAGCACCAGCAGTTGCGCCATGATGTCGTTCGCCGACGCGTCGTCGACCTGGACGCCGAGGAAGATGATGCGTTCCTCGAACAGCTTGTTGTAGGGGTTGGACTCTTTGATACCGAAGCTGGAGTGCTCGATGAACGACGGCAGGATGTACCGCGCCTGAGGTTGGGTCTGAGGGTTCATTGGAGTGCTCCGTTGGTGACGTGGGCGGCGCGGGTGATGATGTGGTCGACGAATCCGTAGTCCAGGGCTTCCGGGGCGGTGAACCAGCGGTCGCGATCCGAGTCCGCCTCGATGCGCGCGATCGGCTGACCGGTGAACTCGGCGTTGAGCCGGAACATCTCCTTCTTGATCACGGCGAACTGCTCGGCCTGGATGGCGATATCGGCCGCGCTGCCGGTCACCCCGCCCAGCGGCTGGTGCATCAGGATGCGGGCGTGCGGCAGGGCGTAGCGCTTGCCCTTGGTACCCGCCGCCAAGAGGAACTCGCCCATCGAGGCGGCCATGCCCATCGCGTAGGTAGCGACGTCGCAGGGCGCCAGGACCATGGTGTCGTAGATCGCCATGCCGGCACTGATCGATCCACCCGGGGAGTTGATGTAGAGGTTGATGTCCTTGGTGGCGTCTTCGGCGGCGAGCAGCAGAATCTGCGCACACAGCCGATTGGCGATGTCGTCGTTTACCTCTGAACCCAGGAAGATGATGCGCTCAGAGAGCAAGCGCTCATAGACCGAGTCCGTGAGGTTAAGACCCTGCGAGTTGGAACGCATGTCAGACACGACTGGGTTACCTGCTTTCTCGAGTTCTGTAATCACCGACACTAGCCAACCGAGCCCGCCGTTTCGCGGTCGCGCACCTCTGAAACAGGCGCTTTCGCTCACAGCGTCACGCGCTCGTCATCTCGCAGCTTCGTCGGAGGCCTCCCTCGCGAGATCGGCACTGGACTCATCGGCCTCGTCGACGTCATGGGTGTCAGCAGAATCTTCGGTTGCATCTTCGGGTCCGGCTGCATCTTCGGCTGCATCTTCGGTTGCATCTTCGGTCTCTAAGCCGGCCTGCCCACGTTTGCCGAAGAACTCACTGGTGTCGACCGTGTTTCCGTCGGTGTCGGTGACCGTCGCTGCCTCGACCACCGCGGCTATGGCCAGCCCGCGCCGCACGTCGGCGAACAACGAAGGCAGCTGATTGTTCTCTTGCATGTAGCCAAACAACTGCTGCGGCTCGATGCCGTATTGCCGCGATGTCGCCAGCAGTCGTTCGGTCAGGTCATCCTGGCCCACCTGGACCTGCAGGTCATCGGCCAGCGCATCCAGTAACAGCTGGGTTTTGACGTCCTTCTCGGTGGCGCTGCGCGTCTCGGCCTCGAACTGCTCGCGCGACGAGCCCTGCCCGGCGAGCACCTCGTCGAACTTGGCTTCGTCGTGGTTGAGTCCGCTCAGCGCACCGTGCACGGCGCTGTCGAACTGGGCTTGGACGATGGCCTCCGGCACCGGCACGTCGACCTGGGCGAGTAAAGCGTCCATCGTGGCGTTGCGAATCTGCTCCGCCTGCTGCGCGCTCTTGACCTGGCGTACTTGGTCGCGAAGGCTGGCCCGCAGCTCGTCAATGGTGTCGAACTCGCTGGCCAATTGTGCGAACTCGTCGTCGGGCTCCGGCAGTTCGCGTTCCTTGATCGACCGGACGGTGACCGTGACCTGCGCGTCTTTGCCCGCGTATTCGCCGGTCGCCAACTTCGCGGTGAATTCTCGGGACTCATCAACAGACAAACCAGCGAGCGCATCGTCGAGACCGTCGATGAGCCGGCCCGAGCCAACTTCATGGGACAGCCCCTCGGCAGCGGCGTTGGGCACGTCCTCGCCGTCGACGGTGGCCGACAAGTCGATCGAAACAAAGTCACCGTCGGCAACCGGCCGATCCACCCCGGTCAGGGTGCCAAACCGGGCACGCAATGACCGCAGTTCGGCCTCCACGTCGTCGTCGGTGACCTCGATCGGATCCACCTCGACCGTCAGCGTGCTCAGGTCTGGAAGGGTGACCTTGGGGCGTATGTCGACCTCGGCGGTGAAGGCCAGCTCCTGGCCGTACTCCTTTTTGGTCACCTCGATATCGGGCTGGCCGATCGGTTGGACTTCGGACTCCGCGACCGCCTGTCCGTACCGGGCGGGCAGCGCCTCGTTGACCACCTGGTCGAGCAGCGCCTCGCGGCCGAAACGGGCCTCCAGCAACTTTACGGGCGCCTTACCGGGCCGGAAACCGGGCAGCCGAACCTGCTTGGCCAGCTCCTTGTAGGCCCGCTGGAAATCGGGCTCGAGTTCGGTGAAAGGCACCTCCACACTGATGCGCACCCGGGTAGGGGTCAACTGCTCGACGTTGCTCTTCACGGGTGTGCTCCTCGGTGGTCGTTCTCGCGGTCGATAGGGGCCTGAGTGCCGCCCAGTTGCGGCACAGGGTGGTAGTGCTGGTCGGGGTGACAGGATTTGAACCTGCGGCCTTCCGCTCCCAAAGCGGATGCGCTACCAAGCTGCGCTACACCCCGCACTGACCTCGCGATCCTACGGCCCTTCACCACCAGATTGGCCACCGGCTTCGCAGCGACCTCACAGACCTCACGAAGCGATCACAAGACGGCTTCGATTAGATTTGATCTTCACCGCCAGATAAAATCTCGCTCGACTAATACACGCGGGCGTAGCTCAATGGTAGAGCCCTAGTCTTCCAAACTAGCTACGCGGGTTCGATTCCCGTCGCCCGCTCGGACTGAGGATCTGCACAGTAGAAAGGCGCCATGCGCGACGTCGACATCCATGGCTCATGCGCGTCGGACTTCGTCGGAGTACGCGACGCGTTCGCGCAGAACTTTTTGCTGCGCCGCGAGGTTGGCGCGGCCGTTGCGGTCTGGGTGGACGGGGATCTTGTCATCAACCTCTGGGGCGGCTGGGCGGATGAAGCCGGTACCCGGCCCTGGCAAGAAAACACACTGACCACCGTGTTGTCCGGTACCAAGGGCCTGACAGCCACTTGCGTCCACCAACTCGCCGACCGCGGTGAGCTGGACCTACAGGCACCGGTGGCACGCTACTGGCCCGAATTCGGGCAGGCGGGTAAACAAGCCATCACCCTGGCCATGGTGATGAGCCACCGATCCGGCGTCATCGGGCCGCGCACCCGGATGAGCTGGGAAGAAGTCGCCGACTGGGACTTCGTCTGTGAGCAGCTGGCGGCCGCGGAGCCGTGGTGGGAGCCGGGCACCGCCCAGGGCTACCACATGACCACGTTCGGTTTCATCCTCGGCGAAGTATTCCGCCGCGTCACCGGGCGCACCGTCGGGCAGTACCTGCGCACTGAGATCGCCGAACCACTCGGCGCCGACGTCCACATCGGCTTGTCCCGGGCCGAGCAACGCCGCTGCGCCGACCGAGTCAACAAACCGCATGCCCGGCAGCTGCTGGCCGATGTGCAAGCCCCTGGCTACCCATCCAGCCTCAGTGAGCATCCCAAGGCCGCACTCTCGATTTCGATGGGATTTGCCCCCGACGACGAACTCGGCTCCAACGACCTGATGTTGTGGCGCCAGCTCGAGTTCCCCGGCACTAACGGGCAGGTGTCAGCATTGGGATTGGCGACGTTCTACAACGCGCTCGCTCAGGAGAAGCTGATCAGCCGGCAGCACATGGACCTGGTCCGAGTGTCTCAGGGCGGCTTCGACACCGATCTGGTGCTCGGCCCCCGGGTCGCCGACCACGGGTGGGGATTGGGCTACATGCTCAACCAGCGCCGCATCAACGGACCCAACCGGCGCATATTCGGCCACGGCGGCTTGGGCGGCTCGTTCGGGTTTGTCGATCTGGAACACCGAATCGGCTACGCCTACGTGGCGAATCGCTTCGACGCCACCAAGTCCAATGCCGACCCCCGCAGCCTCGCCCTCAGTAACGAGGTCTACGCGGCGTTGGGATTACACCCGACTAGCCCTCGATTTTCATCCGCGATTTAGCGGAGTTTTGCGAGTAATAGCCGCGTTAACGGGGCTCGCGCAGGCTCACCAGGGGGGATCGTATCCGGGGGCGGGTCCGTAAAAACCAGGTCCTCGGTACGGCTCGGGATGGGGGTTAGGTCCAGGTCCGCGCCAGTTATCGTGGCAATGCCCACCGTCCCAGTTCTCACCCCAGCCGGGGTCCCAAAATTCACCCGGGCACCATTGCGGGAAAGGCCCGGGCTGGGCTTGAGCGTCAGTTGCGACACCCATTCCCGCCAGCCCCAAACCGACAATCATCGCGAAAGTCGTTGCGGCCGAACGTGGAGAAGTCCTCATGGGGTAATAAATTGACCAAAATAACGTCGGTCGAAACAGCGTTTCTTCCTGGCAATTTCCTGCCAAATTACCGTGGTGCCGGCGACCTGCGAATTTTGGAGTACTGGGGTTGAGCCCGGGTGTGATCATCCACACCCGCAGCCTGCCGAACCGTCGTCAGCAGACTGCGGACATACAGATCGACCCCGTCAGGTGCTCAGCGATGACCGCCGTGATCGCCACCACCACCGTGATCGCCACCACCACCGTGATCGCCACCGTGATCGCCACCGTGATCGCCAAACCCGCCATGATCGCCAAACCCACCACGATTGCCACCAAATCCGTCGTGGCAATGCCCGCCGTCCCAGTTGTTGCCCCAACCTGGGTCCCAAAAATCGCCTGGGCACCATTGCGGGAACGGCCCGGGCTGGGCTTGCGCCTCAGGTGCGGCGCCCACTCCTACCAATCCCAAACCAAGGGTTATTGCGAAAATTGCTTCAGCCAAACGAAAATAAATCTTCATAACCTTACTATTTACCCGACTAACCATTATCGAACCCAGGGACACGAGCGAGTCTCCTAAGAGTCTCCTGGCAATCTGCGTCCCCATCACCCGAACAGCAGTTCTCCCAGAAGCTATGCGGGTGACCCGTTCGTCGGCTGGGTCACTTTTGACAGGTCGGGCACCAGAACACGTTTCGGCCTTCCAGCACTGCCGTGCAGATCGTCGTCCCACACACCCGACACGGCTCGCCGGCGCGGCGGTACACATATGTGCGGGGGCGCCCCGGCCGGTATGACGGCGGACCCTGGTCATGCTCGGGCCGCACCACGATGATCTTGCCGCGGCGCAAGCCGACCTTCATCAGCACCACCAGATCGCTCCATGCAGCGTCAAACTCTGCTTGGCGGATCTCCCGGGCGGGCCGGAACGGGTCGATGCGGTGCCGGAACAGCAACTCGCTGCGATAGACATTGCCCACGCCAGCGATTACGGTCTGGTCCATCAGCAGTGCACCAATAGGCCTGCGGGACTTAGTGATCCGGACCCACGCCCAGGATGGGTCAGCGTCTTTGCGCAAGGGGTCGGGCCCCAGTCTGGCCACAACATCGCCGACCTGACCTTCGTCGAGCACCTCACACACCGTCGGCCCGCGCAAGTCGGTGCCGTACTCGGCGCCGACCATCCGCATCCGCACTTGTCCAACCGGCTCCGGAAGGCTTGCATCGCCGGCGCGTTCCCATTCGGTGAAGGTGCCGTAGAGACCGAGATGTACATGCACGATCGGGCCGTCGGCATAGTGGTGAAACAGATGCTTGCCCCAGGCGCTGGCCCGTCGCAGAACCCGCCCGTCCACCACCGCCGCCGAACTGGCGAATCGTCCCTGCGGGCTAGAGACCGCGACTGGCGTACCGGCGAATCGGCGCTGGTGCAACCGGGCCAGTCGGTGCAGGGTATGCCCTTCGGGCACGCGCGACTCCCTGGTCTCAAACCTGAGCGCCGGGCACCGGTGGCGCTAGGTGAGTGCGTTCATATTCGTCGAGAATGTCGATACGCCGTTGGTGGCGTTCAGCTTTCGACCATGGCGTGGTGAGGAAGGCGTCCACGAAGGTCAGCGCGTCCGCGACGGTGTGCATGCGCCCGCCGATACCGATCAACTGAGCATTGTTGTGTTGACGAGCCAAACTGGCGGTCTCGACGCTCCACGCCAGCGCGCAGCGGGCGCCTGGGACCTTGTTGGCTGCGATCTGCTCACCGTTGCCCGATCCCCCGAGCACGATACCCAAGCTGTCGGGGTCGGCCACCGTGCGCGTTGCAGCCTCAATGCAAAACGCCGGGTAGTCGTCCTCGGGGTCGTAGCTAAAGGCGCCGCAGTCGATCGGCTCGTGTCCGGATTTCTTGAGGTGCTCGATAATCTGCTGCTTGAGCTCGTATCCGGCGTGATCGGAACCCAGGTAGACGCGCATGTCCGACATCCTTCCCTGCCGGAACTCAGCGACGCAACGCGGGCCGGTGGCGATCGCGAGCGCGGCGCAGCCGGCGAAGCGGGTCGCCACCATCGGGACTAGTGGCGATCGCGAGCGCGGCGCAGCCGGGCGAAGCGGGTCGCCACCATCGGGACTAGTGGCGATCGCGAG